>Ga0210059_1010525_pt1 | contig 14256 bp, 7 predicted proteins | sample Ectturendosymbi2_FD_188042 | JGI IMG/M metagenome (GOLD analysis project Ga0210059, IMG submission 188042) | Ecteinascidia turbinata endosymbiont from Florida, USA - Sample 2 (SPAdes) (version 2) | ecosystem: Host-associated > Tunicates > Ascidians > Unclassified | place: Key West, Florida... | reverse complement strand
GCTAACATTCATCTTGAAGTAAAAAACTTTATTAAAAAAGATGGTCATTCTCCGAACTTTAGAAAAATAATGGAATGGTTGCGAAGATCAATGATATTACAAGAGTCCACGTATATTGATGAGGTCATGACCGTATTGATGCTGACAACGAATACTGGAACGCTCAAATTAGAAGCTGAAATTACAAAAGACAAATGTGTGTTAACCAAAGTAGAACGAATACAATTAACCGAATCACCGGTTTAATATGGTACACAATTACGTGGATACAAGTATACTGTTACGATACGACAAAAGGTTATGAGTGAACTAATGTACATGTGGCTAAGGAGGGCGTCAAAGCATGGAAATTACTTAACCTCAAAAGCCAAAGATTTAATTGTCCTTTAATGTAAATAAACACATGATGCTTATATGGTGAAATTTATCACTAAAATGAATTGAGTAGTTGCAACATTCCTAAGGGATCAAATTATGTAAACGGGGAGGAGAAATTTCTGATCAAAATAAAACATTCGGCAAAGAAATAAGCATCATGAGTTGATATTGTGTGCGTATGTGTACTGTATTGTGAGTTATATCGTTGCAGTTATAGCTAGATAAAAATGTCATTTATAGAACTTTTGTATTCAAGAAAGAGGGATGGCAAAAGAATCAGAAATATATTAGCGCGTTTGGTGTGACGAAATGGAACACACTTTCAAGGCCTTTTGAACTGTTGTCCGATGAAGAAGTCATTGCTTTATTGTTCTCATGGACTTTACGAGAATTACGACCAGGGGGAATGATCAAACTACGATTCATTGATGAACACACTTTTGGTGTTTATGAAGTCATCATGAAGGCAAGGAAAGGATGCATTTATGTGACGGAAATATACCCAAGGCCAGATCTGAAAGGACAGCCATGCTATTCCTGGCCAGCCGACCTTAAATTGGCATCACTCACTCAAGAGGCTATCAACACAAGTATGGACGCAGCTGATGATATGCTCGAGGTAGAAATATCGAGTGATGAAGAAGATGAGCAACCTAGATATGTGATACCTTGAGTCAAAGCGCTTGTATCGTTTCGTTGTGTCAAATGTGAAGATAGTTCAAAGTTAGTTGTTACTGCAAGCGGCAATGCAACGCAGTCGTATGAACTTTGTCAAAATATGTTATTGTCTTGATGTTAACCCTTTGTTAATTCAGTAAACGTGGTGACATTGCTGAGTGTAATCTTTAGCGTACTATAACGCAACCGCTAACAAATTACCCAAAGGGTTAGGAAATGTGGTTGTCACCCCTGCTTCTAAGTGTAGATATTAACCCTCAACGGTAAGATAAGCAAACGAAGAGACTTTGACCTTCGGTGTTGCAAACTTATTGTAAACACCTGCAGCACTGACAAGCTGCAAGGCCTAACTGTTCGATGAGTAATATGTTTACCACCCCTAAGGCGCAGTCAGCTTCCTAGCCTGCAAAACATACGGAAAATGTTGAAGGGATTCTTTAAGTTAAAATAAACTAAGGCAGTGCATTATTAATAGGACCCTGTGACAGTGATGAATGGAATTTAAACTCCTGAACAACATAGCTATCTATCTAAGTTAAACACCTTAACCATCTTGATACCCATTCAATATGGTGATCACCTGATTTCAGGAAATAACGTGAAGTCAACCTGAGCCAAAATATTTCCCAACTACCTTGAACGACATAGCAAATTAATAGCATGCGTTGCGAACCACCTAATATGGATGTGCAAGATGTTCTAGGGATTCCGGCCCATCAAACTTAATTAATGAGAAGAGCAAAGACCAAATGCTCTACCTTTACTTCAATTGAAAACAACTTCCCGCAACAACAACCTATAAATACGAGACACATCCTAGAGAAGAGAGTAGTAGTCTTTAACTCATCAATTGAAGAGCACCTCTGCGTCACTCTCAACGAGATGATATTAAGAGCAAAAGTTCTTGGTTCCAAGCGTGAGTACGCATAAACTTATTTGTTTAAACCCTAAGATGGCCATAGCTAGTTACAATGCTACGTTAGTATTTAATGGGGAGCTCCGATTGCTACTTAACATATTCGTCGCTGTTCGTGTATACAATCAACAAAACGTGAAATGTAAAACGTCGTATCGAATAGTGTTTGTACCGATTTTTGTCGTTGTAAAAAGATTTCTTCGTTGGACAATAAGAATACAGTGCTCTTGATCATATTCTACCACAGGGATTTCAGCAGTTGTCTTTGAGATAAATTGTTGATAATTGCTGTGCTAGCATGATGTTGGTACAAGGGAACACAGATAAGATTATCTGGCAGGCGTAGTTGTTGGGTAGAAGCGACTGCGTCCAAAAGAATCCACAAACTGGACATTCGAAATAACGGTGTCATAAAAAAATGATAACTGTTTCGAATCTTTTATAAATACTTGCGTCCTCAAATGCGGGCTTATTTGACATTTATAATTCCAAAACCAACATAACGAAGGACAAAATATTTATAAAAACGGCGTGCTAGAGACAATGTGGTTCCTTTGCGACGAAGCTCAGCATGTTGGATGCCCGCGAGGATAGGAAGATTGTCCGCTGGTGTAGGACGCAGGCATCCAGTCACAGTTCGCAAAGCGTAGTTCATGACAGACAGGATCAATTATATAGGTGTGAACGCTGCGGTCCCAGGCAGTAGAATAGTTCTCTGTTGTTGAATGCACCAGGGCTAAGGTGGCTATTCGCAGTGTTGTTGCCGCAGCACCACAGCCAGAGCCAGCAAACCACCTCAAGAGCGCGACGCATAATGCCAGCCTATTGGGAAGTGACTCAAGGTGTCAGCGATACGTAAACGTCCTGTCTAACACGTTACTCCGAGGTGTTTCGACTCGGAGCAAAGAGACAGGGTTTCGTTGTTGAACTTGACTTTCAGCTTACGTTTAACTTCCTTGTTGTTGTGTTGGAAACACCGTTTTTGTAGTGCTGAGCTTCAGCTACCAGGACTGGAGATATTTACCTATTGTCGCCATGTCTTTGGTGGGCACTCTTCCCACTGCCTGCCAGTGTCCATCAGCATTCATGGTTGCTAGGCAGTCACCGTATGTATACGTTCTGGAGACGGCGATTGGCACGTCAGTGTAGATGTTGAAAAGAAGAGGTGCTAAGACGATTACCTGTGGGACGCCATTCTTGAGGCGTCGTAACCTGCTCCGTTTGTTGTTACCTGTTGTAAAGATGAAACTGCGATTGTCAATCAGCTACATGACATGCGGACCATGTCCATTTTCCTGAGATCGACAAGCACAGCTCCGGCCTTTTGCTTAGCCAAAAAGTTATCGTCAATGTCTTGCGTCAGCAGGGTGACTTGACCTACGGTTGAAGTCCTGCGTCGAAACCCCGCTTGTTCCTGCGAGAGTAATTTATCAATGATTGGTTTGACACAAGCGTAGGTGAGTCTCTCGAGAATCTTGAAGAGGACAAACAGTAGAGATATAGGGCGAAAACTCTTTGAGTTTCCCAATGGCTTATTGGGCTTAGGGACCGTAACTACTAGTGCTCTTCCCCAGATCCTGGGAATTTTTAATTGGAGCATGCAGGAAGTGAAGAAACCAAGTTTTGAGAGCTGATCCGGCGTCCAGTGTAAACTTTTGGGAAAATAGAAACTAATCCCGGAGATATTTCTAGCCCCAAGTGCGTTAGCAACCTTCTCTGGCGTGAAGGGGCCTGAGATAGTATCTCTCCCTCAGGTGTTTGGACTTTCCATAGGTCGGACACTTCCCTGTTGAAGAGCCTCGTAGTCTCGCGATCCCTTTTTTGTGTGCCACGTTCTCCACTAATTGTAAAGCGATGGAGTTTTCTGAAACGGGGCACAGACGGGAGAAGTGTCCAGACCTGTCAGTACGTTTATTGATGGTGCTCCATGCCTTGCGGCTGGCGTACGAGAAGTCAATGGAATTGACAGCTTCTTCCCACCAGGCGGGAAAGACCATTGCGTCAAAAATATTGAATTTGAGTTTATAAAAGTAAGGACAGGCTGCCATTGTGTTGTACACACACAATAATGAAAAGCTTACTGGGCCGCACAAAACCTCCGACTGGGCCGCGGGTTGGACATAGCCGTTCTAGAAGTACGTGTAATTTACGATTTATTTGCGTATAGTTTAGTAATTTCTGGTTCGTTGTGTTTGAGCAATATCATCTCTTAAAAATTTAGCATTCTTTTTAAAGCAGTTTGTGATAAATATAAATCAATACATGTTGAATGGATTTTTCACCAGTTTTTGCACTAAGGCTTTGAAAACCACATTACTCACTTTTGCATTAATTAATATTTAAAGCAGGGGTCTCAAACTCAAATTGCTACGTGGGCCACATGAAGGCTTACAAGGTAACCCGCGGGCCGCATTATTGCAGCAATAGTACCTGAATTTACTTTTACATCTTATTTCTTGCGAAAGCTATCATGAATTATAGACAAATTATTTTTAGCCGCCTCTACGTTCGTATTAATCAATTCTAGCCGTCTAAGGAACTTGTTCACTCGCTAGATGAGCACTTTTAAACACCGGTGAAAAACTAACGTAGATGTTATTCATTTCATTGATATTAATGCCCTCTTTTCCTCTAGGGAGGGTTGCGGGGGCAATATCCATAGGAGGACTTGGAATACCTCACGGTCAACAGCAATTTCAGATAGTTCTGCTGGCATTTGGGATGGCCGAACTAACGTAGTTGTGTTCTGTCAATTCGGAGAAGTGCTTCAACATTCTGGGCTTTGCGAATTTCACAGCTGCGCACTTGCCGCGAAGTGTCACACCAGGGGGGTAACGAGGGGGGCACGGGGGCACAATGCCCCGGGCGCCGAATCACTGGGGGGCACCAAAAAGTCCAACAATGTCGCAAGTTGTTTCTCCAATGCAGTACATTTACTCCCAAAAGACCCTAGGTTCGCACATGGAGGCGCCAAACTTGTTTCTTTCCCCGGAAGCCATCTCACCTCGGCACGCTCCTGTGGTACACCGCGGACTCTTCGCAAAAATCCCATCTTTGGTGCTTGCACCTGAGCTATTATTCTTTCGGTCATTACCCAAGATTCATGACCATAGGTAAAGATCGGAACAAAGACCGATTTTAAAACTGACAGCTGAACGGTGTTTGAAAGCTCCCGTTTTGTGACCACAGAGCGATAAACTCACGCAGAACTGCGTTAGCTTTACCAATCCGTGTATGAATCTCCTCGCTCCGCCTTCGGTCACTCGTAAATACGACCTCTCGGCATTTGACCTCCACCTGCTGCAGTATATTTCCGCACACTTGCCGCATATACTGCCTAGGGTTTGTGGAGAGACATATCACCTCGGGATTTTCGTGCTGATTCTCATTCCGGCTCGGTCGCACGCAACAGAAAACCGATCGAGTGCATGGTGAAGACTTGAGAAGATGCCAGCAGTACCAAATCGTCTACAAAAAGTAAACGTTTGATCCTGCAGCTCCCGACTGTGATACCCACGTCGACTCGGCTGTGACTGTCTGTCCAATTCATGTAGACCAGTGGGTCTCAACCCCGGTTCTGGGGCCGCATTCAAGTCCCGGGCCACATGCGGCCCATGCGCCGCGTTTTTGAGACCTTTATTTAAAGCAACAAGTGTTTATGCTAAGCTAGCCAACAAAATTTAGCATGTTTTGATTAAAGACCTAAAAAAAGGCCGGTTGCACACTACATTGCATACAGGCACTTGTCCGCAAAAAATTTTTAGCCATTTTACCTCGAGAATTCCTTGGCGAGGCATGAATAATGTTACTAAAGACAAAACCTTAGTCTGTTTTGTATTATATTTTTCATCATTATGCCAGATATTGACTACTTAACGCGTTTTATTGCTCACATTTTCAAAGGACAGTTCAGCGGTTAGAATTCTGTTGCAATTGTAAATTTTTCCGGAAGGAATTTTAATTGTTGTAATATTTTTAAAACATTTTACTGACGTATATAGATACATATTTCCAGCTTATTCTTTTCCAAAAAATAATTTTGAAAAAATCATTGTTGCTTCATGACACGACAGTTACTTATGATTTTTTAAATTTTAAAGTTATTTCAAAATTTGTAACTCGAGTCTTTGGCGATTTTTATTTCCTGTGAAATGAATCGCGGTGTTAGACTATGTACAGCCGCAACAAAGCCATTTTTAATTTTTTTAGTTTTGATGAGGTTGATAAGTCTGTTCCGACTTTACACTCCAAAATTTGTCACTTTTCATCATTTTTTAATTTTTATATACAAAAAATGTGTTTCGGAAAAATGTTCTCGCAATAGGTCACCACATTTTATTGAATTGAGCCAGTATATAGGACTGATATTGCTCTGTGAAAAGTTTTATAAGCAAAATTGATGTCATGCACAACTTTTAATGAGATGTATTGTATAATCCTGAGATTTAAAAGTTTAGAAGTGTTCTGTATATGCCGGATAATGGTATCAGGACAATTGCCAACGGACAACTGTTAAACAGACAACCTCCGCGAAGCGTAGTTGTAAATGGTTACACTGTTCACTACATTCTCCTTTAAGCGTGTATTCGCTGATAATAATTTTGTCTCAAAATTGCTTTATGTGAAGCAAAGTATTTGAAGGATTGAAAGGTCGCGCTGGAACAGTTAAAAACAGTGACGAAGCGTTAAACATTTCCAACTAATTAATGAGTTTTAATTTAATTTTCTACTGTTTTTTTAATCAATCAGTGATGGGTTCCCAAAATCATGAAAAGGTACACACTTGAAGCGTTCGTCGTCAACAGCGCTGTCAGTGACGTCTTCATAAACCTTAGGATTGTTTATATTTGCAAAAGTGCGGACAGTGCAGGAGTAACTTTGTTGTACGGTCGTTTTCGCTTTAAATCTTGTTTCTGAACAACTTTGCTTGAATACTTTCCTTGATTGAATTACAAGGCCGTCTTAATCTATAGAGATCTTCCAAACATTACTAACTGTAGTAGGAGTATGTCTTCATATAGTTATCATGTGAGCTCAAAAGAACAAAAATGTTTTCCGTTTTGCGATTTGCAGGTTAGCAAAGTATGTACCATCTGCTGCCAGAAGCAGATACGAAATCGTTATAGACCTTTTTCAGCAGAAGGGCCGACGCTCTGACTGATGTCGCTTTCTTGAGGAAATATATGTTTTCACACAGATTGATGAAACGTGTTCCAGTGAAAACTGCTGTCGACCAAAGCACAACAACATGAAAAACATTGAAAATCTAGAGGATGACTTTGAAATTCTTTAGCGCTGCAACATCCCGCAGAAAAACCTTTCCTTAAAGTTATGACAAGAATTGTATTGTATAACGTCTTCACTTCCATACGCAACGCGCTACACTTAAGCATTCATCGTAGTAACAAGGAACACGCAAGTACATGAAAAAACACAATGATACATATGTGGCGGTAGTAGAAATGTATAGGCTTGATGGCGTTAATACATTTACTTTGATGAAACATGAGCATGCAGGTCATACAATTGAACGACACCATCACGATGATTGTAATGCAGTGCTGCGATGACTTCCAAGTACACCGATTTATACAATGCGTGGGTGAGTGGGAGGCTGCGAAGTACTAGCGGTCATTTAGACCTCTCTGGGACGAAGCTACTGCACTTATAGTGTAAAGCAGGTTTCTCAACCTTTTCTCTCCCGTTTACCCCTTGCCAGCTTCCTAACATAAAATTTACCCTCTGTTTTTTGTTTACCTACTAGCGCTGTAGAAAAATGTACAACAGCATCATTAAATTTATCCCCAGGGTAGGTAAAATTTGCCGCCAAGGGGTAAATGTACCCAGGGTTGAGAAACGCTGGTGTAAAGGGAACAGTTTATAGCAGTAAGCAAAAATCTTTTGCTCTGAGTATAAAACGTAATATGCGCATGAAGTAAAATGCGTCGCAAGCAAAGTCAAGTCACCGGAAGAAATTGGCTTAACGTTGTCACATTTAACATTTTTATGACTATTCCGACGGACAAGCTGTTCAGCAAACTGTTAATAATTATAATACTTGTATCGTTTCACGATAACACACCAATAAGGCGTGCTTTGGAAAAAAACACCGATGCGTCAGAGAATTGTCTCAAGCTCAAAACCGACTGACATGTTGACAAAGGTTGATGATTTGGAATGGGTGCGTGCTTTCACTTATTCGATATTCATAAGCTTTAGCAACGGGTCCGAACTCCGAACCAGCGATTACTGTAGTTTTGCTTATCACGAGGCGTTCTTTTTCTGTTTACACGCACTTCGAATACACAGGCGACAATACGGAAATTATGGTTAGAATGCACGTAATATTTCAACTATAAGGTTTAGAAAGGCGAACTATGAGAAGTAGATGATATGTTGCGTTGAAAAGGTTTCTAGGCATAAATTTCATAACAATCAAACCTTGAAATTATAACACACGCATATTCGCAAAAACACAAACACACAACAATCACAATTCAATCACACCGTATTTGAATTTCGAATGCTTTTTAATTTATGATTCGAAGTTTTTGTTTGCATTGATTGTTTGAAAACTCACCGAAGATGTTACATTTATGGCAACTCGCACGAAACGTAAGGCCTTCCGAATTCTCCAAGTTTTCCTAATGTGACGAACCATAGTGATTTTCAACTTCATTCGTTCGCAATTTTAGTAGAATCTTCCGAGAGAGAATTTTCAAATAATCGAATTAACCTCTCTTCCTCAGGTGTTTTTCTACGCTTATTTAAACGTTTTCCACCTTTTCTTATCTCCTGTTCGCCACGAACCAGACCGTGGTCTAGTGGTAAGTGCGTTCGCTTCGGTGCTGGTACCTGGTAGGTCGAGAGTTCGACTCGGCCTGGTCTTACCACGACCTTGTAAATTGGTACTGCAGCCTTCTTGCCAGACGCACGGTGTGCTGAAGAGCTGCAGGGAACACACCAAGAACACAAATATAAACCGAGTGCAATGAAAGCAGAAATTGCACCAACTCACTCGTGGCGCTACAAGACCATTGCAGCTATAGAGCGCCAACAACCAACCACCATCTCAATGTTCGCCATCCTGTTTGCCTCACGAACTGCCTGCGTTCGAATGCAACGTATCACGTGATCACTGCTGGTTCTTTTCCTTCAAGGCGTTTACGGATGTTTACCGAATGCTTTTGCAACGTGTTTATCTCTTGTTTAAAGCTGTGTTTGTTTAGCTTAAATGCGATATGACGGTCATTAAAATACTACGAATATGACACTAAGTTTTTAGTTGCAAGTGTGCTTCAAAAGATTAGGACATTACAAACAATTAAAAATCACATATCTTTTGCACGTAAGCAATTTAAATCCATACAAATGTCCTGAAAAAGGAAAACCTCCGCGTGTAGTTCCTTGCTAATTTGCATATCATTTGTCATACGTATAACGAGAACATATCTATGACACACTAAAGTATCAGGTTACTAATTTATTTACGAATGAAAGACACACATGATAACGTTATTACATTCCGTTTCGTTCTTGGCGATTGCTTGAGGAATACTTCGTCGCTTACTTCTTTTCATAACGATCACAAATCATATAACTCAACAAATTCTCAATGCAAACCTTTTGCAATACAGCATGATGCATGTACCAAATTTTTCTTTGTTTTGCAAAGCTGCTATGCCTACGGTTTGTAAGGAAAGCTGTACGTCACAGACCATTCGTCGAACGCAGTATGTTCAAGACACGAAGCTTTCGCTGCTGTTCATTTTCACTCAGGCTGTGCAAACCTGCACTGAGCATACGCTTGCCGGAAACAACACTCCGAATTTCGTACCGTAAGTACGAAGACGTCGTGTTTACACTTACAGTGCTTATAAGTAGGGTTGCACGGTTCCCGTTTGCAAAATATCTGATTACAACAAACTTAGCTGTTTCATGGGTTCAATCGAGTTTTCATGTTTTTTTTTAATTTTTGCATGCAATTCCAAGCTGGCTTCGAAGTGCAACCTTTTTTCAAATTTGGTAAGAAGTCGGCTTTAAAACTTCACAGAGATGCAGGCTATGGATCAATAACGAAAAAATACTTGTACTGTATTATAGTAACATGTTTGAAAAGTGGCTTCCATTAGCAACTGGATGTTGGTATCTAAACTAAGTGACTTGCATTTACAAAACACCAAACACCTTCTTTCAATCTGTAGGGGAAATGTGGGACCACTGGGACACTTTGACAAATTTAAACCTGGGAAAACAGTACCTTCCTGTGATTATGTTTTTATTTTTACATTGTGGAACCGAGATCTGGGTTAGGTCTTTCACATGCGTTTTCGATGCAGGCAATGACTGCAGTGACATTTGAATGGATAAAACCTAGTTTTGTTGATTTTTAGTAAAAAAGTGAGGTCAGTGTCGTTTCAGTTTTCGTTGGTAACAGAGAGGTAAATAAACGACGCACTGTTTGGGGGAAAGCATGACTATTGCAGACTGCAAAGGGTAGATTTCGATGTAATCACATGAAGCAATTGCAAGTGATCAGACAATGTTCTCAAAATGGCTGCCTGGGGACCTTTTGGACAGATAGGGGTGGGGACCCCTGGGACACTGACTTCCCAAGTTGGACGACCCATTTCAATGTTGACGAAGCTGCTGAATTATCTGGGAAGGTCTTTGTAAGGTCATTTACAATAGAAAATATTATTTCCTCATTCAGAGCCACTGGCATTTTTAACCCAAATATATTCACAGATGATATGCTCCTCCTTCAGTCGTGACTGACATTCTACAAAAGCCAGAAAAAAACAGCAATCTGACGGATGTAAGCAGTTTCACACAGGCGCCTGGCAATGATAAAATGTCAGAAGCAGAAACGTTCCTAAATTTTTATTCCTTTGTACCCAAACGTGTCCTCAACTATAAAAGGCAGCAAGAAAAGAAAGTCAAAATCTACCATACCAACCGACATCTCAGAAAAAAAGAGGTTATAGCTGTCCCCGAAAAGAACTCTGGCTTCACGATGTCGACAATACTAGTCCTCCAGAAGTGGAAGTGAGGATATAATACTGCTTGATTCAGATACTGAGGTTGATGAAGTAGTTAGTTCTGAAGGAGAAACTTTTGTCGAAGAAGAATGGGTTCAAATAACTGAATAGGACAAATTAAACACCAGTTTGTACGTTGTAGTAAAAGTTCATTTAAGGAAAACAAGCAACATATTTTGTAACAAAGATACTATTTGGACCAAATGGAAAGGGAAACTTTGACGTTCGGTTCATGGTGAGATCAGAAAAAAAGGAAGAATTCTAATTTCCAGAAAAAGATGACACAGCATCAGTCAAGCTTAGTGATGTTGTTAAAATCTTGCTCCATCATCGTGCACTTCACTCAACAACCAAACTCTTGTCTGAAATTTTGAAATTTCATTTGACACTTTCACAGAATGCAATGCAAACCGCTTTTCAAACACTGTCATTCTACTGACTGTTAGTGCTTTGGATGGAATTATTGACAAGCAGCTCATGTAGGTTAAACCGAGATTCTAGCTAACTTTCCTTTCAATGAAACATGGAAAATGACTCACAAACAATAATTACATTTTATTGAATTTTGTCCCCATGAGTGAGGACCAATGGGACATTTTAGTGAAAACTTTTAAATGCAAATAAAACTGTCGAAACATGTCTGGCGATTCAATTTTATGTGTTAAATTATGCAGAATATCACACACTACAAGAAAACCACCACTTGACTTTGAATGCATCAGCCAGTTTCCTGGAACTAGCGAAAATGTCAAAAATGTTTCATTGGTCCCACATCTCCATTATGCTTTGAGAAGCATGACAATGAAAAGCGCTCAATAGACATGTAAACGATCTAAGTTGTAACAAAGTTCCGTGCTGGACAATGGACAGTGTCTCACACTATTGTTGGTCGGTTTCTTCCAAATTTTGAATCAGACTGTGCAAGCCACCCTCTTGCTCATTGTTGGTTTCGTCGCCATCTGCAAAAATCGAATCGTTCACCAAAGCTACTCGTTTTGAGCACTTTGTCCTGATGTTGAAGCAATAGGTACGTTATTCACAAGTTGACACTGGTCGATCCTTTTGTCATGCTTTAGCGTAGTGTGGTTGAGACAAGAATTTTGGTGGTTAAATCCAAAACAAATCACTTCATTGAATTGAAAACTACGGCCGAAGCCAAGCAGAGCGTCGCAGTGACGAAGACGCAGACAAACTTTTTTGAGGCAAAGTGAAAAAAAGTTACCAAGCGAAAAAGTTCACATGGAGGTAAAGAAAACAACAGAAAATTGAAGTTATACTGTCGAAAAAGTTTTAGAAAAAACCGAGAACATGTCTTATCAGTAATTCATCTTTGGCACCATGCTACACTAAAGTTGCAGCATAATGCCAAATTGCAGCATGATGTCAATTGTGCACTGAAATGGCAAAAATGGATTTTTCAGCGTGAAACTTGAAGATCTTCATATTTGGACTGCTCGGAAAATGTTCAAAATTACAAAGTTAGGACCGATATACCTATAAGGCCAAAGCATGTCTGAAAACTCTCAACCAAGACTAAAATCTGGCAAAATTTTACAGGCGAGACGGATGCCACGCTAAAACGTTTGACGAGACGACATGATCAAGAACAACATTCTCCTCTACTGGAGGAAGCAATTACCTTTACCTTTGCAATGTCATGAATGTCTCAAGCTTTAGAGAATGAAATTCCACAATTTAAAATGTTAGGTAGATATTCGTAATTTGCGCGTTTTGCGGAAGAAACTCCGTGTTTCAAACAAAGCGCTTGTTGCGTTTCAAATTATATATTGGTCTTGAATTTCTTTGACTGTATTAAGTAGTGAAGTTGATATAAAAAAGATAATTTTCTAATTTATTACCACTACAAGACTCGGTGAATGGATGTCCCATATCCAAACGTAGTATGGAAAATAGACTCGTTACTTTTTTCCAACTGTTTTCCTCAAACTAAATCTAATGATTTTACTATGAATCAAGTTTTGCTTCAAGCTCTAGTACAAAGTCAGTTATATTTAAATTTAAGTAAGGCAAACCAATCTGTAACTGCAGAACACCAGTGTTGCTAAAAAAATCCTACAGTTTGCTCTGAATTTTCTACACAAATTAACCTGGCTTGGAGTATGTTTTGTACTGCAGTTACTTAAGGATGCTTCTATCGTTAGCAATAAAAAAGAAAAATTTTCGAAATAGTGTAGACTTTTATTTCATGATTTATCAGTCGAAACAAGACCAGCTACAGTTTAAGCAAACCTTTGTTGGTTTTTATTCAGACAACTTAATCTTCAGTTTTTTGCTTTTCAACCAAATCAGAAAATAGGCAATTGCACATAGGCTTGTAACAAAAACCTTTGTTGGTTTTTATTCAGACAACTTAATCTTCAGTTTTTTGCTTTTCAACCAAATCAGAAAATAGGCAATTGCACATAAGCTTGTAACAAAAACTGTTATAAAACCGTTGGTCTTACCTTCTGTTTTTGTATCAAATCTACAGCGGGGAAACGTTCCATCCTTTGCGGCTTTATACTGTTTTTGTTCATCTCTGAAAATAAAAACAATTACCACTTTTGAGCTATTTCATTTAACTTTACGTTGCTTTGAGAAAAGATGTTTGCACTTTTAGGCCAGATTCACGCCCGTTTAGCGCAGGCTGAAGCTATGCGAGCAGGGTCACCATGTGCAGTAATTTATTGGGAGTTTTTTTAACCTTTACTCCTAAAATTAATGCAGTTATGTAAACCAATCTGTGGAACGTAAACTTCTAGATATTTTGAACGCTCTGTACTTGTGCGAACTATAGCGAAAGTTTTGTGACATGAAGAAATTGCGCTTGTCGAATGATCTGTGACGTAAAACTTTGCGAACCTATGTGCATTGCAGCTTTGCAGAATTGAAAAACACTTGCTATGTAAACACTCAAACGTGTTGTTGATAAACCACTTCGAAATTGCGAACCAAGTCGTCATGCATGTCACTTTATTTTGTTTGTATTTGTTCTCTGTGTTGCTGCTGTTTTGTTTTCATGTGGTTTCAGGGCGATGAAGATGAGCAACCACCACCTCCGACTCATCATTGGCAGTAACATCCGAATGGTTGTCCGGATATACAACCAAAGGCGCAGACAGGGGGGGGCTGAAGGGGCTCAATCCCCCCCCTTAGCAATCAGAATATTGATGTTTATTTCTTAGTTTTTCACCAACATTGTACTGTAAGTCGAGATCAGGTGCATTGCAAAATGTTCTTTGG
>Ga0210059_1010524_pt1 | contig 14256 bp, 7 predicted proteins | sample Ectturendosymbi2_FD_188042 | JGI IMG/M metagenome (GOLD analysis project Ga0210059, IMG submission 188042) | Ecteinascidia turbinata endosymbiont from Florida, USA - Sample 2 (SPAdes) (version 2) | ecosystem: Host-associated > Tunicates > Ascidians > Unclassified | place: Key West, Florida... | reverse complement strand
TTTAGTGCACTGCATTCTATTGTGCAGAAAATTTGAGAATAGTTTATGAGAAACGCCTCTGATACCATAGTGGTAAAGTTTATCAAGTAAAATTTCATGGTCACAGCAGTCAAATGCTTTTGATAAATCTAGAAATAAGGAACATGTTATTAGTTTATTGTCAAAGTTACTGAGTAGATGAGTTCATCATAAATGCTTGTAATGGCTAGCTCTGTTGAGTGATTTTCTCTAAAACCATATTCATATTGTCTTTTTATCAATTAGATTGTGTTCTGTCAAATTAATATGAGTGTACTCTGTGATAAAGAATTTTTTCAAATAATTTTGACAATACTGGAAGAACAGAGATTGGTCTATATTCAGATGAGGAACTTGGGCTAAGAACTTTAGGAATTGGAGTGATGTGGGCAATTTTCCAGGAGTCTGGGAATTCACCAGTAGTCATGCATTTGTTGAAGAGTTTAGACAACCATTCTGACACAATGCAACTAGCTATTTTTAAAAATTTGGACAGTTACAGTTACAACGTACTAAACTGTAGCCTGCACTGCAGTACGTTACTTAGGCAAGCAATATGAAGCATAGCTAAGCTTTGCTGATTCTTTAGGCCCAAGCTATCATTGTGAAAAGATTAAAATTGTTTTCTGAACAAAATTTTGAGCATGCAGATGCAATACATTTCATGCGTTATTTTTTAGCAGTGTCTATTTTTCCGCGAAAATGCCGACAGCAACCGCTTGGCTGGAGCTATTGTGCCGCCAGTTTGAAGCTTGGCAGGAACGAAGTAAAAACAAAAGATAAACCCTAAAGCTAAGCCGTAACGGTTAAACCCCAACTCCAAACCCTAACGCTAACCCCTAACCATAAACCCTAACCCAAACACTAATCCCTAACAGTAACGCTAACCGTAACCGCAAACCATAATGTTAACCCTAATGCTAACCCCTAATGCAAATCCCTAACACTAGCCCCTAACCGTAACGCTAAGAACCCTAACCGAACCCTAAAGGTAACACCTAATGGAAAAGTTTAAAAAAGCAAAAAAAAGAAAAGTAAAGTGACTAAGGTGAGATTCAAACCCAAAAACCAATGGCATACTAGAAATGAAGCATAACCACTAATAATTACGTTATGAGCAGCACTTGATCGCATGACAAACTGACCTTTTGATTGGAATTTCGTCAGACTGGCAGCACAAATAGCTCCAGCCGATCTGTTGCCACCAGAAAATCAGCGGTAAAATAGACTTGTTATTTTTTAGGCAGTAGCTACTGATAGATACGCCTGCGGATCTTGAAATTTGAAAAGTTATTAATATGCCACCTGTGACGTAACAGTAACGCACGATGATAGTGCAGTAGGCTTGGTAGAAACGAAGTAAACGTAAAAGATAAACCTTATTCCTAACTCGTAAAGGTAACACGTAAGCCTGAAAAAAAAAAAAAAAAAGTGAAGTCAGCAAGGTGAGAGTCTAACTGAAATTGGAATGATGTTTGCTTCTAATAAATTACTGTAACCTGTCGATACCCTTGTCTCTTCAACTTCGTTTGGTGACACTATCATGCATCTGGCTGGAAACAACTCATACATGCAACCCACCGCACTATGGTCTGTGGGTATTTTTATATTTCGTCACGATTTGTATGTATAAACTTTGTTTTCTGCCCTTGCTACTTGTTTCTACAATGAAATGTGTTAAAATTCATTGCTTTCTGCCTCCCCTATTGCTGCTTGCTTCCTTCACCTGTGTGCTTGGTTCACCTGCCCACCTGTACATGTATCAACTCTTCACCCATTGCTTGCCCACCATCATCTGTTTTATGTTGATGTCTGTTGTGTTTTTATTTTAGTTTTGCTGTATTTCTCTGTTTTTTTTTGTTTTTTTTTCTCTGCACATGTGCTTCTATCTTGCTTTGTTACTTTTGATGTTTGTGTTGATGTAGTCGAACGGAAAACCATTGGCATAGCGACCGCAACGTATAACCATTACACCATGAGACCCAAGCCGTTTGAGTAACAAACCGGCCCTTTTATTTGATTGCGTCAGGCCAGGCATATCTGTTGTCACTTCCTATGCGTTTGCATGTTTGTCTCTTACACAAAGATCTACAGTATGTTGCATTAGTTATTAAAAAAAAGTGCCCACAAATGCTAGCTTATTGCTTGTCCACAACAATGTTTTACAGGGTGGACTAGGGGAGTTAGTTGGTACAGTTCATCTAAACCATACTGAAACTGAAAGGGAACGAACATTGGAACAAGACACCAGTAACTACTCTACTGGTCTATTATATGTTCAGTCATCGTCTCATAGAAACTTTATAACTAACATAGTTAAGTGTAGTAATCATCAACCACGATAATGGGAGTAAAAAACTGGAGATCAGCAAGGTGCAACATATCACAGTACTGCATCTTCATGATAGGTAGGCTATATGCAGTCGTCAAGATAGTAACAATCGAATGAAATACAGTACCTTGCCTTTTCAACATGATTTGGGGATGCTGTGCCCGATGGGACATACAGATACATGCAACTATTTACACTCCCATTATGGGCCATGGGTAATTGGTTACCTTCTAAAAGATGGATATCCATCAGTAGCAGATGCAGATCTCAGTTGCAGATATGAAATGACGTAACCGGCGTCAAGAAAACCAGTATTTTATGTGGAGTATGACACCACAACAGTAGTAAAAATATGATTTGTTGCTAGCCTAGGTTTAATTTTGGCCATCATTTGTTTCACACTAAGATTATTCCATTCTTGATAACCAGCTCCAGTGTGACTGAAATTAGGTTTCAACAATTATGAACATACAAAAATTTAAAACATCGCAACTTTTTACCATTACGTGTTCAGGGTAAAGTTATATTAAATTGCAATTACAAATATTTTTTGTTGTGTCTTTTTACCTTTATTCATTGTGTAATGAGTTATTTTTCCACTCCGGTTGCATCATCACACATCCGTTAACAATATCTGTGCTGATGAACATCCGTTTTTTACATTGTACCAGTAATTGCATTGCTTCTTAACGATGTGTTTGCTGCTCTTAACGATGTGTTTGAATAAACATTGTTTTTTCCCCCTGATACATGTCTTTGTTCTGTAAGCTTATGGTTGCTGCACTCGTCTCTGTCTCAAACTCATACTGTTGCCTTCTCATCTTTATGCGCATGCTTAAATGACATACAGTACTGTCCGAATTAATTGACTTAGGGAGATTTTTTTAACCTGCCCAATGTTTGCAGACATAATTTCAATCTTAAACTTAACAACTAAATCACGTAAAAGCTGCAGCATTGCTGAATAGCATTGTAGATCAGATTCGATGAGGAAAAATTAAAATCAAGATGTCACAATTCTTGTTATGACGTCATATTTTCCTTACGTTTGTCTGAAGGCAACTTGCTAAAATTCATTTTTTTGACTATTAGAAGGTGTATCATTGAAATCATGGCTGACACAACCCCTAAAAAGCGTGAAGGTATTCTTACTCTATATATTAGGCATTGTCACAAGACATCAAGCGAGATTGCAGGTATGGTTGGGGTGAGTCAGCCCACAGTTTGTAGAATTATTCGATGCTTTAGCGAAACTGGGACAACCTCTCCAAGACACAAAGGGAAATGTGGCCGAAAGTGTAAAACATCTGCTAGGGATGATAAAATGCCATATAACTCAGTGTTGCTAATCCCAAGAAGACCAGTAGTGATTTACAAAGAGACATGATGGCTTATGGAATTCATTTAAGCAACACTTTAACAAAAAGACGTCTCATTAAAGCTGGAAGAGTTGCTCGAAGACCTCTGATGAAGCATCTGCTAACTAAAAAAATGAAGAGTAAAAGACTTGCTTGGACTAAAGAATGCAAAAACTGGTCTTTGGCTGATTGGGAAAAGGTAATGTTTTCAGATAAATGATTTTTTCGTCGGAGGCAAGCATCCTCGCTTTGTGAGGAGGAGTGTAGGAGAAAGGATAAAACCTTGCCACCTCAACCAACAGGCAAAACATCCCCCAAAAATGTTTTGGAGTTTTAGCTACAAAAGCATTGGATCGCTCTTTCCTGTCTAGGGAATGATGAAGTGACCAGTATATCGAAGTTCTCCAACGAAGATTTGATTCCAGACATGCACAATGCTTTTTCTAGTGGTGAGGGTATTTTTCAACAAGATTTAAACCCTGTCATTGTTAAAAAAAGTGAAGAATTTTTTATCTGACAATAACATTGCAGTGTTAACATTCCTTGGTAACTCACCTGACCTACATCCGATTGAGAACCTGTGAGCTATAATAAAAAAGAACTACAGAAATATGACTGCACCACTACAACCGAGCTCATTGGGGGCTATAATTTTTATATGGTACAGTTAAGAAATCACCAAAACGTGTGAAAAATTGGTGGAATCTATACCTACGCGAATTAGACAAGTCATCAAGAACAAAGGAAGCAATATCAACTACTAAGGCTATTCTCAAAGATGTGCTACTGAAATAAAAACTGAAAAATTGCTTGTTTTTTTTGTTTGAGTCAGTTAATTCGGATGGTACTGTAGGTTAGAAAGTAAGTGAAAATAATGGTTGTGAGGCAGAAAGCGATGCAGCAACCATGGCATTGCAGAACAAAAGCATGTAGCAGAGGCAAAAAAACAATGTTTATCAACGCAGTAACAAATTGTGAAAAAACAATGCCATCTCTCTCATGGACATTTTAAGTGATGGGATACAAAAGTCCAATGAAAATGAAAATACACATGAAACAAAGGCATACATTGTTTCTAATGAAGTTACCAATCTGAGAAAATACATAAGGTGTTGGTGCACACTTACTTGATTGATGGCAGTGTGTAATGTTGTAAGCAATGTGGTAGATGTTAAATACTACATTAGTCTGTGTGTACTGTTGCGATCTGAAAGCCCGAGCAATAAGTGCGCAAAGCTTCACACTATGCCAGCAAGCAACAAACGTGATCAACTGACAAGATCACTCTATTATTGCTTGTTCGTGCCACATATATGGGTTTTATTCTTCACACACATCCTGTTCGTGGTGAATCACATATTCAGTACAATGCCAACTGAGAGTTTGCAACAGTACCTTCACCACAGTTGGCACCTTAGCATGCAGTCTGCCGAAAAAAGAGTGTTCTCAAATGCAGTAGAGCAGTGAGTGGAGCCCAAAGTGTTTGTGAGTGCCACTTCAACTCATGCTAGTTGTTTGATAACTCTGTTGCTGTGTAACTTTTTTCTAATTCACTTGTTGATTCTCGTGTTTTAGAATGTGGAATTTTAAAGCAGGGTCAAGTTTTAGCTAAACACCAAATCAGAAAACAATGATAGAAAAGGTGTTGGTGAACTCATTACGATGCACTGACAACAAATACATGCACGAAACCTGTCGGAAGTGCATATTTATAAAGTTATATGCAATGAAAATGTCACATGTTATTTAACCTCCACTAACCATCCAGAGTCAAAAATTTGTGAAAAACCGGACCCAGATCTGGAGTCACTTGTCATTTCGGCAGTAGTATGAGTCTGTGGGATCTTTATACGTATATCATTTCTTCAGCAAAAACATTGCGGAATTTTGGTTGCACTGATGGTAGCTCGAGTTTGAACAGGAGTTGGGATTCTCAAAATCAAAAAAATTTCAGGCTTGGACTTGGATGGAAAAATTTTGGAACAGGAGTGGAGTTGGGGTCTGAAAATGTAACTCTAGTCACCTCCAGTTAAATCCCAACCATAACCTATCTCTAAACCCTAATTCTAAACACTATGACCCCAACACCCTAACCATAAAGCTGACCCTAAATCTAAAGTCCTAACCCTAAAACTGTAACCCAACACCTTAGGGTTGTAGGTTTAGGCTTAGTTAAGGTTTGGATTTAACCCTAAACAATGCAATAACTCAGCAGTTCTCATCATGCAGTGTTGCTACCACCATGTTGTGAATGGTAAGTCAATGTCCCACTATCAGAATCACTGCCAAAGACTAGGCAGTAAAGATATGCCATATATTTCAAACAGTACATAATAGGGTAATTTACATCATATCCAATAACAAATTTTGAAAAAATATCTTTTCACGTATTTGTCTGGGGTATTGCCCAGAACTTGCCACATGATTTGTGTTTGCAAAACATTCTTCATGGAGTAGAGCTTGGTCATTTTAACACGTTCCATTCTGGTAGTTGAATTGGTTTGCCAAACGTTCCCTACCAATATGTTTTTCGGCAATTGTCCTCAAAATTTTAAACGTTCGCAGGACACCTTTGAAAAGTCACCAAAGCACCAAAATTCGCACTACCATCGTTGAGATGCATGCAAACGCAAGAGTCTGTGTAGCGCTTGTCGCAGATCAAACATCGGCTTGCCGATTTGCCTATACCCTTCCCTCATGCAATCCATAGTGCTTCAAATATTTATGAAAGTTTTCAATATAAAGTTCTTTCCAATTACACTATATTCATTGCGATTCACGATACATGCAAAAACAAACCTAACAACAGTCTCAGTGGAGCTGCGTTTTCGTGAGCTTTTTTCTTTCGATTTGTGGCCTACCAACTGCATCAAGTTTGCCAGATTTCATGTGTAAATAATCAACAAGTTGAAAACCTAAAGCAATTGGTGCATTGCTATTGCTTGGAGAGTTTCCAACCCATCAACGCCTTGATTTATGCTGTATTTACTGTGTTTTTGTTCCTTGCAGAATTCAAACCTTCAAACCTACCAATGTTCTCGATAGAGGTGCCTTTTTGCGAGATATTTTTTCCTTCAAATATGTAGCCTATCAACTGCTTCAACGTTGCCAATTTTGTGCGCAAACAAGTGACAATTTGAATAATTACAACCATTGGTACAATCTTTATTGCTTGGAAAGATATAAACCCATCAATGCCTTGGCTGATGCTGTAATTACTGCAAATGTTTGTTCCTTGCGAAAACCAAACCTACCAATGTTGTAAGTGAAGCTGCTTTTTTGTGAGATGCTTTTTCTTTACAATGCGTGTCTTACCAACAGCTTCAACATTGCTAAATTTCCTGCACAAATAAGCGCAAAGTTGAAAAACAAACACATTGGTTCAATGTTCATAGCATAAAGTTTTAAAACCATTTAGGGACTGCAAAAGCCAATTTATCGTCTTGCTCGGTGGTTTTTCAGCGTTAACTCTTGAACCACTGAAGGTACCTCGACAGGTAAAACATTTCAAGAAAGGTTTTCATGAGATCTTTCAGATGGATCTAACAGGAAAGTATGTTTGCGTTTGAAATTTCTGAGAAAATCTGCTTTTTTGCTTAGTTTCTTGCCTTTTTGGGAAAGTTCTTGATGATTTTCAAAAAAGTTTTCACGCCAATGTTTTAGTTTTTTTGCAAGGACTATACCTGGCCTCTAGTGCTTTTAAGGACTATACCAAGTCACTTACCATTTGTTTAGGGTTGGGGAAAAGCAATGTTGCGGCAAAAAAGCAAATTGGGTCAAAAAAGGCAATTTGAAAACAGCGATTTTTTAGGCTTTATGCCAAAATCACTGCCGATGCTGGATTTTAGAGTGCAGCATTGAAAAAACGCAAAAATACAACCAATAACAGTCAAAACTTTTCAAAATGCTTTATTGAACTTTTTGTCAACTTTTCTTCAATTTTCGGCAACTTGTCAGAAATTTTTTGGATTATTGGTATAACTTTTTTTATTCTCATTACTTCTGCTTCAAATTTGGTAGGATGTTATAGGAGGCAGATGTGAAAATGTATTGCAACTTTCAGATTTTTTGTGTTTGGAAATGGAGATATGATATTTTACATGTGAAAAATGACCAAAACCTTAAATAATCAACAAATTAATTTTTGTACTTCCACAAAAAAAATTGCACAATTCTTTTATAAATTTTTTTGCAAACTTTGGGTCCTGGCTGATATTTTCTGTGCCAAATTAATTTTTCTAGTGTGTTTGTAGATTTTTCTACAAGTTTTTTAACATACCCACTGTTTTTGTTTAATCTGCTTTTTCAGTTTTTCCCCTGTTTGAGTTTGCCAGTGATGCCACAAAGCTTATCGCCAATACCTCAAAATATGCGCGGTGAAAAAACTTTTCTTACAATACTTTACTGGTAAATCCAACTTCAGAGGTTTGCGAGTTCTCCCAAAAATCATGCAGCAATGTCAATATATCGGCTTCTGTGGTCCCTAAAAGGTCTCTTGCGAGAGTAAAAGTACCAATGGCCTCAGTGGAGGTGACTTTTCGCAAGATGTTTTTTCGTTTTTCTGTTGCCGAATTTCTTGCGCACACAAGCAACAAGTTGAAACATTTAAAAACATTTGTGCAATATTCATTGTTTGAAAAGTCAACTTGGAATACTGTTGGTATGTCACACGAACACTGACCCCGTGAAGTTTTCACCCGTTTTTGAAAAAATAACCTTGTCTATTTTTGGCCAAGGTTATCAAAGGTAAAAGTTCTTGTTTTTCTTGGCCGTATTTGACCAAGGTTACCAACAGTGAAATTTTTTGCTTTTTAGCCTTTTCAGACAAGGATACCAATGATGAATGTTTTTGTTTTTTATTGGTCATATTTGTCCAAGGATACCAACGGTGAAAGTTTTGGTTGGTCTTGGTCATTTGGCCAAGGATACCAACAATGATAGTTTTTGTTTTTCATGGACATTTTTGGCCAAGATTACTTTTATTGGCCACTTCGGCTACTACTACCAATGATAAAAGTTATGTTTGTGACTTGAGCTTTGCTTTTGAGCAACCTCTGGCATCCCGCTTTGCCAAACGCGAGTTTGCATTTGCTGGAGGGTGTGGGTTTTTTGTGAGTGACGTCATAAGTGGAGGACATTGGTGGCCAACTTCACCTGGCCCTGGGCACCAACCATTAAATGGTAGTATTTCGCTGAAGTTTTTATTGGAAACTAGGCTACAATCTGAGTCTTGATACTTTAGATGACCTGCTGGGGTCTCGGGTTCAAAAGTTATGATCTAAGTTAATAAAAATATTTGACTAATTAGTTTATTAGGTAATTAATTTGTTTATTGAAGATCATAACTTTTGAACCAGTAACACTAGAAAGTCGATCAAAGGCTCAAAAGACTCGGACTCGAGCCTAGTTTCCAATGAAAACCAGCGAAATACTTTGGCCTAGCAGTTGGGCCCTAGGCCAGGCAACTTGAGCCAAAATGTCCCAAAAACTATTTCACCTATGACGTCACTCACAAAAAATCCACAACCCCAACCAAAAATTTTTTTCGAGTGCAATCTAGAAGACTGTCTGATCCGTTTGAGCCCTTGAACAGCTCTCTAGCGCAATTGGCAGAGGAGCTAGGGTGTTGGTAAAGCAGGTGACAACTGCTGGTTTTAGGCCGATTTCAAAGTACAAATATATCGTATCGCGGCACTCAAAGTGTTAATGCAATGCTGAGATCAACATTTGTGTTTTTTATGATTTTCTTGGTCAGATATTGTGGTTGAAGAAATGTATCCTTTATTGATATATGCATGACTCAATTCTCATTAGCAAGTTTATATTTGAACTTGTTATTACAGTAGTGAAAAATTGGCATAATGTGTGTTGTGGTGGTTGCTGGACTAGATTGCTAGAAGACATCAAGGTTTATCGAAATGAGCCAGGAAATGACACAACACCAATATGTTGAAGTGCGACCTCAGGTAATGACATTTGAATATTGTTTGTAATTATGTTTTCCTTGAATGTTTTCAAAAAAAGCATCATACAGGAAATTGACAAGCAAGGAATGATTACATTTTGAAAGTTTGCCTAAGTTATTTTAGTGCATGTGGTTTGATAATATCATGCTATGTTTCTTGGCATCTCGCTCTTCTGGTTTTTGCAATAATGTTGTTTGTTTTTATTAAATTTACCTGTTACACACATGTGAGCTGATGAAGGCAAAGATAGCCAGCGTGCTAAAACAAATGAATATTTTGGGCATTGGGCCAAATGCCACTTGGTTCTTTTGTAGAGTGTGTGCAAGACTGCAAGTACCAAGCATAGAAAGTATTAGGTCCTGATAAGTTTACTGGGAGAGATCGCACACAGCACTAGTGATCCCCTATTTGCAATCAATTCCTATTAAACTTGATCTAAGGGCAGTCGGACTATTTTTGCAAGACTGAGGCTGTTTTTTTAACACCTGTGCTGTGTTCCAAACTAATTTTGTTACTTGTCTGTATGAAAAGTAGCCCAGCACTGTTTTTGATACAGTGCAGGGTTGCATCCAAGGGGTCTGTTTGGTTGTCATGACAGGCTTTTTACAAGTGTATAGCATTTGGATAAACAAGAGTGTGTTGCGGTGTGGCTGACATTTGCTGATTGTTCGACAAGCTACTACTACTATGAATCTTTTCAGCACCACTTTTGCAGAAAAAAGTGATTATGATGTAATCAATGTGCTGTGACCAATAACACGTGATAACCTTGAAATCTTTTCTTACATGTTTCGACAGTGCAACCAGTACTTAGAGCTCGACCGATGCATCGGCATGCCAATATGGTGATGTTGCCCATGTATGTATCTAGAACCGTTGCCAGAAAGTCGTCAATAGGAAGGCTTTACATTCGTCCCGGAGGGGCTTAACATTCAAATTTGACAAAAAGTCAGCTAATTCTAGTGTTTCATATTTCAATTTGGGGGGGCTTGAACCTTTGTTTGAGGGGGCTAAGCCCACGAAAGCCCTCCGTGGTGACGGGACTGTATATATCGTATTGGAAAATTCTGCCCATATATGTGAGGCATTTTTGCTCATAAAAAGCTGCTATACTATTGTTCCGGATGAAGTGTTTGAAAACTGAAATTGCTATTTCCTCTCGATTAATGCAAATTCTCTGTCCTGTTCGTTATGGTGTGCAGCTCTCTGACTACATCAAGTAATGCGTAGTACAGACTGTTGCACTTGCCCCAATAAACCACTCTATAATGTAATATTCACTCACAGGTTTTTGGGCGGTAAGCAGATGACTGTCTGCAAACTAATCAGGGTACGTGCTGTGGTGGTTGACTGTTTTAGTGACTAAAGCAGTGGTTCCCAACTTTTTTAGGCTTGCGGCACCTATGGCGGAGAACCCAAAGCAATTTAGTTAGAGGTTTGGTGACATTTTGAAAGTAAATTTTCAATGATATATTGAAAAACGTATTAGCTCACAGCACCCCTGGGCATTGTAAATGGCACCTTAGGATGCTGCAGCATCCCGGTTCGGAACCACTGGACTCAGGTTTGCGCAGAATTCGATGTTGCACGGCACTTCATCGCAGTGAAGTAATGGTTTCATCACTCTTTGTAATGAGTTGTGCATTATGTAATGTAATCTTCATAATTATTCTTTGCTCTCAAGTTTTTGTATATTTTATTGCTTATTTGAAATATGTTCCTAACTTATCACCATCTGCTCTTTCATTTGAAATTTGTGTAATTATTCTATTCGTTTGTAAGGCCAACATACTGAAGAAAAACATGCACTGGTATATCTTTCAACTGTAGTTAGAGTAATGCGGAAATATCAGTAATATTGGCATCGGTTATCAGCAATGAAAAATGAAAAACATCAGAATCGGCACAAAAAGCCGTATCAGTTGTCCTCTACCAGCACCATTATCTAAATAACTAGTTGCACTGGGCTACTAGCCAAGTTTGATTGTGTCTTAAGACTCCTATAGAAAACTAGTTCTTATTCTGAAAAGTATTGGAAAAGCTGCATGTCCATGTCAGACCCCCTTTTGCCAAGCTAGCTATAGTGCAAGGTGTGGAATGGCTAACATGAATTGATTTTACTTGCAATAGTGTCTGGAAAACTAGCAGAAATTTTTCATATTTTAATGTATCCAAATGTTGAAATGTCATGTAGAGTTTTAATGATATATATAGTTTGTTTGCCAAGCATGTATACAATTAACAATAACTTTTGAAGGAAAGGCAAAAGTGACATTTTATGACAACATCACAGTTGTTGCTTTGTTTTGTTTTGCAATAATGGCTGCAGTGGTATTCCAAGCTGTTGTGCTCAGTGCAGCAATCCATATAGGGGCCTGCATTTACTTCTTGACCTACATGTTTATGTTCTTTCACAATGCAATTTGCAGATTACCTTGCGCAGAACTAGGGTGCACAACCCAACATACCTGTCAGGGGTGCATCCCAGGGGTCTGTTTGGCTGTCATGACAACCCCCTTATACCGCAGGCACTCAGCATTAAAGTCGGTAAAATATAAAACGCTGTCACTGCAGGTCTCTAATGCAGGTGGCTTGGAAAAGGCAACAGCTAGCATTTCCCTTCTAACTTTGCATAGTATTTCCTCCTGGCCGTGCAAGCTCCAATGCAAACAAAGCTTGTACACTGTCATGCACACACAAAGCTGTTTTGTAATATTTTGCTTCATGGCAAGAGGACACAGTGTCCAATCGCAATTGTTTTGCTTGCAGTTTCAGCCTAAATTTTATCTGCTGTTTACACCTACCAGGTTATCACTACATCAAATAAGTTTACGCCTTCCTCAGCGTCATACCAAGTAATGCAGGTTCGCTTCAACTGAAGCTATATTTATATGAGTAATTTCTCATAATGAAAGATGCGACAGCTAGCCTTAGAAATTGTGGTTGCATTATCTCAGTGGTTCTCAAACTTTTTCTAATCGCATACCATTTGTGTGTCCCGTACTGTCATCACATATCACCTTGTTCCAGGAAAAGTCAATGTGCCAAATATCATTCAACCAAAAGTCTGGAAAACCAGAATTGACACAAATGCAACGTGAACAAATTGGCTGTGAGAAATTTTAATGACCATTTTTAGAAAACAGCAAGGGAAATGGGCAACACAAAAATTTAGGAATTTATTAACAGAACCCGACAAGTAAAAACTACAGCTGTGAATATATTTTTTGTGAAGAAAAACAGAAAGTAGGCCTCTTCGCGTACCACAGTTCGAGAACCACAGTTCGAGAACCACTGCATTATCTGAACTAAATATCAGTCAAGCGCTGTATTTCAAAAATAGGCTTTTTAGAATTATGCAGTTCACAGTGTTGTTTGCCACACAAAAAGTCCTTATATTGATTGCAAATAATTCACTTTTACATTATGATGTAAAATCATCAGAGCAATCACAACTCAATCGTTCTTCTCTGCACTGATTTTGCAAGTATATTTATAACACCACCAACTTTGATAAATAGCGTTCCACAGATGCAGTTGTGCAGGTAATTGTTGCCTTCGATGTTATAAGTGTATGTATGTATGGATGGATAAACAGCTCTCATTGCTGTATGGCTGACATTTGCTGAATGTTCGACAAGCTAAGTATCTTTTCAGCAACAGGTTCGTAGGAACAAACAGCAACTGTGATGTAATAAATGCGCTGTGACCAAAAGCATGATAACTTGGAAATCTTTCCTTGTGTGTTTTGACAATGAGATCAATACCACTATCTATTCTAAATAGTTAGTTGTGCTAGGCTACTAGCCCTAATAACCAGGTTTGATTGGATTTTAGGTGGAGCTTGAACGATAACGTTTTTTTGGGCCGATACCAATGTTTTTCTTTGTCATTTCTGATAACCGATGCCGATATTTTGCAACACTCAAAACCACAGTTGAAAGACAATACTTCAATGCTATGAAGAAGTGTATAGCATGGAATTCTGCGCAAACCTGGGTCACTAAGATAGTCAAACACCACGACCTTGTTTGCAGGCAGCCATCTGCTTACTGTGCAAAACCTGAGAGCAAATGTTACATCATAGACCGGTTTATTGGGACAATTGCGAAGTGGTCTCTGTCTGTATATTGCGCACTACTCGATGCAGTCGGAGGGTTGCGTGTCATAAGAAACAGTACAGAGAATTTGCATTAATTAAATCATGGAGGAAGTAACAACTTGGGTTTCCAAACACTCCGTGCAGAAAACTTGCATAGTGGCTTTTATGAGCAAATGATGCCGATTACTGTATATCAGCACAATTTTCCTGATATAATACATTGGCAACATCCCGAAATGCATTGGTCAGTTTCTAGTGTTAACACTTTGAGAGCTGGCGTACGATATATTCATACTTCAATTTCGGCCTAAAAAACAGCAGTTTTCGGTTGCCTTACCAACACCCTAGCTCCTCCACCGATTGCGCTAGAGAGCTGTTCAAGGGCTCAAATGGATTGACTAGTCTAGTAGATTGCACTCAAAAAAATTTTTTGGTTGGGGGAGGGTGCGGATTTTTTGTGAGTGACGTCATAAGTGAAGG
>Ga0210059_1010523_pt1 | contig 14256 bp, 9 predicted proteins | sample Ectturendosymbi2_FD_188042 | JGI IMG/M metagenome (GOLD analysis project Ga0210059, IMG submission 188042) | Ecteinascidia turbinata endosymbiont from Florida, USA - Sample 2 (SPAdes) (version 2) | ecosystem: Host-associated > Tunicates > Ascidians > Unclassified | place: Key West, Florida... | reverse complement strand
CGGTTGGCCTCCAGGGCCAGGCAAAGTGGGCCAAGGTGGCCTAAAAGTCCTCCACTTATGACGTCACTCACAGACAACCTGCACCCCCCAAGCAAAAAATTTTTTTTCGAGTCTAATCTACTAGACTAGCCACGTTTTTTGAGATTTTCGCCGAGTCGCTAGAGCGAACAGGAGCGGAGATATTCATCCGCAAAGCCACGTTCGAAACAGCTGCTTTTTGCGAACCGCTTGAATTAACCCGGCTCTCAAAGTGTTAATAACTGCAGTAGAGTCAAACCTGAGAACATCATAAAGCTGAAACACTATATGCATAATGGATTGAGCATTTACGAAAACAAGTACTGTAAGACCACATTTCTCGCCTACCATGCCTATCCTACATAATATTCAATCGTCCAGCATTGGGCAAACCAACACTATTACATCAGAAATTGTAACACACTGATCATTATTACAGAATTGCAACTAAACTTGCAAAAGCATATCAGTATTGTAGTTTCAATAAAATATCGATGAAGAGAAAAACTGTTGCAAGAAAATTTTGACCTAACGATAAAATTTGACCTAATAAATATTGACTTTTTTTGACCTCGTAACTTGGGATTCCCTCATGGTATGAGCGTGAAATTTGGTTTGTGGACATTAAAAAATTTTGACTTTATTGACTTTTGGTTGCCGTAGTGATAATATTTGGTCGTGGTGCTTAGGGTTGGAGTTAGTGTTAGGTTTGAGTTTTACTTAAGGGTTAGGGTAAAGTTTGGGTTTAGCCTAAACCTAAACATTAACCCTAACATCCACAACAAAATGTACAAAGATTGTGATTACGCATATCTTCGTAAATTGTTATGGAGCCGTCTCTGGACGACCAGTTACAAACTCAGCAGTTGTCACATCCTTTGGTTTGTACTGTCATTTTTCGATCATAATGAGGGAGCGTTATCGCTGCCATGCTGTAGCCTTGCATTATAGGTGAAGGTACCTTGCTGATTGACAAAAATGATTAGAGGTTGGGTAGATGTATTAGTTGTGAAAATTTCAGTGCCTACATGCTGTACACTAATGTTTCACCCAAAAAGAATATTAGTCCTAATTTACTAATGTGGGGTGCAGGCACATTGCTGGGAAAATATTAAACCCTGAAACATCTACACTGGTTTCGATTGAAAAATTTTTTTTATTTATTTGGGTTTGGGGTTCTCTGTGGGCGATGTCAGAAGTGGGGTGTTTTACGTTTTTAGGCCAAGTTTACTTGACTCTGAGCATTAACCCAATGAGTCATTTTTTGACTTTTTTTGGAATCTAGGCTATCATCCATGTCTTTAGAGCCCTTGATTGAAATTCTGGTACAAGGGTGTCAAACTCGTTTCAGTTCAGGGGCCACTTCAGGCAAATTTCATCTCAAGTAGGCTGGACCAAAGTAATCATTGTATGACACCCTGGTTATAAGTAATGACAACTTCCAACTGTTTTCATAACTTTAATGCAAAAAGTTGAAGCTTATCTGAAAATGATTATTAGCACATACAGTTCAATTTCCCCATGTAAATCAAAAAATGCTTCAGCATGGCACCTCGGCTTAGCTATTTTCCTCAGTGTGGTATGGCAGGCCATAGGGATAGCCCATATCACTGAGAAGACTTTCAAACTGACGGTGATTAACACTTTGGCGTCCGGCCGCTTTTGGGATTTCAAAAAAAATACCGAAACGCACGTGGCTTTGCACAGAAATTTCTCCAGTCACATAAGTGCTATGGACCTGGTTGAAGTGTCAAAAGACGCGGCAAATCTTCTAGTCTGCACTCGAAAAAAAATTTTTTGGTGGGGGGTGCAGATTTTTTGTGAGTGACGTCATAAGTAGAGGACTTTTAGGCTACCTTGGCCCACTTCACCTGGCCTTAAGTTCAAACTGTTAGATGGTAGTATTTCGCTGAAGTTTTTGTCAGAAACTAGGCTACAATCTGAGTCTTTTGATGCTTTGGATGACCTGCTAGTGTTTCAGGTTCAAAAGTTATTATCTAAAGTAGTAAAAATATTTGACTAATTATATAATTAATTAATTTATTTCTTAGATCGTAACTTTTGAACCAGAAATGCTAGAAAGTCGATCAAAGACTCGGACTCGAGCTTAATTTCCAATAAAAACTTTAGCGAAACACTTTGGCCTAGCGGTTGTGCCCTAGGCCAGGCAACATGAGCCAAAATGACCTAAAAACCACTTCACTTATGACGTCATTTACAAAAAATCCCCAACCAAAAAGTTTTTTCAAGTGCAGACCAGAAGACTGGTTGATCCGTTTGAGCACTTGAACAGCTCTTTAGCGCAATCGGCGGAGGAGCTATGGCGTTGGTAAGGCAACCGAAAACTGCTATTTTTTTTGCCGAAAGCTAGGTACGAATATATCATACACCGGCTCTCAAAGTGTTAGACCTTTGGCTTGGATGAAATTGACTGTCCAGACAACCACTTGCCATTTTTATTGACTTGCAACAAAATGCCTCTACATGTGAAATACAGTGAAATGTCTAAAATTCACGTCCTCCACTTACAACCAGGGATGTAGTGCTTACAAAAAAGATGTGGGAATGCACCCAAAAAAATCCATTTTAAAACAGCTTCAAACAAGTTTTAAAGCAAAACAGGAAAAAGATGTGGGAACACCATTCCCACGCATTCCTGCCCCACTACACCCCTGCTTACAGCCTGCAGGCCTACTTTTTCTCTAAATCTTATCACAGCACCTGCTTTTCTCCCATCATTGATGGCACGCCATCTGTAGCAATACTGACAGCACGAGACCAGTCTACCCCAACCCTGTTTAACATTCCAATGAGAGTTAAAAATATAATTTGCTGTTGTGGTATCCAGCATAGGCACTAACCCCAGGAACTCCTCAATGACAGACAAAGTCTCATCAACGCCATGAATAAATATGGCTAGTTGTGCAACGTCCAAAATGTCCATGCGTTCATTGAGCGCAACCGAAAACGTAACAAACGACTTGACTTCGTTCTTCAGTTGGTTGTCTAATTTTGCAGAAAGGTCAAATTCTCTCTGCCACAGTGTTTCTCATCAGGGCTAATATTAGCAAAAACTTTAGCTTCCCAGGACACACAATTTCTGCAGCCTTTAGGGTGCATGTCTTGACGAACTCACCCTCGCAGTATGGCTTTGATGCTAATGCCATGTCATTAGCAATAAGGTAGGTGGCCTTCACAGCTGCTGTGCTTCTATCTCGGCTACTGATAAAAACGGACTGCTGTTTTTTCAAGCCTACTATCAATTCCTTTACCTTTTCTCTCCTTGGTTGCCCTTGGTATCTTTCGCCATGATGAGTCTCATAGTGGCGTCGAATTTTATTTTCTCACCACTGAAACCTGCTGTGAACACACCAAACATATAGGTATCCCATTCACCTCTGTAAAAAAATAGAAACAGACCAACTGTCTTAGAAAACTCTGCATTCTTTGTCAACTTTTCTATGTTTTGATAAACACATTTTGGGAAACAAGGCTGTCATGGAATAGACCAGAGAGAATAAAGGCTAAACTGAGCAAGTTGAGGAAAAGCAAAAGCTGAAGTCCGAGCAAGTTCTGCATCTAACAATATGTCCATATTATGCCACAATACAATTTCCTTGTCCCTTATTTTTACAAAAAACTACAAAGATGGCCTCCATGTTTTCACACCAGGTTGTTGAAACAGGAAGTTGCTGAGTTGGTAGCTTTAGTTAACATTTCTATTCATTTTTGGGAACTCTGGCGATGTTGATTTCAACATTTTTCATAATTCAATGTGCTATTTTCTGCAGTGACTACTTTTTACTGATCCTCAAATTTTGCCCTGTCAAACAGATTTCTGTGCAGTTTATTTTTCGGTCAATAATTGGAATAGAAGCTTAACGTAGTAAATTTTAGTTAGAGTTGTACCTAGAACTCTGAAGGTTTTGAAATTGACATCGCTGGAGCTCAAGGTATATTTTCTTCCTGGACTTCTAGTTCCTGGACTTTCCTGGACTTTATCAACAGTAGTTGTACTTTTGCACGTTCATGCCTGTTTGAACGTTCAAACTGGTGGGAACATGCAAAAGGAAATACACAAAAAATGGAAATTTTTCATGTTAGAAAAACAATAAGACATATCCAATTGCGTTAAGGTTTCAAGTAATCGAAATCTAGTCACCAGTTTGCAAGTATAACTGGATGACCTCAAGCAAACAAAGAAGTTTTTACTTTACAAAATCATCCTGCGGGCTCAATCTTGCAACAGGCCGGTTTCTGCCCCGTGTGTCGTATGTACTGACACCCCCTAGCATATCTGTAGCAAAAATTATGGCTCAAAAAATAAAAAGTGGTAAAAATTGCACTTCCACAAATGCTAACCTGAGATATTTTACATCTCAGGACATAACTGTCCATAACTTGCTGCCAGATGATGCTAGAGAGCAGTTCAAACCCTCTCTTGGGTTTTTTGTTCATGTTTATGATGGCCAGATGTTTATGCATACCTTGTTTATATTCTGATGATGTCATCATTCCCTGGGAGGTGACCAAACAAGGTGATTTTATGTCTTAAAGTTTTATTGGATTCTAGGCTGTAATACGAGTTTTTAGAGCCCTTGATCGACTTTCTCGTTGCAAAATTATGGCCAAACGTCCAGAAATTAAAGGGAAATTTCCCAACTTCCTGTTTTAGCGTTCTTTTTGGATAACTTAGGAACCGGAAACGCTAGAAAGTCAATAAAGGGCTCCAAAGACTTGCATTGCAGCCTAGAATCCAATAAAACTTTGAGACAATATCATCTTGTTGGATTGGCTGATGAAGTCATCAAAATAGCTGCAAAACATACCCCAATCATGACATCATCGACCCAAAGCTCCAAACCAAAAACTTAAATCACCATTCACATTTGATGTAACCCAAGTTATGCGTCATCAACCAAACCCATGTTTCAACTCAATTTGCAAATAACCATGCCAGTAAGCTGCTAGCACAAGTGACAAAAAAGCTGGAAAAAAATAGACTGTTTTTGAGAGCAGCTGTGAAATTTGAAATTTGTTTGTTTAAAATTATGACATAAAAATTTTACGTGGTTCCATTTCATATGTTAAAACCTATGCTGAAGATAAAAACAGGAATCTGTAGTAATGCAACTGAACATGACAATTTTTGGACAGTGTATATACTTTTGTACTTCAGTCCACTTGCCTGGCCTGTTGCAAATACAATGATCCTTCAAAACGCAAATTACAAAACACCAATGATTCCGAAGGTTAAAGCACAATCAACCTTAACTATTTGGCGTCTGCTAGGATTTGGGGATTTTCGAAAAAAACGCCTAAACGCACGTGGCTTTGCGCGAGAATTTCTCCGGTCCGGTATGCTATACAGACCTGGTAAAGTCTCTAAAGATGCGGCAAGTCTTCTAGTCTGCACTCGAAAAAAAATTTTTGCTTGGGGGGTGCAGGTTTTTTGCGAGTGGCATCATAAGTGGAGGACTTTTAGGCCACCTTGGCCCACTTTGCCTGGCTCTGGGCACCAACTGTCAGGTGGTAGTATTTCGCTGAAGTTTTTACTGGAAACTAGGCTACAATTCGAGTCTTTTGATACTTTGGATGACCTGCTGGGGTTTCGGGTTAAAAGTTGTGATGTAAGCTAGTAAAAATATTTGACTAATTAGATAATTAATTAATTTGTTTATTTTGGATCATAACTTTTAACCAGAAACGCTAGAAAGTTGATCGAAGGTTCAAAAGACTCAGACTCGAGCCTAATTTCCAATGAAAACTTCAGCGAAGCATTTGGCCTAGCGGTTGGGCCCTAGGCCAGGAAACATAAGCCAAAATGACCCTAAAACTACTTCACTTATGACGTCAGTCACAAAAAACCCAAACCCCCCAACCAAGAAATTTTTTTGGAGTGCAATGTACTAGACTGGTCGATCCGTTTGACTCATTGAACAACTCTCTAGCGCAATCAGCGGAGGAGCTAGGGCGAATATATCGAAGTACGAATATATCGTAGACCGTTTCTCAACATGTGAACCAGTAAATGAGTAGTTATAATTCAATAAATCACTAATCATTTTCTGCCTTCACTGCCATGTAGATTTACCTTCAAGATCCACATGAGTCACTTTTTATCACGTTGCAATTCCATAACTCACCAGGTGATTGAAACTAGAGAGCTGTGTTTCCTTAAGTACATCTAGTCAACCAAACTCTCTTTTCACATTCTCTTCACTTCAGTATCATGTGCGCATCTGTCACAGAAGGGATTATGTTGAGCAGAGGACAGTTGCAGTAGTGAAGCATCATTACCAGGATTGTCAATTAAACACAAAGTGTGCTAATGTGAGAAAGTATCCCAAGGCTTAGGTAAGATATGCTCAAGTACACCTTACAATTTAGGGTGGCCTACATAGTTTTTAACACCATTTTGTACGACTTACAATGAATGGTAGCTAGCAATCGCATAAGTATGATAAGTGTAAAAAGGGAAAAGGTACATGCTTAGAAGTCCATAGACAATCGATAGCTACAAGAGCAAGCACATAAAAATCAAGTGCACAAGGAACAAGTTTGAGCAAAGCAGCAAGGTTAGTGTTGGCAAACAAGAACCATGGGTTTTTGGGTTAAATGCTGTGAGTGCATAATTGTGCAAAAGACACATGGTAATCAGTTGGATTTTCCTGAATCTGCTTGAAATTTGGTAGAAGCAGTTGAGCAAGACTAAATAATACAATTATTATTTCAAAAACTGTTTTCCAAGTAAATCTGGTCCATAAATGATATTTGTTTATAGAATTTTTGCAGACTAGTGGTCTGGCACTAAACATTTTCCCGGTCTAACAACACTTTGCAAAAATCATCCTCTTGTCATCCAGGTTGTTCACTATGAGATTTTATTTGGCATAGCTGAAGTTATGTGCTTTGAACCAAATCCTTGTTCATATGTAATTTGCGTATAGTCGCACCAGTAAGCAGATGACACAAACAAAGTAAAAACCATGAACAACCTTTGGCCTGCAGACTACGGGTTGAACAACCCTGGTGTGAAGGATTCATTCGCGTTATTAGAAGTGCAAAGATGGCCAACCCAGACACATAATCCAAATAATTTTGTGACAATAACACAAGGTTAATTACATTCCTTCAACTTTTTTCAAATACATCAGTAGCAGTTTTTCATGGTAGGTAAAAATAGCCAAACAGACAATTGCTGCATCAAAATATAATGTACATGGCCAAATTAGGTGGCAGTAAACATGTTAGTTATGGTCATTACTTCTTTTATTATACTTTTTAAAAATTTATCCATAGTTTGATGGCAAGATTTTTAAAAATTCCAATTTTGCCTGAAACATTTAGCACCGAGTGTTACTCTGATGTAAAATTGCTGTAACGCCATCTGGTGGTATCAGCAGCAATATGATAATATGATGACAGAATGTTTATAAATATAGATGCAACATGAAGTTACAGCCAAGGTGTTTCTAGAGCTTTGACTGAAACTTTAGAGCCCTTGATTAGACCTTTATCCAAGTCATTAAAGCCCTTGATTGGCTTTTTAGCATTTCTGGTTCAAAAGTCAGGACATAAAAACAAATTCAGACAGACAGACAATCCTAGTTTATTTTGCATGGCCAACGAAAAAACCCGGAGGTCATCATAGGGCCTAGGCCAAAGTATTTCACTGAAGCTTACATTGGAAACTAGGCTCGAGTCTTTTGAGCCTTTGATCGACTTTCTAGCATTTCTGGTTCAAAAGATATGATCTAAAATAAACAAATTGATTAATTATGTAATTTGTCAAATATTTTTATTACTTTAGATCATAACTTTTGAACCTGAAACCCCAGTAGGTCATCCAAACTATCAAAAAACTCAGATTGTAGCCTAGTTTCCAATAAAAACTTCAGCATATTACTACCATCTAACAGTTTGAGCTTAAGGCCAGGAGAAGTGGCCAAGGTGGGCTAAAAGTCCTCCACTTATGACATCACTCACAAAAAATCTGCACCCCCCAAGCAAAAAAATTTTTTGTGTGCAAACTACAAGACTTGCCGAGTCTTTGATCTTTTGACCAGGTCTGTCGTGCTTACCACCGGACCAGAGAAATTCTTGTGCAAAGCCGCATACAATCCAGCTGTTTTTGTGCGAACTGCTTGTATTAACCAGGTGCGAAAGTGTTTGCAGAAATGACATAGAGCATTAGCCACCAGCCAGGTCTGAAGCTATTGGAAAAATTACAGAACGTCTTTGGAGTGTTTGTGGATATTTGCAAAAATTTGGATGATTGCAGCTGACCAGCAAGATATTCACTCAACTGAATGTTTTTTTTGCAAGAGAAAATGAGCTCAGTGCTACTCTTTTCCCAAGCAACATTAGAGACATCACAAATAGGAATTCACACAAGTTTTGTTTCTCATGATGATACGCATACATACATAGGTTGCTTGGTTTCAAACTTTAATAAATAAAAACAGATCCCACAAAATATAATGCTGCCTTTTGTGCATAGCGTTAGGTGGAGATTCACTGATCCTCTGAAGCTGCTATGACTTGAGATATAGTAAAATTTACCTATAGTAACAGTTTGTCTATAACAACGTTTTTTATGTTGGTCCTGGCAGCTTCCTATTTTTTACATGCATTTGAGTTCGTCTTTGCCCATAACAATGCTTTTTGTCTGTCTCCAAGACTATTTTGTTTCTTTTTAGTGGCTGTTGCAAGTTTGAGGTGTAAGATCAGCTATATGCAGCCACCACACAGGTCTTTTATGACCAAATAGGAATGCAATTACTGTGATTTAAGCAGCCAATCATTAACTTGTGACAGCTTGAATTGAGGTTGACATCACGGATTGTGCCATCAACAACAATGGGGTCAATTTGTTACATAAGTTTTACTGTACAGCATTAGGGATTTTTGTAACTGTAGTCAGTTGTGTAAATTGTCAACCAAACAAACAATATCCGATTATGGAAAGAATAACATCATTGTTTCACTCCATAGCAAAAATGGTATAAAGTTGGCGAAACTTGCAAAGGATCTCAGTGTTCTAACAATGACGTTGACGACAATTTAAAAAAATTAACACAACGATTTCTCACTTTCTTACCAGTGTATACGTGATACCATGATACATTAGTGTAGCAAGGTCACTAAAGCATGACAAAATCAATATTATTAAAGACTAAAGTAACAAAAACCTGTTTCAAATTTAGGTTTTCCAATAAATTACGATTCTCTTACATGTGATGACAATAATTCCAACTTCCAATGTCTTTTTAGTGTTGTTTGTTTACAGAGGTGATATCAATTAGTAAAATAAGCCCTAATCATCATTTCTAATGAAATTTGTAAAATTTCAAATATCACAAGTACATATGCAGTTGCCTAGGGTCTTAGTGTAGAGACCTTTTTGGGTAAACCATCCTTGTCAAGTTTTTAACTTTGTTTTGTGATAACACCCCACTCAGGCTATTGCAAAACGTAAGACCAAATCTGTTTTTTTTCATGGATGTTGTTTTCCACCTCGTGTATGTTTTTTCTAAGTGAAAGTCGGCCATTTATTGTTGGTTTCAACTAATAAATTACATCAGGTCATATGTTTAAGTTAGCAGTATGTTCCCTTTATCAGCAATTGCCTTCCAGAGCATTGCAGCTAGGTGGGTTGGGGTTGTGTATACTGGAAAATAAATGTGTTAGGACAAAAAGCTTATTTGCTTTCTTCATTTCAACCTTCGCTCTTAGTAAGCTTGTTATTGAATGAAACCAAGCTTTTATACATGTCTCCATTTGTAGTTTTTTGTATAATCAAGTATTAAAGTGCTGCTTTATGCAAAATTGTGACTTCATTTTACAACATTAACTGACAGCCATGCAAACTTCACTACAAGGTTCAGTGGTCCTTCAACTTACAAATATATTTCGTTGGTGTTGTCTATTTGACCTGTCTTCACTGTTTGTGCATCATGTTAGAAACCATGAATTTATTCAAGTTCAGAACGAATGTGGTGGCAGCGTTAATGGCATTACCATATATGACCATTTGCCTGAATGTATTGGTATTTGAAATTACAGGAAGTTACCATATTGGTCACAACCTCAGTGTTGGTCAAGTAGGAGAAAAGGTTTCGGAAACGTGCTTCAGTTAATGCGCAATCAAGCGAATCACGTGTAATTTTCACAGGTACGAAGCCCATTACGCCACGCCCCTTGGACGAAAAAAGAGCGCGAAACTAACCGAAGCCGAGGAGGAAGCCTTCAACAAGAAGCGCTCGAAAAAGACGATGAAAAAATATGAGGAGCGAAAGAAATTGCCCAAGGTACGCAGTTCCTGTGCAAAGGCTACTGCTCTCCCTCTGAATGCTGCGAATTTAATCTGATCATCAGTTTGTGGTCTTTTGGGACTAAATGTATTGCATTGAAGAAAGTACTTGCGATGTTGTTGGGACTTTTCGGTGCCCGGGGCGTTGTCCCCCTTGCCTCCCTCGGTATGCCCCTGCACTTGAGGTTCAAGGTTTGGGGGCAAGATGTTTGTTTTTTTTATATGTTTTAATAAAAAAATTTCTGGGCACAACGAAATTAAGGGGGGGATTTTTGGGGCCATGTCTTCCGTGGCTACGGGCCTAGTCTTGTGGTCAGGTGTTGTATATCATTGCTTGCCACTGACATCTGGTGTTGGCGAGCTTGTCGAAGTGAGTCTTTCATTTGAAAGCAAAGACAAGGTAGATATTTAGACCACAACGTGACCGGGCGCGCCACGTCTCAAAAAGTCCTCGTGGTGAAGACTTGTGCTCGCTTTCTTTGCTAGTTAGAAAATCCGAGTTTCTTGCCGAGAGTACGTTTTTAAACGAACGCGGCACTCCTCGCAGGTGGTTCACGCGTTGGAGGAGCAGTTCACGCAGGGCCGCATCTTGGCCTGCATTTCGTCGCGGCCCGGGCAGTGTGGCCGAGCTGACGGTTACATTCTGGAGGGCAAGGAACTCGAGTTCTACCAGAAGAAGATTCGTGCCAGGAAGGGGAAGTAAATCGACGGTCGGTCGCGTTTATCGATTCAACAAATAAAGTTTTAAAGGAAAAAATAGCGTCTTTTATTGCTCAGACTCAACTCATATCAGACTTCAGTCACTTACTCAGACGTCGAGTTAAAGCGAGTTTTATGACAAACAAAGCCTACCGTGGCATTGTCATGCAACAGGTAACTAAATATCGCGTAAGTTTGAAATAGGGCCTCCAAAAACAACTGAAAGCTTGGGGCCATCATAGAGAAAGTTTGCCGATTACTGTCCTCACAACTAGCTTTCCGCTGTTGGTGATGCATTCCAAGTACTGTAGATCACTCTTGAACCATCTCATCAAGACCTGCAGCGAGAGGCGTGTTTAGTCTTCGTCCGTCAACGCAATCTGATAAACGTGTAAAGCAGGGTTCGTACAGTTTCGGAAAGTGCTGGAAAAGGTTGTCTTTTTCCAGATTGCAATACTCTGGGGGAAAATTTTTTTGGGCCTTGTGGTATAGGAAACGAATTTTCCAGACTTGATCTATTGACATGCATTCTGGTAACATTTATTTTTGATAATTTTAGTTTTATCGTGGTAACTATTAGAGTGCCTAAGTTCGACGTGGGTCATTCGGAATAGTTCGGAAGTCTGCGAAAATTTCTGGAAATTCATATTCAAAATCGTTATGTAACCGCCAAACTTAAGTACGGAACGGTGTAGGTGTCCGACTCGGATAAAATCACACGGTCAAACAAAATCGATATCGCATAGGTGCTTCCCCCAGTTCAGTAGTACTCGGATATGAACTAAATCAATGGAGCACGACCGCATGCGGCCGTCCACTTGTAATTTAAAGTGGTAATGGTTTGTTGTTTCATATGACTCAGCCAACAAGCAGAAGCACCATAAAACATCGCATGCAATAAGCCAACCATTAGCGAACATTAGAGCAAATGAAAACACTATGGCGCAATAGCTGATCAGTGTAAACAAAGAGGGGCGCTGTGTCACACAGGATTGGCGAAAGACCGTGGCGGTCATCTGGTCAACCAATCCCGTTTATCACTTTTTGACAAGTGTTGAGAAACAACAGTTGGACATCAAATAAGCATAATCAAACGAAAAACGAATGAACGTAGAACATGGTGAAGAAAATGTACAAATTTAAGATTTGGCGGCCGTGCTGGCGTATATTGAAGCAAAACAAACGCATGGTAAGAAAATCAGTCGACGCGATGCGTAGCAATCTGGACGGTGATGTCACAAAGAGTTTTAGAATGAACACGCAATTTATGTTTGAATGTGTTCTGTTAACTCGAACTCACTGGCGGCCGCACTTCATACTGTATAAATAAAAGTAATGCGACCGGCAATAGCACAAAGGTTGTGCGCCCCTGAACTAAATGAAAGCAGGGCCCAGTCAGATGATTCCTCAAAAGCTTACGGCAACCCTAGAGCTTATACTTTTCACAAGGCTTGATTTTTAATATTATATTAGAACGGAGACGACATTGCTATTCAAATAGTTCTTGTGCTTAAAAAATCGCGGTAAATAACTTGGACATAGGAGAAGTGTTAGTTTGATCCAACCGTCAAAACATGCAACTCAATCAGTAACTTACACACGAGCTTGCGTTGGCTTACAGGCAGTCAAATATGCTAAAAAAGTTAATCCAAACTACATAAACTCATATTGACACATGCGTTAGAACAGTGGTTCCCAACCTTTTTTGATGCATTCCCCCCTTTGCTCAATTTGGAACTTTTCATTCCTCCCCTGTTCGGGTTCGTAGTCTAGTATTAACTACAATTGGAACAATGGTCTTTATTGACGACAACTTGTTTTCAAACAATGGCACTAAAGTTTGTTAACAACGTGTGATAGCTCACTAAATAACTTACAAATACAGTAAACCTCGGTTATCCGGATTCGATTTGACCGACGATTTTATCCGGTTTGGGCGAAGATCCGGATTAACCGAAGACGGTTGTTTCAAGCCTGACGTCATCGAAGTTTAAATATAACACATTTACAACCCAGCAGCAGACTTTCGCATAAGCAAAACAAATTTATTGATGTACAGTAAACCTGGGTTAATCCGGATCTTCGCCAAAACTGGTGGTACGAAACGAATGATTTCTAACGTTTTTCTTTATAAAAATCTTCGGTTTATCCGGATTTTTTAATTCGGATCTTCGCCAACTCCTGACAAAATCTGCTCTTTTTTCATCTCGTAATCCGGATTTTTCTTCACTTTCACGCTGTTGTGTTCTTAAGTGCATTGACTGGTCCCTGGAAAAGATTTGGTAGCTTTCAGACGCAGCACAAGAGTGCTTACGATCCCCAACGAACGTTTAGCATTATGATTCCACAAGACTAGCAACCTCTAAAAACCTGTTTTTACCTAGAGTTAACTCTTCCTCAGGAAAATGTTCTCTTAAATTCATTGGCCCAAAAGTATGGTCTTCAATCCCAGACGATATTAAATTTTCAACTACCTTTACCTTTAAAATGGAATCTTAAGAAACACCTCCTACATGAAAAAAATTCCCAACTATGAACTTTAGCAACATTTCCCTTGTCCAGAACAAAATACTGTGCATTCTAGTATTCTGTAACTCTGCTTATTTTTTGTGGACATTTACTTTTTCATATTTTCTGTGTGCACGTTCTGTGCTTCTCGGCATATAAGTGCATGCTTTACTTCCATCTGTTTTGCTATTTTTTCTTTTGTACCTCTTTAATTAGTTTTTGTAACTTTTTTACTTTTTTATTAGTACGATTTTTTAATATTTTTATATTGCTAAAAATAGCTAAAAACATAGGCGTACGGGAAAGCATTTTACTGGGGGGGCGGAAAAAATTTGCCCTGAAACTAACAATTTGCCCTAAAAATAGACAACTTGCTCTGAAACTAACTTTTTAGTTTAATCCGAATGGGGCCTGAAACCTTATGTAAATCTGTTCTGTACAGTTGAATTCGTTTTCGTTTATAAAGACTTCCTCTGTAACGTCAGTTCTCCGATAGCGTTACATTTTGTTTGATTGTGATGGCATCTTTTATATGCATTTCAATTCGCTTATAATGTCAATTTGGCAATAATTTTCTTCATGCAATCCTCTAGAGGTGCCGTTATGGGCAAATTCTGTAGTTACTTTGCTTGTTAACTCAAACGGTTGAAGTTCCTTGCGTGTTGCCTTCTCCCAGACAAAAAAATTTACGATAATTGCTTTTAGTGATGCAAATA
>Ga0210059_1010522_pt1 | contig 14258 bp, 6 predicted proteins | sample Ectturendosymbi2_FD_188042 | JGI IMG/M metagenome (GOLD analysis project Ga0210059, IMG submission 188042) | Ecteinascidia turbinata endosymbiont from Florida, USA - Sample 2 (SPAdes) (version 2) | ecosystem: Host-associated > Tunicates > Ascidians > Unclassified | place: Key West, Florida... | reverse complement strand
GGTGAAAAGTTGAAAGGCTGAAGTAACAGCAGAGAAAAAACAAACTCAAGACTACAATCAAAATTTCGTAACACAAGCTCATAAATCATAACATCTTAACAAACTGACTGACGTCAAGAATACTAGTGGCAACAAAAAAACTGTGACTCATGAAATAAGTGTTTACTCAAAAATTAATGTGCGCTAGCTTTTATCTCAACACAGCTTGCTTAATCCCACCGCAGCGTTTAAAGCGAACTCGTGGCAGGTTTAAATGCGTACCCCAGAGACTTACTGCCCACACATAGCGTACTATTTTTCTCTACCGTTGTTAGTCATTTCACCACGAGTTAGTTTTTAGTTGGAGAAATTTTTCAGCCATTAACATCAACTAGTTAGATGTTTCAGTCATTTATTTATTTGAGTAAACGTCTTTTTAATTTTTGAGTGAACACTTGTTTCATGAGTCACAGTTTTTTTTTTTGTCGCTACTAGTATTCTTGACGTCAGTCAGTTTGTTAAGATGCTATGATTTATGAGTTTGTTTTTTCTCTGCTGTTACTTCAGCCTTTCAACTTTTCACCCGTAAGCTTTGCTTGCAATTTTCAGGACTGAGGATGCGTAATTTTACGTGAAATCGATTTCCTATTAAAAATTTGCTGATCGTTTCCTTGCTCACACCCATCGTGGAAAGTACATGCTTGAATAGAGATATGTGCAAGTTTGAATCATCGCAAAAAGACGATAGCAGATGGCAGTCGACTGATTCCTCGAAAGCATACAGAAACACTAGTGCTTTTAAGTGTATCCTCATGGCACGTTTCAGAATCACTGATATCGACTGCAAATCAGAAGAGCCTCTTCCCCCAATTACATTATGTTGCAATCGAAATTCATTACAAGAACAGTGCTTATTTGCCACATCACGATTTACATCATTCATTGATCTAGCTTAGATATTCAGATGTGCTACTGCCAACCTTCTTGCGGTGATTTGTATATTTCAACTTTTCATCAACAATAATCACCAAATGCTTGTAAGGCAAAACGGTTTCTATACGACTACCATAAACACGTTCATAATAAGATTCTCTGTTACTTTTTTTGTCTGGGTTTAGCATAAATTTGACTTTAGCTGCATTCAACATAGATTTGCTAGCAAGCGAACAAACCACTACTCTTACTATTATACTTGTGGGCAGGCCCGTACCCAGCGTGGGACACCAGGAGGGGCGAAGAGTTTTCTGAGAGGGCCCAAATCCTTTAACTGTGTCCAATAGTTTTGAATCATGCCAAACACATTTTTCCAGGGTGGCGAAAAATTTTCTAAGGGGGGCTTCGAATCCTCTGGGCCCCCCTGGTTACGGGCTTGCTTGTGGGCACATTCTGCAATTCGGTTCTTCCCCAAATAACCATAGCTATCGTATTCTAGCATTTTTACTAGTATTGTGTCAACTGCCGAAGTATGGCTTCATGAGATTAGAGTTATAATTCATGACAAATACAGGGAGAAAAGGCACTGCAGTCGAATATTCGCCGCTGTGTTCGATTCGTTACATTGAACTCCGCCTGGTAAAAAAATGACTTGATAAGATTACATGTTTCAGACTTCCGTAAAATTCGACCTTTGTCGGCAAAATGGAGAGGTTTACTTAGACAAAATCTTTCCCTAAATTTCAAAGTCGTCTAGCATCAGATATAAACACTCACGCTCCAGGATTTTTATGTGCCTGTGCGTAAAAATAGCACCACCCCCTACAATGGAATGATACTGTCAGGTGTTGGGTGTAATCAAACAACATCACCTTTCTGGTTTGAACTCCTCTGGATCTTTCCAGTTTTCTGGATCTCTTCCCATTCCGTAAATTGGAATGTCGACGTGAATACCTTCAGGAATGTGGATGCCATTTATTGTAGTGTCTTCTTCACAAAATCGGACGTTCCTGCATGCGCAGGAAAACAAAGTCGTTGTCTACAAGACGTTGAAAGCATTCCTCAAAACCTTTGCCAATCATCCACACCAAAAGAATGACACTGACGAGCAGTGGCGTAACTGGAGGATTGAGCCAGTGGGAAAACTTGGCTGAGGGGGCTGCATTGCCTACTGTGGGTAGCCCACTAGCCAAACCACAATAAAAATGTGAAAAACTATATTTTCTGGATGTAGACGCATACCGTATTTATTCGATTGTTAGCCGTCTTTGATTGTAAGCCGCCTTTGATTATACTCCTTACAAAATGGTGTTAAAAATTTATGTAAGCTGCCCTTGATTGTAAGCCACACTTGAACATAGGTTACTTAAGCCTCTGAGATACTTTCGCGTACAAGCACGTTTCGCGTTTAATTGGCAAACCTGGTAAAAATGCTTACACCACCACAACTGCCGTCTTGTGATGGATGTGCACGTGACCCTGAAGAAAATAGAATGCGAAAAGAGAGTGTGGTAAAAAAAACGCAGCCAAGGAAAAACTGAGCCTCATCTTAACCTTTCGATAAAGTAAAGAAATAAAAAATGAAAGCCGCCCTCGATTATCAACCGTACGAAATGAAAAAAAGCTTAATTTGCCACGGGCTACAATCAAATAAATACGGTATATACTAAAACACGAAAGCAGCGGAAAACACTCCAAAAAATTGTAAAAAACAACCTACTGAAAACCAAAAGATACTAAATACTGAAATATAGTCTAGGTGGGGGCCTATTTTTAGATTTAGCTTGCCAGGGGAAGCGATTCGCACCCTCAGAAGTTACGCCAATGCGGACAAGGATAAAAACCAAAGCTTGGAAACTTGTCTTTAACCATTGCAAAGCCACAACAGAGGTGGGCGCCACGTGCATACTCTACTTTAGTGGCTTGGAGAAACAAAAGCGTTTAGTCTATTATCGCATTTAAAAACAATTCGCCTGAAGAGGCTAGTTGGAATGATACGCATATCAACATACGCATAAATTGTATTTACCACTTGTTGAACCTCACCTTACGCAAAAGCTTAGCTTAAATTTTATCTCACGCAACATAAATGGTTGAATCTTGCATTACTCATAAAGCTTGCACATTATAAGTTACCTGACAGCAGGGGGATATAGACTCAGTGACTCATTAATGCACATTGTCAAGTACTTCATGCTATTAATCGCTTCGTAATTGAGACGACCCTGTGATACAAAAGTACATTGACGCTTTCATTGTCTACCTATAAACATTGTCTGGGGTGACTTAGAAATATTCAGATTTTTTACCAGTTTCATACAAATAAATATAAAAAACCTTAAGTATTTTTATCACGTTTGCGGAAAGCGTCCTCCAAACATCAAACCCGGGCAGAAGTTTATAACAGACGCCACATATCACACAAAAAGTTGGTATGTCTCGTGATAGTGTATCGAAGAACGAGTGAGGGCAAATGTATGCACAGTCAGCTTCACTTCTTTGCTTGTCCTGCTGTCAACTTCACATGATCATACCGCTGATTTGTATACTGGTGCGGTTATCAAAGTCAGCAGTTAACAGGGGCGTAACGAGGTTAGATGCCGCCTGGGGCAAGAATCAAGTTTGGCGCTCCCATGTTCGAAACTGAGGTCTTTCGGAAGCAAATCTGCCGTATTGAAGGAAGTACTTGTGACATTGTTAGGACTTTTCGGGGCCCCAGCAGTGATTCAGCGCCCCCATAATGATTCGGCGCCCGGAGAATTGTGCTCCCCTTTCCCCCCTCGTTACGCCCCTGGCAGGCCATAAACCATTTTTGTCTTACATATTGTTCGATGGTTTCTTTCACTTCGCGTCGTAGTTTTTCTTGGCAATCTTTGTACACAGCCAGGTTGTAAGCCAGAAACAATAATGCACTTGAGGTAGTTTCGTATCCAGCCATAAGCATGAGAATACTATTTCCCACGAGCTCAACCCGAGATATACCTGCGATTGCAAAGTCATTTTGTTTATTACCCCTTCAGCCCGTAGAAATTGTCAGCAGTGTAGGTAAGAATATCCAGTTAAGTATCCATTCCGACACAGTATTTAACTTTTGCATGGACTTGACGTAAAGTCTGTTTCCTCAATTTGCTCTTTGCTGGAATATCATTTTAACGGAGGCCGAACCCGGTAAAATTTTAACGATAGCGAAGTGACTAAGAAAAAAATGAAACCTCCAAATTTCACCAAAGAGTATGAATCATCAAAAACTTTCTGGCCGAAAGTCGGTTAAAATCGAAGATTTTTGATAACTTGATAAATTTTTGTTGCCAACTTCTCTAACTGGTCCTTTTTCTTGCTATTTGGTTTTAACACCTCACGTTTACTGTGTTATTTGGACCGGCAGTGCTTTTATTAAATACCGTTTCAATGGAGCGTAGTTCAACGATCCGCAAGGCTAAAAAATTATTTTTTTAAAATCAGTCAATGGGAGCTTCACAAGTCTTTCAGTGCAAAGACTCTCAGGCTCGTAGAGTATAAATGTGATTGTGATGGCCTTATACGAATAGCAGTGGTAATAAACATTTTTTGCACTTCCAAGTACTCTAATTTGACCATTTGAGAAAAGTATTAAATTGCTTGGTGTGGAGACTGCAGGACTATCTGAGATCACTACTGCCAGTACGGTATTTCGACTCATTTTAATCCTAAGAATACTGCCCAGGTCACCCTCCCCAGTGGAAAAGCGAGTACGAAAATGAATGAATGAATTAAATTGCTTTCAATATTTGCAACGTTCAATTGCCTCGACTTCACCCATAGCACCTACGTTTTCGCAACTTCAGCACTTTCCTACCTTTCACAGCATCCTTCAATTTCTCCTCGTCAACTTCAGTCTCCAACATGCATTTTAATAAATCCACTTTCTGAGAAAAGAGTATATGGCGTAAACACCAGCCCAAAGCAAGTAAACTGAAAGCTGTAATGCAAAAGTTTCACTTATTAACTGTAGTCAGTGGAGTGGCGTCCGCATTGTAGCGGACGCATGACCAACCAAAATGAATTTTTTTCCCGTGAGACAGACGTTTTTAACCAGTTAAGGGCCGCGAGAGTGAAATTCCAAGTTTTTGGGTTTTTGAGTTGAAATTGCGCCAATTTCACTTCAACGACTTTCGCGGTACTTTAAGAATCGCCATCCAGCAAATTGTACAGGCCGCAATAACTGAAGTAAGCCGGTTACTGTAGACCGGGGGTTCCCAACCTTTCTCTGACCATGTATCCTTTCAGCAATTCTACAGATGAACATGTGTCACTAAATTTTTTTATGACAAAATATTTTATCATGATTAATCATCGATCTATTTAACAATAAGCATATGACTTTTGAAAACAATATTCGCTGATATATGTATAAATATTCGGAAATAAAAGATATGTAAATATATACTTCTCTTCTATTGCCAACCTAAAATCACACTTCCGGTAGGCAAGTGTACCCCTAGGGGTGCATGCTCCCAGGTTGGGAAACTCTGCTGTAGACAATCTGCTGATCAACCTTATCGGTGCACAGGCAACTGAGAAATGGCCATTGCCATCAAGCTAAAATTTAAAATTGTTCTAACCATTTTGAAGGCAGTTAAATTGCTTCTAGTCAATAGCGAAAAGCCTGCATTGTCTTTTACCTCAAACAGCAAGCAAGTTTGTATATCTTTACACACGCCTTTGACTATTCCAGTTAATTCACGTGTTGCTTTTTCGCACTTTTTGTTTTAAAAAAGGGTTTATTTCAAAATTTTGTGTGGATGTTGAAATTTACTAAGTAAAAATGGCAACACCATTGTTTATTGCACGTTGAACACTTGGCCACTTGCTGTTTACTGTTCATGTTATTATATAATTAATGTTGTTTCTTTTCGTCTGAGTGCATGAAAAAAGCTTGTGATCAGCATTTGTGAATTATTTCGATAAGTATACAGTACTGCGTGAAGTACCGACACAAGACTTTATCAACACCAGTCAATAAGCAGCAAACAGAAATGTCTATTCCTTCTGATGTTAGAATTTATGCAGCCGCATAGTAACGTATCTTAGAGGACGTATTAGTTTTATCCGATTCATATAGGATTGACGTTTTTTTATATCGCCAGAGAGTGAGTCTCCAGTAAGTCCAATTTAATTCAAGTTGTGTCTTAGCATTATTGTGTAGAAAACACTACGTCGGATAGTGATTGAAGTTGTCACCTTGCAAGTATGGTTTCGGAACATTTTAAACCAAATGTTTTTCCAGAAGCTTTTTAACAAATACTGAGTGGGGCTGGTGGTCAACATAGATTTCGGCAAATAAATGTAAGGCGTTGTTCCTTGGTGTTCCAAAATCAGTATTTAGTATGGCTTCAATGGTATGAAATAACGTCGTTGTTCGTCTAATTGGCTATCGACAAAAAAGTTTTGTGATTTTCACATCCTGGAAAAAATATTTTTAAATATTTAGCTGGTAACCTGTACAAAGTTGAAGAGCATTTTTATTGCTGTGTCTCCAAATAGATTCACGTAATCTTCTCACCGCATTCTTCCCATTGTCGAGTTTGCTTTTTATCATTGCGTCAACCAATGAGCTGAAATAGTTGAGAGTGTTGCGGGGAATGAGAGTGAGATTAAAAAACTCTCCAACTTTTTCCGTGGAGGGGAAAACAACTGCAACAAACCACAGAAGATGTCAGGTTGTCCCTCACAAAGAGCAAAAAAACGACCCGCAGTGTGAATATAGAATACTCCCAGGCTGAAAGAAAATTCCTGGTCCATTATCTCTAAGCACACAAGTTTGAAAAAACTCAAAGAAATCGCTAAATTAAACGATATGTAGAAAACTATGCTGTATCTCCACAAAGCCAACAAATTGTTTTTTGAACCCTCCAGCAACCAAACGCAAAAGTGAATCAACAATGTCGAAAACATTTCATGTGATTTAAACCTACAAAACGTGACATACAGTACTTTTGACAAAGCAGCTTTCTTGAATATTCCAGCGCACAAAAAATCAAACCAAGAAATTTCTTGTCACACGAAGTGCTTCTTAAAAATCTGCTCAGGAAACCTTCAAATACTATACGACTCGAGAAATAAACGGTGTTATGCAACCCTAAATTTGATTACAATTTCTTGGGACATGTGACATCCTTTCTCTTCGGACCTAACTATTTTTAACTTCCCTACGTCCTTTTTAATCAATTTCACAACAAAATCGTATCTGCACAGCGAAACTTTACACACTGTACCCCCAAATAACTACTTTATAGAGGGGAATATTTATTTGTGCGTAAAAAAGGTCATACGCGTTTTAGATCTGCTTTTTCATCATATCAATTCATGGTGTAGGTCTACTCTTTGTGAAAACGATTTCCAACGTCGTATCTCCCACAAAACGTTCTGCACTTAAAATCAAATTGAAAATTTGAGGTAGTAGGGTGGACAAAATTTGCTACACATCAGGTAGTCCAGGGTAGTAGAGCACCTCAATTTTCTTTTTATAGGCTTTCAGGGAAATTTTTGGAAATAACTCTGGCACCATTCCATTTGTCTTGAAAAATAAGAAAAAGTTATAGAAACACAGATTTCTAACATTTTTCTAAGTACATGAAATCAACAAAAAACAAGCCCCGGACTGGGGGACTACCCAGGATTCCTAAGTAGTGTTTGGTGTTTCGAAAAAGCAAGGGACTGTACAACAACGTGAAAAATACATCGTGCTGGATATGGTTGCGTTCCTGACCGAGTGGTTGTTCGAACCAAATTTTAGGTTGTGGATGCTAATAAACTGCAACCATTAGGATTTCGTAGCCTTGCTGGGACGTTTCAACGTAATGAATCTCTGCATTTACCCAAAAACTCAGCTTTTCAGTGGTATGGCCACGAACAGTGGAACAATCTGGAAAGAAGTCTTACCGTATCACAGATCTTTATCAAAATTAAGATATCATTGGTTTGTTCGGTTTCAGATTGCTTCTGAACAACGGAAACTTGCTTTTATGTTGTAAAATGTTTTATGAACTAGTTGTTAATTTTTTTGTTTAGCGGGTGGCGCTGTCCATGCTCGAAGGCCGCAAACGAGAACCATCTTTCGACAGGGTCCGACGAACTAGTAAACACAATTAAGAAGTACAGCATTTAAATGTGAAACCACTGAAACCTTAGCTGTCGTTGCGAGTTAGTATTGATGCGGCTGATACCTGACCTCACTCCCTAACATAGGTTACTACATAGCACAGATAAGTTTCATTAAAAACAAACAGTGAAGTCCTCCTGCCCGTTTTAAGTAACTTGGAAGTGCGTAGAGCCGTCCAAGAAAAGAATGTGCTAGCCGAAAATTGTTGCGGGTTTCGGAAGAAACAAGTACTAGCTGTCAATTAAAAACTTAAAAATGTTTATTTATAGGTACAGCTTAGGTCAGAGGAAACCTTAAAATACACAATTACTTGAAGTTCTGGAAAAAAAAAAACTTTTTATCACCACTTCACAAGTTGAAGATCTTGTCACTACCCTAAAAGTTTAAAACCTTACGGAAAAACATCACAGCGATGTTGCTGAAAAGGGAAGTGCTGAAAACTTTCTTTGCCATTTGAAGAACTTTGGGTTCGTCGCCTTCTTCCTGAAAAAATATAAATGGCAAACATTTTAAAGACAGCGAAAGCCCAAAATGTTTGTCGTGTGAAGCAAATTTAGGCCATTTCTCGCTGACCGATGGCGCTAGAACAAGTTTGTGGAACCTGTGGCCCGGGAGTTGAAGTTTTCTGGCCAGCGGAAAGCTCCACATTTTAGAGTAAGCATTACGGTTTTTAAAGGGTATTGCCAATCTTTCGTGGGTGGCCAGCGAGATGTCCAATTTTCAGAGCTTGACACATGCAGCTGTGGCCCGTGGTCCAATCTGATTAGGTGCATTTGGCCCGGCAGTGTTGCATGTTGCATGGTTGCACACCCCTAGGCTAAAGAATCAATGAAGACATCATTAGGTGGGCAGTTTTGTGTAACATCTGATAAGAAAAAGTAAATTGGCATTTGAATTCTTTGAAAGGTCACAGTGGCGCCACAGGAACCTTCTCGTGACGTCACACTGATGTTTAAAATTCCCAATGCAAAGATACCTGTTTCTTGTGTTTAGAAAGTGCACAAAAACCTGCATTTTATGTCTTCATTGACTCTCTTGCGTGATGGGCGAAGTTTCCAACACATTTTTAACGTAATAGGTTTCAATTTCTTCACCGATACTTCATAAAGAGAAACTTTAGAAAATGTATTTTAGTAAAATTTTGCAACGAGTCTCCTACGTTAGAACTACCGTTAGGGTAGCTTGAATTAAAAACAAAACTAATTAATAAAACAAAAGGCTTTTGAACTACCTTAGAAGTAAAGACAACTTCAAAAATAAACTTAGTCAAGTATTATTTAACCTTAACTACCACAACAACTCCATTTGAAGGAAGCGATTAAAGCAAGGGCGTATACGACGAATAGTTTGGCATATGCAAATATAAACCGTTAACATAATTTGTAAAATCAGTAGGAGCCACCAGTGCTACCTCGAAGAAAATTTTACACTCAGCAAACATTTGTTTCAGTGAGCATGAATATTATAAGGCTAAGTTAGCAGGGTTCTAAAGGAATTAAAGACTTTCTGAATTATTACAATACGTATAAAATGTTATAAAAATACCAGAAAAAACAAATTTAATTCAAATAGCTTTTCGTTTTGGAAAGTTGCAAGTGCGCGAGAATGTGATTTCACTGCGCAAATAGGGCATATGGACTGGTGGCACTGCGAATTCGCGCACCTTACAGAGAATACTGGTTGCCACATCCAGAAATATGCCGAAGAAAAGTTTTGCGTATCTACGAAATGTGACAGAATTTTATTTGAACCGGCATAAAAAAACTTATTATTAAACTATGTTTGACAGAAACCTTCGTCAAAGAACACAACCCACTCAAGCCATTACATAACTGCATACCTGGGTGTGTACATTTACACCAAAAGCAGCAGAGCAAATAATATCCAATGACAGTTTTCCCAAAACCCTGTAAAAAAGCAAATCATTTATCACACCGATGTACTGTAGCTTACAACATCATAGGCAAGTTTACTTAAAGACAACGCCTTTACTTCAGAAATGCCGCCTTCCATTACGCTGCAGTTACTGCTTCAAAGCAATAGTCAGCAAATACTACCAGTATGTCACAACGGCTTATTTCCTGTGGTTGCAAACGCTTTGCTTTGTTAGTCATATTTCAACTTCCTGAATGTTCATTTTCAATTTTATCTACGATCACAGCACTACTGCCTCGTTTGGGCCAAGGCGCATCACGTTTTACTGCACAAAAACGACAGTGGGATCATTGTTTTCCAATGTACGAATGTAGGTGAAGTGGGTGACTTGCCTATCCAATGCTATAAATAATCCTTTGGTGTCAGGTCTAGCTAAAGGCTAACTGATGACAATATCGAAATATTCATTGGCAAAGAAAGCATGCAAAATTTTTGTTTGTTTTTTAAATCACAATTCAAATGTTACAGCATGAACTCAAAACCAGTTTTCTTTATTGGATCTTTTTACTATAAGCCTGCCTACATAGATTTCAAATACCAACTACTGCAAAAGTGTTCATATTTTCTGATAGATGACACAAAAGCAACTGTGCAGTGGTTCATAATCCACAATTTGTTCGACGAATACGTGTATACGTTCTTTTATATGGGACGACGTTTACGTATTCTAAATAATTACTTCACACAGGGCGTGGCTTGGCGATACCACGCTATATAGAAAAAAACTTTGGATGTTATTCCAGGCCAAAGGTTTGTTAATGATAAAGTCCATGCATCGGCACGAAAAACAAAAATATCAGCATCTTTTGAAAATATTTTTGAGACCGTAGCATTACACAAAATCGGTTTTGCTTACTGCATGTTTTGTCATAAATATGCCTACATAGTTGTTTAAACCCAACAAACGTCTTAAATTTTTCAGCAAACAACATTAAATTGTTGGAGAACCGGAAATACCTCGGATGAATCATAATCCAGAGTTCGTTCGATTTAGGCTACAGTGTCGACAGATGTGAAACATTTTCAACATACTGAAAATAGGCTGTTACTATTCTGCCCTTTTGATATACAAAGACGGAGAAGCGACAAAACTGAATTTGCTGTTCTTGCAGATTTTCTAAAATACAATGCTGAAAAACGGATTGAAAAGCTCAAAATTTCACACAACACTGCGAACCGCGATGTTAACGTAAAGGAAAAATGTTAAGGAACTTTTGAGTGCACCACGAAACACCCGCATTGAAACTAGAAACTAGATTGCCTCCTTACTCTTTCATGTCGAACTTTTCTTCGTCATGTGATGTTCTTGTCGTCAATCTTTCTACCATGTCATCAGAACACTGGTCAATGATCCCAAACATTTCCTTCAACTTGGAAGTGGAAAATGCCGGTGTCAACGTGTTTCTTCATAGAAATGAGAGCAATTTAAACCAAATGAGTTTTTTATTTCGAGCACCAACACAATTGCAGTAGAACCCTGTGAGTGGATATCTTTCTGAAGAACACTTGCAAAAAATGTTTTTTTCTTCATGGAAACTCACTTGTCTTCATCACACTGCTACTTCCTTAATCAGGGCCCAAAAATTATTCCAAGTGGAAACAACATCACGTGCTTAATTCCTGATCGTAAAATTATAGTAAACTATTCCTGGTAAGAGGGAAAAGCTGCTGACATGAGAAAACCAGCTGACGCGATGTATGCGATCAGTGGATTGTCAAACACTTCAACATAGACATAAAACAATTGAGGCAGTTTGTCGAAGCTGGTAGAAGTTTTTCAACAATTTGTAATATTAGAGGTATGAACCAACTACACAGTAGAAAGCTTTGGATCGTGTAAATTATATTCAAAACCTAACACATAATCCATTGCCCAATCGATCCTGCACGATGCACTGTGCTTTTGCACACAGTTTGGCTGCAATTAAGTAGAAGAATATTATGTTGCATTGTTTTTAAGAAAAAGGAAAAGTATTTTGCTCTTTACTATAATTTATTATCATTGTTATTTTTGACAAGTTGGATTGAACAAGGTTCGTATATCGTAGTAACTGAAGTGTTACTGAATTTATCAGAGCTGTTTGCAGTAGCTCTTACTAAAATAAGTAACCAGTAAGCTTGACCTAGCTGTAAGTATTTATATTCTGGATGTGCGGCTGAATCAATCATACTGTTTGCTTCAGGATAGCCAAGGCAATGATTTCGTACTACAAGTCATCGCACTGACTTCGTCCATATTCTTCGCATCTAACTTTTTTCTCGTCTAGAACGCTACGATTTTACTTTGCTCGATGTATACAAAACAAGCGATGTCTAATAAAAGCTAGTTTTCACACTTGCTCAAACATTGATGTATTGTCTTGCTGTGTTCTTTAAATTTATCACATTTTTTGTTGGAAAAATTCTTCAAACCGTATCGTACGCTACATGCACGTGCTCAGCACAAATGCCACGAACCTAAAACAACCTCCAAATGTTTGTCTCAATTCAGAAACAAACAAGGCCGTCTTAAACCATGGTCCAGTTGGTACTTGCCTGGAAACCCATAATCATAAGAACCTCTTTCTATTTTAATTGGATGTCAAAAGTATGTTCAATTTCTTCGAACATTTGCATCTTTCTTTCTGTGGGTAGTTTTTGCGTGACCACTGTAATGATTTGCTCAAGGACTAAAATACGTCCAAGACGCTGTTGGAAATAAAGCGAGTAGTCACGTTATTTCCAAAAATCCATCACTAACGTTGTCCGACTCTGTGGATCAGCATTGCTTAATCGTGCAGGGACATTGGTATTGTGTTAAATTCAAAGCCATTGGCTGTCCGAACTTTGATCGAAAATTATAGTTGACCTATATCAGCGTTGCAAAACTTCTCAGGCAGTGCACTTGTCTGCTTCAGACTGCAGTAAATAACAACATAAAACTTCTATCGTTTAGATTTAGATAAACCGGTGGCGGTAACTCTTTTGAACCTGATTCTTTTCCAATGATCTCCGCTGGCGACGGTTAAACCATTGTTTAAGTGTTCCCCATTGAGTTTCAAGAACAGTCTCTGAAAAAAAAAAAACATGTTTGATTGTATTCAAGCAACCTCTCTCTACAAGCACCTCTGAATTGAATACATTAGATTCTATTTAAATAAAATTTCGGAACTGAGGATGTGCAGCGTTACCTGGTATCGATTCCCTATAAAGTGCTGATGGGTTTGCATGTGTCGGCTTTATGGAGACTAGTTACTTGGATACGAATATATGCAAGTTTGAATCACAGCAGAAAAAAAGCAGAGCCCATGCAGTTGGCTGATTGAGCGTATCTGATTTTATAATAACGTTCGTTTGATATATATTATTTTATACATTTGCTTTTGCATCGTATCTACCTTCATTTGAATCTTTTGCGAGAACTCGGAGATCTTCTCTCAGAAAAGATCAAATAGTTTCAGTTTTTTGTTGGCTGTACGAATTTGTAAAATAGTAGAGAACCGCACATACAAAAACATCTCTTTCTTTTCGAAATCTATCACTTCAAGAGCAATATGGCGTACAAACGTAACGAACAGCGACTAGGATTCTAGCTTTCATATGCATCTTTGGTTGACATTTCCGCTGGTTTTCCGAGCACCAACGTTTCATGGGCTTAAAGGGCAAGCAGACAAAAATTTCGTCTATGTTCCACCTCTTCACCTGAAAACGCTTCATGGACCTTTTTGTTAATTTCTGGGTAGAGGTGGGATTATTAAGGTTACGCAAAAGGCTGATGTTTTAAGCATAAGTTTTTTAATTTATTGCTGAAAATTATGCTATATTTTGGGCGTGAATCTATCAAGGTCATCTATAAGTAAAGTAAACAATCAGTTGATGGATTTGAAACGCAGCCGATTGTCTTTTTAAAAATCAACACCAGTCATTCCCATTTTATTTCTCATAGAGTTGACCTGTTGTTGGTTTTGCAAATTGGACTTCAAACAAAAACCATATCGATTGGATTAAAGTTCTCCTTCCGATAGCTTGGTCAGATGGTGTGGACAAGACCGAGGTATCTAAGGCAAACGTAAGGTATTTCCGTCCAAAATATGCGTTGCCTTTTTTCGACCACCCTGAAGCATTATTAGGTAATGCTGAAAACGGTAAGATTTTTCGAAAACTCCTGGGATGCTGTGTCACCGCTGTTGCGGCAGCTAGCCTTAGATGCGAGCCGTGGAGGAGCTAGTCCGCAGAAAATTAGAGAAACGCGCGCCTGACGAACTTTCGCCTAAACCTGACCCTTACGAAC
>Ga0210059_1010521_pt1 | contig 14259 bp, 10 predicted proteins | sample Ectturendosymbi2_FD_188042 | JGI IMG/M metagenome (GOLD analysis project Ga0210059, IMG submission 188042) | Ecteinascidia turbinata endosymbiont from Florida, USA - Sample 2 (SPAdes) (version 2) | ecosystem: Host-associated > Tunicates > Ascidians > Unclassified | place: Key West, Florida... | reverse complement strand
TGCAAAGTTCGATCACTCAATCACAGAGTAAAATGCGATTATAGTGTTCAAAGAATAGTGACGAGTACAAACAATCTGACTGCATCAAAGCACGTAACCATAAGTTGTTAGATTTTCTGCATCTTTATTAAGCGTGTACGTGTTGATCTATCTAGTGATAATGTGTCTATGTGTTTAAATGTCGGGGTGTTCAATTGTCTGCGTGATTATCCGTCTAGTGATCAAATGACAGTGATTAATCGTCGCGTGATTAAATGACGCGTGATGAAATATCTGTACACCGTACCTTCTAAGCGAAACAGTAGTTTGATAAATTTTCGACTGGCTCTCGTTCTTCAATAGGGTTCCGTGTTCTCATAAAAAATTACAGCAAAGAATACATTGAACATGCCTCATTTGAGGCACGTTTCAGCGTGGCAGATGTCTTGTGAAAGTGTTTTATGCATTTCGCAATTTCGTTTCGAAAAGGGACTCGAACGCGACTCCTTCGAAATTTCACGTTCTGTGAAACCCTGCAACACCTCACTCCTTGTGACCACAAACCTAAACGAGTCAACTGCTATTTTTGACGAAATATCAATGGTTGGTTGCAGTGTGCATCTAATTCGGTTTATATTAACTGGTTCCCGAGACAAGTCGTCTATAAAAAACGTTAAGGTAGCTTCCTCCAAAATTGAACTATATTGCCTTCGCTTCTTTTAAAGGTCTGCGTAGCGCGATGTTTGTGTTTATGACGCAACAACAGTGTGTCAAAACGAGACTAGTGTGATTGTGTTTAGACGTTAATGCAATTTTGATCATGTGATCATTGCATGTATCAGGTTGCATAGTGTATTGAAGGATACTTAGCGGGAAAATAGCTACCTGAAGTTTATTGGAAGGTTGTTCCCCCTGAAAAAAAGAAATGCTCCATTTAATATTGAAATTTTTAAAACTGCTTTTATTAACAAAATAAATGGCGTATGTTATTTTGTAAAGATGATTTTGGTAAGGTACAGTCGAGGCAAATGTGATTTCTGGTTGTGAGCTGCAACATTGTCCGTGATCGCTTCCTCAAACAGATAAAACATCGCTAGTTTTGTGGAAACAGCAGTGAAAAGATGGATCGAAACAATTAATTGCTGTTAGAAGACGGTAGTGTGAAAATAATTTGCCGTAACTTCAAAAAGAACTAATGCAGAATTTCTCAAATTTTAATGACTCTGGTACTGAATCTTGTTAGGCCAGATCCTTCAGCGAAGTTTATTTGCTGCTGTTGACGCAATATTTGATGCGATTGACACGTCACACACACACCGAAAAGTAACGAATCAGCCGAAATATGGGCAAATTATTAATTGTGGCTTAGCAATACTGATCGTGTCTCTGTTTTCCCTGTGCCGCTTACAAATTACGACACAGCTTACATCTGGCGCTGTTGACAAAATGGCCAGTATTTTTCAAAACGCATTCGGCAACCTTGCATATGTCAATCAAACGATCTTAAAATTAAGGAAACAGCTAGGGGGCCAAACGTGGGGTCAAGCAAAAATCCGGGAGCCATGGGCCACCCATCCCTCGTTAGAATCGCCACTGCAGTTGATCCATTGGAGCTGGATCCGGGTATTTATTTTGATAGGAAGTACGCCTTTCTTGAGCATCACTCCAGCCCCCATTGTTCATGGTGTCAGACCTGTAATCCTTTCTAAAGGCGCCTAAGCTGTGAAACGCGTTGTAACCACCTGTGGAAATCTATGAAAAAACCTGCAAAAAGCCTGCAAGGTGTGCATGAAGACTTTTTTCTTTTGTTTCATACCAGAACACTGTTAAATGTATACGCAATAATTTTTCGGATCCAAATTTCAAACATCATTTTAAAAACATCCCAATTTCAGACATCATTTCGTCGTGGGTTAACCAGTTGACGAGCTTTAAAAAAATCTTCGACTAGTCTCTTTTCCCGTGTTTAGTTTTTCCGCAATGACATTCAATGATTATTTTGCATTGTGATCGGGTATGAGATGCAAAATTCCGACACGTATGAAAAAATGTCAATCAGCTTTCTCTAATTTTTCAAAATTAAAATGTTCATGCTTGATTTTGCGTTTATCTTCATATGCTACATTTAGTTGATCTGTCCAAATCATTAATCATGGACAGTAAGCTGCCTAGCCATGAAACATATATAATCTTTGTAAATTAACCCAATGAAAAGATTTTTTGGTCAGTATTGAGCTTGCAGATTATCATCGACTAGGAAAACCGACTACATTTTTCTATGCTGTGTTGTTAAAACATTTTCTTATCCATAAATTGAAATGATGCAATATCTTTCTCTTACGTCGTAGAGCTGTTTTGACACACTGTTATTTGACTATTGAGGGGCAAATTTATTGTGGCACGAGTTGAAACGACGGTGTAACACGTTATTCAGTGGCAAAGCTTTCTTTAACTGCTGGTGAAAACACCAAGCCAAGTATTTCGCGCCCATACATTTCACTCATCTTAAAACTGTCTGGTGCACTTTAACAACGCATTGATCTCACACTCCAAGTCCCCGATAGCATGTTAGTTGTAATCGAATTTGATTTTAACTCAGGCATGTCCAACCGAAATGCCTCACAGGGCCAAAAATTATGCCGCTATCTTCGTGAGGGCCGCGCATTGAGTGACTTACTTTTATTTTTGCAAAGCAAAGTTTAGTTTAAAGCTACTGAGAGCATTTGAGTACTAACTGCAATGGTAACGACTAGTACTTAATTACAGTACTTCCAAATTGCGATGCCGTAGGCAAATTTACTGCTAACGGAAGAAGGATGTACTTAGAAATCAGTTTAGTGCAGAGGAACACATGAGTAGAAATCAGAAAACTAGAAATCAGTTTTGAACCGACATGTCAGTGGATACGTGGAAATCTACCAGTGAGTATAATTTCTTTTTCTTCATCGTTTAAGCGAGTTCTTGTCCACTGCTAGAACATATCATGTACTGCATACTGTAAGTTTCAATCATCTATGGTTCTATGCCGTATCTACACAAAGTGGACATTTTTTTAGATCATTGTACTTTATGAAAGGAGTTTCGAAGTAGCACAACAACATTTCTGAAAACTCAGTGTCAGGTACTTGTTGCGAACAGACAGAATTTTTGTTGTTTTTAGGAACAGAGAACAACAGCAGCTGCCAGCGCTCACATCTGTGTGCGCAATTCGATATTCTGAGTGCGTGTCTTTCAAAATCCTTGTAATTGGGTACACACGCGCAGCTGAGAGGGAACACTGCTCTTGGTCCACATGTTAAGACTGTGAATGTAGCAACGTCACAGTAAGTCATGCATTGCTACAAAAACCAATCATGTTAAAAAAAGCCACAACGCATAAAAAAGGGACAACCTTTAAACGGACAGTTGGTACTAACAGGCTGTAAAGCTGGAATTCTTCTACAATGTTTCTCTACCTGCAAACATTTCAACGAACGCGACTCGTGACTGAATTAGTTTTTAGTGCAACATTCACCACAGAACCACACTGGAAATTTACAATGAATTAAGTGGAAACAAGCATTACGAGGTTGCTGTTTATTTTGAACCAGTCAATATTGCTTGTTTTAATGAAACTTAAACACAGAGCACGTTTATAGAAGCAGACTCACTTGTGTTTGGTAAAACTATTCTTTCGTTGTCGCCATGTCAAAACTAATTAAAATATGGTGCAACACTGCATAATGCAAAAGCTGATGACAAGTGTGAACAAGGTAGAAAGGTGAGAACCCAACAATCAAGAGGCAAAAGATTGGCTGACGCAGGAGTGGACAAACTACGGCCCGGTACCACGTAAGGAACGACGAGTTTCTTTATTCGGCCGATCAGTTAAAAAATTAATAACACAATTCAGTGCTTTACATTTCATTTAGATTAGTTTTTAACAAACATTCCATTGAGGGGTCAGTTTTACGCTTTTGTGTAGCTGGTTTCGTATTGCCAACAATCTTCTTATCCAAAGATGCGCAAAGGCGCAGTACCAGGAAACCATTTGTGCAGTGAACTCGCATTCTCGCACACTTGCAACATTCCAAATTTTATGTTGTATGTACATCGCATAGCGCTTTTACCGCATGAAACACTTATGCGTGTCTACATGCTCAATAAAATAAAAGGTGACTCCGAGGTATTTGGGCTCCGAGCAGAAAGGGTTGACTTTTAGCTCACGTTTAGCTTCCTTGTAATATTCCATTTTGATACATCATTCTCCCATGATGTATCAAAATGAAATAAAATATTGTACTTCATTAATTAGTTTTTGTAACTTTTCTACTCTTTTATTATTTTTTTTTAATTTTTTTATATTTGTAAAAACATTCTAACCACACAAGAATCCTTCACTTAAATTCAATCCACTCATCTGTGTACATAGGCATGCGGTTTCACCTGTACATTTTCTTCACCATGTTCTACGTTCATTCGTTTGCGATGACTTTTATGGTGCTTCTGCTTGTTGGTTGAGTCATATGAAAGAATAAACCATAACCATGAAGCGTTCTTGCTGACACTAGGATTATATCAACTGATGCTGGGGAACCCCCTTAGTCATTTCTTCGCACCAGCGCATGAGATTTTCGGCTGCGACAAACGGGATGCGTTACGAGTTAAAAGCAGGAACCACTCTGCTTGCGAATTCTGGGACTAGCTAGAAACCGTTACCTTTGCAGCTTCAGGCACCGCTCCTAATTTGTTGTTGATCATCGTCCTTTCACACATTGAATAGCTACTACGCTTCCTTATCCAGATAGTTCGGCTACTTGGACGTAGGCAGACATTTAGTCAGAAGGTGGGAATGTCCACATTTTGCTTATATTTTTAAAGTTTCTGACGATGCAATGTAAATGGACGTTAACAATCGTTTTACGCTTTCTACACCACAACGGCCGATGTTTGCGGCAACAGTCACAAAAAACGCCCTTCCTTGACAGCAGAGAGTCATATGCACATTAATTCACATAATAGATCAGTGGTTCCCAACCTTGATTGATGCATTCCTCCCTTGGTTAATTTTGGAACTTTTCATTCCTCCCCTACTACACAATTTCAGCAGGGTGGCTGAAAAGGTTCAAACGTCAGTTTTGCGATGATGCAGATCGTACGTTGTGGGTTGAAGCATAATCCCAGTGGCTTTATTGCGTCCTTTCAATAAGCCATTATTGTTGCGCCAATATTGTTGAGATCACTGCAGTTCTTTTGCTATGCACTGACGATGATAACAGAGGTTATCGAAACGTTTGCAATATGTTATTTGTATCGTTTGCTTTGGCCGTGATTTTCATTATAAGGCTACTGAACTTACTTGAAGAATATGCTTTGACAAGAACAGGGCTGCGGAACTGTCGTAAAAATTACACAGCTCCGGCTCCGCAGCTCCTCTGTTCATGAAAGTGGCTCCGGCTCTAGTTTCGGAGCTGTGAGTTTTCATGACTGTAGGTCTGGAACGATTTTTTTCATGGCTCCGGCTCCGGATCCATCTTCTATTCGTTTTCACACATTATTATTTTCAATTATCTTGGTGTGCATCAAGTTGTATTGAAAATGAAATATATGAAGTAGGCTACACAAAACTAAGAGAATGTACCAAATATTTTTGAGTAATTTAATGTTGTGTCTTTTCACAATTATCGCTCATACCAAGAGGAAATCAGCGAAAAAACAACAATCACATGTTTAGACGATTCAGAGAACAGCTACTAGCAAAAACGTAACTCAAACATCACTGTAATATTGCAGTGGTCACGCAAGTGCCACTACATCAAATCGATAAGTCCAAAGGGACAGTACCAGTGGAAAGTACCTAAGAAAAGTCGAAAGTTAAAATGCCTCCATCTGAAATGACGAGGGAAGCGGTTCTTTGGTCATGTCGGTTAAGGCAGAGACAAAAATTGTGACGTCATTAACGACTTCCTCAATATAACAATTCACGGTTCGAATCTCGACGTCACTAAATTACTTCCGAATTTCACACTTAATAAATCACACCTTCGAGCGAAGCAATCAAATGGGAAATTCCGCTTTAACATAAACAATTTCTGGAAAGACAGTTGCTGGTTTTGCCGTCAATGCCTGAGGACCTTTTGTTCTTTCTTAAGAACAGAATCAAGATAATGCCTGTTTGGAAAACTACATTTGTGTCCGAGCATTTAAAAACAGACCAGTTTCAACTGAACAAGTCTTTTCTCTCGTTGCATGCTTTGCCTGTTGTAGTCTTGGCGATTCCAGTTAACAGCGCTGGCCAGGGAAACCATGCAAAGAGCGCAAAGCACATAGGCGATTACCTCTCTCATGTGTTCTTTCTAACATGCACACATTTGTATTAACACAAATGCGAACGAAAATGTCTTTAAAAGCCCTTTGTTCAAAGACATAGCATGACTACTAGCAAGATATTCACCTTTGACTTTTAAAACAGATGAAACCTTGTGATTTCTTGTCTTTGGCTCGAATAATGAGTAGTGATGAATCACAAAGAAAAGCACATTTTGACCTGCAAAGTTTAGGAGAAAATATGACTGGTTACCGTGCCTACAAACATATAATATTTTCCACAGATGAAAACGTCACACATTTATTTACGTTGCTTTTTATACCCTTCTCGTAATGTATTGCTGTGCAAAGCAATGCTAGTTCGCTACCAATTAGTTATAACTTTCATGTCATGCTACTGCTGCATGTTATCAAAATATTACCGGTAGCCTACTGAAAGCAGGAAAGAGTCTGAAAGATTATTTGATCTACAAATATATTCTTTCTCACCTGCCTATTACCTGTCACGGTGTAGCTTATGTTCGGATTCGTAGGCTAGTAATACCCACAATTGGAACAATGGTCTTTATTGATGACAAGAACCTGATTAATAAAAGTGGGACAAAAACTATTTCCATTAAATAATGGCACTAAAGTTTGTCAACATTTACTTTACCTGTGCTAGTCCACTAAGTAACTTACAAATGTAAAGTGATATGAGTAATTGAGAGAGCCAATGACAATTTCAAAAAAGTAAAACAATTACAATGAATTGGTAACTTCACTATAAAGTGGAAATTCCTTCCCTGAACTCATGAAATTCCTCCCCAGTGAAGAATTCCTCCCCGGTTGGGAACCACTGCAATAGACTATCTGCAGATTTTGCAAGGAGGGTACGTTTTTTCAAAGAAGCATTGTCATGCTCTTCAACGAAATCATAAATTTTGACTTTAGCTGACCTAACAGGGCTTGTCAGTGCCCCTTGAAAGATAAAGTCACAAGCGTCTGGGATCATGTTAAGATCAGGAAACGTCTGGGAACTCCCTGAGAAGCCGGAACTAAACTTTAACGGTTAAGACGTATTTCCACAAGCGTGCATTGACGTATTCTAACAAGCCACGTAGCTTTATACTGTGTGAAAAGAAGCCTCCATATGCGTAGTTTGATTAAGTTATTCACTCAGGCGCATAGGTCCCACTCGAAGTCATACACTAACAATGGGTTTTTCAAACTTGTGCAAGCAATGCTACTGATTTACTCATGCCTCTTTTCACACAGTGCAAAAACACGTGCCTTACCGTTATCAGCAGTCACTCTCGCTACTTTACCTGCAAAGATGGCTGCATTCAACAGTTATATGGGCCTAAAGCCTTACTGCCGCAATTGAGGGTTTCCAGATGCTTGACAAGGAATATGGCAAGTGTTTGTTCAGCTTATGGCGAATTTTTTGGCAAACAATTTTGACAATCGCAAAGTTATTGGCAATGTGATTTTTCGACGCTTAACTATTTTTGCAATTAATATATATTCCATGATTCTAAACTTTTATTTTTTTACAAGTAAACTGAAGTTTCACTGCAAAGCACAGTACCGGCAATTATGAGAAGAAATTTGAAGGGCGATCAGAATGATAATTCACAAAGATAACGTTGTGTTGTTTTTACTCTCTGAAGTTTGGGTATTCATTTGATAAATAATCCGAAATGGATTGCTTTGCCAATGCTGACAATTGATATTTCAAGAAACGGCAAAATTTTAGCATGAAAGTATTGCCAAAAACAGTTGGAAATTTTTTGGAAAAGAATGAGTTTTGGCATTATTTGCCAAATTTGGCACCAGCTGGCAACCTATTTGCAAACTGAAATGAGCCTTTGACGATTTGTTGTCATAGTATTGTTGCGCAATAGGCCTATAGCAGAGCAATCTACTCGCAAGTTTCGCAACCTTCCTCTTCAGGCAAAAGAACGAACCTGCGTGTATTGCAAGCTCATCACTGCCCAATGCCTGAACAGTGAACCTGGCTCTTGTGCAGTGTGAGTGTCAAACCGGCAAATAAACTGTCATTGCAAGAATCAAAACAATTAATCGGATTTAAGCTGCTGTCTTCAGGATTTTAGAAATATTTGGTTCTTAGTCCCAATTTCCAAGGACAAATACGCGTTTTCCCACTGCAGACGTCCATGGCCAGCATCTTCACCACTGGGCTATAGAAATAATAGGCCCGTAGTTCTAATGGCCACATAGCAATAGCTGGCTCAGAAGAAGATTGCTGATATACTAGCGAAACCGTTTTCGAGACTGTCCTCTCCTCTTCGAGACTGTCCTCTCAAAACTGGACACTGTGAGGAAAAAATAATTAGAAAGGGCATCATTGCTTAGTCCGCCACGGCGTGATGTTAGATATGCGTAATGTCGTTTGTGTTTTTATTTGCATTTCTCGTAAGTTTTCTAAGGATTGTCTTCGATGAGCAGAAACAAATGAGAGGTCAATGAGCAGAAACAAATCAAAAGTGTGACTCCACAAATACTCATAATTTGGTCGTGATACGGTCTTAAGCATTCAAAAGTGAAAAGGTTTTGTTAAGCCTGTTTTCTTGATAACTTGGAAAACAGCAAAATTGACATCATTAAAAGTTTTTTTTTCAATTGCTGAAAACTTTTGTTCATTAGTCGGATGTAATTCAGAAGCAGAATACTCTCTCTCTTACATTGCCCATTCTCATATAGCGCTGCTGAACACAATAAAAAAGACGCAGTCTTGTGCTTTGAGTTGCTCGTCCAACGTAACCATAGATACCACAACATCGACAAGTCTAACACAATCAATAGATGTCACAATAGGATTGATTTCAACGGATTCAATAGATATCCCTAAGCAACGCGTCAGTCACAACTGATAGAATTCACAAAAGCAACCAGTTGGACAAAGTCAGTAAATGTCACAATGCATTTTTAATGTAAGCAAATAGCATCTCTAATTTCTACGGCTTTTGTTCAAGCAAAAGACAAACAGCTCTATTTCAACTTCTTGTGAGTTCTTTTGTTGCTACGAATGTCGCCAAAACGGTTAAATATCTTGAAGCAACACCCAACTGCTCAAACACCAAACTAATGTGTCAGTGAAAGATCTTCACAAGGTTTGCACAAACCACGGAAGCAGGTAACATCCATTGATTTCCAAAAAGGTTAAAAAACAGTAATAGCCTTGCACATCGTTAGCTTTAAATAAAACTTTGTTCTTTGAACTTCCGTCACTTGGTTGAGCATTGTATAAAAGCACGCGCAGTAAAGACATCATTTCCTTGATGTGCTATAATGGAATTTGCGCACTCCCACTGGTTGTACACAATATAGAGTAATTGCTTGCGATTGATTGTTTTAACAATATAAAATCAATGTGTTTAATCCATTTTATTTTTACGTAAAAAAAACACTTGTTTTTGTTTTTTTGCTGAAAACGTTTTTGAAAATCACCCCACGTTTTGAAGAAACGTGGGATGAATTTGATACATCTGCTATGTTTGAAGATTTTTGACTATACAACAGCTAAAGTGACCTTTGAATTCCGTTATGGGTTCCTTCTAATTACTCAAAAGTATGTGCTAACTTATTGCAATCAGGAAAAATAAAACCGATCCAAATGTTCAAGAAAGCCTCAAAACCTGATAGATCTGGTCACAAAAATTCAAATTTCATGTAACGTTGGTAATTCTACAAATAAAAAGTTGCTTAAAGTGTCATCCAGAAGGGATGATACGCAGGAAGATATAGGTGTTTAGAAAATACAATGTGACTTTTACAGGTTTGATTTTTGCTGGTTTTTGAATTCCTTCTAAGAATTGTTTCACGTTACTGACCTAAATCACTATTTGAAGATCTAGACAAATGAATGATTTCAAATTTTCACCAATCTTGCCTCAAAAATTGTTGATCCCTTTTTGATACAAAGTATTTTCTGAGTGCCATCGCTTTTCGTCATGTGTTCTGTATTAAAGTAAAACGAGAATGTGATTTTTGGTGGTTTATTTGATTTGGTACTAAAAAAATCATTAAATTATGAATACTCTTACTACCTTATATGATTCAACGTATTCGTTGACATTTAGCGGAAGTAATAATTGAACGTAACAGTAGTGACGTCCACAAGTGAATCCATAACAATTCATTTGGACAGGGAAACTAGTTCCATGTATTTAAACACGACACTAGGGAGACTGGCTTCATGTATAAAACAGAAGATGTGTTCAAACAAGTTTGAATTATCGCACATGGATGAAAGAAGAACCAAAAGTGGATTCCTCAAGCAGCTTGCCGCAGTGACGTAGCCAGCCCAAAAATATTTAGAGGACAAAAAATTGGGTGGTAAAAATATTTGACTTTAGGCAAACAACAGTATTTTTGATCGGGACGCCGCTTCTCAAAGCGCAAAATGACTAGATATTCTAAAAACGTGAGGAGGGCTTGGACCCCTGGGCCCCCATGTCTATGTCTATGACTTGCTTAAGCTCGTCTTGTTGTCAATAGAAATAGATCTTTTATCAGTTGCATGCACTTTGCTCATAATGAAAATTCATGCTGATTCTAACCGCCACGTCTTTGCTGTGTAAATACCTAGAGCTTGCTAATCCTTTTTTTTTGTCAATGTGAAGGTGTTCAATGATCCTGTGCACGGAATGATAGAGCTTTCAGGTACACTTTCGAAAGTGATAAGCACACCTCAGTTCTACCGGCTGCGAAATATTAAGCAAATGGTTGGAGTTTACCATCATTACCCCGGAGCATCGCATAACCGACTTGAATACTGCATTGGGTGAGCAACGCGAAGAAAACAACATACTACAATTTTGTTGATAGTTGAATTACTAGCACGAAAAACTAAAACCCGGACACACTTTAAAAAAACTGGTCGAAAAGCTCATTAGTGAAGTATGTTCAGTTAAACATTTTGTTTGAAGTGCTAGGTTTCCAGTAGCTCTACAAAAAAATACAGGATGTACCAAGCTATTAAGCATTTTGCATTTGTTCCGTTCACTTTTGTAATATTCAACTTTTTTTCTCTTTTTGGAATATATCACCAGTGGTCCTTAATGTCCATCTCTGCCTGGGTGCGTTAGGGGGTCAAGCGGTTGCTTTTTTAGTGAATGCAGCAGTCGTGGCATCTTGATCGCAGCATCCCAAGTGCTTTGCAAAATTTAACAATTTGGCACACTCAATACTCGTATTGTGGACAATTTCAGCATATGGATTAAGTACTTCTTGTAGTGCTGATAAAATACTGGCTCATTTTGCTATTATTTTGAAAAGATTTTGTTTTGTTACGGGTTTGTTCAGGAGTATGTTAAAAATACGCAAAGGTTATTGAAATGCCTTTTTCACATTTATATTAGATCTGAAAATGCTTTGGGGGAACGAATATGCATGAAGTTGGATTTTCTGGACTCATGTTTCTTTCTCCCTTCATTTGCAAGCAAAGCAAATAAATACAAAACGCAATTCCGACATCATGAAATTTTCACACACTATACAGAACACAGCGCCACACTATAACGAAATACTTACATGCAAATTATTTGACATATACGGGCCAAGTGGAAAAGTTAGTGCAACAGGCGGCATAAAGGTTGGTAGATTGGACTCCTTTCCCCGTCTGGTCACCGCATAGACATTAATAAACGGTATTTCAGTCTGTCCTGGCACAGTCTTACCATTAATGGGTGAGTGAAAAGAAAAGGTTATACGTGTGGTGCTGTCATAGACTAGCCATCAATGCAGCAATCACTCCGAAAGTAGTCGGGTGGTTGCAGAGGCAAGGCAACGGAAATGAGCGAAGCTGACACTTGTGACACTCCAGAACAGTGTTTCTCAACCTTTCCGATGAAGGGAGCCAAATTCAGGCTTGGTACAACTTTGTTAAGAGAGCCGCAACAAAATTTTTGCAACAACTCAATTGACACGTTTTGTTTTATTTCAGAACAACATCTGTTCCATAAAATACTACAGGTTTTATTGAACACCTGATTAGGGTTGTGCAAAGGGTGCCTGGGATCCCCATACGGCTCTCAGAACAGTGGCTGAGAACCACTGCACCTGAGATAGTACGAAGCGTGTAAAATGAGCCTGAGCCAGAATATTTTGCATAGAGTATCCTAAAATATTTCATGACAGGTGATCAATTAAATGAACTGAAAAACTTGTACCACTCCAGAAATTTGTGTCTGCGATGCTCTTTTAGTCGCATGAGTTTTATCAAGTTATAAGCCCCATGAAAATATCTTGCAATAAAAGAAAAGTATTTATTAATTTGCAGTGCATGTCATTTGCCTGGAAAAATGATTCGTCATCTGCAGCAAGTGCAACCAGAGCTGGAAATAACAGAAGATGAAGTGTTATGTGTTGAATTAGCTGGTCTTTGCCATGATTTAGGTGAGTAAATTCAAACGTACTTATAAGCCATAAATCTGTAGGTGGTGACGTTGGTTTTGACGTGTAAGTTGTCAAGAATCTTTTCACTCATTAGTGCGTTTGTTAACCTGCACTAACTTTGAATGGTTTGTTCAACGTTTTGATTTTTGTGCATAGAATTTAACGTAGTTTTCATGCAAAGAATGCTTCACAATTTCATTAAAAGCACAGCCAAGCAAAAAAGACGAAATAGTTTTTTATTAAATTTATTTCATTCCGCCATTTAGAGATTTCGTTCTCATGATTTTATAATTGCGTTGTTAAACGTTCAAATGCGATTCATTCAATAAACACGACGTTGATCGAAAAAGAAGATGCACAGAAAAATTAAACAAAGGAATAACCCGTGCAAATTTAAGTAAGCTTGATCTTCTTACATCACGAAAACGAAAAAATGAAATATGTCGACAATAAGGAGGTATCTTGCAACAGAGTTCTTATTCTCCAAAGTATGGCTAAAACATCTTGCATTTAAAGATCAACTTCACCATTTTTGTGGAATCAGCATTTTTTTGTGTGCAGTCCCGTTGCCACGGGGGTTTTGGGGTCTTGGCCCCCAAACAAAGCTCCAAGCCCCCCAAATTGATTTGTTAAGCAATATAAATCGGTGAAGTTCTTATCAAGTTATAGAATGTCAAGCATGGCCATAGGAAGGATTTTTTCCAGGGGGGGCACTAGAGGTTATTTCCTAAATTTTTCTAGAGGAGGGCCAAAAGAGGTGAAATTTGATTTTTCCCACTCGAAACCAAGAAAACAAACTTTTTTGCAGAAAAGTTCAAAATCCATGGACACGGTTGTGGTTATGTGGCGACTTGTATGATAGTTTAGTTAGTTAGTTAGTTAAGTTAGTTTATTGATTTCAGCCGCAAGGCCCACAAGACATGGCGAGCTCACACATAAAACAAAGTATGACACTTGCGTAACTTCAACACACTAGAGGCAATTATACACGCCCCAACACACACACGAGACAAGGCCATCGGCGACGTGAATAGATACAGGCATTTCAACAATCTAGAGTCGTACTTATTCATGAAACAAAAAAGAAAACAGGTGAAACCTTGCAGCCAGGACACCGAAAAACCTTGCGGTTATCGAGTCGAAGTGCCCCGGCATAGCAAAGCATCTCAGGGATTGCCAAAAGTATAAACGAAGACAATTGCGTAAAACAGTGCAGCAGACCTGAGATAAAGATCATGGAAATATTTCAGTTGCCATACCACTAAATGCCAAGCGCTACGTTCTAAACCATACAATCAATTCGAAACAGATGCCAAACGTATGAGCAAGCGATAGGATTGATGAAGTGATATTATTTTTATTGAAACTTTAACTAAATGCATAATGTAGTATAGTAATTTCAGACATTCATCCATATTGCAACAACAAAAATGATCGGTATTGACTACTAAAAGCTATATGAGATTTATCTTTGAGTTGTTGATCTACATTTGCCCAATGTGTAGCTCCTCGATTAGAAATTGTTTTTTTGCCAGCATTTGTTGAAACTTGTTGTATGAAATAGTTTTGATT
>Ga0210059_1010519_pt1 | contig 14259 bp, 5 predicted proteins | sample Ectturendosymbi2_FD_188042 | JGI IMG/M metagenome (GOLD analysis project Ga0210059, IMG submission 188042) | Ecteinascidia turbinata endosymbiont from Florida, USA - Sample 2 (SPAdes) (version 2) | ecosystem: Host-associated > Tunicates > Ascidians > Unclassified | place: Key West, Florida... | reverse complement strand
TAATCATGATGGCGTCATTCATGCGTGTGTCTTAAAAAGCTTGTATTTCATCAAAGTACAGTAAATGCATTAGCGCCATCAAGCGTATACTCTATACTACCGCAAAGTATACATCCTCGTCTTCTTTCGTGTATTTGTTTTTTTTCTCTTTACTGTGATGCATGTTAAAAGTCTACCGTTTTGCGTGTGGGAGTGAAGACGTTGCACACAATACAATACAATTCAGATAAACTTTGCACAAATATAAACAGTATCTTATTTATAAATTCACCAAAAAATCTAAACAGTATCTTATTTATAAATTCGCCAAAAAATCCTCGAATTTCAATTCTGACCCGCATTTTCAACAAACCTAGAATAGTGTGAAATTGCTTCGTATGTTTCACATTTTTCTAAAGAGATTTACATGTGAAGTATTTTCCTTGGCGCCATTTTTCTTCAAAAATAAGTAGCACGTTGTGCAACAGAGGTCGTTACTTAGCGATACCACTGGCATTGTGAAAATCATAACTAAAATTCAGTTTAGTGATTTTTTATACCTGCTCGCCACCACTTCCAAACTGCAAAAAAAGTGAATACAACAGATTAGTATTGCTTGTTAAAAAGTTGCATATTTGGCAGTATCGTAGTACATTTAGTGACTGGTCATCAAAAGCACAGGCTTTACTCACAAGTGCACTAGTTTTTTTAACATTTCAAAGAGTATCAGGTGCAACACTACACTAAAGTAGTAAGGAAGGTTAAGCTGCTGTTGCTGACATCTTTGGAGATATGTAATCTCAGTGCAGTTCATAGCAACAACATTTAGTGTGTCCTAACACGGTCATCAGCATACTGTACATGAATTGACAGACGTGTTTGGGCAAACTTGCGCCTGTGGCACATGCAACAACGTGAAGATCATCATCGTGCAATCTCCCAACAAAGAATCATGACGACATCAAGGAAAGGCTGATAGTGATAAATAAGATTACAAACAACACCGCCGGTTTTAAGATCAAGTGCGTTTTAAGTTCATTCACAAATCGGAACCATACAGCTAACCACCATTTACCAAAAACATGAGAAAAGTAGACACAGTGTCATCGCTTCCACTAAAATTAAAAATATAATCAAGCTTTGATGTTTATCGACTAGCTTTGGCCAACCTTTGCTTTGCCGAGAATGCCATAGGTGTTCAGCGTGAGTGTAAGAAGACGCCATCGTAATTAGTAGGTTACATACACGAGGATGGGCGAAGCCTCTGTGAAATCTTCGATTGTTTTGAAAAATATTATGCGATATTTTTGAAATGAACTTCTATCCACGGTATTGTTCATACAGCTAGCAAGTAAATAGGGAAAACACCATCAAAACCATTTTTCCCGTACGATTCTCTTCAAATACAGAGAAAGATGAAAGCTTGATGATGACTTTAAATCATGACAATACTTTTATTGTCTCCGTTCAAAAGATTAAGTTCGCTTGTGATTACAATACTGACGATTGCGGCAACATGTTTGAAACTTTCTGAAACAAACATCTTCTGTTGCTTGATATCTCCGAGGTTCGACTGCAGACTAATTAAATTGCTTAAACGTTGTATAGTCAGTAAAGGTAAGGCTTGTTACTTGACACCTGTTTTTCCAACTTCATTCTGAGCTTGCTTCAACAGTTCAGCGAACTCGACATCGATGTTGTCCGTCGTCCTCACAAGATGACCAAGAAGTGCATCGGTGCAGTTGACCACGTCATCTACCTGCTGTTTTGCAAGAGTCGTTTTGCTCTTTAGGGTTAGTAATTCATCGTTTTTTTGCTCCAGTACCTGTTCAACTTGGTGGATTTTGATATCTAACCTGTAAAAACGGGAATCATAACTACTTTTTGCCATACACGTTTCATGCTGTATGTATAATTTGTTTCGGAGGATCTTATCCAAAGCGATCAATAAAATATTGAACTTTTTTTCTTCTTCATCACTAGAGATGTTATCAGAGACAAACAAAGAAAGGGCACAAACGAGATGTTCAATTCTTTCCCAAGTGCACAGTCTTGATGCTGCCACATATTTACTGTAGAAATTGCTGATTTTACAAAACGAAACAAAAAGCAATCGTCCTGAACTATTTATTTTTGAAAACTTTTTATTTGATGACTTTTAGGTAAAATTGTGTTTGAAATCAAGGTAAAAGAAGACTGTATAACTGATTTCTCTCTTCAGTGAAAAATTTGTTGATTTTCCATTCAGCTAAACAATATTTATTGATATCATACATTTTAAATATTACAATTCAAATCCTTCAGGAGCTTCGGACACTTGTGGGTTTTTATAATTAAAAAAACAACACAAAACCATGACGAACCAACCATTCTTTTTGATTATGCATTTCTTTTTCAAGCTCATCACTAAGTTGACGATGGATCTGCCGCAACGTAATGAGATTCTCTCGTTTGCTAACAGATTGTTTTTCAAGTTCCTCGGTGGTCTGCCGTTGTCTGCGAAGGATATCTAGTAGCGCCTAAAATTAAACGAAACTAAACATTGTATACTAATACTTGAAACTGACATAGATAAAATCAGTCGCATAGCCAGGAGGGGCAACGGGGCAATGGCCCGATCCCAATTCCAAAAGGTTGCACCGAAAATTTTCAGGTTAATCAAGCTTTTCACGCATAAGCCAAAGAAATACTTCAGTGCAAATCAACGAAACTGCTTTAAGGAACTTATCCAACTTCAGCTTTGTGTCGAACCAGATCGTAGCAGTAAGGTTTACCAAATGTTCATAATTAATCAAACGTTGTGATAAATGTAAGTGTTAAGTTAGGGATTTCATATCATGGCTGACCTTCACCTGAGGTTTAAGCTCCGTGTGGAAGTTAGTGACGGTGAAATACAAACTTGTATCTAACCGTTTGTAATCAATAACCGCAAGTGAAAGCAAGGAGTAAAGCTTTACGCAGCAGTTTCTGGCGCACCAGCTTGCTGTATCCCACCAAATAGTGATGTAAGATTCATTTCAAGACCATGGCAAAACTTCCTCTCTGACAACCCTGACGTGCTACAAATATTATTTATCCTTGTTTGCAGTGTCCGTAAATGAATATCGAAGGTTTTTGTACAGTTCTAAAAACAAATGCTGGAATATGGCGGTGATACACATTTTACAGTATGTCTTGAAGATCAAATTTTGGCTGAGAAGCGATTCCAGGGTGCCAGGTTCAGATGCACAAAAATGCCAAATCGCTTATAAAAAATGCCAAATAGCTTCAAAACATGCCAAAGAAGCCTAAACAGGCCAATGAGTGTCGGTTTTGAATTACTCGGATGATCAATTGCAAACATGTAATGTTGCTATTCAACTAAACGTAGAATTATTGCGTACAAAACCCTTTAGGGACCGCAGAAGACGATATATCGTCTTGGACTATCTCAGCCATAACTTTCCAGGCGATGGAGCTAGAGAGTTGTTCAAACCCTCTACGGATTCGGCAAGTCTTCTAGTGTCGATTAAAAAAATTTTTTGATTTGGGTCTGGGTATTCTGTAGTTGACGTCAAAATGAGGGCATGTTTTCGCATTTTTGGCTAAGTTTACCTGGCCCTGGGCGCCAACCCAAGGAGCCATTTTTTAGCTCAAGTTTGTTTTGGAAACTAGGCTATCATCCGAGTTGTTAGAGCCCTTGATTGACTTTCTGGCATATCTGGAACCAGAATTATGGCTCAAAAACTCAATGTTCGACAAAAATAAAAAAGTTACACAAAAAGTATGATTTGCCCTCTCAAGGCAAATTTGGCCAGCCATAACTCGGCAGAAGATTGAGCTAGAGACCTACTCAAACCTCGAAAGACTCGTGAAGTCTTGTACTTTAGATTGAAAAAAAAACAATTCTAAGATTTGGGATTGGGGTTTTGGTCCATGACGTCAGGATTGGGACATGTTTTGCATCTTTTATGACGTCATCGCCGAACCAATGAGCCGATTTAGTGGCTCAAAGTTTTTTTTGATTCTAGGCTGTAACATAAGTCTTTAGACCCCTTGATCAACTTTCTAGCGTTTCTGGTTCAAAAGTAATGCTAAAAAAATTCCAAATATTTCAGGAAGTCCCTAGGGTGTTATAGGGGATTTCCCTAATTAAATTCCGGAAGTTTGGCCATAACATTGGAACCAGAAACGCTAGAAAGTCCATCAAATCCTCTAAAGACTCGTATCACAGCCTAAAATCCAAAAAAATTTTGAGCTACGAAATCGGCTCGTTTGGTTGGCTCCCAGGGGATGATGACGTCATCCAAATGTAAACAAAATGTGCATAAACATACTCTCATCATGTACACATTAACAAAAAACACGACAAGTGTCCTATACGGCCCGCATGTGTCCCGTGGGCCGTATTTGTGCATGCCTGTCTTAAAGTGTTTCGACTTTCATCTGATGTTTATTGCCATCCTATCGTACAGTAAATAATTTGAAACCATTCAGCTGCAACGAGAAGAGTCAGCTGCAACGAAAAGAGTAGCTGCAAAATCTTGCCTAAGTAGCAAATGCTTTTCATTTTGTAAGTGCTGAGGGCATTGACACTGCCGTTACTTACAGATAGCTTGTAATCTGTGTTCTCGATAAATGAAACTACCCTGCATTTTTTCTCATTAGGACTTCAAATTCCGCAAACAAGTTACTGTGTTTTCTAGAAGCCCGTAATTTGTACAAATTTAGTTATGTCTAGTACTAAGCTATCTTTACATGCAGCTGAGCGTGGTCAATAAGTTTTGTAATACTGGCGTTACGATAGTGTTTCTATTTTAATTCCATTTTATATCTCAATGAAGTCAGTTAATTTAGCAAAGTCTCATCCAATCGATTTAAACAAAGTAAGTTCAAAGTTGTTACAAAGGTTTTACGGAATAAGTCGAACGTAGCCAAAACATTTTACGGATTATCGAAAATCCAAAACATTTTTCAAACGCATTGACAGAATCTAGTGTTTGCGTTTATTAGATGAATACGTCAATTAATCTCTCAAGAATTTGACGACAACAGGATCCACGTCTTACATGCTCGAAATTTTGTAAAAGTCGTACGCCGGAAGTCTTAATTAGAGTAAAGTCGCTACTCGGCTTCGATTGAACGTGTGTTGGTGTACATCAGTGGTTTTCAACCTTTTTTGTTCAATCGCCCCCCTACAGGAAATTTGTTATGAAATCGACCCCCACTCATGATTTTAGTGTTGTCCAAAATATTATTGCATTTTGAAAATAACGGGCAATCTAGTCAGTACAAAGAAACGAACAAAACGAATGCAATTGCATTTGCAGAAAGGATGTTATTCACTTCCAAAAAATAGTTGGTTCCAACTACTGGAAACCTTGGCCCTGGCTTTTTATCTGTGTTTTTTTAAAAACAGGTTGCAAGTTGGTAAGCCTAAGCCGTGTGGGGTTTCCCTCGTTCTTGTTCATATCAAGACGTTGCGGTATTTATTACGCATGTGCAGTACTTGGTTGAAACCTTGCTCAGCAACATACGTCATGGGAAACTCCAATAGTAGTAATAGCTTAACTTTTCCCCAAACTTCCGGAAAACGCTCATTGCACTTGATCCAAAAGTCTTACCATACGTGTTGGTAAAACATGGCACAGGCTTCATCAGGCCCGTATCCAAGTACGTTTGGAAGGGCAAAAGATATTTTTAGGGGGTCAAGATTTTTTTCATTATATTTTTAAAATAAATCTTTCCGGGAACAAAAATTTGGGAGCACTGCCCCGGAATGCCACCTATGGCTGCGGGCCTGGCCTTCATCATCGCTTTGGAAGTCTATTAAAAATTCCTGAATGTGAAATCGCATCACTTATGTTAGTTAACTGGCAAAAAGCACTTCACACAGTCACTTTCTAAGCAATCCAACTTTCGGTGTGATCTCCACAACAGAATGAGTTCTTACCAAGCCTCAAGCTGCAGGTGGCGAAAACGATTTTTTGTAATTCTTGTTGTAGTCAAGATGGGGTTAGTTCGACTTATTCGCTAGTGTGAGTTTTCTCTTTCCGAGCCAACTGTACAGGTATACTCTGTCATTAGTCAGATGCACACTAGTCAGATACAGTTATATCCACAAGCACAATAAAACACTCGAACTGACTGAAGAACACAATAAGCACGTTTTGCAACTTACGGTTAACTGTAATTGATTTCACTAGCGATTAATTGCTAAGTTGTCTTGCAACAGTTATTTCTACGCATTTTTTCAATAGAGTACACTTAGTTCCATTGTTTTACTCAAGTTACCAACCAAAGTATAAACCAAAGTTATAAATCACTTAACAACTGACTATGACGTGCTTGCCTATGAAACAATGGTTTGGCAATGCTCTGTCGAAGATCATATGAAGCCTTGCTTCAAAGCATGTTTTCAAATGATAACAGTTGGAGGGATTTGTGACAGTTCATGGCGAAAGATAATTAGACTAAACTTAATGGCAACTTTTGATTAATATTCCCGATCGCTGCGATAGTCGTTGCGATGATTTAGTGGTAGTGTTGCAACCTCTCCGTTGTCGTTACGTTCAATGTGCGATTCACCACGAACGGGATGAGCGCGAAGAATAACACCCATATATATGTGGCGCGAACAAGCAATAACAGAGTGATCGCGGCGCGTGATCTCTAGTGTTGCTTGCTGCCACAGTGTGAAGCTTTGCGCACTTGCCTCTCGGGCTTTCCGATCGCAACAGTAGCAATTTTATGATTCTTGGACCATTTTTAGTATCTTTAAAGAAACTGAAGTTTTCCTCTTTCAAAAATTGAGTTCGGTCGGCTAGGTATTGTCGGATAGGTATACCAGTATTGATCGCTTTCAACCAATATAAGTATAATAAAATGAACTAATGCATGCTACTGTATACGAGAAACATCCAAAATCCTGCGCGTGCTGATATGTATAGATGCTTGCAAATGTTATTGCTTGATACCCTTAGTTGACGCTGCTCATGCAACGGCTGGGTCAACAAACTAGCAACTACTTATTGCAATAGTTTCTCCACCATCGTGTTTTGTTTTAATACCTAGAAATTCGTCATAACGGCAGTGTTTGCCTGTCAACCAGTAACACTCTCTGTGGCGTTGGATAATGGGTAGTAAGGCGTCACACAGGACAATGTTATTTTGATTTTCACATCACCAGTCCTTTATACTGTATTTTATAATGTTTGTTGGGAACCACGGGGTCGAAAGTGCGTCAAATGATTTGGTTCCAAGTGGAAAATGTAGTTTTTATTTTTGGAATCAATTCAGAATTTCAGTGTATTCTAACCTGCAGAAATCGCCCCCCTGGTCACTAAAATCGCCCCCCAAATCTGGTAAATTACAAATCGCCCGAAGGGGGCGATTTCGCCCCCGTTGAAGACTGCTGGTGTACATACATCAAAAGCGCAAAAAATATACAAGCGCCATGGTGGCCACGATGACTTCTTGCTCAACTGCAAAATTGGCTGCAAAAAGCATACTGCAGATCGTGCTACGTATCATCGAGATATTCACAAGCATTTGTGCTCGAAGGTTTTACGAGCAAATGGTGGCATTGATCCAGCCGGCTTAAATCTGAACACAATTGTTCAGGAAAAAAACGCCGGACTAATGCACGTTTCATGAATCAGGCTTTAAAAACAAGGGGCACTGAATATTTAAATACCGAGACTCGGTCGTTGTTTGACCCCTCCCATTGAAATTTCCGGCTACGCGCCTGGATAGAATGTGGTTAATTGATTGTTTTCTTTTAGCTAGCTTTACCAAGATTTCATGGTATCAAGGCAGTCTTAATTTTTTTAAGTATCTATATTTCTGTCAACAACAACACAGTCAGGCGAAGTTGCTGGCAGTAGAATAATAACTGTCTGACATAAAAGGTATACTGCGTCCGTAGTTTATAAAATCCATGAACGTACAGGGATCTTTGTCTTTGGGGACAAAATTTTCGATTTACCCGAAACTTTACGGTGCTAAAATACAATCTTCAATAGAAAGGTTTTGCAGCGCCATGATTCTTCTTAAGCAAACTGCCCAAACATATCGGGCAGTTTGGTCCAAATTTTTTTAATCTTTCCCGAATCTGAAGGGGAGGCAATTTCCTCCCTGCCCCCTCGTCTCGTACGCCTATGCTAAAATCCAATTTGTACATCCTGTGCGGGTAAACTGATTTCATTTTTATGATGGCGTTATCAGTTACAGATTCAAGTCAAATATTTACATCAAGCCATTAGCCATGTTATTTTTGCGCTGGGAATGCCCATGCAATAATCTCATCAATTTCAACTCACAAAATGTATAGGACAATTTCAGTGCGCACACAAGATGCACACCACATGTAATATGACCATACACAACTTACGTACCACATCGGGTATTATGATAACACATCACAAGCCACTGTTACGTTACTGCAAGCAAATACGACCAGTGGTGAAGGTGGAACTCAATGCAGCTTGTGGTAGTGCATGTCATTTTAGTACACTTTCAATAAATTTTAAATTTTTCTGAGGTGTTCCAACTGTACAGTATGGGGGAAACGAGCAAAAGTGTGAATATCCGTTGTTACTATTTGTGAAAGAAAATTTTGAAAATTCGTAAGTCATTTTTTGGCAATCACTATTACTGGGAATTATGCAGTAAGAATGCACAAAACATTAAAACACTAATGTGTCCACTATACCAGCAAGTCGATCGAAATCTGGTTTTGCACCTCGGAACTTTTTCGGTTAGAAAAAACTTGTCTCTGCAACAGAGAATTCAGTTCCACGATAGTCGTTTGGCCGAGCAAAGCAGTTCCAATCAGTTAACCTAACCGGTTCGTGGTATTTACGTTGGCACGCTTGGATGAAGTGCGTCGACCATATATTCGTTGCAGAAATTTATTTTTTACGCAAGGCGGCATGTACAGGTTTTGTGAACATAACAGCAGAAGTTATTAGATATGAAGTCTCGCTATCTGAAGCGTTATTTTGAAAAAATAAAAAATTAGATGGCCATGTGTAAATAACAAAATACACTTGAATTTTTTCTTTTAAATGTAAATCACAAACTTTTCTATATCGGCACATGTCACCTCGGTTGTAGCCAAGACCCAAATTTCGTTGTGCCCAGAGAAATTTGTTTTGAACATATAATTAAGCCAAAGCCAAAAATCTTGTCCCCTAAAAATGATCTTTTCCCCGCAAACCTTAAAACCTGGTTACTGGCCTGGTTGTACTTTGAACCAAGCTTTTTGCAACATCTGTGGTGTGATGAAAAGTTACTGTGCAACTTACTTTAAGATCAGAAAACGGAATCACTGTCACATATTCTAGCAATTTCGCTTCGTTTTCGTAAACACGGTTTTTATCCAGTAGTTCTTCTGTCCTTTGAATAATCTTCACCAACTGTTGGCTGTCTTTATTTTCCACTTTGTTCACTGCAAGAAAAAATTGAACTTTTGCTTTACAATATTTTGGTTGGATACTCCTGTTTAAAACTGTAGACAGCATAAAACCGTAGCTGGAGATGCACCAAAACGAAAAAATAAGCTCATACGTAGTAAACGCATTTCTTTTCGATCTGATCAATACATTTGTGTCAAAAACAAAAACACGTAAAAATGGTTTGCCAATCAATATTACCGACACAGCAAAAAGTAAGACATTTTAATAAGTTAACAATAAAGGCTATTTCTAATCGCAATGTCATGTCAAGGAATTTAAGTTGTTTTAATTGAGAAATCAGTTTTAACACAGGACCATAAAACTGAACACATGGCTTTAAGGCTTCAGTTGTCGCAGCATCCTGTGGTTTATGTCAAAAAATCCATTAGCAATAAAAGCAAAAAACATATTCACACTTAAAGGTTCATGAATGGATAAATGCAATACCCATTTTCACTTGTGCCTTTCATATTTTTGAAAATTGGTGTGGTACATAGCACACGTTGGCATATTAGCATCCACTTGATTAAAACAGCTATGTCCAACCGAAATTCCTTACTGAGTCAAAAATTATGTCCCTATCTTAACGAGGGCCGCACACTGAATGACTTCCGTGATCTTAGCAAACTAAAATTTATTTTAACCTACTGTAGTGAAAACATTTGAATCCTAACTGCAATGGTAATGACTGTTTGGCACCTTTAACCACTTAAGCGTGATGTCATAGGCAAGTTTAGTGCCAATGGAAAAACAAGGGTTCGTAGAAATTAGAAAACCAGAAAGAAGTTTAGGACGAAGGTGTCAGTGGACACGTGGAAATTTCCCAGTACGCAATACATACGTGATGAAGTGGCACTGAGGACCACCTGCATCAAAAATGTCAAATTTAAGATTATCAAAATGATGACAGGCTGTCAGTTTGTACTTATACTACAGCGAAAACCTACAATAATCTGGTCCGGACAGAATCTTCGACTTGACCGGCATACGGTCCGCGGGCCACCGGTTGGACATAGCTATGCTAATTTAAAAGAATAAATATATGCTATACGGACTGGGCATCGGAAGGATTTTTCCAGGGGGGGCACTAGGGAATTTTTCTTAAATTTTGCCAGGGTGGTACAAAAGTGGTAAATTTGATTTTTTCCACTGAAAACTAAGAAAACAACCTTTTTTGCGGAAAATTTCAAAATCCAGAGGGGGCCAAGCACCCTGTCCCCCTTTCGACGCCCATGTGCACAGAGAAAATTCAAACTTTACGTGGCCATCAACGTTTTCATATCGGACGAATACATAAAACTGTAACACATGCATGAGAAACAAAAAATTTGCGAGATGAGGAACGCAAAACAAATGAAATACAATGGATATTAACATTCGTACCTTGCTTGTTGTGGGGGTAGTGGAAGTGATGCTCTTCAAAAAACTTTTCCATGTCTTTCACTCGTTTTCGAAGTTTCCTCAAAGTGATTTCCCTTTCCCGACGAGCTCCTGTTACTTCAGCTTCCAGTTTTGCTAATTCTTTCTTAAATAGAAGATCAACAGAAATGCCACGTTTTTTACTGAGTTGATAATATTTTGAAACTCCTTTCCATGGAATTTTTGTGCAAACTGCTCCAATGTTGCGGAATTTTTTTTAAAACATTTCTTATATCAAAAACAACGACCTTCAGAACTTTTGAAGCTGATGCAGTTCTGTTTTGCAAGTACAGTATATTCAACAAACTTTAGGTTTATTGTGTTTCAATCATGCTGCAGCTACGTTGTGTTTAAAATAGGAAAGGATATTTCTGAAACTCTGTGCTTAACTGGTTTTATTACGTTTCATTGGTTTCTGTCATGAAACAAAGTGGACGAAGGAGTCTGAACTTCCTTTCTTTTTTAGAGGCAAGTCTATATACATAAAAAGAAATTCATATTATTTGATGGTGTGAAACCAAATTTTTATACATTTGGGGTTTTATGAAAAGCAGCGTGATGTGACTAATTGACTACCAATGTAATGCTAACATTGATATTACGGACAATAACACAGTATTGCCTCTATCTCCAAAGTCTCCAACAAGCTAATATTTTGCTATAATCTTTCTTCACAGAGGCACAGGATGCAAAATAACTGACTAGATGAGACATATTTTGATGATGACTTTCCTACTAAAGACAGCTTCTGTTTGGATTATACTCTCAAGTAAGCCAGAATGATGGCTACTTGACATTTTTTCAAAACATGGTCAAGTAGCCATCATTTTTTTCATTTGTGTTGGTGACGAAATTATGGCTACTTGACCATGTTTTGAAATCACGATTCGATAGTGTGCGTAAAATATATTGTTTCTTGAAAACACTGATGCCAGGAGTGTGTCCCGTGCTGTGCTGGGTTGAAAAGACGTTAAAATCTTTTTGAAAAAATTTGGATGTCGATGCTGACTGTCTCGTATCGGACCAGGGCAAAAGTTGCAATCTGAATAACATCTGACTCTTTTCTTCTTACACGTAAATCTTTTTATGAATTTAAAGGTTTGTGCCTACTTTTTACTCCAGCCCTTAAAGTCTGCTCTCCGCTATGTGTGGGTCTGTCACTTGATGGGGTGTCACAGCATATTTCCAGTATTTTAGCAAGAAATAGGTATGTATGCATTATGAATATGTATATTGAATAGATGCTTGACCAATACACATGCCAAATGCTTCTTTTCTTCAATATTCCTTGCATATTGCAAGGAAAGAAGAAATAAATTAACATTTTAGGCTCTCTCTTTTCTGCTCGTACGTGAGAAGTTTAACCTAAATTTTAATCATTCATTTGAAAAAATTGTTGCTGATAAAATGTTCCTCAACATTTTATCGTTCCATGTTCCTCAGCATTTTATCAGTTTCGAATCATTAAGTTACAAAGCAGAATTTTTTCGGCAGTTCGCCTTGTACGTTCGTTCAGTATTTCACTTACATTACCGGTGCTTGTAGTCAGTGGTGGGTTTAAGGTTGGGGGACCCGAGGCAAGACTAAAAAGGGGGGCCCGTCTGATGACGTCATCATACTCAGCCAACCGTGATAAGCACTTTGATCAAGCCTAAGATACGACCACCGAAGGATACGCTCCTGAGACAATGGCATGACTGACACAGCAGAAGGAGGAAATGCAAAAGGGTGTTCATGATACACAACTTTGAAATCACTGAAAGTTGGGAGGACAAGTGTGGCAACACATAAAGTTAAGCAATAATATATTGGCATCGCCTCCACTTTATTTTCACGCACCATTTCCCTGCATTCACCATCAATACACTACAACGTTTACCCCTTTAAAAGTTTTACACTTCCCCCTTTGATAAAATGCTTGGTATTTGGTATCCTGAATTTTTTCACGTTCATGGGAATAAATGAAACCATAAACAACAACCAAGAAGATTCAAAACAACAAATTTGTTTTAAATACTATCCTTTTAACTACAAGATCATAGCATGCAAAAACAGCCAACCTGAGGCTTGTTTTGGAAAAGCTTTGAGGCTGGATGAGTCAAGGCTGCTCTCATCTTGCATTGACACTAGTTGTTTGAAAAATGTGCAGAAGTAGGAAATAATTCATCATATACCTTATCGCAAATACTTCTAGCAAGTAGCCTACACAATTGATTAAATCTTTGCTAAGAAAAATTCAAATAACGTGTGACTTCAAGCATGAGCTAAATTCAAACCACCTAAAATATCTGAAATATCTGTAGAAAAAATGAGTACTCATACTCAAAAAATGCCATTTCTGCTGCTTGGTAAGAAGCATGAATGCAACCTTGCTTATTAGCAGTCTTTGCTGCACAACAGCAATAATACAAAATTACTTTGTAAACTAAAAAGATAATCTTCTATAAATTAAAAGATGTAGCATGGTCACTGCTATAACAATTGCATGTTGTCTTATTTTCTGATGCAAATGTTTACTAAGGTACAACATCACAAGAAATGAGAATTTGTCTAACCTTTTCATTTCAGAGACATAAAAAAGAAATCCCTTGATAAGAATATGAATGTTCTAAAGCACGTATTTATCAACCTCATTTTTACAAAACTTGAGTTTTGTGTGTGGCACATCTGATTATGCACAAGACAGACATAGCTACTGTTAACAACTTGGGTGCTTGACCTGCACTCTCCTCTTTAGGCTCACCAGTACCACTTGCTCCAACAACAAATCTGTCCAGGACACCTTTACATTTTTCATCAACCTTTATGCTTTCTTACTTTTTCCTTGTTTTTTTCTGCTCCACTTGGATATTTCCTGTTAAACTGTGGCATGTTAAAAAATTAAACACTCCAATCTCTAAAATCATCATTTGGTACAAAAATTTTCATATTGTATAAAACGTTATCTTTTGGTATAAATATTTGCTCGTATTTGATAGGGTCTTTTCAGAACTTCTTGGAAGAAATTTTAACCCACAATTTTTTAGGTAGGCCTATAGAAGTTGGTTTGAAGCTTTTCTTGATTTGCACATTGGAGATGGTGGTGGGGCCGCTTTGAAAGGATAATACTTACACATTAAAGTTGCTGTTGGCAGCCTCTTTTAAAGCAGGGAATTTTACGTCACAGTTACTGCTGGAGGCCCCTTTGAAAGCATAGTACTTACACATTACAATTGCTGTTTGGGGCCCCTTTGAAAACACAGTACTTACACATTACAATTACTGTTTGGGGCCTACTTACACATTACAATTGCTGTTTGGTGCCCCTTTGAAAGCATAGTAGGCCTACTTATACTTACAACTGCTGTTTGGGGCCCTTTGAAAGCATAGTACTTACACATTAAAATTGCTGTTGGGGGCCTCTTTGAAAGTAAGGTATTTACAC
>Ga0210059_1010518_pt1 | contig 14260 bp, 10 predicted proteins | sample Ectturendosymbi2_FD_188042 | JGI IMG/M metagenome (GOLD analysis project Ga0210059, IMG submission 188042) | Ecteinascidia turbinata endosymbiont from Florida, USA - Sample 2 (SPAdes) (version 2) | ecosystem: Host-associated > Tunicates > Ascidians > Unclassified | place: Key West, Florida... | reverse complement strand
AACGAGCCAAAGGTCAAGATGGGACTTGATGTAAAATGCATTTGTAAATTCAATCAACAATCCAAGTGATCACTTTCACAGCGCTGAGGCTGTTTGTGTCAAATCCGTCTCTTTCACGCTGCGCGCCACTATACCGTTGCTTTAACCGGACTGCTACTTCAAAACTATTAGCTTCATGTGGAAACACGGCTAAACATGCTAGTGGTTTGCTCCTCCTGCACAGGGCCGGCCCTAGCCGATGCGGGGCCCAATGCAAGATCTAGGGGCGGGGCCCCTCTGAGCAGTGATTTTATGACGTCATCGTGTTCAGTCACGTAGTAGAGCGCAGATATACAGTGCAGCAGTAACACGAGAATTGAGCACGTTTGCTAACGTTCGAGAGGAAATTTGCTAGTTCTCACGATAGCGTTCTTTGTTAACAATGAAATTTATATGGTGTTTCCACTGAATTCTCAAGCACAAGGTGTATCTGGCAAAAATGAACAATCCACCTGTCCTATTTGGCGTTATTTTGTTTTCTTGTATTGTCACGAGCGCGAGTGCATTTTTGTTGCGCGCCGTTAATTGTTTGGTTTGCGTTGATTGTTTGCGACGTGGAGTTGGTTCTTTGCGCCTCCAGTCTTGTTCAGAAGCCGCTGTTCGGTCGACATCACTCATGTTGTTTCATTCACTGTATGCCGCTTGATCGTTCGCTACGAACTCGACGAATAAGTTTAATAAAGCCTTCATCAGGTCACATCACCGCCCAAACACCATGGCGCAGGGCCCAGTGCAGCTACGTCGGCTTAAAGCCAGCCCTGCTCCTGCAAAAACTTTGCGGACATTCATAGCTAAAACATACTGCTTCACCGATGGCTTTTTAGTAGCATTGGAAACATAGGCCTACATAGTTTGGTGGAGGTTGCCTCCGTTTAGCTTAACAATTCAAGTCAAGGTTTATGAGCCGATGTTAAGACTGGCTAAGCCAGCGACCTGTCCCAGTAGGTTTCAATGGACGCGTATTGAAACACAGGGTTGAAAACTTGAACCACTGAAAACTTCGAGGGGACTTTTTTGGTCTTTGTTACAACGGCACGTTTACGTTACACGATGCCAGAATTTGTCTCAGCCAGCACCCTCACCTTACAACAAAAAACATGAAACGCAAGCTTGATTTTTATGGTTCGCTCTTGAATGTGTTCTATGAGCGTTAAACCAAACGTAATAACGGCATTCGTTGGTTCGAACTCGTTGGGTATTTCCCCAAGGAAAAGGATAAGGAACAAGTGAATGCATGTAATGCAGAGAAGCGTGAAATTAAAGACACAATAGCCTACATGAGATTGTATTGTCTACATCACACTTGGTGCAGTACAAATCATTGCTGAAAGATGCACGACAACCGTGACAATGTTTCAGTCGCAGCGGGTTTCTGCTAAGTGACACAACGACAGTGGCACCAAGTTTTTAAACAAAAGAAACGCTGAATAACATTTGTGCTTCTCAATTCCTCTTCTCTCAGATATTTTTCCCAGGAGGTGGACAAATACCGTGAAAAAAAAGCTGGGGATGCAAATTGTATTCTGCAGTTCTTTTCCACTGCTAGAAATTAGCCTTTTTGTCTAAGTCTCCGCTAGCAGTTGCTGGAGAAAAGGAAAAAAACACACTTTAAGGAGCGCAGAACCACAGTGGTTTGATTTTCTCCAGTCATCAGCCTTTCAACTAATGGAGCGAGAGAGTTGTTCAAAACCTCTAAAGCAGAAAGTCTACTAGGTTCGATTAAAAAATCCATGAACTTTCAAGCTTGAAATTTTTTTGAGGTGATGTCATGAGTTTGTGGGGTTGAAGGAAACTCGGCGAAAATCCGCATCTTTGGAGCCCTTGATTGGCTTTCTAGCGTTTGTTGTTAGCAAGTAATGGCGAAAAAAACGCAAATTAATTCGCAAATCCCTAGGGCAGTGTTTCTCAACCGCGAGTCAGCCGAAGGCTCTGGATGAGTCCGCAAGCACTAGGGGCAAACAAGTTTTCTGTAATGCCCTCACACAAAAATAACTTTATACAATCGACGTTTTTGTTTGTACAAAGATTAAAATGCACGTAACCAGCGTGAAAAAGTCAAAAAATTGCTGTTCCGCATGGCATTTATACTTTTGAGGTAGTGTGTACAGCAGCTTAAGCGTAACGTGTTATCTAAACTGCAGTTTGTTTTTGCCGTCATAGTTTATAATTCCTAAACAAAAGCAGGCGTTTGCGCATAACGACAACTTACTTGAAACTTGGATTTGCTTCAGCTGTGGTAAACTGTGAAATCCAGCCATAGTTCGTAAATTGCTTAGAATCTTTGCTCACGGATGTCTCAAAGAAGCTACGTCGGCATTTCGAGTAAAAATATGTAAAATACGCTGACGAAATCCTTGAGCTTTTTAAAGAGGAAAAAAACAGGTAGCGTGAAGTCGTTCGTACTTATTCTCCATCTAGTTCAGGAGTAAAACTTTGCTTCTTTTCCTGTTGCTTGGAAAAATGCAAGAGCAAAAGCGCCTTATACAACAGAAGAGAGCTTGGTGAAACCAACAGCCGTGAAAATAACCAGGATAATGTGCAGTGATGCCATAGCTAATAAGTTAGCTATGGTTTTTCTTCAAACAATACCAAGTGGAGCATCCAAGAACTCTCAGTTGATATTCTGAAACAAACTACTGCTGCTGCGAAGGCGAAATCTTCAGATGGGCGAGATGAGACACTACAGTTAGGAAATGATGCACAGTTCATGCTGTTTGTGCGATACAGTACGACTGAGGACTACGTGGAACAACTACTCTTTTGCTGTCCACTTGCTAAACATACCATAAGAAAAGAAATGTTAAAAAAAGTAGATTCCTTCACTAAGGAACATCAGCTTTCGCGGTCTCACTGCGTGTCTGATTGTGCCGACGGTGCTTGGGCCATAACAAGAATAAAAAAGGCTTCATATTATCAAAAAGGAAAACAAAAATATTTAGGTACTTATTGTCTTCTTCGCCGAGAAAAAAATCAGACAGCTAACTAAGAAATTTAAGATCTGACAGTTTATAAATTTCATCAGCTGTCAATCACATTAAAACCCGTCCATTACGCATTCGTTAATTTGGTATTTTGTGTGGCGAGATGGGGGCAAAACACACTGGAAATTTGCTCCATCTGAACATCCGTTGGCTGAAGAGGAAAGGTGCTGGAGAGAGTGGCCCATACAATGGCACCGGTGCGTTATTAAAAGAACAGAATCACAACTTTGCTAAACGATTTATTGACAGCAAGTGGATTGCCAAATAGCTACACTAGGTGATTTCTATACGTTTGGATCAGCTAAACAGCTCCATGCACGGAAACGGTGGAATACTTTTAGATGTGTCCAAGACATTGTCTCGTTTAAACGTAAAACAGAGTTGTGGATCCTACGAATTGAAAATGGAAGAATTCTGCGATTTTGGCATTAAACGCACTTTCAGAAGAGATAGAAATTGATTTGCGCTGCACTTGTCAAATCTTTCTTGAGTGTCTTACTACATCTCTCCGAGATGGATTGATATATCCCTTCTCATAATTACATGAGAACATTTAACTGGGTGCGAAGCCCTTTTGAGGTGTCAGAGTTATCAGAGTTACAGGTTCATTGTGAAATGAATTACATTGCTGAACAGCTGATTGAGCTGCAAAGTCGACAGCTGTGGAGTTTGACTCAATTTTGAGTGGATGTCCAAACCAAATCTCTCTAATCTGTGTCAGCAGGCAGCAAAAGCTCTTTTTTCTTTTTCCAACTACATACCGCTGTGAAGCTGTTTTCAGCGATATAACTACTGTATTTTTAAAACCAAGCACCGATACCAACTTCAACCAGAAGGCGACATCAGGTGGGCGTTGGTGACCACAGGCTCTTATTTCGACAAACTTTTGAAACAAACTCAGGGATAAGATTCTCATTGAAATTTGTGAATGTGGGCGATGAACCGAATTTGCTAAAGTAGTGTTTGTATCATTCTCGCAGCCTTGGTCTATCTTGAGTCCGGGAAGATTTATACTGGTTCGAAAATAGTCCGTGTCTTAAAAAGGTTGAGAAAAACTGCCCTAGGGATTCCTTAACAATCATCGTTTTGTGGCGAATTAATTAAATATCGCTTCTGCTGCGATTGTCTATTCAATTCATACAGGCTATGAAGAGGAGTGGTGAAAGCATACGCCACTGTCGGAGTCCAACACTCACGATGAATGTTTGTGATCAGTGATCCCTCTGATGTAGGCTGCGCAACTGCGCAAAAATGCGCAGTACCACCAGACCATTTGCGCAGTGAAATCTCACTCTCGCGCACTTGCAACATTCAAAATTTAATGTCGTATTTATATTACTTAGCCCTTTTACCGCTTGAAACGTTTCATTGATTGTGCTTCTGCATCGTTGCGCAATTGCATGCACACTGAAACAAACATTTGCTCATTGTAAAATTTTCTTGGAGGGAACACTGGTTGTGATTGTGATTAACTCCACTGACAAGGATGCAATTACTTCAGAACAAGAACGCCATGGCTTGACTTAATGGTATGGGGTGCCGTTCGTAAAAATATTATATCTGACAGATTTAGCACAAAAACTGCTATCTCTGTGCGCATTTAGCTATCTCTGCGCGCATTTAGCTATCTCTGCGTGCATTTAGCTATCTCTGTGCGCATTTAGCTATCTCTGCACAGAGATAGCTATCTCTGAGCGCATTTAGCTATCTCTACACATATATAGCTAAATCTGCATGCATATATAGCACTGAAGCGTGTTGGAGGAAAACATGGTATCCTGTATGAAGAAAAACTTGGTGTTCTGTTTCAGTAATCCAGACAAAAGCTAGGCTACTGCAAGGCATGAATTCCTTGGTGTCATATAAAGCTAGGTAGTTTCAGGTCTAAATTATACTGGTTTGATAATAACATTGGTTTGTGCAGATGATGGGCTACAGTAAACGTGTGGTGGTGGTCTCAGTGTTGGTGCCATTTTTTGCTTAAAATTTCAAAGTGGACCTTGTCAATCTGACCATTCCAACCATTCTCACCAAATGCACCTCACCGTCTCTCAGCGACTTCAAGTGCACAAAGAGAATGCTTTCACAGAAAGAGTGGGTTAAAGGTGAAGTTCTCGCTTGGAGACGAGCACCGTTTTGTAAAGAGAATAATGCTCGAAAGGAACTGCTTGGTTAAGCATTCTTGCCCGAAAATAACGTTGGCAACACACATCACAGAGATAGCTATCTCTGCGCAGAGATAGCTAAATGTGCGCAGAGATACCTATCTATGCGCAGAGATAGCTAAATGCGCGCAGAGATAGCTATCTCTGTGCAAAGATAGCTAAATGCGTACAGAGATAGCAATCTCAGCACAGAGATAGCTAAATGCGCGCAGAGATAGCTATCTCTGCGTAGAGATAGCTAAATGCGTGCAGAGAAACCTATCTATGCGCAGAGATAGCTAAATGCGTGCAGAGATAGCTATCTCTGCGTGGAGATAGCTATCTCTGCGTGGAGATAGCTAAATGTGTGCAGACATAGCTAAATGCATGCAGAGATACCTATCTATGCGCAGAGATAGCTAAATGCGTGCAGAGATAGCTATCTCTGTGTGGAGATAGCTAAATACGCGCAGCGATAGCTAAATATGCACAGAGATAACAGTTTTTGTGCTAAATCTGTCAGATATAATATTTTTACGAACGGCGCCCCATATAATGGCGCCAGTAACAAGCGCAACACTCTCCAACGCTTTTCAGGAGGGACTTTGTTGTATGATTTCCTGAGGTAAACAAAAGTGTGAAGACATCTTTTATGTACTCCCATTTCTTAAAGATTTGCTGGAGAGTGAAAACCTGGTTTGTAGTACAAATGCTTGGATGCATTCCGCTTTGTGCACCCTCCAGCTTTGGTTCAATTATTTCGCCACATCTTTTTTAAGGAACATGACATATACTTTTCCAGGGAGGCTAAAGAGGCAGATGACACGATAGTTAGCGTATTCTCTCCTGTTTCCATTCTTGTGTATAGGGATAATCTCCACAGTTTGTCAATCTTTCGGGGACCTTCCAGAACACTTGGCCACTTGACACACAAGTCATCCCAAAGAACTCCTCAATCGAAGGCTTTAACCCTTCAAGTACCGAGTCACAAATCCAAAAAAGCTTTGAGCGAAAAAAAGTTCGCATTGGGCTGGCACCCAGGGTAAGGCAAAGGCGCCAAAAATGTACAAACATGCTCTCATTGTGACATAACACACAAAGAACCCAAATCCAAGCCGAAAAATTTTTTTTCGATCCCAAGTCGAAGACTTGCCAAATCCGTAGAGGGTTTGATCAACTGTTTAGCTCTATTGGTCGGCAAGTTATGACTGGCCAAAGTTTGGGCCACTATAGTGGTTTTGCTGGCCTTAAAAGGTAAGGGTTCTCAACCTTTTCAAGCATGTGGCCCAATTAATAAACAAACAGAGGATCCATGGTCCACCGACTATACAACTTCTCCAATGCGACTACTGTTGCACATGCATAGAGAAGAAATAAAAACAACATTTAATAATCCAACGTGCGCTACAATCAGTGGGAAGGCTGAGCCTTATTATTATTAGAAAACAAGATATTCTAAGCCAGAGTTTTTAAAGGTGTTTAAGGGACCCGATTCGGGTCCATAGAATAAAAAAAAATTATCATCGGGTCCCTAGAATCAGAGATTTCGGGTCCCTACAGGTCCATCCCAGGTACCTAACATTTTCCTTAAAAAAAACTGTTCTAGGCGCAATACATGAAATGCACATATCAAAACATCTTCCACATTTAAGCCTGCTTCTAGATTTCGTTTTCATGGCAACAAGAGCCCTGTTTTCGAAGTTCACCTTGCAAAACGTACTCAATTTCAATAATACAAAGCTGTGGCCCGTCAAAAATTCTTCCGTGGCCCACAGGTTGAGAAACCCTGCTTTAAGCATTTCGGGTTGGATTTCATCGCAACTTGCAGCCTTCCTAGTCAGGATTTGCAGCAGAATTAAAACTTATCTAGAGGCACGCTGAATAGAATTAGCAATTGGAGAAGTAACAATTTACCGAAATGAATTCTTTCAAAGCGAATTATCAGACACTACGATCTTATACAGGACCGCAACCAGGGGCGACAACCGGGCAGTTGCCCCCCTCCCCGAAATTTTCAAAAACATTGTTAAAGCGCCAATACGTTTTTCAGTTGTTGGGTACAACAACAAGTCATAATCATTTTGCTCCCTCCAAAATTTCTGCTGGTTGCGGCCCTGGTCTTATCAGAATAAATATTTCGCGTATTCAGTAGGCATCATCAACTCTGCGACGTGCATGAAATATAAACTGGAATTAAACAAAATCCGCAAATAGTAAAGCTAAGAAGAGCAAAGACAATCTAAACCGAAAATAATGCGACAGCAGTGGTTTGCAACTTCTATAACTCCCGAAGACCTAAGTCCTAATCCTATGCATAAAATCAAACCACACACGCAATTCCGCCAGTTAACTGCCAACCAATAACATAAGCTCACCTGTCCGAAACGAACTGAATTTTGCGCCTCAATACCTCATTACTGAAATCAATTTCGCAACAGTTACATCACTGCACACAATCCTTGTAACCTGTTGCAGAGTCGTTTGCAAGTACGTCGATTGGGTTTGAGCCGATTTTTTCTGAAGACTTTGCGTAAAGCGTTACAAACGAGACCAGTAATAGGGATACAGAAACGCGTGCCGCGAATTGTTTTACTGTTGCTTTCGTCGTCGTCGTTTCACCTACCACCGGTATATACTAAAAAGTACTTTTAGTGCGAAAAAAAGTTCACAACGGACAACTGTACAATCATTTTCTGGTCGCCAGCACAAACTACTGCCGCTCTTGGAGTGACATTCTCTTGCAACGACGCTGCTTTCTCGAACATCGCAGAGCCTCTATCACACTACATAATACTAATGATAAAATTTTATCATAACCAATAGTTTTTGCTTAGCACAAATAAAATCTTTTGTCTGTAGTGTGTTTATCGAGACTAGTACGTAAGTAAGTGTATTGTTTTTTGCGACAAAACAACGGTTCGCACAGTCAATAGGTCACACAGCATTGCGTATTGCATAGGCTAATGCGGGCACTATAGCATCATCCAAAGCAAACCTCTACACAAGCAACTAAGAATTACTGTTTCATTTGTCACAAAGGATTGGTGAAAGACCATGAGGTCATCCAGTCTACCAACCCTACGATTGCGCCATCGTAGAAAGAGGTGAAGTGACCGTGATTGAATATGCTCAAGGCTAGGTGTTATGGAACAAAAACAAGCATTTGATTCGAAATAATTGTGCCATCTGTTCGTTTTGCTGGGCTTGCCGCCTGCTTTGTAACTTTGTTGACTGTCATAATGATCATGAAACGCTCTAAGTGACCATCAACGTGATTATTTTCTCTAGTGATTGCAAAACAGTCTGCAAACGCGTTTGCTGACTTTCGATAAGTTTATTAGATGGCTACGGAACTGAAAGGCAGTTCGTTAGAAATGATTAGAATACTATATTGAAACAGGGTTGTACAACGTTTTTCAAAAGCGTTTGACCAGAACTGTGTGGCTTACTTTCAGCAAGAGAAAAGAGATATATTAGGCAGTGTGTTAATGGTGATATCCGGCGTGATGCCGCTTTCATTGCATAGAAACGTCTGTACCCTTTGTATTCCTTTCCATGGAGAGTGTTGGGTAACTACACTATGACGACAACACAGATATTAAGTCGAAATAAAGATGCTTGAGGTTGAATATTTGAAAATCAGCAGCATACTAGTCTTTGTAAGCCTTTTGGGCTCGGGTTAATCCACGAAAGCTACTGTCACGAGCATTTAATTATTTAAAACCCTGGCTGAGGAATCAGTAAAGTTGTATGTATGAGAAGGTACAACAGTAGGTGAACTTGCTACCTGTCTTGATAAAAGGTTTCTATATTTTTTGTTGATCGAAACATGCTATGTAGACAGCAAATGTATAAAGAGTGCAATCAAAATTATGAGAAGCTTATTGGCCAATGTATCTGTATTTGCAAAAGTGCGGCATGGGATGAAGCAAGGGGTGAATGGCGAAATCTGAAAGTCAACCTTGTGTTCATTTAGAGTTTTGGGATGGGAGAATATCGTACCCATTTTCTTGGATGGTTCAGGCACGGGTCACGAGCTCTAAAATTGCCCGGTTGTCTTGCACACAGTATGATGAACAGACGCGGCAATAGGAGCAACTGAAAGATATTCACGCGTTTACTGCAGTACTTGTATATGCATAGAACGTGCTGTGAAAACTCTTGCAGCAAATATCTTCGCTGTGCATCCGTGAGTACTGAATCTGTAAATGCAGAACTTGTCTTTGGTTTGGTAATGATGACCGTTGCTTGCGAGTGTTTGTGTGTGCGTGGAAATAACACAACGTGGTACCAGCGAGCTTCGACTTATCAGCAGGTTGGCTTTAGTTTAGGGCAGGAGTCTGCAAACTTTTTTACCAGAGGGCCATTGAAAGCTATTACACAACAGTTCGAGGGCCGGACATCTCACGTAATGTGATTGTTTCTGTATAGTGGATGGATATGTTACATTCTACCAAATCAACAAATGTTTCGTAAATATGTTATTTTTTATTATTGACAAAATCTCTTTGGGTCCAGGTGAAATGGCTTCGAAGGCCGAATGGAATAGCTTCGCAGGCCGTATTTGGTCCCGGGCTGTGTTTTGGAGACCCTGCATTAGGGTGATGACGGAGAGATCCAGTGCAATCGTTGGTCATCATTTGGCGCTTTCAGCTGTGCTTTGAGCAGTATGCAGTGCGGGGAGTAAACTTAGCTGTGATTCAGGCCCCACGCGAAATTAAGGTTTTATTTGACAGCAACTCGGACCACAGCAACCACACTGCATACACTGCTGACGTAAACCAACACTGGTATTGAGAACGGAACGGTATGTCAGAGATGCCTCGACCGTAGTTGTCTCTGAAGTTGTTGTGTTGATTACTGTCAGCAAAACCAAATATTTTTCTTGCAGTTGAAGTTAGATTGGAGTACAGCCATGTAGTGAAACAACATACACATGGACAAATCTGGCACATAAGTTTAGCGATTGATTTTGAATTAAGTATTCAAAGCTGGTAACGCAGATTGCAAGTTATGTACTCAAAATATTAAAGCATGTCAAAACGCTTTGTTACAGTCACTAGCTTAAGTAGTCAGAGTGCATGGATTATATTACCAGTAACCTATAATCACCGAGTCAAGGTCGTTTGCGCCACTGTATCTACAGTTGACCTTGTGCAGATTTTTTCGTTACACCGGTCAGCTACAAATTGCTTTGCTAGAAACGTACCTTACCCACAGTAATCTTTTGCGAAGCGTGTGATTGCAATTGCGTATCTCGCCCTGGGCTGTTCGCTATCATTTATGTTAGTGATATTTGGAGTAAAATCCATCAGCTGTTGATAGCGCTGTTTTAATGATTTGTTGACAGTAAATTATTTCAAGCGTTTCAGAACTTTACTCACCCAAACAATCTCATTGCAGCAAAGCAGAACCTAAGGGAATCACTTGCGGAAACCAATAGCAGGTCATCTGCAGCAGTTTTTCTGCCAAAATCCAGGTACAGTGCGACTGCGCAACAAAACTTTCTCCTAAGCTCTCCTGACCTTAGGAACAGAGGTGCGACGTCGTTTGCAACTGTTTTGCCACGCTGCACCGCAACATCGCACGTTACATTAACTATAGAATACCACTGGGAATTGGCGCATTCACAGCTGGTCGCAGATCCAGCCAACTTTGCGGAACAGTGATGTGTGGGAGCGGAGACTGACGTCTGTGTCTAGTGATTTCATGCTTTTTTGTTCAGATCTTAGCCGGAATCTTAAGACTACCTTAGTAGAGCAGGAGCGAATGGAAGCAAGATTACAAATGAATTTTGTTTTGCTTGCAGTAGATGCGCAAAATTACTTAGTCTTAGGCAATCCCACTGTACAGTTAGATATGTGAACAAGTGAAATCTTTAAGATAAATGTGAGGAATGCAAAAGGACCCTCTTTAATAAGTAACAAAAGTACTGGAAAAGTGGATCTTCCATTTGTTAATTTAACGCATTCATTACAACCTGGTAAGCGTATGTGTAGTTGATGTCTGTTCAAATCTGACCATTTTAATTAACCTACTGCGCAAAAGTTGAATGTTATCGTTGTACAACTGATCGAGCTTGTCATGGAACTGTTCAGTGTTCTTCTGTTATCTTGGCTTTCAATCAAGTTATTGCTTGAAAGAGCATAATCCCATAGTTTGCATTTGCAGAATCATTGGCCTTTGCATTTGCAGAAAAACAGCGACATGGCGGCCGACCAGCTTTTTCAAAGCGTCTTACTACTTTTTTGCTTCCTGACATTGTCCAGCGCTGTAGTTGTCATCAATATAAAAGGTCAGTAACGTTTTTCATGGGTTTAACGGTATAGTAACGATTTAGCGCTGTTGTATGAATAGGCTGTTAACGAAAAAGTAGAGGCTTGCCCCATTTATTTGTAACTTATTCGGTTTCAACATAATATTTTCCCTGCTTCTTGTGTACAGGTCATCTTCTGTGGAGGACCAGTTGCCCAGGCCCCATTTATATTTGGGGTTTTTATGTACACAAATGCATTTGACGTAATTTTGAGAGTCATTGGCGAAGTTGTTGAAAAATGTCTCAGTTTGTGCGCAACCACAATGGTCAATGGTTTATTGTTTCATATGACTCAGCCAACAAGCAGTTTCCCTTTTCACTTCAACGCACCTACTTGTACAAAAAGCAATACACATATGTCACTCAGACATTTTTAACCTAACCAGAAAACATCTTACTGACCGCATGTGACGTCTAAGTATCAAGGATTTTTGACGAACTTTTTTGCATGCATTAGAGAAATTATATCTGCGAAAAACTCTCCAATACACGTTAAATTTAGTTCTGCGTCAGCCAGGACAATTTACTAATTGCGGAACAGTAGAGCGTGCCCATTCTAGTTTTTCCAAGTACTTTTACCAAATTTTGTTATTCCATACGTAAAACGCAGCAAAAGCTTTTACCCAGTCTGTGTCAGGCTTTGCAAAACGTAGTTGGTTGTTTTATTCCAAACCCAATAAACAACTTTTTGAAGGGCCTTGGAATGTAGCATTATTGTCTTGTACAATGTTTGTGTATAGGCAAAACATTTATGTAATTCCTATAATTTTCACACTTTTTTTACCGTTAGACCGGATGATATGAGCTGCGAGCAAAATGCTTGTTCTCTTTCTTTATTGTACCAGTACAGCGGGTCTTCTGCTTATTCTACTTACGCCAGCTGAACATTTTATCGAAACTAAACCCTCGTATTTCCACGTCTTTCGAAAGGGTTTCTTTCACAGCTGAGAATCAGACACTAAGATTTTAACAGAGTATGTATTTCGCCTACCAGGTAGGCACCAACCTCTTCCATCTGATTTACAGACTAGCCAATCAGCTTACAGCTTGTTGCGAGAAATAATAAACGGTTCCAAAATTTTTCTGGGCGTTGATTATCGCAATATTTACTGATCTTAAACTTCGTTGTTGCTTTCCAATATAATTATGAGGCTTAAAAGAGATTTTTCTAGCCAGAATTTCTCATTGCAAATAGCTTCCTACAAGAGCTCAAAAACAACGACGAGTAAGGCATCCTATCTGTTTTTGCAATATCACATAAAAATTTGTCTTTTTTCAGTAATGAAAATAGTGAAGCTTTCTTTAAATTTCTATTATGATCAGCATTTTTCGCGTTTTAAACAAGAACGTGACGTGCAGAATAAAAATGACATGCAGAGCTGGTTACGCGCGAACAAGTGTCAAGTCAATTCGCTGTCGAAATGTTCAATTTGCTTTTCAGTCTCTTTGTTCCAATGGTATCACATTTTCCTTTCTTATAAGAACAAGATTGAAAAAAGTACGTTGGTGATTTTCCCCCTGACGAAATTTCTGCGGAAGGTTTTGCTGATTAGCTGTTTCAAACGCGCAAATTTAGAGCGCCACTATCCGTTGCACTATAATTCCGTTTCGAAGTCATACCTACCACAACACTAAATCAGAAAACGTAAAGTTTCACAACTCGAACGGACAGAAACTGGTTTCATGTAAATAGACTAACGTTGCTTAAAAAACAACCGAAACCTCGCATAAGTGCGCCTGGAAACCAGGCCCGTAACATAGGGGGGCGAAGTACCCCTAAAAAATTTCTCACCCCCGGAAAATTGTGTTGGACATAATTTAAAAAATTTGGGTCCCTCTCAGAAAAATCTTCGCCCGCCCTGGTGTCCCATGCTGGTTACGGGCCTGCTGGAAACTTGCCAGACACAACAAGCCCCTTTCAGATGCATAATAATCAGTAAAAATGCTTTTCTAGATTCATTCGAAATGTTTTGTGCTAATTTCACAAAAAACAGCATTGCAGAACCTTCCCTTGCCTTGTAAGTATTTAAATAATTACTTTATGAAAGTCAACAACTGAGGTGACAAGACAACGGTGTGGCCCGAGTAATATTTCAGATCGAAGAGGCACGTTAGGTCACAATTCAGTGAATGCTGCTTAGTTAGGGAACGTATTTTAGCTGTTTTTTAATACGGTTCCAATGAATGCTGAATCGCAAGACCAAAATCAGTGATGAGTGATTAAATCAATGTTAATTTACTTTTGACAAGCCTCAGCGTCGTCAGCCTTTCATTAGCGTACCGCCGTGCAGTGGCGCTTTGCCTGTGAAGCGAAATTAACCTCATTGTGGATTTGCAGATCGTTTGTATTCCAACGAATCTTCTCCCATGATATTGAAACGAGAAGAAGTTCTTACAAAAGTTCCATCTTTTCCCCATCCCGTTCTGAGAAATGCAACGAAATCAGTTGTATGCAACTTCAGTCATCACGCGGTTGGTAGTGCATGCATAGTTATTTATACATTTATCAAACAGTGAATCAGAAGCCCGGTTAGCTCAGTCGGTAGAGCGTTGGACTTTTAATCCAACGGTCAAGGGTTCAAGTCCCTTATCGGGCGTCTGTTTTTTTCCGATGTGGTGCAACCAAAGGATTCACATTTTGGTTTTGAAGTCAATGGTCTCCACAAACGCGACCATGTCGAATCAATCAATTCCTTCTGAAGGTTTGACTTTTTCGGCTTTAGGATACTCACCCCTTAAAGAGTCATTTCAGAGGAACGAACTATGTTAACTCTCATTAT
>Ga0210059_1010517_pt1 | contig 14262 bp, 10 predicted proteins | sample Ectturendosymbi2_FD_188042 | JGI IMG/M metagenome (GOLD analysis project Ga0210059, IMG submission 188042) | Ecteinascidia turbinata endosymbiont from Florida, USA - Sample 2 (SPAdes) (version 2) | ecosystem: Host-associated > Tunicates > Ascidians > Unclassified | place: Key West, Florida... | reverse complement strand
TGGGCATTCTCTTACCAGATTTTTGCGATGCATGCATACGCAGATATTGCAAAACCATCCTTTATGCGACATAAAGAGTGCATTTGTTTGCTGTTATTTTGGTAGGAGACGTTTGTCATTCAAACTCAACAGACAGTGTTTGCTTGCTATTTGTGGCCGTCTCGGTCTGTTACCGGGCGAGACAGAGAAAAAGTTACGGCCACCAACACTTTAAGCTTCTGTTTTTCTGGTCTTTTCAGCCTTGCAGTTTGTTCCAGCCTCAGGGTGCGCGCGTGTGACGCGTCCTGGTGGTTTCCCCGCAGCAGAATAGCTGATAATTCCATCTCGATGTGAACAAAAATACTTCGGAAAGTGTAACATTTGAAATGCGGGTGGCTTCGAAGAAATCACCGTGTAATTTTTCCTGCTTTCAGGCATTCTAATACGTTCGGTAATTTGAGTGGCACCATTGTGCGGCTGATCTATCAACGCTAAATCAACGTTTGTTTTAATGCACACATGGGCGTCGGAAGGATTATTTCCACGGGGGGGCACTAGGTGATTTTTCCTGAATTTTTCCACGGGGGCCAAAAGTGGTGATATTTGATTTTTCCCACTCTAAACTAAGAAAACAACCTTTTTTCCTGAAAAATTCAAAATTCTTGGGGGTCTTTCCCCCCCAGTCCCCTTTCGACGCCCATGGTTGCACATCAACATTTAACGAACGGCAAACTATCTGTGACTTGCAGCGAGTGTTGAGCGCGATCGTGTCTGTGTAAAATCAACGGAACTTAAACACCAACAGCTTCCTTCGAAACAATGCGTGCATGCGTGATTTTTTTCAGGCAACAGGTGACAAGTCACCGAAGATTTCAAAATAAGAAGTTCGCATGGAAAAGAACTGTTAACCAGCAGCAAGACCTCACAGTGTATGCAAATACATAGTGAGGCTGCAAACATTACCGAATTGCGATGTGATTGCTAACCCAAAAGGTTGATAGCGTACATCTCCCGACAGAGTTGACATTGTTAGATGCATCCGCCAATAGAATAAACCCGAAGGTTATTAAACGATGATCATGCATCAGTTGAAAGTACTTGTGATGTTATTCGTTTGCTCCTTTTAACAGCAGGTAAAGAAAAGCCTCTCGTTGATCGGGAACCCATTTTTGTCAGAAGAGCGTGTGAGGAAGGCCGATACATTTGCGTTGCGCAGTGAAGCGTATAAATGCAATCCCTTTTTTTATCCGAACAAGCGCAAAGCCTGGGGTGGCGTCCGGCTCGGGTTGTATTCGGCAATCATCTTCGTTACGCGTTCAATTACTTTCTGCATTTTCGCGGACGCCTGTTTAAGATTCCATCATTTCACCAGGCATTATGCTATCAACAAAATCTGTTGAAAACGTGCGGGAACGCCGGATTCTCCAGTGATGCGGCAGCTGAAACTTTACACGCCAGCAAAAAAAGAAAAATACTACAAAGACTTTCATGGAACGTCTGACTGCTACGGAGCATTCCTACAACCGTGGTTATGCAAGCTTGCCTCTGAAGTAAAAGCGTGTAAAGTCACACTCACACAGCATTAATTCGTGGTGTTTGACCTCATGTCAAACAAAAACATTGAGGCGGTTCAAGTTTTCGATTAAGTCATCCGATGAAAAGCCTTTGTGTACCTTTTTTCTGTTCATTTTTCACGAGAATTGAAGTAAAGAACAGGAAAATAATCCACGTCATGCGAAGTCACGACGCTATAGACCAGTGCTTATTAACCTTTTTTCTACCACGCCTCCCTTACGTAATTATCCTTTGTTTCAAGCCGTTCCTTGACTTTAAATAAGAAAATTGGAAGGAACACCTTCCCATTCAAAAACGTCCATGTTATAGAGCACGTAAGGGCTCGCGTCCGTATGGTAATTTCTTGCCACCTCTTGGGGGTCGTGCCTTCCAGTTAAGAACCACTGCTATAGACCACATTCTAAGACAAAATCAGTATTGGGATGTGTTTATTGAAAGCAACAGAGGTCTTCCAAAACGTATCTCACGCTAGGACTAATTACATAGAGTTTCCATTGGACAAAATTGGAAAATTAAGTGTCTTCCAGATTGAAACACCTATCTGGGAAAGTCAATGCTTTTGCCATGCTATGGCGGCTTTATTAACAAGACTGAAAAAATAACGTTGAAGTTACAATGTTGCAAAGATTAAAAATATCGCGAGGTAACTGAATTTTTTCAATTTTTGAATTTTTATGATCTTTCAATTTCAAATCATTTATTCCCAGCGAGAAACTAGCTGGTTTTCGAGCTCCAAACTTTCATGCCGTTCTTTTACCGCATGCCCTCGCTAACGTTCGGTAACAAATATATATTTTATTGACCAAGTTCAAAGTGCACTGCAAGACAAAGCTTTTCTTTGCCTGTTAATTTTATTTTATTTTTTTTAGAACACTGGCTAATATGAAAGTACCTGGCGGTGAACGTGCAAGGCTTAAGCCATGCAAGATATTATAACTGGTTTCTAAGGCGGCATTTACTTATCGCGCTAACCGACGCTCCTGATATTGTCAGCGATCTGTTATTTTTGGATGAAACTTCTACCTCCTCGAAAGCAGAGCTTTTCTCGAGGCGTTTTACTAGACAAGGAGGTATTTGTCTTCGCAGCCTGTTGAAGCAAGGCGAATTACTTATTATGTAATGTTGATACTAATAATACTCCTTACGACTCTACACTCGCATTCTGCATCGCTCTCAACCAGGGTTTCTCAAACTTTTTAGCCACATAATTTTTTTTAGCCACTTGTTATTTCACTGCATGTAGCACCATGAAAGAAGGTTTTTTTAGGGAGTTATCTTGGGAGGGAGGGGTACAACCTCCAGAAATGTTTTGGATTTCGGAAAAATAAGTGTTTTATCAGGGTTTTTTAAAGGAAAACGTTAGGTACCCGGTATGGATCTGTAGGGACCCGGTTTCTCTGATTCTGGGGACCCGATTTTCCCTGATTTTAAGAACCCGATGATAATTTTCTCTGATTCTAGGGACCCGATTTGAAAATTTAGGGACCCGAATCGGGTCCCTAAAACGCCTTAAAAAACCCTGGTTTTATACATGTGATGGGTAGCCTTCACGCTTATTATGACGCAATAAGCACCAATATGTGATGAAAAAGGTCAAATAAACGCGCAATGCGTCGCGTTTGTTCTTCGGCGGGACACTTTGGAGAAGGTCGCACAACACAGAGAAATCCTTCGGTCTAGATCTAGACAAAGGCAGCATTACAGACCTGATTGCTTAACGTTTGCGTTAACTCAGCAGTGATAAATTTATGCGCCAAGGATTTCGTGAAAATTACTCTGTTGAGCCGAACCCTTGCCTCGGGTCCATAAATTATGTTCTTGTGAGTCGCAACTTGTTTTCGAAACTTGACCTGACTTGGTTTTTCTTAAAATGGCACAAATATTTTCGAATTAAGCTTTTAGACGAATAGTTCCCTAAGCGAATGCTACTTGGAACGGTGGTGATCTCATGTCGTTGTCTCACACTGCCTTCTTGAACAAAAATTAGCGTTAAGAAAATATCCACTATTCAATTAGTCAAACCCAAAATTTCACGAGCCTTCTGGAAAAGAAGCACCTTGGATCTACTGAAATTCTGCAAAATAAGGCAAAATGCGCTATTTACCACATAAAGTCAGTTTAGTAGAGAAAGGATTGCGAATTAGAAACGTTTCGACAAAGTCAATTATTTTCATGTGTTCGTGTGGTAAAACCTTCATGTACCACTAAGTGGTGCATGACACGGGTTGAAAACGTTTGGTTTTGACTCAACGTTCGTAACTTTTATCGAAACGAATTCATTCAACGGACAATCGCTAAGAAAAGGAAAACTTCATTACAACTTACGTAGTCTATTTGCAAGGCCTCTATACTACCGGCATCGCTAAAATTATCTCAGTTTGCTCCACATTTCTATTCTGCTTGCTTACAGCTTGCGGCAGTTACTTCAAGTACAAGAGCCCCTCACCCTAGTTGACTCTAAACTTGTGTTCAGTCTTACACTGCAGCATGGCACTTCTTTCGTGAAAATCGTTTTCCAAAAAATGAGAACTGTCTATTGTCACGTTTTCACGAGTTTGTGTGGGAAAAGTGGATATAACCTTAGTTTTATGATTAAAAGTTATAAATTAACCTTATAGTTTTGTGATTCAAAGCTATAAACTACTGAATGTATATCATAGTTAAAGGCCACAAAGATGGCGGCAAGTAAATCAGTCATAGTTTATTGACGGGGAAACTAGTTTCGCGTTTTGCAACGCATCATCAGTCCTGTAAATGTAAGACAAATCTTACAGGCGAAATGTTGGCACTTGAAAACAAGTAAAGAAAGAAAACGAACTGTGACTAGTTACAACGACATTACTAGAAAATTTTCGAAGCTAAAAGGCTGACCTTCCCAGAGCCTCATAAACCAGTCACTGCTAAGAAAATCGGCGTTGGAAGCGGTCGATGCAGGACACTTTTCCTCTGGAGATAACACACGTGCGCGATGATAGGTGTCAGATGGAAACCACGCGATTAACAGAGCGTAACAGTTCACGAAAAAATCAAGAGAGGCCGAGCCTTTCCACGTAAACCTACTGAATGTTTTTGCAAAACTCGCCATGGTTTGGTTTCTGCTGCATGTCCGGTCAGGATATGTAAATTGAGATCCATAATATCAAGACGTTATGAAAATCGACAACTGACAAATGCTTTTTCGTTCAATTTTATTTTTCCGTGGAAAGACTCCGTAAAGAAGTGATGAAATTTTTTGTCGCTATTTGATGTCTCACAGGCACTATGTGATCGGAAAAAAGCTTTAGTTTCAGAAATTTTTTCCATGGTTGAATTCTTCAAAATAATTCGATTTTGCAAATGTTCTCCGTATTTTTTCCTTGCTTGAAAGTTGAAAACCCTATTAAATGACAGCAACAAAATCAGATTGTAAATTTTTTCAAAAACACAAGAATTCGTTCAGATCTTTAGGTTGTGTTTTCGATTTTTCAATGAAAATACTTTTATAAAGTTCAAGTTGAGTTTTTCACCCAAGCTGAAGACAATGCTGGGGATATATCTGGAAAATCCTAGATATCCCTAGACAGTGGAGTTTCTGAGTATCCCTGAGCAATGAAGTTTCTAGATATTCCTGGACAATGGAGTTTCTAGAGATCCCTGAACAATTGTTATTCTGACGGCGACTATCTGTAACTTTAACATCATGGACCTACACAGTTTTTGTTTGTCAATGACATGCTCCACAGTTGATGTAAGATGTTTACTGTTGCCATGTTTGAATAGGCAAAGAAACAATGTAATAAATGCTTTTCCCGAGCGTAATGCTAAGATACGGAAACCCCCCATGCGTAGCACATTTTCGTTTTGCTTATGCGAGGTTTCTATGCCGAAAACATTCCTTCATCCAGAAGGTTCCGATTATGGTTTTTAATCTACTTGCACTTAAACGTGAAGAGCTGTTCGAAGGAAAAGGGTGCTATAAGCAATCAAATGAGGCTACGCAGGGAGTTAACAGGCATTTCGATCTCTGCTGCTGGCCGCAGAGGTGTGATTCAACCTTGGTATGCGCTAATGCGCGTTTAAAGTCAAAACATTGGAACCGAAAAATGTCCATCACTTTCTCACACAAAATACCTCACAGAGGGAATATCTGTGAAATTCATCTTGCTTAGCATCGCAAGCCGGCATTACGTAGCTTTCAAACCGCGTGACTGATACGTGATCAGATAAACTTCGTGGAGATGCGAACTGCAACGTGGAATGCCTTCGTAATTGAAAACGCATCGTTTGTGGTCATGGAAATTCGAAATTTGTTAACACTTTCAAAATAGTACAAAAACTTGATCCATACAAGCAAGTGGCGCATTAGTTTTTTTGCGGCAATATAGCAAAAGTTTAAAAAGGAACCTAATCTTTCTTTTTGGTGCATTGAATAAAACGCCATCTGTTGAAGTTAGTTAACGTGAACGCGGCGGAAATTCTAAAAACTCGAGAGAGACTTCTATCTTATGAGAATTCCTAATTAAAAATATATTGAGGTAGCTTTTATGGTGCACTCCTTTTTAACATCATAATTTATTTTTAAAAGTTGAAAAACTGTTTATGCAACAGTGGTCATGTGAAAGTAAACTTGAAAAATTATCCTCGTGCTACCCAATAACAGCACAATTACTGGAGAAAAGCTGCTGATGCTGAGCTACTCTTCCTTTACAAAACCACTGTAACTTTGTGATTTCAGCGAAATTGTGAATCCCGAAAATTATTTTCGGGGGCGATCTATCATTCCACGCCACTGCTGTATAAGAAAATCACCATCACTCATGCAATGAATTCACTGGAATAAAAGTATGACAAACCTTTTTCACGACGAGAAGTTGAACGACGAATATCACAATTTGTTACAAGTTTGTTGCAAAATCTACGCGTTTCTGACCCAATATTTCACTCAACCACAACGCGAAAGCTGAAGTTTTATTGAATGTGGTGTTTAGCTGAACATGGCTTATACTACGCGAGACAAAGCAATACAACATTAAATGCTGTAGAAACACTGTTATGATATGTTTGGCTATAACCCTTGTCGTGCCGGCAGCTTGTAATTGCAATTTTCCAGTGATGGCATTGTGAGATAAGCTCCACACACTCGCACTTTCACAAAACTTTGTCAGTCTCTGATTCAACATCGTGACGAGGTCGAGATTATGCACTTTGTTATAGTGAAAATACTGGTATAGTATATTCCTAAAACGGTTTGGTTGTATAACTTTGAAAATGTGAAAGTTAGAAAATGTGAGTTTTCATACACGTTATTCGCTTTTCGCATTCTTTTCTACAACCATTATTTCAAATATGCGCTGAATATTCAAAGCTTTTTTGCTGAACCACTTTTTTCTTCTCTAGAGAGCATAATTTGACTTGACAACTTATATTGTGTCTGCTTCGATTCGCATAACAGCAATTGGTGGCAGCTAAAAATGATCGCGTGAGCTTTTACAGAAACGTTACTTTGACCAGAAACTGCTTTAAAAAGTGACAGGCGCCATGTTGAAAACCGCAGTATATACAAGAAATAATTCCGAAACAAAAATGAATCACACCAGGGACAACATGCACAAGCCAGCCTTCATTAAAAGATGCTTGCAATGAAGACGGCAAGCAAAGAGTGAGTTGACCAGCATTTACGTTTGAGGTACCGCAATGTCCATTGGTGATTTTCGGAGTTGTGGAAACACGTATGAAATCCGCGACGTTGTCATGAACGTCTGATATTGCTCGCGGTCCAGGTCATGATCGAACTCGGGTTGATGGCCCGGAAACGCTGTAGGTTCACTGCCTGTTTGAGAAGTGCATGTGTTAAACACAATGCCACCATACTTCGGACCCAAACATTTGTGATTTTTTCGCACGCTGTTGCAGATGGGATTGAAAAAATAGTAAGCTCCGTACCTGCTCGCTTCTTTAACTGCATTACTCTAGCAGGGCTGTCTAACTCCACAGGTGGCCGACACTTGCCGTAGTCGTGAGCAGCGGTGGTTTCGAAGTAGTGGCCGTACTGAAAAAAAACGACCAGGTAACATTAGCGCCAAAATTACTGAAGACCGAGTGCGGTTCAACATTTTTGTTTACGGCGGCCAAAGCCATTTCAAAGCGGCAATTCCAGGTAGGCTTCCAGCTGTGCTTTTATACGAGATAAGCTTGTGGTAACAGTTAATCCACCTTCACGTAAATACTGTTGCGCGGCGATGATATTTATTTCTATAAAAACAAAAACTACCAAAGCGCATTTTTGAGTACATCGAATTGAATTCTGGCCGATGTTAAACTCTTCAGCCTCATCAAAGAAATTCTTGTCTCGAGAATCGTTGCCGTCAATGACGAGAGCTAATGTCAGTTTCACAGTCGGTAACGGAAACCACATATTTGTATTCTACCAGTAAATGCCAAAAGCACAACTTCAGAAAGAAATGTTTAGCTCAAATTCCAACGCCGACTAGCTTTTGGAATCGGGTTTTTCTTAGAAAAGGTTAATGTCAGTCAGGTGCCGTTGGATAAGGGCAGATTCTGAATTGCGCCTCGTTACTAGCATCAGTCATATGGTCACGACTGCATCTTCCGAAACCGGAGCTTGATTCAAACGTCAAGACCAACACCGTTTTTTCAGTGGCGTAATTGACGGGGGGCAGGCGTGCGAGCCAGTCCCGTCCCCACGGGGGGGCTTTGGTTGGCTTAGCCCCCCAATCAAAGCTCCAAGCCCCCCCAAATTGATACGTGAAACACTATAAATAAGTGGAATTTTGGTTAATTTTATAATGTCAAGGCCCCCCGCACAAACGCAAAGTCCCCCGCAGAACTGCAAAGCACCCCTATTGAAAACTCTCTGGCGACGGTCTGGTGCGAGCCCCCTCCCTGGCAAGCTAAATGTGAAAACGTAGCCCTCACTTTCCTTATATTTCGGTATGTAGTATTCTTTTGGTTTTCACCACGTTTTTTTGGGTGTTTTCCGATGATTTCGGGTTTTAGTATAGCCAGCCACATCCGGATTGACTATAATTTCTCAACATTTTTCTGAGTGTTGACCAGTGGGCCCACTTCTGCTATGTTTTTTCCCCCTGGCTCAAACCGTTTTTTCTTTCCGTAAGACGACCAGCAAACAGGGTTGAACTGCTCGAGCTTTCCCACCTCGGCAAAGCATTGAAAGTCTCGAAACAAAGGATGCAAGGCGGAGACGAGGCTTGAAAACTTCGGGACCAACACAGAGACTCACACAATCGGGTCCCAGGGCAAGTATCGAGACCGTTGACGATTCTAGACACACCACTGGTTGAAACTTTCTTAAGTCACAATACTTACAACTTTTGAGGTATTTTGTGCATGGAGTTATATTCGGCAGAAGTGACCGCCATTCCGTTCGCGCTGTTCATTAAAAAAGTGATTGTGCAACACATGGCCGTTTCTTTTCAAGTGTAGTGACTGCTGCATGGGTATGCTCACGCAGTAGGTGGCAGAAGCCAAACGATATCATCAGGGTATTGTGGGGATATCTTCGAATATATGTCGTAGCTCCAGCCCTGTGGATCTAGGCGATGAGTGGAAACTCTTCTAATCCGGTGTTGAGCCAACGTCTGCCCAGTCTGTGGTGGGAATGCTCGTAAGTCGCCAGCTGGCAGGCTTTATTAATGAACGGATCACACTGGGAGGAAAAGTGTTTATGTTGAAGCTGAAGTTAGTGCAATTGACCTGCACCTGTGTTTGATGCAGGTCGTAACACGGCACACACTCAACTGAATAGTACCCAGATTTCGTGGAGAAAACTAGTGATGCGGAAGTTAATGAATCCATGATCCTTTAAACTGCTGTGCACACGTTGGAAAAGACACTGATTTAAGGAAGGTTGTGATGGTTCAACATGGTGATGCTAATCTAAAGAAGGCTCCTGCTGGAACTGTGCTGCAACAACGCAATGTGCAACATGGTGAACACTTTTTCTAACGCGGTGATTTGGACCAGCGCACTTCATGCAGAGATTCAATGGACCGACCGTTACTGACTGATTTCTGCATTATTTAGCTGACAAGTTCTAATCGTGTTTGACGTTCGCGCCAAAAGTGGTACAGAATTGTCGACCGATCAACACGTGGTTACGTATAGCTTGCGTCTGAAAAAACCAACGGAACTTACACGAATGTGCAGGACTAAGAGATCCTATCAAATAAAGTGGGAAGCCCTGGTGGACAAGGGTGAATGAAGATCTTCGCAAACAGCGTATTTTCCTTGCTGCAAGAGCTTCCGGAATGAACAGCGTACGTTGAGGAGTGGCGGTTGTTCAAAGCAATTGTCATTTTAACAGTTGCTCGCGTAAGTGAATAGAAATGGGTTTAGACTAGATTCCAACTACCGCCAAACCAACGAAATGTTCTGGCAAACCAAGGATATCTAATTATAAATACCCTGTTGCAAATAATCCGGCGTCTCCACCTCCACGGTAAAAAATCTAACAGCTCTAGATGCATTACAGGCCAAAGCAGTGTCCTATAAAGCAATGAGAAGTGTAGTCTTTGCAGATGGGAAAATTATTTCAGTGATCTTTCAGTCGCAGTCACTCTCATAATATCAGACACACAGGAGGTGACCTTTAGGGATGAAAAGAGCATTACTGCGATCGAATCTTCCTATATGTGAAAATATAATTAGTGGCATAGCATGCGTAATAAGGTTTGGTAAAAACTGTAGTTTAAGCTCTAGGATGAAAACGATTGTCATATTACCTCCGGCGCGTTGTCCCTCGATACAGACTTCATAACCAACGGCATGGCCCTCAGAAATGGGGTGCAGTGGAGGCCATGGTCCCCCTGAATTTTGAATTTTGACATTTTCCTATTAGCTTTTCAGTAGAAAATGCTTTTCTCTTAGTTTCGAGTTGGTGAAATTAAATTTAACTACTGCTGCCCCCCTGGAAAAATGGTTATGGTCACCACCTGGAAAAATCCCCTCTCTCCGTGGAAAAAATATTTCTGACAACCATGCCTAACGCCCTAGATAACGCTCCCGGAATTCCGGGGAATATAAATTGTTGAAAATGGTGACGATCCAGTAATATAGCGTGCTGATTTCTGCGCATCATGCATTAGTTTTTCCATGGCGCAATGATGAGTGGCTAATGATAGCATACCTGCGATGGCAGTGGTTTTTGTTCCAGAGTAGAGTGAATGTTGTAGCGCTGCTCGTTCCAATTGCCAACGAGTGTCTTCGTGCCGTAACTGCTTTCCTTTGTAGTGCATCTCCACCCAAATTGCTGAAATTTTTGTTGATCATGTGTATGAGTCCAAACCTCTCCCAAACCTGCAAAATCCAGCAGAAATTACATCTGGCAATCATAAAAGAATGCTCAGAGATTGATGAAGATTTGGCATTCTTTTCTTTAAAGATTGCTTGCATTTGAAATGCTTACACCTATAATTAATATAATTTCTGTCGCTTAGCCCTCACATTTTTCAATCTTTTATTTGCATGGCATTGGCAAAGATGTTTTTAGTAGCATCAAATAAAATGGTGTAACATAGACGTATAGGCTATCTTACAGCAGGGTTGCGGAGTCGGAGTCGTAAGGAGTCGAAGGTTTTTGGGTTAAGTCGGATTCCTGACAACCTTGGGAGCCGGAGTTGGATTTTTTTTGTCCGACTCCGACTCCGGATGTCCAATTGGATCATTTTTGTATCAAACTCCAAAATTGGGAATTCCTGTTGAAATGGTACAATTTATTTTGAAACTTTTGTTGAAACAGATTTCTTGCTGTGCACCACGATTTCCATTGATTTTAACAGCCAAATTTCATTCCCTTGATGTTAAGGAGTAGGAGTCGGAAATTTTGGAAAGGCCGGAGTTAGCGTCGGATATTTTACCACCGACTCCGCAACCCTGTCTTACAGAACAGCATGAGTTTGTTGCATATACAGCATAATGCTTAACTAGACCGCTGTTTTAGCACACTTTTACACATTCGTGGTTTGTAAAGTTCAATATCGCTTTCGCCGTTTGTCCTGTGCTTTCGCTGACCACATCATTGTAGGTTACTATCATTGCTGCTGCATTACTTTTTGCATTCCCAGTATTGGCATTCACTTTTCTCGCCCATCGACTTCCCACACTTATTCATTTATTTATTTCAACACCCTTCATACGTTGACTGTTTAACATTTTGTACATTTTTTCACCTTAAAAACTTGTCAAGTTCAGTGGTGTGTTTAAGGGGAGGTGAGCGATGTACTTTCCTTCCCCCCCTTCGAGGTATTTCACGCGTAAATTTTCCTTATTTTTGGTGAAAACCGTATTATCCACTCACATGAAATACTCCGAAGCAGATCATAGTAAATACTCTGCTTTCAAAGGGAGTTGCTCTTTGCCCTCAACAGCAACTGTGAAACTAGAGAAGTGGGGGGCGATGCCCCTTTTTGCTCCCAACAGCAACAGTTACTGTAAAACTAGAAAATTGGGGGCATGCCAGCTTGCTATCACTTAACTTTTATGTGTTGCTACTAGCTTTGTCTTCCCAACTTTCAGTGTTTTTAAAGTTGTGTATCATGAATACCCATTTAAATTTTCTGTTATGTCAGTCCTGCCGTAGTATCAGGAACGTATCTTTGGGTGGCCCGCATGTCCCCCTTCCTAGGCTTGATCAAAAGGTCTTATCACGGTTGGCTGAATATGATGAAATATGCTGAATATGATGCCGTCATCAGAGGGACCCCTTTTCAACCTTGCCTCGGGCTGCCTAACCCTAAGTCCACCGCTGGTTGTGCTTTACTGTTATTATCCTTAAAATGCACTGTATCAAGAGCACTGTAAACACTTAAACAGAAACAGTAGAAGATAAAACAACAGACCATACAGAACAACAAATAGCCTACAAAAGTAGCAAAAGGAAGCATGGGTACACAAACGTTGAATCATATACACCACATTCATTCTCATAATACAGAAGATGGTGGGCATGCAGTGCATGAAGAGTTGAGGGATAGGTAAGAGAAGTAGGTGACAATGAATGGAGTTTGCAAAGCAGAAAGCCATGCAGCAGCCATGACATTACATTTACAGAACAAAGGCACGCAGCAGAGGCAATAAACAATGTTTATCAGATCATGAAAAAGCATTACAGTTACCCATGGAACACCATAGAGTACCATAGTGTCAAGTATGTCCCGTAGGGCATATAGTACACTCGAATGAGGTTGACGAGTAAAAGGTGGAAACAGATTACATTGAGTAGTTAGACCTAAAAAGAAATAGCCCTACTACTGAACAATCATCAGCTTTAAAAGTTAGGAGAAAATCCATGTTTGGGATAATTCAACACGTACATACAAGCTTCGTGACCAGAACACTCGCTAAAATCCCTCAAAATGAACTCCTTTCATTGTCATTTCTGTATCTATGTCGGATTTTGTGAAAAGGTGCTAGGGTATAATTTTTATATTTTAGACTTATATTTCATAAAATTACTTTGATACATTCAGATTCAGATATCTGTCTCTAGTGTAAGTATTGCATCTTTCAGTGAAGGGTAAAAACCTAATAGCTAGACGTAATGGTGTCGATAAACAGTACAATAGCTTACTCGGTAGGCCTAGCGTCTAGGTCCTAGCCTACACTAAAAGTAAAACTAAAAAGTAAAAGCAGATATAACGGCTACCACAGTTTGTGTCATTTCTCAGGCACTAGCTTTCCAAAAATTATGAATTTTGCACCTAAAAACATAAATTTCGCAACACAATTACCTGACGCCCGCACACCGTAGCGAAAGGAGGGGTTAGCGCTGGTTTCATGCAACGCCATTGTTGAGAACGTTATGCTGCGGCAATCATCATGAGCTGTGTAGGCTGGAGCGCTTCGACTGGTTGCTATAGCTTCACACCAATAGCGCCACCCGTGGTTAGAAATCAATTTCTTGTGGAGTTAGGAGTAAAAATGTTTGGTGATAACGAAAAGCTTGACCAACAATGTATGTAACAGTGATGGAGTCTCGAGACTTGGTCTCGGTCTCGAGACCCATTTTTACGAGTCTCGCTCTCGAAGGTTTCAGGTCTCGTCTCGGCCTCGAAGGCTGCAGATCTCGAGACTTTGAATATTGCAAAGAAATGGTTCAGTAAAATTTCCATAATTCAACGATTTTAGTTTGTTGTGTTTGCAGGTAAGAAGCAACAAAAACATGTCGGAAAAATGCCAGAACTTTGAAAAAATTTAACTCAAAAGTGATAACGATATTCATTAAAAAAATTCGACAAAATGCACAAATTTTGAGTCTCGAGTCTCGGTCTCCAATTTCAAGTCTCGAATCTCTGTCTCGGAGTTTTTGATGAAGTCTCTCGGTCTCGAATTTTTAACAAGGTCTCGGTCTCGAAGGTTGCGCTCTCGACTACATGATTGGCATGTAAGCGTAAGATTGAGAACGCATTTCAACTGCAAGAAGTGATTAAGTGAACATACAGGGTGTTTCACAATTGTTGAAACAAAGCGGCAGCTTCTAAAACCTTTATCGATGACCTTATTCATTTTTCTCTTTCCAGATTGTCATAGGGAAATAGTTAACCTTTCTATATATTAAACAAAAAATAGTCTAATGATGCCTTGGTCGATGGAGCAGAAGATCTTTTGTATAAAGACATATTACGAAACGAAGTCTTTCCAGATTGTTCAAGCAAGGTTCAGAAGGAAGTTCAGCTTCAACAAATTTCCAAA
>Ga0210059_1010516_pt1 | contig 14264 bp, 10 predicted proteins | sample Ectturendosymbi2_FD_188042 | JGI IMG/M metagenome (GOLD analysis project Ga0210059, IMG submission 188042) | Ecteinascidia turbinata endosymbiont from Florida, USA - Sample 2 (SPAdes) (version 2) | ecosystem: Host-associated > Tunicates > Ascidians > Unclassified | place: Key West, Florida... | reverse complement strand
GAAGCAGTCAACTTAGAGTACTACTGGAGAGTTATTAGCGAACAAAGTGGTGAGAGCCTTTTATTTGCCTTGCTTTGGCTTGGCAACTTCAAGACGTCAGGTTGCTTAGTTGGGAGACCGACCTGTGCTCTTGCAACAACTAGGTTGACCCCTCAACTAGTAGGGACCTCTGCAATAACCTACAACCTCAGCCCCTACAGTAAGATGTGCTGTAACTCTTGCTAACGTACTTACTCTGTGATAACTGCAATTCATGTTGCTTCATCTCATCAATTTGACTTTCAGTTTGGTTTACCTTAGAATTAAACGTTTTGGTCATACCATTTCAAAGGTTGATTAATAAATGCGTTATCTCTTTTGAATTGACTTCGTACTATTCCAATCCTGTTTTTTTTTGCTGAAACATTTCGGTCATTTGTCGGGTAGTATTATCAAGGCTCTCCGTAACAGTATTCATTACCCTTCCTTTTTGGACATTATGACCGAATGACTAATTTTTTCCGTCATTTGCAAAATTATTCGCTCTATGGCCACAAAAGACAGTTCCAATCATGGCTGCTCCTAACTAGTCCTCCAATTATGAATAAAAATAATGCTGCAGCTCCCCCACGTTTGTCGCGATATAAGGTTTGGTTTCACCCAAATTGATAATACAATTATTATGTATGAAAAAAGATTCGCTTAAGGTATTGTTGCAGCCCTATTTTTAAAATTAGGTATGTCTCCGATTACTTCCATATATAAGGATAAAGTAGCAAAACCGCAATGTGAAATATCGTCAACTTCAGTACAAGTATAATTATCATGATAGTATCTATAACACTGTGTATACCGTTTTCGAGGGTTATTGTATTCGATTTAAATATCAATTGCAGCTTTTGTTACACGCACATAAGAGAAATTTCCTTCATCATATGCAATGATCCGTGATGGTGATCTAGAGCAGTGGTTCTCAAGCGCCAATCCGCAAAAACAACCTAGATTTTCCGTCAAGTAACTGAAAATGGTTAGCGTTCACGTTAAATTCGGTAAAATCCTGGTCAGTTACATGTGGCTTGCGATTGAATAGACTGAAAAATGAACATACAGTATATAATGCAATGATCTGCCTAATTTTATTACTGGTCCACGAATAACCGTAATAACATACCAAATTGATAAATCCAACTGTCATTCTTCCGACTGGAAGATTAATTCAGGTATTGTCATAAAATGTAATGAATTTCTTTGATTTCTTTTCGCATTTTGAGGTTTTAGACGACTTGCAGGTACATGTGTACTGGTTTGATTCAATACAGTCAATTTTACAAATCGGAAAATTCACATTGAGTTACGCTCTCTGTCGCAGTCTATTGCATCATCTCGTCCGTTGCAAATTGTCTTAAAGCAATTAATCATTTAGTGGTAAGAGGTGATATAAAACATGGAGATAATGGTTTTCTATCTAAATTAGTTCTACTTCGTTTTCATAATGGGTTACATTTAAATCCATTTTACTCAATGACGTTTTTCATAAAATGTCGATAATAAGATGACGATAAGGCATCTCCCATGAAATGTATTTGCATTTGGTAATCTCTGCGAACTTCCGATTGAAATTGATAATATTATTAGTTCTTGTTATTGAACGCATTAGGTTTGTTGGAATCGCTTCGGTGATGACCAGATTCCAGTATGTTCCATTGGTTGGCTGTCTGGATTCCAGATAATCGTACGTGCTGATGGGCGCGTGCACTGAAGTTCTGCGACGGTCGGGTAAACCCACGTGGGTTGCGGATATCCGCATTGACGGAGCGAGCCCGGGAACCCGCAGAGTTCTGCGTGCAGGCACGGGGCGGACGCGGGTTGAACTTGGTACGGGACGGTGGCGGAATAAGAAATTTTTGTGCGGGTAACTGAATGTTGACCCAGTGCATGTGAAAGTGATATGAGCAAGAAAGTTAATGGTACAGAGAACTTGCGGTACAAGGGTGCAACGGCATTCTCCAGCAGTGGCGAGACCTCAACGTTTGGTCTTTTGCATAAATACATTATCAAAAAATACTTTTCCTTGTGGTGGAGGATGGAGTCACAAGGTTGATATGTTTTTATTTGACAACAAGTTTTGGTTAATATTTGAACATCTATAACTCTCGAATGACTCATCTTTGTGAAAATCCAATCTTTCTTTTTTGCCAAAGGTTTGTTTCGTCGATTTCGCGTTTGCGTCGTGGCGCGCTTTCAACAAACAACGAATGTCGAGTCTCGTGTTAAACAGAGCAAAGCTCGTGTATATTAAAAAACGAGACCATTCAAAGCTCGGGGTATAAGCTGCAGATTTTCTGGGATCTCAGCCGACTGGACTCTACTTTCCTGTCTTGTCGATGATTCAAACTTGCACTTAACTGTATTTTAGTATTTAGTATCCCCAAAGGCGACGAAGTTGATTCAATCAGCAATTTTAAAAAATAGGATATCGATTGAACGTAACGCTACGCATCCTCAATCCTAAGTCTGTGAAAAAACGAGATAAATTCTCATGTGATGCTTCCATCTACACTTAGTTCTTCACAGACTCATTGTTCAGCCATGAAACATCATCAAAGCGGTGTGTTCATATTCTAATTGAATATCTTCATCTGTGGCCGGTGAACCTTTTTTTTTTGATTTGGTCGACTTTGTTTCGAGTTGTTGAAACCACAAAGGTTGATTTGTTGCGTCATAGGAGCTGCTCGCGTTGGTTGTTGCGGCGCCAGCCTTTGCTACGAGTTGTGGAGAGCAGCACTCAAGAGTTTTCAATTCGTATCCAACAACCTTTTGCCATTTCTGACTCTTCACAAATTCCGCGCATCAACAGAAGTGCAGCCTCGTATTCCCCACAACAATTGCATACGGAACAGAAGATGGTCAGCGCAAATACTTGCAACAATTTAAGCAGCAAACTTCAGCAGCGATTGATCGTCGAATGCAGTTTTTGCAACACAACAGAAAGAACACGAAGCATTCTAACAAGCGCAGCTAAAGTGAGCAAACAGACTGCAGTAGTGGCGAGCCGAGCGTGCAACAAGATGTAACAAGCAATTGAGAAGCACATAACTACGGTCATTCGCATTTAAGAAACACGAACTGAAATATACGACAACTAATTGTTCTACAACTTCAATGCCAATTGGCGAAGTTAAACTACGCGCTAATTCTCAAAGCACAAATAATAAAGAGTATAAATCAAAACAACGTGTGTTCCACAGCTAAGATTTTTCTTCGTTCGTTTATCAGAAAGTTTGTTGTTTTGAATGGCAGGATTTGGGCGATGCGCTTAAGGGTCGCAAACTTCACCAGCTGAGAAATAGATGGATCGGCAGTTTTACGGCGAGTTCAGCGCCAGTGCAAAGCAGCAAAACGAATTGCTAAGTCATAGCTGTTGCAAACATGTGCCAGTGAACATAAGGGATTAGATTACCAAATCGCCGAAACCAGTTCACGAACTGCTCTGACGGTCAAAACATAGAAATGATCAGGTCGAGCTGGAAAAGCGGTGAACTATACATAGAAAGCTATCAAACAAAGCTATAATTGGAGGCGGATTAAAATTTGTGAAACCCTTTGACCAGACCCGTAACCAGGGAGGCGAAGCCCACCCAACAAAACTTTTCGCCCCCCCTGGAAAAATGTGTTAGACATAATTTGAAACTATTGGACATAGTTTAAAACTCTGGGCCCCTCTCAGAAAACTATTCTCCCCCCTGATGTCCCAAGCTGGTTACGGGCCTGCCTTTCACCCTCGAAAGGGCGTACATGAAATTCGGCGACTTGGCTGAACACAGCATGTAGCAGCGCCTGAGGATCGGTTGTGCTGTTTCATGGCGGGTCGTACTCGCGCCGTTAACTGTTGGTACTTTTTTGAAACAATCATCCACTCTGGTGTTTTTTTCCTGCCTGAACTGCTTCTCAAGCTCTTGCCATAAAATGACGATTGTAATGACGAAAGTCTGCGTTGAGCGATTGTAAAGAGTTCGCTCAGAAAAGTTAGCCTGCCAACAAGCTTTTCTTTTGCTGCACCAGTTATTCTACGTCCCAACATGCAGCAATCCAATTTCTGCGGAAATGGTGTCGTTTTCGTTTCTTGGTAAAAGCTCGTGTAAGTCTTTTGACCCGCAGAACGGCGGCCTGCTGTCGTGTTATGACGATCGCTGAAAGGACATTTTGAAATGAGTTCGTTTCAACTTTCCTCTTCACGTTCCAGATGCTTTTGTTCGGACTGTTTGAACTTGATGATCGGACCGGACCACTACAACCAAGTCGCATCTCTACAGAAGTGGGCATGCTACTTCTGCGTGAAGAGCCCCGGTAATAACGGGGGTGTCCACTTGCTGAAGAAGCGGCCAGACTGGCAGGGCGCCCTCCAGCAGTTGTTCGCTAAGGACGGAGGTTCATCGAAATACGTGAGTTCGTGTTCTGGTGCCATGAGTTGCATGGTTTGTGGACTATTCTCTCTCCGTTGTGCGATACTTTTTTCGCCTAAGTCGTGTTTTGTGGAATGATTTAAGGAATGTGTTGAACTGCATGATCTCCGAGGTGGTGTTAAGCACTCTTATATGCAAATTCATGTGCTTTATTTCCTTGAATATTAATCACCAACTTGCCTTGTGTAGAACTGCTACCAAACACTTTATGGCTTCTTGAAAAAGCGTATTTCTTGAAAGTTTTGCATTACTTCGGGAGAGTGGTGTGCAGTGTTATCAGTATAATTGAAGTGATGGTCATTTCCCGCCCTGCAGCTGACGTAACTGTTTACGTTTGAACGCAGCCCGTCCAACCTCTTCCTCCTCCTCTCCTCCCGGAGGAGCGGAAACCAATTCGAGTTCTTTCTCTTTTTGACGGGATCGCCACAGGGTTGGTCGCACTCAAGCAGCTCGGACTTGAGGTGGGCGTGGCCGACAGTAGCGTGGAACCGCCCAACTTTTGATAGAAATCAACTGGTGTGACGACTTTAAAACAATCGGTGAAATTCCCGAACATCACCTGTTGCTAAAGACAACCCGGGAATGTGTTTCTTGTGGCGGTTTCTGTCTGCGGGGATTATTAGCAGGGTGTTATATCCTGTGTAAGTTGTTGCGTAAATTGTGATACCGGATTGGCGAACAGTGGCGTAGCCAGCCCAAAAATTTGGGAGGGGCCAAAATGTTTGATTTCAGGCGAATAGCACTATTTTCTTTGCAAAAACTCCTCTCAAAGCACAAAATGACTACATTTTCTAAAAATTTTACGGGGCATGGCCACGTTGACCCTCCTGGCTACGCCTATGTTGGCGAAGCCTTAATTGGATAGGAACTTTGCATTGTGACGCGCAGAATAACATTAAGCTCTCGCCATGGTGATAAAAATCCTCACAACTCGACTTCATACAAAAGCTGAAGGTTGTGGATTTATTCGTTATATGCTTACGTTAATTTCCAAGGGATTCAGTCCAGAATGCGAAGTTGATAAGATAGTGCCAACACAATAAGGTTTAAAGGCGATATGTTAGCGCTTTTATATTTAGGCGCTTGACGATATGCTGCATATTCCTTTGGATTGTTTGATGATAGGCACGCTCCTCGCACTGCAGTAATAGTGATGTTCACGCTGCGAACGCGAGAAGTTACACGAGAAACAAAGGTTTGGAGCGAACTGTCGAGGGGTTGTCAGGAAACGACAGATCAGAGGCTTCAACTTACGCCACGGAACGGTCCAACCACCTGAGATCTCCGTAACTGTAAACAACATGTGGCAAACACAACACAAGCCAAGGAACATGTTTATTTAAAGTTCAATTACATTTCTCCACCGCCTGCCTTCGCCGCTATCAGATCAATGATCTTAGTGTTTTTTGCGATGTGTGAACAACTGGTGTTTCTGTTGAACAACAGGGATTGCAGTGAACGAACAATTAACTATTGTTTCGCTGTTCGCCCACTTTGTGTTGAAATACAGTGAATATGTTTTCTGGTCAGAGTGTCGTGTGCGCGCCCTGCAAACAGAGGCGGCAGCTAACTTTGATGCTTGCAACTGCTTTGTCCAAACCAACAAAGCGTGTTTGTTGTCGGTGTGTTTGTTTTGATCCTTTCTCTGTTCGAACTTTATCACTGAACCGTGACGCGCAGATCGAAACTTACATTTCGTCGGAAATTGACGAAGACGCGATCCGATTGGTTCAGAATCGTCATCCGGAAGTGATCCATGTCGGTGACATCACCAATCTCAGCGACGATGACGTGAGACGATACGGTCCGTTTGACTTGGTGATGGGAGGAAGCCCCTGCAACGACCTGTCTGGGGCCAACCCCCGACGGCGGGGGTTGTTAGGTGGGTTGGCAATACCATGGATTCATGTTTTCACGACCGCGTTGGGAGTGGGTGGGCGCAACCACTTGCAGTGGTAACCGGGTCGGTGAAACCACTTGCACACCCGGTTGGAACCGAGGGCAAAGGACCACTTTTGCCCCACGTTTTGTTACTGCAACCTCCATGATCAGCCTTAATGAATGGGTCATGTCCGAAACAAACTGAATTATGATTTATGTGCAAAATGTTCCCACGTCCTTCCATCTTTTAACAATACAAACCTATGAATGTTATGTGGCCAAAATCTTATGGCATCAAATTGCTGGTCAGTGTTAGTGGTCGCCTCCCCCCTTGCGTTTATTGGAGATTAATTGTTTTCGATATAATGACTTTGTGACTTGGCATGCTGCCATTGGCTGATTATCTCAATGACGCCAATCAAGCATTACAATCAAGTTGTTACGTAACTGTTGTGTGGTTGACCAAATTGATTGTTTGTCGACGCAAGCAAGCATCTTGTTAGACAGCAATGTTCAGCGCATTGCTTTTGAGGTAACCTGCCCTTAAATGCTTGAAGTGCAAACATCTGCGACAAGTTGTCGGCCGAAAAGTCAGCTCAAAAGTGCTTGTTTGACAGAGTTGCACAAGTCGGTAAAAACCCTGCACTGAAACTCAAAAATGTTGCAAAATGTGTAAAAAGGTAAACGGCAGTGATGTCTTTCGAAAAAGCCTGCGCCGCAGTGTTTCCCGAAATGAGATGCACAGCATTTTTTTTTGAAGGAAAAATGTTTCCTAAAAACAAAACTACAACGGTGCGTAAAAATTCAATCATTTCAAGAGGAAATCGTGTTTTGTTCGTAGCAGACGCGTCCTGTGCGACGCTTGTGGGTTGCCATGGCAGCAGTGGCAGTTGAAGTCTTCCAATTTCGCCTTGTGGTAAACTGTAAGTACTTACCTCGCTGAAAATGACATGTAAGCAATCCGCTCTTCCCACACTTTGCGTGGCTGGAGTTACTTGCGCACTTAACCTTACCTGCCTGAACTGCTATACTTCAAAAAAACACCGCGTAAAATTTGCCGAACCTGCACTTCAGGCTAAATTGCAACATTTCCTACTGCACGTTATTATTTCAGGAGTCGGGCTATTGTATGAAACGTGGCTCCAGTCGAAAGTTTTTTGGCGGGGATTTGCTGTGTTTAGTTATTTATTCGCACTGTGTTTTGTGGGTGAGGTCGGGTTGCAGGTGTTTGGTCTCTGGTTAAATTAAACTGCTTGCTGCCAAACAATTCGCCGTAGCTTGCCAGAGGGGTTAGAAAAGGTGATTTCACAGGACATCGAGGAAAGAAGAACCAGCACAAATTTCAAACAGATTTGTGAGTCGAATTGCGCTGATGATTGGAAGGGCCTTTATGTACATTCCCGAAATATCGTACACAGCCTTGTACACTTTTGTGGCGAAATGTTGTCGCCTTCTTGTTGAACTAGTTTCTTGCCCGGTAAAAAATTCGGCAAACGATCCATCCCATCATGATAATAAACCTAACCTATGCCTTTATCAAACTCTGTGTTGTGCTTGTTCCATGCTTCTGTAAGAGAGACACTACGTGGTTGGTTGTAAACGCTGGGTCGCTGTTGCAAGCATAAACATGTTTCTGAAGCATAAACGCGCTTCTGATGGGTATTTTTAGTTTTGCAAAGCTTCTGACGTTAAATATTTTGATGCTGCAAAATTAATTTCAAAACGATTTTGTTTTGTGAAAATATTTTTACAATGGCGTTTTTGATTAAAATAAAACTTTTTATAGGAACTATTTCGGTTGATTATAAACCTTTGATGCTGAAGTTAAAACATGAAAAGTTAGATATTTGGGTAATTCTATATTTTTTGCTGCTGCGCAATTATTGTCCAAAATTTTCCGCTAAAAACAACAGAAAAGGCTTCAGCGATTTCTGCTTCAGTGATTTTCAAATCCTGGTATTCTCATCCACCGCCGGCGTCCTCCCCGAGGATGGAAAACAACTGACACTTCCTGTATGCCCTGATCTCTGGGGTGTGCGCCAAAAAACTCATCTCATACTTCCTGGTTCTGATCTTTCAACCCCAAACGACCCAACCCCCACTTTCTTGACTTCAGTATCTTTTGCGCCGGCAGTGGTCCAATGCTTCCTCGTCCTGTGTGAAGCGAATGCTTGTGCGATATTTCCACTAGCTGTGTGAAAACAGTCGTCTAGGAAGTTCCACGTCACAAAATGCTTTTTGAATCGCGGAAACGTGTCTATCGGAGGCAAAATAAGGAATCCACATCGTAAGGCAAAATAAGGAATCCACATCGTAAGTTCCATTTTGGTCGTAATTTACTCCAAACATTGTTGTTCCAAACACATCACGTGAAAGTTCCTGGCCAACATCCGGGTATTTTTCCAGACCCTGAAGGCACCGGATGCCTGTTCTTTGACTTCTACCGCGTCCTCCGCGCTGCTCAGCCTTGCCATTGTGACGCAAACGAAAAGAAGCGCCCGTTCTTCTGGTTGTTCGAGAACGTTCTGTCGATGAAGAAAGTAGAACGGAACCGGATTTCGCGATTCCTGGAATGCGAACCTGTCATCGCGAACGCGCGCTTCGTGAGCGCCGCCGCGCGGCCAAGATTGTTCTGGGGAAACGTCCCTGGGTTGCGCCAGTGAGTCCTTGTTTCGATCTTGTTTGCATTTCCGGGAAATGTTTCACAAGAGACTGCAGGTGCGTAAGGAATAAAATACTTGAACGACCAGTCACCCCTCCCACTCTGCTGTTGTCATGTGAACGGTTGCCTAGCGCGACCATCTTTGAACCAATTGGTTTTAGTAAAAGTTGTGTGTCATTTTATTGTCTTGTTTATTTTTGCTGTTACAAATTCTATGTAATTAACGTCAGTCTTAATGTCAGATCACTGACTAGAAGAAGTATCGAGCGTGTCAACGAGTTCACAGGTCGTGACCCCGTGCGAGGCTGTACTGGAGTGACTGGTGACTGGTTACGTTTGGAAAACCCAACTAGTCTTAGTTAACGAAATTAGTCAGGCTAAGCGCAACAGCAACTATGTTTCACCTGAACCGCTGTACTGTCCTCATGTCGTGGAACGATAATGGCGATTTGATCAAAAACACACATAAAGAACAGGTTATGATGCGCGCTACGTGGAAATCGGTTTCTTATTTGAAAATTGCTGATGGATTTGAATTCTTCACCTCTGTGAAGACTTGAAGACTTTTATTATGTATAAGAAAAAGCTTTCTTAAAGTGAAATCGATTCAGACACTTTCCTAATATGCCGTCGCCCTTTTTCAGGCGCAAAAGCTTGTCAGTTTCAAAATTTGATCGTTTCTATGCACAAGTTTTTATTTAAACCACATTCAGTCGAAGGGGACGGTTGAAAACCTATTGTGTCGTCACAGACTGCGATTAAGTCCCAGCGCAAACGACAAGTTGACCGTTCAAAGTTGTCTGGAACCGGGGAGGAAAGCACTGGTTGAGAAGCTCAACACCATAACATCGAAGCGGTCGTGCTTGTTCGCGTCAAAGGATGGCAGCAGGGCCGCCGTCCAACATCTCGGCAAAGACGATGTTTTGTGGTCGACGGAGATCGAGAGGTGGGAGGAGCCAGTGCTTCCGGAAATGTTGTTTCCTCGTTAAGTTTTGTCTCAAGTCAGACCTATACCTGGCATCGAAGGGGGGTGGGGTGGTCGAGAAGCCTAGTACGGCGAAAACATTTGGGGGGGAATCGTCCCCTTAAATTCGGCACCGCGGAATAACAGTGAAAACGCAACAAACGGGAAAAGCAGGTTTTTGGTGCACATGCACGAGATTCCAACATTTCCGACCCCTTTTAAACTCCCCCGCCCCAACGGCACAAAGTTTAGGTGATGTGCCGCACTGAACTGAACTTACCCAACATCAGCGCTTTCTCCAGAATTTTTTGTTACACTCTGGTAGTGACCATCACCCCCATACGTACATAAGTAAACACCTGATAGTTTGGATCTCGCAACAACCAATGCTGCAAAAATGTGGCCCTTGTTTTGTTACAATTTTGTTTTGAGATTCCAGCTGTTAGTTGAGCTTCGTGCATGGTCATTCACAGACCCCTCCCCCCGTTATTCTGTCCACTGATGACGCGGTTCACTTGAAGCATCTTTCAAACCAGAGAAACTGTTAGTTGTCATTACATCATGGGTTTCCTGTCAAACGATATTTTGACGTAAAACTTTTGTACTTTTCTCGTAAATTTGGGCCGAAGCCCAGACACCACCTGAACACATGCGAAGCAGTTGTTGGGCCCGATAATTCCGACTCCGGGCCGCACTCTGGCCTGAATATTGACGGACACAAGTGGTGATCAACCTTATCAACTTGAACCCCCGGTTGTTTCGTGTTTTCTTCCTTCAAATGTCTTCCCCTCATATCTAAAGTCCCCGCATTGTAATTTTAAGATATTATACCGACCCCCTCGCCACACACACCCCCCCAAAGCGAACGGCGCGGTCAATGTTGGAAGCCACTGATGCGTTAACCTAAAGAAGTATTTGTTGCTGTACGGGGAAGTGTCCGGTTTTCTTCAAATCTTCTTCAACGAATTCATGTTTTTTTCGTTCAGGGTTTTTGGAGTCCCGGAGCATTACACTGACGTAAACAACTTGGGGCCACGGGAACGCTTGGCCCTTTTAGGCCGATCCTGGTCCGTCCCTGTGATTCGCCAGATCTTCTCCCCATTCAGGGAGTATTTCTCGTTAAAGGAATCGAAGTGATGACGTCACCGACGACCTCGTCTCGCCTGTTTCGTCATCTCGCTGCTATTCACGATTTGTCACGAATGAGCAGTCGTGATGGGAACGTGGTGGGTTCAAACCCCAGCCGACGCAACCACCCCGCCATAAGGCGCGGTTTTCATTACCAGCGACCAACATTCGTAACTGGACCATCGCAATTTTACGCTGGCTCCGTTTTTTATGCTTTTACATGTTGAGCGCGAAAGCTGAATGGGTTACCTCCTGGGGGGGGACGCCGGGAGTTTCCATCCACACAACAGGGTTTACATGTTCGGTGAGAATCAAAGTGCAACAAATCTTAGTCTCAAGTTCATGTTAATGCCTCTGTTCAAGAAAAGCTTACACAGGACTTCACCTCAACCTTCCTCATCTGTGGCCAACCTTGCCCGGGCCCCGTTCGAACTTTCTTACCTGTTTTGTACCGAATGTGTTTAAATCGTGTGCATCTATTTTTTCATTCCTTAGTTTCACGTATGTTTTAGCGTTACTATGGTTTTACACAAAATTGTGAAAATAGGACAAGTTTTCAATCGGGCCACGACTGATTGGCAGCAGCTCTGAATTTTTTTGTTCATATGAACAAATAATATTTTACTTCAAAATATTATATTTGGCCTGAGGTTTACTGAAGATTTTACAAGAAATCTTCTGATTATAAAATATGCAATATGTCTTTTGTTTTAGAAAGTTTGTCAACTTTACTTTCAATAGAAACGAAAAGATTTCATGAAATGAAATTATGAGGTGATGGTTTCTTCGTTTCTGCAATCTATTTTTCTGCATGGTGGCTTCTACACCTCCTGTATTGTCACACCTGGTACAAGAATCTTTTTTGCAGATTTCTTTTACTGGGATCCATTCCCACGCGTTGCTGCATAAGCTAATTTATAATTTTGGGGATGAGAACATTCCATCTCTTGTCCCAGGGTTTCCGGTCATCAGATGACGCCCACCCCACTTATTTATGCCCAATGTCGGGGCCAACTTTGCCGTTTCTCCCCCGATGTTGGGGCCAACTATGCCATTCCACGCCCGCCACTCATCTACCTCCAATGTCCGACTATTGTTCGCTGTAAAATATCTCGAGCGTGATGTTGATCGACATGAAATCGTCGCCAAGAGATGCTTGTGACGTGTGCGATTACGTAAATGAGCTGACGTCATGTGTTGTTTTACTTCATCTTCTGCTGAGTCCTTCAGATGAACGGTGCCGAGACCCATTTCCTGGCCCCATTCTTGGGTCCATGATCCCCCCATGTTCAACAATGGCGAAATAACAGCTCATTTAATTGATTGCATCACGTCATACGTTGCTCAGTTTCTTCTTTGTGTTACGCAATGAGATTACGTCATCGCTTGTGATGTTGTTATTGCGTGATCAATGCACGCGTCAAACTCACGTATACTACATCGTGTCTTACTCGTATTTATCAACTGCGTCTGAAACGTGGTATGCATTTGAACAACGTCATCGCACTGTACGTCACCAAACAGCATGCGTCATATCCTTTAGGTTGTGATACTTGTCGCTTACAACGTGTTGCCTGATGAACTGCTGCCTTACCTTTCGCGCATCGACCCCAACTATGTGGGTTTTCTACCCCATTCCTCAACAAACCCTGGAGTGCCATTGTGAGGTGCTTCGGGTGACCACTGCTTATGTCGCATTGTGCCAATAAATTCTTGGAAGTGCAAGTTCGTGTATGTCTGGTCCTGAGCTATGCTGGAGTGATGCTTTGTGCACTGCAGCTTACAATGATGTCTCCTGGTCCAGCTTTTCGAGTCTCGATCTCGGAGGTCACAGGTCTCGGTCACAATCCTGTACCGACCACCGTAACAGTCTGTGGTCTGCACTGCGTCCACCATGACATGAGAGTGCAAAAAAATTTTGAAAACGCCAGTAATTTGTTTTAGTTGATAGGTTAAAGAAGTTACAATCATTTTGCCCCCCGCCATGCCAAAAGTTAGGGAGTAAACAAGGGTTGTAGTGAAAAGAGATGGGAACGCCGTTTCCTGCGCGTTTCCGCCCCCACTACACCCCTGGGGCAAACCTTTGACTCTAAAGTGAGCAACAGTATTTTGTTCGGGACCTCGTATCTCAAAGCACAAAATGAAAAGATATGCCAGAAATTTGGAGGGTTATGACCCCCTTTGGCCGGTTGCTGCCCTTTATCAAAGATTTGATTAACCTGAAATTTTTGGAATGGGGGGAAATTGCCCCTGGATCCCAAGTGGAAAAATGTGCATTTTGGATTTCCAGTAAACTACATTTCATTTAAGGCAAGCCACAACCAAGTTTCCTGAAAAACTATGGACCTACCACCTCAAATCTAATACTGCTAGATCCATCAAAAGTCAAAACGGTGTCGTACATGTCACCCGTATCTGCTTTAGCATGAAGCTTATGTTAGCCATAAATATATTTTATATCGTTTATTCAACCTGCAGTAGCAGCAGGGACGCCGGAGAGTGGGCGCATGATGGGGGCATTGCCTCCCTTGACCTTTCAAAGAGGTGCGGGGGTCGAAGGTGCATGTTCAAAACAGTATCATCGGCAATGTCATGGTTTGTCAAGATCGATTTGAGACGAATTTACTGCAGTAATTCGCGCACCCAGAAAGTTCAGAATGGTTTTGATGTGACCTAATGAAGGCTTTATTAAATTTATTCGTCTAGTCCGCAGCGAACGATCAAGCGACATACAGTGACTGAAACAACATGAGCGATGTCAACCGGACAGCGACTTCTGAACAAGGCTGGAGGCGCAAAGAACCAACGCCACGTCGCAAACAATCAACGCAAGCCAAAGAATTAACGGCGCGCAACAAAAATGCACTCGCGCGCGTGACAATACAAGAAAACAAAATAACGCCAAATAGGACATTCCCCCCCTCTACATGAAAATCGTCACACGCAATAGCACATCATGTTAAGCAACAGGACACATGCAGTAGCACATCTTATTTATATGGGACGACCCCATATCTATCGACGGGTTTGCGCACGCGTGTCGAGCGTCGCAGCGGAACAGTTGTTTCAACAATGCTGTTATGTCCATCGTTTCTTACAGGAGACTGACTTTCGTAGTCTCCAGACGAATTGTCTGGAGAAACAGTATCTTCCTTTTCTTCATTTGACGTACAGCTGTCGTCAGTAG
>Ga0210059_1010515_pt1 | contig 14264 bp, 8 predicted proteins | sample Ectturendosymbi2_FD_188042 | JGI IMG/M metagenome (GOLD analysis project Ga0210059, IMG submission 188042) | Ecteinascidia turbinata endosymbiont from Florida, USA - Sample 2 (SPAdes) (version 2) | ecosystem: Host-associated > Tunicates > Ascidians > Unclassified | place: Key West, Florida... | reverse complement strand
ATGCATGGGACTGAGCTGTTACAGATGTCATGGTCAACTAAGCAGGACATGCGTTCCAAACTTGTCATTTGACTACTTCAACCAATCCTGTTCAGCTAAAGTCAAAATAACTCTAGCAGTTATTTTGTCTCATAGGGCTATTTTACCTCACGAGGCAAAATAGACACAGCACAAAAAATGTATATTGTGCATCACAATACACTTTAGGATAGCTTTCGGATACGGATAGTATGGTTTCAACGAAAACAGGATTCGGATCGGATACGGATATTATTTTTTAAAAACAGGATAGGATCTGATAGTAAAAATCCACTATCCGATCATCTCTGGTGTGCATCAATATCAGTTAGTGACAGTGGTGCACAGGATCCGGATTTTGGACTCCTGTCCGGCCGGATATTTGGATTTTTTTGGATTTGGACTGGATTGAATATCGTTTTCCTTTCAACAGGATCCGGATTATCCAAATGAAACAAAAATGTGCCCATGCAAAAAATCTTGATGTGGAGTAATAGTTGTATGAAGAAAAATTACGATATTTCGAAATCATATTGCTTAAAATCTACTTGTCTACTTTCTCTCGAAAGACTGCAATGTTCCCTGCCGCTCGGGATCCTAACTGTCAGACTGCGGATATCTCAAGCAACATGTAGTATGGAACTGTGTCATCTGTGAAGATGAGCATCAATGATTCCATGATTTTATTATGAATTCATAAGCAGTCATTCAGATAAAACTTGTTTCATTTTTGAAATATATTTATTAGTAGATCATAGTAAAATGTTGGTGTTTGTTAAGGCATTAGGCTACAAAAAGTTTTTTCAGCGTTGAATGAAGTGCACCAGTTCTGTCTCAACCAACGGTGTAGCTCACTAGTCTAACTCAAAGAGGCCTTACTTCACAACTAAGTAAGAGTAACAAACATAGTGAAAACGTATTGACATTTTAACCATGTTGTTGTAGGTTGAAATACACCTGGACTGAGAATGAAAACTTGCGAAGTGTTGGATTTAACAGAAAGTGGCAAGGTTGTTTATTCTCTAAGCTTAGTAGTGCTGGAAGTTCAGTTTGCAAAGAGTAAGAATTTCAAATGAAAAAGGGATTGAGGTGAACATTCATTGCACTACTTCAAAGAAATGGTTTCATTGGGCATAAAATCGTTGCTGTGGTTCTGTCATGGTTAATTTACGTACAATAACAATAGCTCTTGGCATTGCATGGATTCCAGCAGGTGCAAAAATGTAGGCTAGTAGTAGGCTAAGATAACACTAATTCGAGGACCGGCGGGCCGGACGGGCTGGACGGCCGTGTTTCCAAACTAAAAACGTGAATTTTTGACGGGCTGCACAAAAGGGCGGGCCGGCGTACTGCACAAAAGGGCGGGCCAGCGGGCTGCGGAAAAGGGCAGGCCGGACTGCAGAAAAGGGCAGCCCTCTGGCCTGCCTTTTTGCGAAGCCCAGCTTAATGTGCAGCCCACTGGCCCGTCCTGTCGTGCAGCATGCCAGCCCGCCCTTCTGTGCAACTCGCCAGCCGGCGGAAAATTCATGTTTTTCATTTAACAAGACGGTCCTCCAGCCCACCCGGCCCGCCGGCCCTCCGTTTTGTGTTATCCGTAAGCTATCATTTGATTTAAACATTTCCATTAGAGAGCATATGAGAATTGTCCACAACTATGACATGCGACACCATTGAGAAAAAGAATTGTGCACTTCTTGTCATAAACTGATTGTGGTAGGCTTGTGATTTGTGTAGCCATGGAATTCAAGACAAAGTATGTTGGCAGTGTCTATTTTGCCTCATGAGCCAACAGCCCTGCTGGAGCTCTTTTACCTTCAGACAAACACAATTGTTTGAAATGGTCACATGATAAGTTCAAAATGCATGTCCTTCTCGCTTGATAACAACATCTGTAGCGGCTTAGTCTAATGGACGACTGTTGTCATGGTTTCAACGCCGGCATGCCGAGTTAGTGGCTTCTTGTTTGTTTGTGTGAACTGAAGACTAACCTGAATCTAAATCCTAGCTTTAATCCTAACCCTTGTCTTCTTGTGCGTATCACAACGTACTTGTTATATGCCTCTTCAATCAATCGTGTCTAACCAAAGGCAAAACAGCCACTACCAAATGTTTTGGCTAATCAGCAAATGAGTGGGCAGTTTCGGATTTGGATTGGATATCGGATACCATAATTTGAAATTTTCGAATACAGATTGGGTATGGAGTTCATGAAAAAATATCGGATTCAATCCGATTGCAAAATTTCCATATCCATACGCCACTGACATGCACTGTAATTTAGAACTGTGTGAAGATGAAAATGATTCTATTGTTTTGTTATGACGCAGCCCGTCGGTGTTCAGACGAATCTTGTTTCATCTTTGAAATGCATTTGCTAGTACAGTAGATCATAGTAAAATAATGGTGTATAAGGCACTACTAAAATGTTTTTTCAGCGTTGAAGTTGAATCAAGTACCAGTTTCTGTCTGAACAGCATAGTTGACTAGTAGACCAACTCGAAGTGGCTTTACCTAAAAATTAAGTAATGAGCATGGTGAAAATATATTGACTTCTTGAAATTGTAAGTCAGTTTAGAAAGGGGTTGAAAAGAAAAAGAGATTTAGTTTAACACTGCATAAGTGATTCATTGCATTGCTAAATAATGAACGTTGTGGAGATAAATTTTTTGTCCTCTCTTTGGCACTGTTGAATTAGCGTACAGTACACTAGCTGGTTGTTATTGCAAGTAGTCCAGCAGGTACACACATTTAGGCTAGTTGTATAGCAGTAAGCTATTGTTTCATTTGGATATCCAGTATGAGTAGAGCATATGAGAATTGCGTACAACTATAACATCCAGTACAATTTAGGAAAAATTTGTGCATTTCTTGTCATTGTCTTGCCTATCATGATCTGATCGTGATGGGTAGTTAGCCATGGTATTTAACACAAAATAGGTTCGTTGGCGATGTCTTTTTTGCTTCATCAGGCAAAAACACTTCTGCAGATTTCTGCCTTTATCTGAACATGGATCGGTGCAAATGGTGATATGAGAAGTTCGGAATGCATGACCTGCTTATTTAACCATGACGTCTGTAACAGCTCAGTTTAATGGACGAGTGCTGTTATCGTTGCAGTACGGACAAGCTTTTAGTGACTTGTTCTTGTCTACAATGTGTGAACTGTAGGCTAAACCTAAACACTTCTCAGTCTCAAACCTTAGCCTTTGTCTTTTGTGTATCGCAGCCTACTAGTCATGCGACCACTTCAACAACTTTTGTCTGACAAGGTAAAATAGCCACAGTTTTTGCCTCGTGAGGCAAAATAGACAATACCAATTATCTTGGCTGATGTGCAATTGATTGAGCAATTTCGGATTTGGATTGGATATCGGAGTCCATTATTTTATCGGTTAGGTCTTAATCATCAGTTTAAGTTATTTTGTGATTAGAAGTTTAATTGGCAATATTGCTTTCAGCTTCGTGTTTCATTGCAGGATTTTGGTTGACTGCATTTCCTGGATCTGAGTTTTAGTGCCATTTTTGGTTGTGTGGTTTGATTTTTACCAGTCTGTGTTTGACAAAACTTTGTTTTTCAGAAAGTGGCTATAGGCAGAGATGGGCATTGGACTGGACTTGGATTGGACTGAATCCTGACTATTACGAATTTTGTTGATTTTGAATTGGATCCAGACTGCAAAATGCTCCAAAAATTTGAGATCAGGATCGGATTTGGACTGAGTTAGTGGAAAAGAGTTGCGTAATTTTTGTCATCAAAAGGCTGTAATGTTTGGACTATATTTGGCTTTAATTTTTTGGACTATATTTGGATTCTTTAATTTTTTGGACTATATTTGGATTTGGATTTTGAATTTCTTAAACTTTTTGGACTATGGTTGGATTTGGACTGAATTCAAAAAATTCAGGACTGGATCTGGATCGCAAAATGTCACAGTCCGCTCATCTCTGGCTATAGGTACGGTGAGAGAGATGTGGTCAGAATAAAATGCTGACTTTGTCACTTTAGCAGAACCGTTTTGCTGGTATCAGAGATGATCACTATCAAAGATGGTTTGCCAGTTGGATATCCGGCAGTACGAAACGCTTCTATCGATGTTTCGAAGATTCAGACTTTTGAAAAAAGTTGCACATTGCACAATCATTCATTCGTTCTCTTCAGAAGCATCGTTTCAGGCTTCTATGCCATAACTCCGAGTCTGACTGTGGTGCAATCTCTGTACTGTAACTACAGCAGCGTAATCCCATTCCCCCTATGAATCTGCTAATTGGACACGCCAAGCTTGTCAGTATGAACCTGTTCCTGATGTGGCAAGATAGGGCTCTTTCAGTATACATTAAGGACGTTGTTTGCTGCGTACCTATACCTGGACTAACGCTAGCAAGTGTAGGCCTACTGTGATCTGTAGTCTAGACTAGCTAGAGCACTCTGGCTCTTTTAATGTGAACTGTAATACTGTAGTTTACACCAGGCCTTGCAGTCTTCACGCCTATTCTACGTGAGCCTGCAAGTGCATTGACTGGTTTTTGGATGATACCAGCTTTTTTCTTTCTTTCATGATATGCAAAATTGTTGTTTTTTGACTGAATTTTTAGTCAGTCATTTCAACATAAATGACATATTTTTAGCCAGTGTGTTGTTTTGAATGCTGTTGTGGTGTGTAGACTTGCATTGCTATGTAGTTTGGTTTAGCTAAAGTACAACAGTGAGTAGGATTAACAAATGAAATTGTGAATGTGAACCCATTGATGGCATCAAAATACCATTGTTATCAAAGAAATGGCTACTAAAAACCTTGGTGTGGCAACAGAACCGTCACCAGGAAGTCTTCTATAAGCAAGGGGGCTTTACATTTGTGCAGTGGGGCTTGACATTCTGAAATTTGAACAAACACCACTGTTTTATAGTGCTTCATATTTAAATTCGGGGGGGAATTGGAGCTTTGTTTCGGAGGGGCTATGCCCATCAAAGACCCCGTGTGGCAACGGGACTGTGTGACAAAACTTCAGTTTGCTTTTAAATGCAATTGACTCGCAAAAGCAGGCCTACTTAGGTTACGCAATATGTCAAGTTTGCAAGATATGTCAAACTTTCTGTTTATGAGCATGACAGGGTCCAAAGTGGCACAACGCATTCAGGTAGTGTCTGTTCTGCCTCATGAGGAAAAACCTGTGCTGGGACTATTTTGCCTTCATTTGACCACAACTGGTTGAAGTGGTCATGCGCAAGAGTGTAGTGTAAAAAAAGAGGTGTGGGAACGCCGTTCCCACACCAAATAAAGAGAAAGTCTACACCAAATAGTTCGAATAAAGTGAGCATATGCCTGCAATAACTTCTACACTGGATCTTCCTGTTTTACTGTAGTCTTTTGACTAGCAGTGCGAACTGCATGTAGCTAGCACATCTGTGAGATCGCAGCCATGTTTTAATGTAATCGTTTAGATCTCACATCTTGAAGTACCGTTACTAGTGCAAAACGGTATGGGAACGCTTTCCCACACCGAAAAAATGCGTGGGAACATTGTTCCCACACTTTCCCACCCCATTACAACCCTGGTCATGCGACAAGCAGCCTACAATATGCAGGGGCAATTGGTTAGGATTTAAGAGCTTATGGTTAGGGTTTAGGATCAGGGCTTATGGTCAAGATGTAGGGACAACTTTCAATGTGAGGGGTTCAGTGTTTAGAGTTAGGGTTAAGCCTACAGTTCACTTAATGCAAACAAGAAGCTGCTTACTGTTTGCCAGCCCTGTGTTGCAGGCAAGTTGGCTCAACAAAAACTTGGGGTTGCAGGTCATCTGAAAAAGCACAAAGCAGCTGACTAAGATGCAAAGAAGGACGAACAAACTATGGTAACAAAGCACAAAAGCGTTGTCAGGACAACAGAGGAACAAGAACGTTACCAGGGTGCACTTGCCCCAAGTAAACCCGCATAAGAAACCATGAAACAGCTACACAAAAACGCAGGATTACCATATATAGAAAGAAAGGAAACAGGAAGAGCATATGATTTAAAACACATGACAGGAAAACACATGACATGGAAAACAGGTACACCAAAAAGCAAGATTGCTATATATGGAAAGAAAAGAAGCAGGAAGGTCATGTGACAGGAAAACACATGACACAACAGATGACAACGGAAAACACATGACAGGAAAAATGCAAATGAAACACGTTCAAAACCCAAGGAAAAGGCAACTCTTGCAAGAACGTCACAAGGAACGTTCAAGAACAATACAAACTCAACCAATGAGAATGAGCCCTTAAAAAAATGAACCAATCACAGACAAGGAACAAAGAGGTGTTAATAAACTCTGAAAGAAATGACAGCTTTAAATAGAGCTGCAAATGGAACTAAAAGGTTGTTCTTACTTGACCCGTCGAACTCTGCTTGACGTTAATATTCCCGGCTTGTCTGCGGAGCAGATACCCCACAAAAATGGCTTGTCCGGGTTAATCCCTGTTAAGCTGAAAGATAAAAATGGCTTGTCCGGATGAAGTTCTGTCACTCGAACTTATAAAAATAGCTTGGCAGGAAGAAACTCTGTTAAACGAATTTAGATTCATTTTTTTATATAAATAAGATATGGTCTCTTGAAGATATAAGATATAGCTTGTGCGGTTTAAGTTCAGGCAAACAAGATATGAGATACGTTCGTTGAAAGGATAATACTTTTGGTATGAAATTTACCTTTGGTGGTTATTGATTGAAAATACTCTCTGTCAGAAAGTTATTTCTTCGCTGTCAGAGGTTTTGCCTCTTTCCGCTACCTGCTTGGCATGTCTTGCACATCGCTTTGTGTCACGCTTGGGTCGAACCCAACTCGGCAGAGGTCACTTCATGTTGATATCGTCACACTTAGATATTTTTATATCTAACTGTATCCTGCTTGGCATGTCTGTCACATCTCTTTTTGTGACACGCTTGTGTCGAACCCAGCTCGGCAGAGGTCATAAAAATACTTTGATTCTTCTCCGAATCACCCTTCTGACAGGGATTCCCTGCGAGTTCTTAGGAACATCACCAAAACTTGATTGATGAAAAACTTCCTCACGAACGTATCCGTCTTGTTTTCCAGGCAGTAGCGTTGTTCATAAGACACAAAGTGTCAGTTAGTGTGCAGAGCAGAAGGCGCATCAAAACAATAAGAAAATGCAACCTTAATGCTGTGAGAATAACTCCATAAAGAGGATAGCTAAGTTCTTAAGTAATATTAAGTTAATAAATAACTAATGATTCTGCTGTGATAAGCCTGAGTAAGAAGGTTAATAGTATACAGGTTAGAATAAACTAGACTTCAATAGGATAAGACACCCTCTTATAAAAGGAATTAGAAAGTTTAGGCAGGTATATTGGGTTGTCAACCAGCCATTAGAAGCTGCGAATACGATCCATGACTCTGCTATTAAGATCACATAGTCAAACGCTTTATAGCAAAGTCTAAAGCAAGTCCATGTCACCCTGAGGGGTTGCATGCCTTGTTTCACCTGAAACCATGACAACCATCATCATGCATGGGACTGAGCTGTTACAAATGTCAATTTCAACTAAGCAGAACATGCGTTCCAAACTTGTCATGTGACTACTTCAACCAATCGTGTTCAACTGAAGGTAAAATAACTCCAGAAGTTATTTTGCCTCATGAGGCAAAATAGACAAAGCACAAAAATTATGTTGTGCATCATAATACACTTTCGGATAGTTTTCGGATACGGATAATATGATTTCAATCAAAACAGGATTCGGATCGGATACAGATATCATTTTTTTAAAACAGGATAGGATCGGATAGTAAAAAACCACTATCCGATCATCTCTGGCTGGTATCATGTGTTGAACTTGATCCGGTTTGGACTCCAACTTGACCCGATTGGACTCCAAAATCCGGATCCTGCAGACCACTGATGGCAATCCTTGGTCGGCATGTTGACATGTTAACGGTTGGATGAACATTGCTGCAATGCTGTGGCCAGTAGGGTACTACCGACTCATACAGTAGTGCCGTACCGTGCCGCATTCGTGCATTTGTGAATACGAGAGCCATTTATAGTCCACTATATCTTTCATTATAGCCTAGTATATCTCTTTCTTTGATTAACATATCAAGCCCACAAATGTATCGGTTGATTGGTGGTGAGCTGTCACCGTATACGGCCAAAGTGCGATCGTATTTGAGATTCAAAAATATTCCCTTTGAACCTGTGCAAGCAAGTGGTGAGGTAAAAACATTTCCTTTTCAAACTTAGATTTTACTAGTGGTTCTGCACAGTAATCTGAGCATTCTTATATTCTGACATTTTGGTAAAATAATTTGTAAGAAATCAAATACCTTTGCCCAAGTTACTGTACATCACATGTTTCATGAATAAATCTTACTAGTATTAATGACTATTTTTGAGGTAAAATTGAATTGAACAAACCCTATAAATCTATATCATTTGGCAAAGGGTTACATTTGTTGGCACAAACACTATATCGATTACATTTGGGTTAAAGTCAAAACACCAAGGCTCTAAAAGAAGCGGTGGATCAGGTGGTCCCTCAAAAGTTAGTTGATTTTCTTCTCAAGATTTGAAATTGAGAATAATTGATGGGTGAATTGTAGTTTTATTTACAGTCATGATGAAATTACTGTAGATGTGCATAGATTCTAAAGCAGCTATGTCCAACTCGCAGCCGTCGGGCCGCATCCGCATGCGGCCCAGGCGAAGGTTTTGTGCGGCCCAGTTTTGGTTTTCGCTGTAGTAAAAGTATCTTACATACTGATAACCTGTCTTTACTTTGATGATCTTGAATTTGACATTTTGATGCAGGTGATCCTCAGTGCCACTTTTTCACATCTGTTACCATTAGAGTTAGGATTCGAACGCTTTCAGTACATTAGCTTAAACTAAATTTAGTTTGCTAAGATCAAATTAAGTCATTCAGTGTGCGGCCCTCATTAATATGTCATTAAATACGCAGCCCTGGTTAAGATGGTGACATAATTTTTAGCTCAGTAAGCCATTTGGGTTGAACATAGCTGTTCTGAAGGCTCGATGATGAGCTTTCAGCTCAGCTGGGCTCAACCAGAGTGAGGTGCATTGTGGGAAATTTGGTTGTGAATCAACCATTGTTTTCTGATGATCTATGTGTGTTTGATCCTAGAATTAGCGGTATTTAGCAACTTTTGAATATTTGCTATGATTATGTTGATAAACACAAAATTATTTTTAATTGCAAGACAGTTGGTGTAATTGGTTGGTAAATATCAAAATAAGCTAAAGTATTGTAATCATTATATAATAATTTACATCGTTGTTGTAAAAAAGCAACAAACAAAATTTGTTAGCTTTGGCTAGTGGGTGCATTTTCGAAGTAGCTACTGTGGTTGTACATTATATAATGTATAGCATCTGTGGTTAACCGACTGCCATACTGTATTCTTTGTAAGATAGTTTATGTTTTGGTCTGTATTGCATGAACAGCTTTCCAAAGCTGAGGTTATATGCACTTGTCTCTAGTACATAGTAGTAATAGAAACTGTGTCTGAAGGTATTTCCAAATACCATCTCAGTTCTCTTTTTCTATTGTGATTTTATTTCGTTTCCATATTTTTTTAATCTAATAGATTTTTTTTCACCTTTTCTCATTTGATTCTGTCATAGTACTTGTGCTTGTGTTATGCTTCTCTTTTTTCTTTTAGTTTCTATATTTTGTCATATACATTTGGTGTTGCATTTAATCTCTGCTAAGAAAAAGTTGTAAGGCCCTTCGAAGGTCAGGTATTTTTCTGTCACTACAAATGGAAAGCCAGTAATGAAAGCAAGTTATGTGTAATCAAACCAGCAAAAATGCCAGATATCTAAACTGCAGCACTGTATTGAACATGGTTTTCACTTTTTTGTAAATCCTCCACAATGACTACCCGCAAGTTTTTAAAGCTTTGAAAAGTAAAAAGTTTTTTTACCTTGTTTTAAGAAAGAAAAAATATGTGTTATATTACCCATTGATACCTTCTCTTTCTACTCTCAATGAAAAACTTCAGAACCATCATTTAATTGAATCATCATTACAAATGCATTTTAATAAAATGTTTTTTAACCTGGGTTTGTTCAAACCGTAGGGGTTTAGTAAGTCAGTATCAGGAACTTGGCAGTTGCTTGTTGCTGGTTTCATTTTGCATGCTAACAAAATGTTTTTTAATGTTTGGAAGAATACATACTTTGGTTTTTGAATTATGCAACATTTTTTAAATTCACGGGAAGCTTGTTTCATTTCCCCAACAAGGTTAAGAGCCACTTATTGCAAAACACTCCAGCAATTTCATTCACCTGCTCAAATGCAATACTGCTGGCAATGTGAAGATTTTAGCATCATGATACAGTTACCTGAAGAATCCACAGGTGTAAGTCTTTCAAAACAGGAATGTGCATTTTGGTTGTTCCACCTATAGCTGCAGCTGCATTTGATACACATAGAAGACATTTAATTTGAATGCTATGCTTTGAAACTGGAACCATCACTTCATTGTTAACTTGCATAATTGTTAACTCCATGATATTTTTTGCAGATTTATGCCCGGTTCATCAAGCCAAAGGTGGGCTGGAGTGTTATTCCTGTTCTTGTAACACCAAATGGAGAAGCTATACAAGATTCCACCGAAATTATTTCTTATTTAGAAAAAATGTAAGATGGACCTATGCTTTGTGCAGCTACGTTGGTTCAGACTAAAGTGCATTTCACATATTTATGTGCTACTGTAACCCACTGATGATGTGTTTGTTTAGACATCCAACCCCCTCAATTAAACCCATCACTCCAAAGCAGAAACTTGTTTCAAGGCTACTGGAACTGTTTTCAGATGAATGGATGGTGCTACCTATAATGCATTACAGGTGAAATGACCACATGTATTTTTGTATATTTTTTGTTTGTTTTTTGTTCATTTTACAAGTTCTTAGTGCATCCTGTAAGATACTGCTGCATTCCTAGTCAGAGATTATTAATCACTCCTAGTAGCTACTGATGTCATTCTCTTGAAAGCAATATTAATTTGAGTGTTCAACTTTTTTACGAGATTCCATGCATTAACCAAACGATAAAAAACAATGTAATTCCATGTGTAGTGTAAAACTATTAGCATTTTTGTTGGTGTACTTGGACATTTTATAGTATGATCTTTTGTAAAGCTGATGTTTCCAAAAACAACATGATTTAGGGCAACAGAAATTTTGCTGGGTACATGTATAAAATTTGAATTTACGTTGTTAATTCTCATTGTTGTCACCAAAATCGTGTGTGGTTTTGACACAAATTTGCTTTGTCATTATGATGCAGGTGGTGCTACATCTGACTGAAACAATTCACTTTCTCACCTAATCATGTGACGTAAGGTCTCATTTGATGAGTTGTTAGTGGATTTTGGCTAGGTGGCGATTACCGTTGGAGTGTTTGTCTGCATTCAGTGCCAATTCCACATGTTACATTTCTTCTTCTTGTTCGATTTGACTCTGACTTTGTTTTATTACCTGATATTAGCACCAAACTGTGTTTTGTTTCTTCTCACAGATGGTCTTTTCCAGAGAATGAGCCTTTTCTTCAGGAGGAATTTGGTAGAATCGCATTCCCGAAAGAATCTTCGAAAGATAGAAGACAAGTAGCTGAAATGGCATATGGAAGATTTAAAGGAATGCTGCCAACCTTAGGCATCACTGAGACAACAGCTCCAGGTGGATTTACAGCATTCCTGTTCAGAAAGAAGTTTCTGTCGAAGATCTAATGCGTTCTGATGGAGCATTTTAGCCTCAACGGAGTCTGCTGAAGATTGGATTATCTTATACAAATTATGCGGTTTTATGCGCTGATGCGATAATTATCAAATGGTAGACCATTTAAATTGCATTTTAGATCTCACGATCCCCCTGGATGGTCTCTGCGGCAAACCTGATAGAAAGCACTGGTCTGTAAACAAAACCACGTCGAGAAGAGTACAGATGTTGTATGCGGTGTAGAACTCATGAGTCAAAACGATTATTACTACCGATACGATTTTGAACCAAACTTCGTTGCAGTAATGATCACAAGTCATTCGTTTACCATAATGATCAAATGAAAGTTTTCCATACAGATACACTGATGAACAGTGATATTACTATAGCAATTTACGATACGATTTACGAATCTTGGAAAACGACGTCTATAGTTTTGCACTAGCCGTACAGCGTGATCTTTATGAACAAGTGACAAGATTAGGTAGATTAGTTACGTGCTATAGTTAAAAAAGAAATACCATAACCTTTAAATACTTATTTACGCTTGCAATTTGATCGCGCTTTTTGATTCGACTCTGCGCTTGCATCGAAGCGTGTGTGCTTCGTACTGCCCTTTCGCACCACACATGTTGGTACCATGGACTAAGTGATAAAATGTGAAGCTCTGCTTTAATAAAATATATTTTCCACCACAGAAACTCTCACTGTGTCCTACCTGTTTCTTTCAGCCATTGAAGAAAGCTGGAAAAAGATGCTGGCAGACCTGAGTGCTCATTTTGATCAACATCCTTATTTCCTGGGAGGCCAACCATGCGTTGGAGATTTCGCTTTGGGTGGAATGTTTTACGCTCACCTCTTCAGGGATCCAGTGCCCGGTTAGTATGTCTTTTGGCGACAATTTTTTAGCGCTTGCACCCTGTTCAACTCTAAAAGTTACCCTTGTAATAAATAGTGACAATCTCTCTGTTTATATCGAATCGCTTAAAACCGCAAAAGTCATCTTCATTTCGGAAAATGAGCAAACGACTCGCATTTGATCAACCACACTTTTCGGATGATATACATTGGTGTTGACTATCGTCATTCTTCCATTGACAAAGATGAGTCCACTATATGTTAGCAGTTTGTTTTAGTTAATTATTTCTATATCTCCATACCACACACCTGATTCTGTTTTTTCTCTTTCGGACAACGTTTTATTTACACCCGCTATCATTGATCCTCATAGGCTTTCTAATGAAAACAAGGGCTCCACTAGTTGCTGCTTGGACCGAGCAAATGAATGGCCATTTACTGCATGCAAATAAGCTTCATCTCCATGAGATTGATTCCAATGGAAGAATAGTCAAGGAAATATTACCCCAAGAAAAAAGGCAGTTTTACCCTAATGACGGTAAGGTACTGCAGTTCGTGTTTTCATGCGGTCGGCGTATAGCTGTCGATTTCTTCTCTCTCTTGTTTCAGAAATTCCTGAAACACTTCTGCCAATTTTGAAACGTTTCTTCGAGGAATTCGGGCCTGTGCTTCTAAGCACAAAAGCTCACCTTGCTACTTACATCCGGGTATCTGAATATACTTCAATTTTTTGAAAAATTAAGTTGATTTAGTAAAAATCGACTACCGTAATCAATGATTTGTCTGTTTTACTCTACGGGCACTTGGAATCGAAACGCCCATGTCAAATAAGAACACTGTAAAAATCGGCATATGTTTGAACTTTTGGTATGCTCTGCATTTTTGACTTTATTCAATGCGGTCGAACGCACAGGAAAACTGCAAAAATGGTTCGACGAAGCTCCCAAGAAATTTAGGAACACATCGATTTAAGATTGGAAATGTTACTGAAAAGAGAGGAGTAAGTCACTGTTCAGTAAATAATTGTTTTCTGGTACTTTTCGACTGAGACACACTTTAAAAGTGCATTTTTTGTTTCCTGACTAATAATTTTGAGCCCAGAATTTAGTTTAAAGCCAGGCGTGTATACCTGTAAGGAAAGCGTTGAGCATATTTGGTTGAGGTAAAACTTTTGTGCTTTGTATTATAATATATGTTAGCAAACAGTGATGTTTGTTGTGTGCCCGTGCTCAGGCAGATCTGACCTTCCTTCAAACGTTCAGTGAAAATTGCTTTTTTCCATTTTTGTTAGTTTTGAGCAGAACCAGTCCTCAGACAAAATATTGCGATTGCAGGGCTCAGTGCGGCATGCTGACGTGGCTAGCGGAGGTGTACAGGAGCCGGAGTGTCGGAGTAGACTCCGGCCGGAGTCTTAACGATTTTCGAAAATAGGAGTGGAGCCGGAGTCAGTTTTTTCATAAGAGGTTACTTTGTTTATTACTGATCATTATTATTGAAGATTGTTTTTTACAAAGCATGTTATAACATATCCTTCAAATGTGCAATACTACTTCACAGGAAGTCTTAAAATTTTAATACAACTTGGATGTAAGTAAGGTTAGGTTGGTGAGTTTCATGTGTGTAAAGATTTGGACA
>Ga0210059_1010514_pt1 | contig 14267 bp, 6 predicted proteins | sample Ectturendosymbi2_FD_188042 | JGI IMG/M metagenome (GOLD analysis project Ga0210059, IMG submission 188042) | Ecteinascidia turbinata endosymbiont from Florida, USA - Sample 2 (SPAdes) (version 2) | ecosystem: Host-associated > Tunicates > Ascidians > Unclassified | place: Key West, Florida... | reverse complement strand
TGCAACTCTTGTGCTTTATTGTGTTATCACTTATCTTTTCATTAGTTATTTTTACATGTAGCCTACTCTCCAAGTGGTTGCTTTTCAATGTAAAAGCGAAAACGTTCAAATTGCGAGAGAAAACTAATGTGAATCTTGACCTGGCACCACTTCAGGGATCATCCACCATATTCTCTCAAAATATGTTTGTAATTACGATTTGTAATTAATTACAAGTCTTAAGAATAATTGTAATTATAATTGTAATTTGCGATTTTTAGCACAGAGTAATTGTAATGTAATTGAAAAATTTGGAGGAGTAATTGTAATTGTAATTATAATTGAACAGATTTGATGTAATTGATCCAACTCTGCTTAGAACTATAGATGTAAGCATAACATAAAACAACAATTGTTCTCCGTCCCACTGGGTGGCCTACTGCTGTACTACCAGTCTAACAACTGCCGAACTACAACACATGCACTCCAACATTGTTTGTGACATAACAAACAGAACAGTTTTCATAATGTCATCACAATGGATGATTTAATAAAAAAACATTTGAATCGAATGTACTTTTAAACTACTGTAGCTGGGATTTGCCCTCTTAATTTTGTTTGATTTGTTGAAATACGCTGTTTGCATTCCTTGCCCGATTAACAATAATTTTGAATTGGATGCTTCATTGCTCCAGTAGACCCCAGCAGTTATTCTTTGACCCCCATTTGACCCTGTGATAAATAAAGTGACCCCTTGGATGGTGCAGTTGACCCCTGGGGGTCGATATCAACCACTTTGAGAACCACTGGTCTAAAGGAAGTAGCTTAAAAACAGAACAGTTGACTAGTTATTGTCACATCTGGCTTGAACCATTTTACAGATACAAAGTTATTTGTTAAAATCAAAGTTTTTTAAATAAAATGGAAGTATTTCAACTTATGTGCCAAGTTACACACAGGTTACTAAATACATGCAACTTATTCAGGGAACAATTCAGATAAATAAGCATAAGTCATATTTGAGTAAGACATTAGTGCAGTGTTTCTCAACCTTTGTACCATGGATAGTTTTTCATGTATGTCACCAAAATATATTTACTCTTATGTGAATTTGTGCTGTGAAAATGTTTAGATTTTTGTAGTGTGTCACAGCGTTAATAGTTTGAGAAACATTTCACTAGTGTCTGGTAAAAAACATGACATGTTCACTTAACTTAATGTCTAGTTTTACTAGATACAGTAGAAACACTGCTGATAAGCATGAAGCTCTCTAAAGCAATCAACTTTCTGTGAAATAACCAAGTATTCACCAGCTTTCAACATATTTGCAAGGTGATCCTGAAGCAGATTTTGGAAATCACAGATTAACTGTGTTTTCAATATTGTTTTGGATAAAAAATTAATATGGTTTATAAAAAAATTTCGACAAAGTTTGAAAACAAAATAAAATGTGGTGTTTCCCCGGTATTTTTTAATGTTCAGAATTGATGATTGTGCTACTGTGCACTAGCTTTTCCATGTGTTTTTCAGGGGTGTGAGCCACAGTTTAAGTGGACTTATCCTGATGATTTCAAACCTGTTCCACAAGCTTGGGTTTGCGCTTTAAACGTCCATGTGAACCCAGTAACTGGCTATCCTGTACCAGATGAAAATGGCCATGTACCAGGTGAATTTATTGTGGCGTAAGAAACTGTTAGACACGGTTACTTACTGTTTTAAAATACATATTTTTTCACGTGGGTGAACTTGTAAGAAATATTAGCAAATCCAGTTCAAGATTGATGTAATTTATTTTATGATGCAGCTTAGACTGTCATGCTCTAAAACTTGGAATGCTGCTTGAACTCTCCTGCTTCATAGCTTGACATGTTTTTTAATCACAAATGTAACTCATTATTATCAATAAGCCCTGAAATTTCTCACCTTTGGCTGACAACGAAAGAGTTTCACTGGTTTTCTCAAATTTCAAAGAGTGTACAGTGTAAATCTTTGTCGGTTGATACTGAATCTTTTGTGCGTAAACAAAATTATTCTTACAATATTTTAGATTCGACTGTCGCCATCAATGAAGTTTCTTGATTTTTAATTGACCAATAAAGGAAAAGATTATTGCCCATGTATGCTTTGTGTACCTAAATCTGGCCGTGTTTAAACTTCACTTACCGTAAAATTTCTTGTTTTGCCTTGATAACATTAAGAACTTTGCTCTTTCGACCTTGTTGTCCTTTGGTATACGTCCGAGCCGACTGAACATCATTTCTCGGGTAAAGAGCACACTGCTTTGTTTTTATTATACTCAGCTTTTGCATCGTAAGTAGTGGATTTTAGTCAGAGGCGGTAAACGCTGCGTTCTGTGGATTTTTCTTTTGAGGTGTTATTTTTGAAGTCAAACTGCAAAAATGGAAGTAAATGTGTGTTTTAAATTACACCAAAACAATTTATTTTGTTGAATTTATTACACAGCGATGATGAAAGGAAAACATCGCCCGTGTTTGTTATTAAGAGACTTTAAAAAAATTAAGGGTTTTCGTGAGAATTGGTTGTAGCAAACAGTGCAGCAATACAAGATATACATGCATTTCTCAATAGACAAAGAACAATGTGTCAGATACAGCCAGGTTGCAGGTCTTTGCTGGTGTTACGATTATCGCACTGCTTGTCAAACAGAAGTTTTATTATGCCGGGATCATCTTCACTCTGGCGCATCGGACCCAACCGCATGGTTCATCTGATTATTTCCTTTTAAACTGCAGCCTTTAGTAGCTCGAGTTAACAAGAGCTGATAATGGTTTTAATTGCAAAGGCTTTTGAAATATATGACCCAATGTCCCACTGGCTGCTACTAAACTGAGCTTGTTTTTGTTTTACCAGTGATCTGATCAGACGCAAGTCGCTCACATTGACAATTTGGTTATATAACATTTTATACATTGCCAGCTCTAATAAAGGCTTCAGAGGTATCCCATCACAACTTTGCGAGCGTATTTTTAAACTACAGAAACGCTGTCTTTGCCTACACATTCTGATAAAACTACTTAAGAAAAAAGTTGTGTTCGAATGACCCACATCGCGCGAAGCTCAACACTTGCAAACAAATTGTCGTTAGTTAAGAAATATTCATTTTCATATGCAGCGCGAATTGGAACTTAAATGTAAGTGTGAAGTGATCGAAGTTTCAGTGTACTTAATGCCACGGACACACATGCCGTACTTATTCGATTGTAATCCCGGACTTATAATGTTTCTTTTTCATCATTTCGTGCGGCTTACATTTTTTCTTTACCTAAATCAGTGCTTCTCAACCTTTTTTAGCCCATGGACCATCTTTTAAAAAATCCGATGGACCACTTTACTATGCTGACACTTTTTCGTCATTCGAGCCAGTTCGTGAAGTCATTTGTGCAAGTTGTTATTATCTACTGCTTGGCCACGCTGCATCTCGCGGCAGGTGTTGAGCAGCCTTTCGATTGTCTCGTCATCCAGAACCGCCGTCTGACAGGATCAATGAGATGCATGTGAGCACTAGGGCACCAGACAGGAGCGCACTACTCTGCTTGTTGAGTGGACCAGTGCTAAAGTGGCTGTTCGCAACGTTGTTTCCCCAGCCCGAGCCAGCAAGCCGCCTCAAGAGTGCGACGCGTGATGTCAACTTTTTACGAAGTGACTCGAGGTGTCGACGATACGCAAGCGACCTGTCCGAGGTATTTGGGCTCGGAGCAGAAGGGCAGGATTTCGTTGTTGTAGTTGACTTTTGGCTCACATTTAGCTTCCTTGTTGTTAAGGTGAAAGGCTGCCGACACCATTTTTCTAGTGCTGAGCTTTAGCTTCCAGGTCTGGAGGTATTCATCTTACGGTTGCATTGTTCTTGCTTAACACCCATTCCACTGCTTGCCAATATCCATCAGCATGCATGATTGCTAGATCATCAGCACATGCATACTTTCTGGAGACGGTGGTTGGCAGGTCAGAGATGTAATGTTGAAGAGAAGGGGTGACGGATCCCTGTGGGGCGCCATTCTTGAGGCGTGACACCTCATGAACAACTAGTCGCAACTGTATTGCACATAGGTGGTCTTGCATAATTTATTGTACAGTAAAGGTCACAATTTTCAGGAGCGTTTTATCAGGGTTTATGGAACTTTCTGTTGACCAATAGAAATTCCATGTGGTCCACCTGGAAGGATGGTCCACGTGGACCACGTTGAGAATCACTGACCTAAATCGAAAGGTGTAAATACCGCTCAGTCTTTCCTTTTCTACGTTTTGTCAACCAAACTCTCTTTTCGCATTCTCTTCAGAATCATGTGCACACTCCGTCACCGGTGGGATAATTTTGAACAGAGAAAGCAGTTGTAATGGTGTACGCATCATTACCAGGGTTGCCAATTTAAATGCGAAACGTACTAGTACGCGAGAGTATCGCAGACGTTTAAGTAACCTATGTTCTAGTGCAACTTACAATCCAGGGCGGCTTACATTAATTTTTTAACAACATTTCGTGCGGCTCAAATTCAAGGGCGACTAACAACCGAGTAAATACGGTATGTCTGGTAGTTCATCAAGCAGGTTTTCAAACTTGACCATGCACTCTGTGTGGAAAAGTGAGGATCGTTTCGAAACAGCCAGGGCTGTGGCGTTTGAACTCAAATTTCAGGCTCCGGCTCCTGAAAGTTTTTGGCTCCAACATGTAAGTGTTTGGCTCCTGCTCCAAAATCATGTACAAATGTATCATACATTCTATTAAGTGATATTCACATTCTCTCTGCTTTCTAGTATATAACTCTAATTTTGGCTGCCCCTTTCCTCCCTGTCTGCCTCATTCTGAATCCTTTAATTTTTTTGTCTGAGTATCACACAGCCAACATGCTTATTACATTTGCGGCGCTCAGTCCGGAAGCAACCACACTACAGCATGCATTTAAGTATTGCTTATTAAAGGTGATGATGCTGATGTCAGGTTTGATAAAAATCATGCTTTTTTTAGTTAAAAAAATCGTATGTTTTTAATTGAATCTAGTTTTTATATTTAAATCTGATTTTTTTCATTAATGTGAAGAGGGTGGCCACCAAATCCTTGTAAATTTTAATTTTAAATTGTTTTTTTTTTCGTTTAACTTTTTTGTACAGCAACTAGAAACAGGTCAACTTTCATTCAAACTTTATTCGCCCTTGTGTAATATTCTTTAACGCAAATCAGTTCAGAACAGTAAAACCAGTACCCGTATAAAAAAACGAAAGATTTGTTGAAATGGCAATACTTAAACCATCAGTTTAGCAAGTTCATTGATGCTCATGGCATGTTAAGAAGCTTGGACATAAATACCAGCTTGCCAACGTTTTTGGTGCGAAGTCTATGGCTAAAATTAATTATTGTAATGCAGCTTTCACTAGATCAGCTTCTGTAAAAAGCAAAAGCTCTTTTCAGTTTGTACAAAACGCAGAAAACTTACATGCCTGAAACAGTAAACACTAGGGTTGGATTATCCGGATAACGGTTAAACGATTAACCGAGAATCTTTTTCCTATCCAAGATCCGGATAAAATTCTGTCGGTTAACCAGATAAAAAAGATCGTTACTAAGGCATTTTACGCTTTTTTAGTAAGGTTCGGTATTCTTTGCTTCCAGATACGGGTGACCAAGTTCTGCCAAAACCACAATTGTTATTTTTACAGCAGAGTGTTTTCCCATTGTAAGGTGAAGTCAGCATCGTGCTTCGTCAGAAATGCGTTAAAAATGCATGATTTTTGATATATTTTCATATACGCTTATACAATGCACGTGTGTAAATTTACCATAAAACTGTGTCATGATTTTACAATGATTTCATCACACAAATCTCGTAAAATCAATTATCTAACAAAGTGTGGTCCAACTACAGGCCCGTGGGCCGTATGTGGCCTGCGGCAGGGTTTTGAGTGGCCCATGGAAACGTTCAGGAAAAATCTTCAAATCTAAAGTTTTTTGAAAAGCGTGTGAGATTGCATTTGTCTCACAAAATTGCTTGCGCTGGATAAAGTGCATTTGCACAAGATTAATGAATAATAACTTTTATGGGTACTATTATTGTTTTTGCTTTGTACGGCTCTCCGCTATCAGATCAAATCACAAGGTACGACCCCCTGCTGAGGCACCTGTATGTATCCCCTCTGTATTTTCGGTGCCCCGGCGTTCGTTCGTTGTCTTGAAGAGTACATCTGACGCAATGAACTCTGTACCGCAAAATAAATCTGTTTATCTGTCCGCTAAACGTGGCCTTCTCAAAGTTGCCCCCGAGATAAATTTATTGCCCTTCCCTGCAATAAGTAATTTTAATTAGAACAAGCATAACATCGTTTAATAAACATGTACAATACTAATGGTATGGAGACTGTAGAGAGCTTTTGGAGTTCGTCAGCAAAGATAGATTTCCCAAACTGAAAGATTTCGCACTAAAAATGCATTCGTTGGTTGATAACACGTACATGTGTGAGAGTACATTTTATATTATGAAGCAAATCAACTCTAAAAACAGAAACCGTATGACAGACGAAACACTGAACAATAGCCTCCCACTTGTCAGCACTGGCATTGAGAAAATAACGTTATTGCCAGAGAAGCTTCGACCACACGCATCCCACTGACACATTTGTAATAAATTGCTATTTGCTATTGTGTAATAATTTCAATGACGCACTCACTTATCTTCCCTTTTCGGTTTTAGATCTTGTGATTATGTTGTTTTATACAGCATTTGGTTGGAAGTGGCCCGCAAGTTGTTACGTTTTCGTAAAATGGCCCTTAGGTCAAAAGTACTTGGTCCACGCTGATCTAACAAATAGTGGTTATTATCAAGTTAGCTAAATTACAAATATACAGATATATCCGTTATCCGGATAGTGAAAATAATTGACATCTAAACTAAACCTTGTAAAAATCTATAATGTATCTGTTATTATGAATCAAAAATATGTTCTGTAACTACTATGTCCACAGTCATCAGCCTACATCCTTGATGGAATTTAGATGCAGTTTTCAGTTTATGACAGTCTACTGCAAACTTGTGATATTCTAACAGTTCTGACTTGTGAGTCTGCAATGATTATTGATTTGAGACCACATGTCATCTTCGCAATTAGTTGACAAAATCTGTGACGTCGCGGAAACTATGATTGATAAAACTTGGAACCTTTATTGCTTTTCACTGGTGTCATCATAAGAACTCTCTGCCTTCTATACTAATATAAGTGAAAACCTATTAGAATATTAATTAAATGTGTCATAGAAATCACACAAAGCTTTAAAACTGTATCTTATTTATTAGCTTGATTTTTTTGATTTAAATCACATCAACCCTGCCCGATCCTGTCTAGACTCATGTGTTTATGCGTACATTTGTACATTTAAGTTATTCAATTGTGTCATGGGTGGAAACAACGTCTAGAGTTACACGTGTAAGTCGGACCGGGTTCGGGCTAAATTTTGTCAAAATGTTTCGGGCTTGGATGTAAGATTTTTTCGCAAGGACGGACACATGTCACCAGATACTGTTGAAGCAACTGAGATAACTAAATTTTGAATAAAAATGGTTAATTGTGAATTATTCAGTCATGTTTAGTGTGTTACGCCACGAATAACCCACAGTTACGTATATCTTGACTCACTCAGTAAATTTGGCTTTTGGGCCTAAATCGGGCTTCAAAAACAAATGTTAGACCCGGGTCGGTTTCCGTGCTTGTGATTTCGGGGTCGTGTTGGTTTCGGAATTCAAAATGAGGCCCGTTTGAAACTCTGGTTAAACATGTCATGAAAGAAATAGGCATTTCATGCGGCAGTGTTGAGCATGCGGTTAGAAAGAAAGGATTAATCAACCTTTCGTTGTTGGATTAAAATCAGTCTTTTTGTCAAGCTGGCAAAGCAGGATGTAGTATTTTTTCACAAAACAGGGTCCAAATTATTGTCACAACAGTAAACGTTTAAAAAGCTTCCCAAGAAAGTTTATGTGATGTGTAAAGAAAACTTTAGGTTAGTACCAGTGTTATCAGTGTTCCTGATCAGAACAGAATAGGTCCTACCCCTAAGTGTAATAACAACACTCAAAGATGCTAAGTGCGTCCGATTACTTTTGGCAAAACAATGGAAGCCATTGCTAACATTGGTGGGGCCAGTGCCTGAGAATCCAAAGCCTATTGAACCCATCGAAAGCATTCACTCTGATGACCGCCTGTGCTATGTGTGGTGTGTCCAACAATGCTTTACATGTGTGCGTTTTGCTACGTTACTTTGTTATACCGAGTTCTTCTTTATTGTTATGCTGTAATTTTTAGGCTGGGTGCCAGTCAGTATTGACCCTAGACAGTACTGTTGGCATAATTCTGTGGTCGACCACGAAAAACAAGTTGCTTTAATCCTGAGGAACAGAAACAACAAATCGATACTCGGTGATGACTCAAAAGACGTTGACACTGACTTGGAGATTGCAGTTGTTTCTTTAAGTGAACTGAAAGGTCATACACTGGAACTTTTAGGAACACATGTGAATGGAAATCCCTATGGTAAGACTTATTAAACATACATTTTTCTCATAATAATGTGGTTCTCTAGCCGCTTCTATAATTTTTTGGTCAACGGTTAATAACAGTTTGGTTATTTTTTAGCGTTAGGAACAAAAGACAGTCCGTTACATATTCTGGTTGTCCATGGTGAAATTAAATGTCGTAGTTTACCGAGTCAAATAGACTACGACTGTTTGAAAGATTGGTTTCGAGACGCGCCAAGTGGCAGAGTGGAAGGAATAGTGTGGCACTGCATCAACAACAAAATGTTTAAGGTGCCCTGTTATTTTACATGCATGCTAGATTGCGTACTAAGTAATATGTTGTTTGACTTGGATCTCAGCGAATTGTTTAACATCTTCGGTGCCGGGTGATTTTCGCTTTAAAAGGTATAATTTGCCCATATTCGGCAAGTCTTTGCAACTCCATAACTCGCCAGTCGATTGTGCTAGAGAGCTGTTCAAACCCCCAAAAGACTCGGCTAGTCTTCTAGTTCGCAATGACAAATATTTTTAAGTTTTGGGTATCGTTTTTTTGTGAGTGACGTCATAAGTGGGGTAGGTTTAGGCCTTTTTGGCCGAGGTCATCAGGTCCTGGGCCCCAACCGCAAGAGGGAAGTGTTTTGCTCAAGTTTTTGTTGCAAACTAGGATAAAAACCGATAATTTTGAGCCTTTGATTGGGCTTCTAGGGTTTCTGATTAAAAATTACCCAAAAGAGATATTTAAGGTAAAGAGATATTTTAGACGAGTCTTTTGAGTGTTTGAACAGCTCTCTAGCATAATCGACTGGCGAGTTACGGAGTTGCAAAGTGGCGCAAAATAGCGGTTCAATGCGTGCTTTCAAAGTACGATTTAATACATTTACGACGTCTCGAACTCAAGATACTTTAGCAATTGCGCTCTTGTTTTTCGAAACCATACCCCTTGATTGTTCGACTACTTTTTAAGTGCCTGTTTCACAGTATCACAATTCATGCTTTTTAGATTCACAGGCATCACATGGGACTGCCATGGCCGCTCGAAACTTCGCCAGGAGACAACAGATCGCCGATGCGGCCTTTGCTTTGCTGCCGAAAAGTGCATATCGATAGCACAGCACTTCTTCAATATGAAATCGATGCGTTCGCACAAGATTCCCAGTTTGCAATTGTGAAAGAATTGCACGGTCAGAGATTTCCTTCTCTGTGCGCTATACGATGGACTAGATGCGAATGAGGGAGAGAGAAGCGCTCTGGCCATGAACTGATGGTTACCCATCCACTGCAGTGCAGTAGTGTCATTCATTGAACGCAAGGTGACAATGAAGACAGACTGGCCCAAATGCGCAATGTCGGATGTTCCGGTGCGTTGAAGATTGTCGCCGGTTTGTGGGTAATGGTACCTGGACCTCGTTTGTAATCAGTGGTCCCTTTTTTGTATTTCGCTGTTTAAAACTCTTCAAGGACTGTGAAACCGACTGTTAGTGGCTTTTGAGGCAATTTTCGGCCATAACTCGCCGACCGATCGCGCTAGAGAGTCAATCAAGACATAAAACTTGTTGAAAAAAATCGGGTAGAGTTGCACTTGAAATTTTTCACCGGCCCCAACAACGCCACAGCGTCGGCCTCGTGACGTCATATCACCAGAAAAATTTCATATCCGAAGATTCTGTTTTGTTTCAGGAAAGTACACGAAATTCTGCATCTTGCGATATATTCATTGACTCTCTAGCGCGATCGATCGGCGAATTGGCAAAGTTCGTGTCTACTAAAAGTTTGTGTCACTGGAACGGTTCGGATTGCAATTATAAGTGAGGCTCCTCCCAGCCGACAGGCCTGGACCCACTGAGTGTAAAAAGGCCGTGACCTTCAAAGCTCGTTCAGAAAGGCTTGAAAGTTATTTTTTGTTTTTGAAACCGGGTGTAGTGTCATCAGTTGGAGATGGCTGATAAGACTCATGGCTCTGATGCTCGAAGTGAGCGTCGCATATTTGATTAGTTAACCGGCATTTCGCATCAGAAAGCAAACCACGGTGCGTGCATCAAATACGAGATATCATTTCCTCACCGCTCACCGAAGTTCTACCTGCCGGTTGTCATTTGTCTCGCTAACGTTGCTATTCCGGTTTAACTTTGCACTTAGCCTTGGGTGCAAATTGTGGCACGGTCTTAACTTCGTTGACAGACGGAGAAAAGCGTTAAAATGGTTTTGACCAGGGTCTCCAAACTTTTGTCCGAGGGCCACATATGCTGTTGCACAGGAGTTCGGGGGCCGGACTTCTTACGTAATGTGATTGTTTCGGGAAAGGTTGCATTCTCCCAAATCACATTTTTCGTTAATATTTTTTTTTCATCATTGACAAAATGGCCTCGCGGGCCGCATTTAGCCCGTGGCCGTAGTTTAAAGACCCCTGGCTTTGACGATTAACGCCGCACATGTTCTTGTCAGTGAAGATATGGCCTTTGTGAGCTGTCTGTTGCAGCCAATATAACTATTCTATGCTTAATCATAGTTTACTATATGATGCAAAATGATTCGGATTTGATATGCTGCGGCTGTTTAGCAGCTCCGTACGATACTATTTTTGACAAACTTAATGAATTATTTTGACCTTTTTTTACAACAATTGAAAGCGAAGAAATCTATCGCCATTTCGTCACGCATTATATAGCCCTGTGACACAATTCGCATTGCGGTTAAAACTCAAACCAAGCAGATAAGACACCATCGTAACACGAAGTTTCTTTACTCAGAAATCCAACTTACAAGCAAGTGCAAGCGGTATTGGTTTTTGTTCACTGTACTGTCCGGCTTCGCTTTGTTTTGATTATGGCGTTTTTCTAGTGAAATGATAATAAATTTAAGAATGATAAAAACTGCATTTAATACGTTTTAACAGAATGTCGCTGCCATACTTGCAACCTTCCACACCCCCAGTTTAAGAACTCAGTCTATAAAGCAGTGGTTATCAACCGGGGGTCCGAGAAGCATTTTCAAAGGGTCCGCGGAAACCTTGCAATTGCAGCTCAGTGAATGTTGGTTGGGTTAACGGCAATTCGATGCACAGTACACATAGCTCACGCTAAGAGGTTACCAAATCTAATTTCTCAATCGAAAAAACGTTTACAAAGTGAAGAGGTCCGCAGCGCTGTGGTTGCAGTGAAAGGAGTCCGTGGCGACAAAAGTTGAGGACAACTGCTTCAGAGAGAATCGAGAGATATTTTGACAACTACAAGTCGTGGGTTAACAATAGACTTGGAAGAATTGGCCAGGTTTCAAAGGAGAAAGAGAGATGGGGTATAAGACGTTAAGATAGCGATGGCAGTGTTTCATCTCTTTCTAGGTGCACTCAGCATACATTTGCATGCCCCCTTTAGCAAGTTCCCATAAGATCCATGCAATATGTCCTGGCATCCTTAGAATATGAATAAGCATTTAGTTGCAGCAGTCAATAAAATGCAATTATTGTAATTTCATTCTTGATGCCAGGTTAGCTCCCCCTCTCCTCGCTCCTGACCCCGTATAACAAAATTTAAACCACAGGCATCCTAAGTTTTGAGCACAGAACTACACTCTGATGTGGTAATTGGCCGATTTATCTCGAAAAGTTTGATTCATCACGTTGAGCATGAAACTGCTGCAAAACCACTAAAAAATAAACCAAGGCCCGAAGAAAGGCTACCGGTAAATGGAACATAGCTCGTCAAATACTGTAAGGATACGAAAAAGTCCTAGAAAAACGCATTGAGTATTAAGCTTTCACAATGATTAAAAACTTACTAAAACAAAAATGATATTCCTAAAGCCAGAACCCATTTACACCCCAGATGCAACGTGGGATTCCACTTATGGATACTTGATAAAGAAGGTAACACTTAAAAGCGCTAGTGTTTCTGTATGCTTTCGAGGAATCAGTCGACTGCCATCTGCTTTCGTCTTGCGATGGCTCAAACTTGCACATATCTCTATTCAAGTATGTACTTTCCACGATGGGTGTAAGCAATGAATCGATCAGCAAATTTTTAATAGGAAATCGATTTTACGTAAAATTACGCATCCTCAGTCCTGAAAATTGCAAGCAAAGCTTACAGGTGAAAAGTTGAAAGGCTGAAGTAACAGCAGAGAAAAACAAACTCTAGACTCGACGAAATTTTAATGGTAGTCTTGAGTTTGTTTTTTTCTCTGCTGCTACTTCAGCCTTTCAACTTTTCACCTGTAAGGTTTGCTTGCAATTTTCAGGACTGAGGATGCGTAATTTTACGTAAAATCGATTTCCTATTAAAAATTTGCTGATCGATTCCTTGCTTACACCCATCGTGGAAAGTACGTACTTGGATAAAGAAGGTAGTCGCACATTTTTGAAATGGCCCCACTGCCTAAAGCTCGAACGTTGTCTTTGGTCACGCACGCGACGATAGCAACAAGCACAGTGATGTTGATAGACTTTGCGCATTTCATGGTAGAAATTTCCCGCATTTAACCGCTGGACCAACCAGTCGTACCATGAGAGCAGGAACTTTTGCGGAAACAGGGTACCACGGAAAGCCGTTGCTGTGAGCACACTCTGTGCATTCCTCAAACACGCAGACCATATCACCCTGAGTGGTAGTGGTGCAGGTTCAGGTGCGTAACAAAGAGGAGCACAATGCTCCAGGCTCCGAAAAGTCCCTACAAGGTCGCAAGTGCTTTCTTCAAATACAGTACATTTGCTCCCAAAAGACCTTAGGTGTGAACATAGGGACGCCAAACTTGTTTGTTTGGCTCGGGCGCCATCTTACCTCGGTACGCTCCAGTGCAGGCGTGCACAAGAACTCAGAAAACAAGTTACGCGGGAAATTACGGAGGAAACATGCTGTATGTGATTAAGTGTTTTTTGAATTTATTTTAACATTGATTGAGCATATGTTAGTGCCTACCCTAGAACAAACACTGAAACAATGTACCAGTGAATGGTGCAATCTGTCATCGTCACGCTGAAGCGGTATATAATGGACAAAAATGAAGGCCTTCAAAAATACGAGACATTGACCAAGCAGATAAAAAAGTTAAATGAAGATTAACACCATTGAACAAAGGAATGTAAATTGTTTCGAATCAAGGCACCAAATATTTTTTTGTAAAATGGCACTTAGGTTAAAAAGTAGTGGACCACGCTGATATTGACAAAGGATTTGATGAATTTACTAAAACAAGACGAAAAGTTAGGCAGGTTCAATAGTACCCTTTCGAAATGCTACATTAAAGCCATAACTGCACTAGCAGAGTAGGCCTACGGAACCAGATGTTTGTAGATTACTAATATTTACTCTGTCCTGATCATTCGGTCTTGCTTGAAACTGCAAAGTTATCGTTTTCGGAAATGTTGTGAATAGAATATTATGTTTGACCATTTGCGGAAAAGTTGTACCACGGTCGAATAAGCACGATGACGTCATCGAATGAAAGTTCATGAAAATTGCTCCCCCCGAAATGAAGAGCTGGTTGCGCCCCTGGTTGGAACTGATTTAAATCGAACAAGACTCCACAGAGTCCAGAGGCGCAGCCAGAATGAGGCCGAAGAGGCCATGCCCCCCGCCGAAAAAACTTGCTAAGATTTTTCGCTAGTGTTTTATATCAATCTCAACTGTTCGAAAACAAACGGATGGAACAGTCGGACTCATGTAGCGAACAGTCGGACTCAAGGTGCAAAAAGAGGCGCAGCTCACCACCTCTGAGCGCCTTCAGGTGCAAAAAGAGAATGCTCTCACAGAAAGAGCGCGCTGAAAGCGAGCCCTTCGA
>Ga0210059_1010513_pt1 | contig 14269 bp, 10 predicted proteins | sample Ectturendosymbi2_FD_188042 | JGI IMG/M metagenome (GOLD analysis project Ga0210059, IMG submission 188042) | Ecteinascidia turbinata endosymbiont from Florida, USA - Sample 2 (SPAdes) (version 2) | ecosystem: Host-associated > Tunicates > Ascidians > Unclassified | place: Key West, Florida... | reverse complement strand
TTTTAGTGTCAATAAAAACTTTATGAAATATTGATTAACATAAAACAAACCTCATTGCGATATCTCATCATTTCATTTTTTAATAATTTTTTTAAATTGTAAAGAGACTTTATGGACACCCTGTATATCTGCATGCACTTTAGACTTTGAATACAGTAACACCAGAAGCTTATTAACTGGTTATTAGGTTATTAACTGACCAGAGCTGTTTTTCCAACTTGCGGCGTTATCTACATACGGGACATTTCCAATTAGACGCTTCCTTAGCGTCGTTCTCATCTTTTTGCTCATATTAAGACAAGTGTCGTGAAACCATCGGGGACATATATCACATCCAATCTGTTAAAAAGTGAGAAGCACCAAATTAAAAATTTTTTTCTAATTTCAATTCTTTTCTAGAACGTGACATGTTGCGTACCCATTGTTGGTCTTGCTTTGATGTTTTTGTCCCGCATTGGCAGCAGCGTTCTGTCATGTCGTCTAAATACCCAACAGAGAAGAACATTAGTAGTTGGTTTTGCTTAAAGCATACAAATTCGAATCTTAATTTTATAATATAAGGTATATCTGTATCTCTATTCCATGAAACAAAAGACTAAGTGCAATGTTTTGCAGCCTCATTGCACATACTTCTTTCACTGATAGATTGCATATAGCTTATCCGTACTGAGTTGAAAAGTTATCTCAAACACACAACAAAACAACAAAAAAACACAACAAAAAGTCTACTCGAAGTTTAACACTACACCAAATCTTCTTTCTGCAGGGTTTGCGACTAACAGGCCGATTGTTTCTATATCTTACTTACCAGATGTGGTTAAAATCTCATTTGCCAAATCCACTCGAGCCGTTTGTAGTGTACATTGTTTATTGCAAAAGTACAGGTTTGTTGGCGGCTGTGTCAATTGCTTAAGATTTCTGATGCGAACTTTTGAAAAAAAGTATTCGATATTTGCAATGCTTGCTTATAGCCTTGCGGTTGCACACCTCAACAACAACAACAACAACATGGTTTGTGCACTGACTTTTATGACGTAAATCCAACAGTTGTATCCGTCCTGCTGAAGACAATGCCGCACATGTTTTGATTGTACTTTCTGGAATTGTTCTCCAGATGGTCTTTATATCATGAATCACCAAAGAAAATACCAAAATGAGCAAGAAAGCCGTTTCCACAGTTAAACAATAGTTTTTGCATACCTCCAGCTGTTGACTGCATGCACAGTATCTTGTTCTTTGCTGCGTGATGGATCCATAAGATACAGTGACGCAGACACAGGATGTATGAACCGCACAACGAAAAATTACAATTCGGATCTTTCAGGTAAACATTTCCAATTATGTTTGTAGTCATAATACCAAAATTTTGTTTAATATTTACCAGTACTTTCCAATGGTTTCTTTGGGAATTGTAAGCGCCAACCAGGGCGTCATAACCACTCAAGTCAATCTGTGATAGGAGAAGTATTTGTTATCCCACTCACTAATACAGTTTATCATAATATTTCATGATTTTCTTACTTTGGCTGGTATATTGCGGCTTGCAACTTCATGGTTTTCATTCAAAATACAGTCAACAAGAAAATAATCCAAAACGTAGACATTGAGGTTTCTTTTCATAATTTCATTTCGCAAAATGTAATCGATGACCTGTGCAAAAATTCTTTGAGATAGGGCACATTAAACTGCATGCAAACAGTGGACAATTCTGCAATACCACATTCAAAATTTTCTTTGCCAGGGTTCGATGTGGTTTTACACTAACATGTAAAAGTATGTCGTCAATATTGTGGGATTTGTGCTCAGACGCAAACATAGTGCTACGATTATGCACACACTAGGGACTTACATCACCGTCGAGCCAGTGATTTCCCTGCAACGTCCGGAAAGAATCTATTCGAAGAATCTGTTGCCCATCATCACGCATTGCTGCAATCGTCCGTGTGGAAGTTGTATTCCACAATCTTGTTACCTGAAATAAATTTGATGGTGTTTGCAAACAACAACACCATAATGTGAATCGTGCAGGTCTAAGTGAATTGTTTACCTCCGCAGCAGTTTAAATTTTTAAATTGACTGTACCATGAGATCCATCTGATGCTTTGGATGACTTAAATTGTTTGGATGACTTAAATTGCAGAGGAAACTTGGATTTTTGAAGATAAACACATATTGTTTTGTCTTGTCCACGCAGTCTTCTCCGTTTACACCACTTTTCCGTTGCGGTCTCCACAGATGAACCTGTATGTCGCGAAAAACTAGCATCAGCACTCTGCAAGCAGTGTGTTAGTCTCACATTCCGTTTGAAAGACGTTGCGCGGAAGCCATCGTAGTATTCTGAAATAAGTGCATTGCTGTGCTGGTCGTACTGCACAGCGAAACTTGCCAAGTCCTTGAACTTTCGGTTTTCAAGTCTTGTTCGTTTGAGCTCCTGTTGTGATTTTTTCCATAACGCCCTGTGTCCTGTTGTGTTTCGCGAACGTCTATTCACAAAACAGCGCTTGTTGCAACAAATGCCTCAGGAAAGAATTTGTGAAAGAAAAAATATAAAGTTTTACCTGACCAGGATGACGAAGCTTTTTGGCATAAAATTCAGAATATTCCAAATATTGTGCACTTGTGCCGAAGCGTCCAAGGTTTCCTGCGCCGGAAACAACAAGTAATGCAACTGTAAGGCAGCAAACAAAAATTATTCTTTTGCTTACAACACATGATTTGTAGGCGTACCAAGCATTATGCTTGACCACAGCAGCGACAGCGGTATACAGTTTCGGACCAGACAATCAGTGAACTGGGGAGCATAATACGAGTTGTCTGCTGAATTGCTAGAGATGAATTGCTGAGCCACAATCTTGGCGTCCGAAAAAACTTTTTCAAAGTACTGCGAAATCACTGACTTCGCACATGAGAAGTCTTCAATCTCATCTTTTTCCTACATCAACAAAAGCATTTTAAAAAGAAAAATTCTTGGTGGGGCGAACGACCATTAATAACTCTGCCCGTGGTAGTAGAACTTAGTTCAATATTTTCAAGTTGTACATGTTTTCCTACTATGACGTTATTTAAAGTCAAAACTGATCCTCGTCTTTTGCTCGCACATTGTGTTGCAAAGCACATTTGTGTCGCACATTGTGTTGCACATATAACTGCAGGCGACAGGTGCTGCTTAAAAAAAACCTTTAATAAAAAGTGTAGAGGATGAAAACGGTTTTATTGGATAGCTGATGATATTGGCAAGTGATTTTCGTTTAAAAATCATTGCTGACGCCTTTAGTTTATGAGAAAACCGTTGTTGTTTAAGCGCGTTCGATATTCGAAAAAACTTGTCGAAAATTGTCGCGCAGCGCTAATGTCGGTCATGTTTATGCATGATTTTGATAACTTTAATAAAAAGTGTAGAGAATGAAAATGGTTTCATTTGATAGCTGATGATATTAGCAAGTGATGTTCGTTTGAAAATCTTTGCTGACGCCTTTAGTTTGTTAGAAAACCGTTGTTGTTTAAGCGCGTTCGATATTCGAAAAAACTTGCCGAAAATTGTCGCGCAGCGCTAAAGTCGGTCATGTTTATGCATGATTTTGATAACTTTAATAAAAAGTGTAGAGAATGAAAATGGTTTCATTTGATAGCTGATGATATTAGCAAGTGATGTTCGTTTAAAAATCTGTGCTGACGCCTTTAGTTTATGAGAAAACCGTTCTTGTTTGAGCGTGTTCGATATTCGAAAAAACTTGCCGAAAGGTCTACGGTTAGCTTAAAAGTCGTTTGAAATAATTCTTCTGAGTTGTTTGTATTATGATTTTAACATAATATGTTTTTTTGAGTATTTTTTTAGCTTATCTGCTCGTTTTTGTATTGGCGTTTTTTTCGCCAAATCGCGAAAGTGACGGCTGGGCGAAGTGACGGCTAGCTTTACTCTGGTGCATTCACCACCAACTATCATATCATTGTTGATTGTAAAGTTCCCTCCACACACTCTCTTTCACTTTATCATTTTTGTAATTTTGTAGCCTGCAATAACAAATCACCGGCCAAGGTGGCACAAGGCTAAGAAGTTGCTCATTAAAATCCGACAGCTATAAGCTGAAAAACACAACAGCCAGAAGGCATCATCCATGATCATCACACTGTATCCTACCAACCACACCTGCAGTAGGCCTAGCAGGCTAGTTGTTATTCAACACAGAACAGATCACTAGAGTTATTAGTAGCATTTGGTGACAAATTAACTGAAAAACCAACTTAAGTTATCTGATTCGCCCTTACAATGCACTCACTGTCAAGCGTAACACATCGACCAAGGACCAACACTAAGCGGCAGATGCGGCTAAGTTGAACCAATTTTTACTCTGCAGCAACCCGCATCAGTTGCTCGATTAGCAGGCGTGACATCAAAAATTTGCTGCCTCAGACCGAAAATTGCACGCCGTGTGAGCTAGGTTTTATTTGAACCAGGCTATCCTACCTGTTTTCCTACCTACTGTGTGCAATCTGTTTCTGGTCTGTACCCTTGCCCGCATGGCACACTGCCCACCTGCTAGGAAGGTAGTATGGTGCCCTGAATGATTGGTAGCTTCTGTGCTTGCTTGACAGGGTGCCTTCCTACGTCTTCAAACATTTTCTCTATACCTGCTTGCATGTCTACCTTTTCGAGTACTTTCATTACCTGCCAACTTTTGTACGTGCATGTGTTTGCGTAATTTTCACATCTTTCTTACACACTGTAATTTACTTGTGACCTCTCCAACAAGTTGCTAGCCTGTTTTTTGCATGCTTCAGCCTTTCTGCTTCGCAGTTATGGCCTGCATGCAATTCACTTCCTACTTGCTTGCCCTACTGCAAGAGTCCCTGCCAACCTGCCTGCTCTCGAAATTGTTAGCGGCATGTTTATCATCATTTTCTTATAGCTTGCAATTTTATCTATGTTGTTGTCTACATTTTTATCACTGCGTAAATGTGTATCTGCCTAGCATGTGTTTTCTTTGTACCCAACCTACTGAACAATTCTTCAAATATCATGGTGATGTGAAAAAAATTCCATAGAGTTGCAAGTGCATTATTTCATATTTGTGAGAAATTTTTGCTTTGGTTCCCTTCCACTAGTGTTTTGCAATGCCAGTTATGCATGACAAATCAATGGATTTTTGCAATAGTGTTAGGCCAGCTGTTTGTTTTGTGTGTTTTTTCCCATACGTTCCCAACAGTTGGATAAAATTCATAAACAACAGAGAACACTACTGATAAGGATGCTGTCCAAACAAACAATTGGTAAAGAAATATATTTTATTATAAGATGAAGATTTCAGTGATCTGGGCCATCATCTACTTTTACATGAAATCTCCCACTGAAAAGCAACAAGCAGTTCCTTTGAACAGAGAATACATGCTTTTATTCAGTCCAAACTATTGTTGTTGTCAAGGTGTTGATAACATTCAAGAAGAAACACAAGATTTAAACTAATTGCCAGTTTATTGTAACTACGTCATAGATATCATAGAGCATAAATCACAAGGTTTTTTAATTGAAAATGTAGGTTACATTTGTCCTTGTTTCTTTTCACTATTGTGTCTCACTTATAGTAGATATCATTTAATTTTGACGACAATGTTTTCAGCGTTGACAATAGCCTCACAAATTTCATTGTCAACAAAATGTCGAAGCAAAATTCACAAAAATTCAATTTTTTTCTGACTTCTGACAAACATTTCACGAAATTCTTCAACAACAAATTGACAAAATTTTGCAAACTTTTTGTCAATTCATTTTTCCAAACATTTTTGACAAAATTTTGCAAACTTTTTGTCAACTTCATTCTTCCAAAAAATTTTGGCAAAAGTTAGACATAAATTATCGTCAACAAAATGCAAATTAAAAGAAAGTTTCTTAAACGTTTGGCCAAATTTTTGGCTTATGCGTTTGTTTTTCATTGCTACCATCACTTTACATTATGCAGATTGACACAGAATCTTCATTACTCAGGTGTATAATGTATTTTCCATTGGATCTTTAATAAGTGTTTTACTGTGCAGCTTACCTTTAGTGATGAAAACTGCAGTTCATCAATTTACCTCCTAGCATTTCACCTCTGCTTTGTTTCTAAAACGCTACGTTTTTGTTTACAAATTACATGCATGTTTGTTGATCATACTGTTTTTCATGACATTTGATCACTCAAAGACAACAGAAATGTAATTATTGACTTGGTCTCTTTTCGCCCCCCAACCGCCCATTTCTGTTTCACCGCCCCCCAATCGCCCATTTCTGCTTCAACGTCCCCCTAGAGTTTCTCACCGCCCAATTTGGGAACCACTGGTATGGAGGCATGACGCTCAGTCTTTCCTTGGCTACGTTTTGTAGACTCATTCGATTTTCTTCAGCATTATGTGCACATCCGTTACAGGAGGGATTACGGTAAACAGAAGGCAGTTAGTGGTGTAAGCATCATCAATACCGGGGTTGTCAATTAAACGGTTAACGCACGAGTACGCGAACGTCGCGGATGCATATAAGAGACTTAGGTAACCTCTGTTCAAGTGCAGTTTACAATCAAGGGCGGCTTACATTAATTTTTAACACCATTTCGTGCGGCTTACAATCAAAGGCGGCTAACAACCGGGTGAATTCGGCAAGCACATAATCGACCACCGGAAAAAGCAAACGAGAACGTTGCTAATCAGCGAAAACGGATTTTACAAACGATGATGAAATGCGTCATAGGGGCCCTCCAATAAAAATTGCCCCGGGCCCCCCTACCCTTTAATCCGGCTCTGTAACAAGGAATTGGGCCGAGTGCTTTCCATTCCGTTTGCCATTGCTGTAGAGAACAAGAGACTGCAGTTCAGTTGATGCGCAGATTCGTAAGGGTCAGGTCCGAGGCGAAAGATTGTCAAGGCGCGTTTCTCAAATTTCTGCGGACTAGCTCCTCCACAACTCGCTATTAAAAGGCTAGCTGCCGCAACAACTTGGTCAAATGATTCGTGGCATTAAGACTGCGACACTTGGTTGAATGATTCGTTGCTGCAAGACTGCGTCACATGGACAGATCATTCATACCAGCATGGCCACGTCACCATTCACACCAGCCACCAGATCCTGGTTAAACAACTCAACGAAACCAGTGAGGTTTTGTTGACCATTGACTTTTGGTCCAATAGACAGATGCGCAGTTATAGTGGCATCACTATTCATTTCGCTTCAAATTGAAAGGTACACAATGCTATGCTGGCTTGCGGACGATCGTAACCTGCAATTTGAAGAAATAGTCAGGAATTTTGACATTACTAACAAACAAATTTTCACTGTTGCTAGACGAAAGTTTAAGCCTGACAGATGTCGTTTGACTGACAAAAGATTTGAAGCGTAGTTGTTTATCAATTGTAACAAAGATTTTAAACATTGAATATTTTTATTTAATCGTTATTCAAAGTGTATTTTGCAATGGAGTATCTGACAGGAGGGAAAAGCGGCGATTTGACTCCCCTGGCCAGCTAAATGCAAACAACACGCCCCACTTCGCTTAGCTTTCGGTTTTGGTGTTCCTTTAATTGGTTTTCAGTAGGTTGTCATCGTTTTGCGCGTTTCGAAGTATTTTCCATTGATTTGTGGTTTTAGTATATCCATACACACCGGACTCACCATCTTTCAACAACTTTTGTTTCTGAGTGTTGACTGATAGGTCCCGTGCAGAGGCCAGTGGGCCTCTTTCAGCTAAGTTTCCTTCTAGCTTAAACCTGTTGTTACGTCGGTGGTTTGTTGAATGCACGAACATCTCAGTAAACAATGTCATTTTTTTATTTCCGGTGCTTGATCCTTACAGATTAGTAATTTCATTTGTTGCATTCATTCACATCGTACGTTGTCTGAAAATATGCTTACAACAAATCATGCAATTGTGTTGTGTTTTCGTTCTGAAGATGTTACAAGACAAATGTAATATCGATTGTGATCGTTATTACTTCCAATGTAATCGTAATTGGTTACATTGTGATTTTGTGTAGTCGTAATCGAGCAGGTGGCAAGTAATCGTAATCGATTACATTTGTGGTGTAATCGCCCCATGTCTGGTGTTAGCACAGTGTATTGTTGCAATGAGTTCCAAGTGCACCAATTCATAAAATGCATGATGCTGTGGTTAATGGGCAAACAGGCACTAAATTGAAGTAATAGAAACACTAATGCAAAGATTACTGCTTGCAAAGGTTCGAAAGTTTCAATGATGCTGTGTTTACTGTGACTTTTGTTGCTTGCATAATGCGAAACTCCCAATATCCTCAACAAGATACTTTTTGATGAGATTTTTTTCTAGATTTGCTGTCCTAACAATATTACCAGTGATGATATTCAAGCGCAAACAAACACCAAGTTGAGAAAATGAAGAGATTGGTGCAAGGCTTACTGTTTGCTAAGTTTTCAACCTGCCACCAGTTTGTCTGATGCAAACCTACCAACGGTTTGCCTTGTGCAGGTATGTGTGAATTAAACTTGCCGACGTCCTCAGTGGAGCTTCCTTTTCATTCTTTTTGAGAGTTTTTGACGTAATCATATTCAAAGTGACGGTGTTTGAAGCATCATGTTGAAAAGCAAAAGTTTGGTGCAGTGCTTACTCCTTTTAATCAGTCTGACAGTTAACACAAAAGCCTGCAAATATACATCACAGCAATTTCTCACTGTTTCCGGTTGCGTAGATGAAGTCATCGCTTTTGTTCACTGTTAGATTATACCTACTATGTCCAACCCGCGGGCCGCATGTGGCCCAGTTTAGGATTTTACAGTGGTATAAGTATCCTACATACAACCTGTCCTTGTTTTGATAATATTTAATTCGACCAATTTGATGTAGGTGGTCCTCTTTATGACGTCTGTTACGATTCGAACTCTTTCAGTATATCAATTTAAGCTAAATTTAATTTGCTGAGATCAAAGTAAGTCATTCAATGTGCGACCCTCAAAAATATGTCTTTCAATGTGTGGCCCTGGTCTAGATAGTGACACACCTTTTGGCTCAGTAAGCCATTTGAGCATAGCTGGATTATACCAAACCATTTACTGCTGCATTGTGCTGAGTTGACATTCCAGTGTAGTGAACATTTTTATATATCAGTGTAATCGAAAGAGAGGCTTTCTTCAGGAGTGTATTATCATACAATGTGATAATACCCAATTTTTGCGTTGCATTGGAACTTCAAGATGTCTTATCGCTTAGTTAAAACACTGACCTGTAGTACTGGAACAAATAAGCTGACCTCTGAATTAGTAGGATCTCCATGGCCGTCCGCAGAAATTTTTTCAGAGAGGGGCGATGTTGACATTTTGCTCAACCTTTTCAGGTTGCTGACTATGCAATGTCAATGGACTTCACAAAACCCTCTACCCTTTCTACACCACAAAAAACACCCCATGTTTCGGCAACAGTCCCAAAAAAATGCGCTTCATTAGCAGCAATGCTTCTGTTCACATCGTATGAAACAACGTGGGCTTACTGTAGTGGTTTGTAACCTTTTTCGGTTTCACTCACACCTGCCATCGATTGCTGCGTTCCCATTCACCCTGTTGTGAATGCATGGCCGATGTGACAATAATCATAGTACAGTAGATTCGCTCTATAAGGTCACTTCAAGGGACCGGAGAAAAAACGCCTTTATAGGCGAACTGTTGTTGTAGCCGAACGACAGTAAATTGTGGTTAAAATGCTTTGTTTTGGTTAAATTCCAAACTTGCCAAGAATTGTTCTTTGACTAAAATTTCCGCTTCTGTATCGGCGTATCTTCTGATAAGAAAAAAAGATAAAATGTTTTGTCTTTATTTTTCGAAACTGTAGTCAACGTTGTTGTTGGAATATTACATTTTTTGCAAATTTTGCCACTTTTTACCATTTTCGCTGTTGAACGAGTCAATAATGTCATACTTTTTCCATAAAGGGATACTGCTTCATTCGGTCGACAATTTGCGTACAGCTCCACCAAGATTATCGATCACACTGACTACAGACGCAACCAGTGTTGCCAACTGGTATATAAATATCAAATTTATATATGAAAACTTTGGTATATTTTTTCGGAGGGTTTAGGTGAGACTTCAGACCAAATCCTTGGTTATATTGCAAAGCGTAAACAGAAAAACCATAGTAGCGTTAAAGCTATGGAAAAAATGTTTAGTGATTTTACTTAACATGGGAGTAAGGCACTTTCGGTAAGCGGAAAACGAGACTGGAAGAGAGCTGAGAAGTTCTGGAAAAACTTAATTTAGCGCTAGGTATGCGCCTTCAGGCAGCCAATACATCCAAAGTTTGGAAAGCTGCGCATGAGTGGCAGAAGATTTAGAAAAGAGTGGCTGATAGATTTTGCATTGCTTGCAAAGGAGGATTCTGGTAATACTGTGTATCCCTTCTGCAAACTGCGCAAAAAGAAAATTGCAAACCGCAAGGCAGCTATTATACAGAATAATAATGCGGTGGATCACAAAAGAAATAGAAATGCTGTTGCAGCTGTTTGAAGGTTGCATTTTCCAGTGGTAGCTTAATTCTGTCAAAGCTGCTGAAGATACGAAAGTAGGAATTCAGCGTGTAGTTTCTCCATGATGCAACTGCTCAACAACAACTCTTGATCATTTAAATTCTAAGTGAAGTAGTAAAAAGCATGGAAAAAGCAGCGTTACATTTTTAATTTTCTGTAACAGATGTTTTGGCATATTTTTAGACTCGACTTGGTATACTTGTTGGAAGAAGAAATGGCAACCATGGTCGCAACTCGCAACAATCACTAATGCTGTCCTGTAAAACTCATGGGGCGATTTGCCAACATTGCTGGTAACGGCGCAATCTTTGATGCCATTCTCAGCTCAAACCTGTTACGGCTCAACGATTGGTCGCTAACTTAATTGCGTTCCTATTCGGCCATAAAAGATTTGTGTGGTGGCTCCACATAGCTCAGCTTACACTTCAAAGTGTAAAAGAAAGTTGCAACTGTCGACATCAACGAACAATTATTTTGCGAGGACCGCCAAAAAGCGTCGCTACAGGCGAAGTGACGGTATAGCCGAACTCAAATGCACGTAAAAGATAGGAATTTTTCTGGGACCGACGAAAAAGCGTCGTTGTAAGCGAACTGTCGGTATAGCCGAATTCGTCAAAGGCGAATTTTACATCAAATGTATATTAGGTATTCGCCAGTTAAACTTAAATTTGTAGTTTTCATTATGACATCGTAGACCTCTTTTGTGACGGTCGGTGACATATTTTTCTAGAACGTTCTTGAATTATCCGGTACATCGTAGCTTTGTTTAAATCTGTCGCATTACGTAGCTAAAACGATAGTATATAAATAGTTGTGGAATCTTATGATAGCAAGTTGCAGATTGTGACGTAATCCTGTTTACAACTTTAAGAACGTCTGAATTTCCTATTCCGTACTAGTATTCTCTGCAGTTCTATATATAACTAACTCCCTTTGTTACGTAATAGTGCGTCTGGTAATATCTGCCAAATTTTGCTCGGTTTATACGTATACGACCGACATTTCGCACTTCACTCTATTCAGAAGAATTAGAGTCGAAACGTGTTGTTGGAACTGACGGAAGGTACGTATTAATGATTAGAGTTAACTCAAGGTCAGAGTTAGTTGCGGATACAGACGGGAAATTCACGCTATATCGTTGGAATTTGTTGTGACGACAGAGTATTTCGAGAGTTGTTATTTGTGGTCATCCGGTTTAAATATGAGAAGTATTAACTGTTGTAAATTGCTTTTAAGTAGTGAAGAGAGTTTGGTGCGTCCTGCCCTAGAAAATATAAAGTAGGTGAATTGCGAAATACTGTGTTTTTGGCTTGGGAAGATAGAGTTCTACTCCAAGTGCAGTAGAGTTTGCCTGATTCGTCACCTCAAGGGAAATAGAAAAAAGTGACATTTTAGGCGAAGTGAGGAATTATGCAAACAGGTGAAAACTCTATCATAGAAGCTCGTATACTTTGTCGTAGTAACTCGTATACGTATTTGCTTTTATTCGCAGTAAAATACAAGTTTATGACGTTATGGTTGAGTACAACAATTAATTCCTCTATCTAGACTCCTCCATTTAATCTAACACCTTTTAAATCGTAGACAAACTTTAAAAACTTTCCGCGTTCTATCAGTGAGGAGTCGGTCGCGTTTTCGCACCACGTGTATAAATTCGATAAACAAATTGCGAGGTGTAGCAATTCTCAGATAAAGATCCTTAATTCGTTTGAATTGCCACACGTACCAGCTGCTTAGACATCAAAAACGAAACGGTAAATAACGTATTAGCCGAACAAAACGCTTCTAAAGGACAGAAAGAGGTGACGAATTGAGCAAATTGACAAATTAGACCACAGAAATGTACACAAAAGATAGCAATTCTGCCGGGGACCGACGAAAAGGTAACGAATTGACGAAATAGACAAGTTCTGTATTTGTGACTTAGCATTAAGAGAGGTTTGCGGAAAAATTCTGCTTTCATCGTCCAGTGCTCGTACGGCGCTTCATAGAACAAAGTTTAGTTGAATTAAAGGCTCTTGCAATATAATATGGATTGTAGAGTGAACACCAACGTACGCGCTTACCGCGAATAATTTTATCTGGGTAAATTAGAGGTGAATCTCGAAAAGCGTGACACCAGGTTTCTAACTTTGTGTAATTTTTTGTAGTAGAAATTTGACTACATCATCGTTTGTATTCTGTTTCAATTCTAGACCTTAAGCTTTGCATACATTTAGCTTAAACAAGATTTTTTGGTCATCAAATGCCGAAAATTCGCAAGTGGAGCGAGAGCAACCGGGCAATTCCCCCCTATATATTCAAAAACATGTTCAGTTGTTAGTTCAGTTGAATATATCAGCTGGATGTGGCCTTGCTTGCTAAGTACGTAAAGTCAGTCATAATTTGTGGATTCGTTGAAAACCATGGCAATCCAATTCTTTTTTCTTTACAGTTCATGGCAATGCTTACTTGTAAAGAAATGCCCTACGTTGAAAATTTGCTGATAACCTACTGTGTAAATCGTCGTAATACTAATATATCTCGCTATTGCTGCCAACGAAGCGTTTTTTGTGATTGTTACCGTAACATGGGGGCATTTTCTTTGTCAAGTAGAAAGGATAAAGCGTTTTGTGAATGTCCATTTGCATTGCATCGTCAGCAATGTTCCCTCTAAGGGGCGCAAATACTCAGAACCACCAGAACTGTTGCGCAGTGAAATCTCTTTCTTGCGCACTTGCAACATTCCAAACCAACATAAAAGCACGCAAACAAGGAGGTATTTGAACGAAATGTGCATTTTGCTTGTATTTTGATAAGATTGTATACTTATTATATAATTCACAAAGTTTGTAATTCATTGAAAACGCCAGTTACTCAGCCCTAAAATAATTATGCTCACTAAAACAAATACTGGTTCAGTGTAAAATTGTCTTAGAGGGACACTGATCGTCAGCAATTTGAAAATGGTAAACGAAATGTCGACGTTGCCCCCCTGGAAAAATATCTGAGGACGCCCATAAATGATCGTGCTTTCTCGCTTTCGTTTTTTCGTTACTTTCGTGCTTTCACTCATTACGAATTGTTTGTTTCTTTCCGTTCTCTTAATTCGGTTTCGAAATGAACAGAATCATCCCGCTTCTTGTTATTATTTCATGAAAATTACCAGCTTTAACAAATGTTATACACAAATTACTAAGGGCGTTGCAGACTATTCCAAACGACAATTAAAAACTGTAAGGTTCCCCATCCAAAGAGCACTGATTTAAGGTTTAGCAGGTAACAAACTCCCAACCAAAAACATGTTTCAGCAGTTTTTCAAGATGAAAACGTTTACTCCTTCTTCATCGAAAAATATACTTCTCTTTTTCATGATGTTGAACAACTAGCTGCCTGTAATTATTTGGAATTTTTATTATGATGCAAAGAAGCTGCTTCTTCAAGCATATATTTGTATCATAATAACAAGTAATTAGATAGCTTGGGGAAGCTTAAATGATTTGCTTGTGTGCTTAGTGAGCGCGTTAGGTCAAAAGACAACAAAGAAGAATATGTTTTTATCCCAGTACACGATATTTCCAATTGGTTCAGTTACACTAGTAAGTATAGTAATGTCTGGTAAAAAACTTCCTGGTAATCCATAGCTGCCAAAGGTTTCGACAGATATGGTTGCAAGATTTTGAACTTAAAAGTTGGCTCAGTGCCTACCGCCTATCCTACTGATTCAAAAAAAGCCTTTTGCTAAGTTTGCAGTAATGAAACATAGCGAAACACTGAG
>Ga0210059_1010512_pt1 | contig 14270 bp, 8 predicted proteins | sample Ectturendosymbi2_FD_188042 | JGI IMG/M metagenome (GOLD analysis project Ga0210059, IMG submission 188042) | Ecteinascidia turbinata endosymbiont from Florida, USA - Sample 2 (SPAdes) (version 2) | ecosystem: Host-associated > Tunicates > Ascidians > Unclassified | place: Key West, Florida... | reverse complement strand
ATTTCTGCTTACTTTGGAGTGTGTGATGCAGTTGTGAATACGTTTATGTTTGAAAACTGTCGTGTACTTTAACTTGAGATTAGACAGAGACCTTGAGATTAGAATACAGAGAAAGTTGGGTAGCGACACTACAACTTCTTTTCTTGGTTTGCAAAGCCAGTTTAACAAAGCTGTTTGAAACTCACCGCTGAAATTGAACCAGCGGTGTTAATTTCAGCATCTCGGCTGGAGGTGGTAACTTCCTTTTCTGGCGTCTGCGCAGCGCACTTTATACCTTGAAGTATGCGATGAAGTGATACACATCTACAAATTAAAACAGGTTTAAAGCGTTTTGACTGGTTTAAGTGTTGAAGCCAGTGGTTCCCATATTATGGGTCGCGACCCAAACAAAGGTTACGAATTCGCAGAGGATCAGAAAATAGGTCGCGCCGAGGCGATCAAAACCTAAACCTGAGTTGTAATTATTCAGACTTGTTCGCTTGTCTGTTTGTAGTGTGGCGTAGGTACTTGAGAAAAGAGTAAACTGCTGACACTGAAAACAAACTTAGCAACCTACTGCCAAAAATCATCCATACAATCAACATTTTTGTCATATTAACATACGCTGTTTGAGACTTGGTTCGCAAGATGTTCATCAATTCAGATTTCAGTCACGCTCGAAAAAGTTTTGGAACCGCTGGTTAAAGCAGTATGCTATCATTATCAGGCGTCTTCAGACAACCATCCACATCCGGATTCACTATCATTTCTCAACTTTTTCTGAGTATTGCAAACGCTCTATATGGCAATTTGACACTAACGCTATCAATCAAAAATTTTGGCGTGTATCCCATTTCTTTACTTAGTGATCTTTGTCATGTTGCTTATGCAGTACAGATTGCAGTTTTGACAACGAAATACAAATATGTGCAACATAAATATACGAAGTAGGATTAAATGTGAATTCTGGTACTCAAAAACGTAAAGAGAAAGCACAACAGCAAATTCAAAGTTCTGCTGCAAAGTTCAGAAAGCTGACAGAATTTTTTGCTGCTTCATCACCCCGACTAACAACAATTTAGCTGAAACAGGTCAGTTTGTAATGCTTTACTAGTAATTATCCAAGTTCAAAGACAAGATTTTCTTGCCTTTGCTGCTGCAAATGTATTGATTTATTTCATCAATAAATTGATACAATTTGAAAGGCCACATTTATTGACATAGGAAATATCTAACGCCATAGGCGCTCAATGAGAAGTTCTTGGTCAGCAATTTTGTGACATGAATTGCGACAATTGTGTCCATCCACGGAGATGTTCAGTTTATAAGCCAACTCAAATACAAAACACATGTAGCAGTAATTGAAAAGTTCACATTTATGACTAGTATACTTAACGCTGTTGCACAGTTTCATTATTATCTTGAAAAAGTAGTTAGTATTAGTTACATTTTCTTGTGATTACTCTTTCATCCCCTCCATATTGAGGATATGCGCAAGACAAATAGTAATACATAATTAACTTGATTTTATTATTAATGACAACCACCAAATCATGATTTAAACTCACTGGAAACAAACGGTTGTCCGTCTCAAGTTAAAAACATCTCGCAAAAGCATTTCATACTTTGGTCAAAACAATTTACATGCTTTTGTGCGCCCCTGAGCATCTCCATCCGACGTTTTTAGCCATTTACTTCAGAACCTGTTGTTAAAATGTCTTCATTTTCTTCCCGCTACCATATTGAAATTTGATAATAAGTGAAAATAGTTATAGCTGGTGCGCTGTTTCACTGTTTGTCATCCCCTTGTGTTCATGGGAAGGGGGAAATGGGCATTTGTTACCACCTGGAAATTGGGTCTAAGTACCAAAAATTTCTAGAACACCTAAAGTCAGCAGCTTAATTGACTTAATTCTTGCAATGACAGTTTCATTTTCCAGTATGACACTCACACTGCACAAGAGCCGGATTCACTGTTCGGGCATCATGGAGTGATGACTGATGAGCTTGCAGTTCAGTAAATCCGCTACATTGCCTGCAGAGGCAGGTTGCGAAACTTAGGGGAGGATAGTTTTTAAATTAGCTTTTATCGCGTAACAATAACATGGCAACAAAGGTTCAGTTAAGTTACGGCAGTAGGCGTTTTGCTGCATGTGACTGTTGAACGCAGACATCTGTGGCAGGTAATGCAGCGAGGCAGCGACTGCTGATATCAATAAGTCGCGGTGTGAAAAGAAACATACGATGTGAAAACTGAAAAGAAATATTGCTGCCAACGAGTTTTATACGGTGTGAAAAGAAACATTGCTGCCAACGAAGCGCATTTTTGGGACTGTTGCAGTAACGTGGGTCATTTTCTTTGTGGTGTAGCAAGGGTAAAGCGTTATGTGAACGTCTATCGTCTGCATTTGTGTCGTCAGCAGCCTGAAATGGACAACCAAAATGTCGACTTTGCCTGTCCTGGAAAAGTTTTGCCGACACCCATGCCTGTACTATTTGTGTTTACAATCTAACATCTGCTTTGCACTTCGCTATATAACCATTTTTGTGTTATTCGAGTACCCTTTGTTCCAGCCTCTCGGTTAGCGTGTCAATTGAATGTGTGATTCACCACGAACGTGGTATGCTCGAAGACTTACAACCCTATATATGTGGCGCGAACAAGCGAAGACTTAAGCCCATATATATGTAACGTTTGTGAGTTTTTAGAAACTAATTATTGCATGCCCACACGTTGGCTAACGGGCCCCCTTCAGAAAAGTTTCCCCCGCTGGCTCAAACCTCTGGTTACGCCACTGACTGTGGGGAGCGGCACTTTTCGACTCGCCGCGGGGCGGCACTTTCCCATGTCGGGTCCCTCACCTAGAGGCGAACCCATAGCAGTTTGGATTGCGTTTTGGCGGCATTTTGAAAATATCTTTTCAATGATATATAATATTGAAAAACGAATTAGTTCGCCGCACCCCTGGGTATTCAAATGGCCCACTAGCCAGTGGCGTAACTGACAGCGAGCCGCCCCCCTGGCAAGAAAAATGTAAAAACTGGGCCCCTTTTAGCTGACATTTTGACATTTTTTATTCTTTTGTATTTCAGTTGGTTGCTGTTTTTTGCGTTTTTCCAGGTGTTTTCGTATTTATAGCCAGTTTAGACATCCACGACATCCCGGGTTCAGTATAATTTCTGAACCTTTTTTCTGAGTGTCGGCTAGTCCCCCCTACGGTGGCCAATGGACCCCCTTCAGCTGAGTTTTCCCCCCCTGGCCCAAACCTCTAGCTACGCCACTGACCCTAGGGTGCCGCGGCACCCTGGTAGGGAACCACTGAGCTATGGTTTCCCGTTTTTGTACTCTTTTATTATGCGATTGTGCTTGTGATATGGACAACGAGTCTGCGATAAAAAAAACAAACATTATTTAGTTACTTACTAGTTTGGATGTGCAGCAATGTATTCACTATGTTTGCAGGTTTTTGCGCTTGCCCTCATGCAGACAAAAATCACGTTTACACTGTCTTAACAGTTACAACTGGCCCTTTGAGGTCAACCATAATGCTGATATGGCCCTCAGTGAAAATGAGTTTGACACCTCTGCCTGTGAAATAATTTTTTCTTAGTAAGAATACACTCTAGTGTTTACTTATCGCAGTTAACTGTATGTGCAGTTTAGTAAGCTCTTTTCGACTACCGGAAAAATCAAATGATACGTTGCGAATCAGCGCAAACGTAATTTTGCGAACGATGACGTGGCGTCAGACAGCAAACACGAATATACCGTGGACCGGCGGTCAATGTGTTTAAACATTGACCGTTGAAATTTTTCTCAGGCCACGATGACGTCATCCAAATATCCCATAACCCTCACCCACTGATGACATAGTCCCCCAAAAAGTTCAAACGCAAAAATTCCCGGATATTTGAACCAAGTCTGCAGTTATTTTTTGACAGAACGTATAAACTCATTACATTCAAAAATGGATGTTTTAAACAACAGTGGTGATGTTTAATAAAAGCAAGAATGTTGGTAATTGAATTGATTAAGTTAGCCCAGATTTTAATTTCTGCGCGGCAAAGGAACTGCTTAAAATTTTTGCTTAAAACTAAAATACAGCTTACAAAAAATCTGTAGCTGGTAATAGTCTTAGGTTCTTTGCGATCGGAAGGCCCGAGAGGCAAGTGCGCAAAACTTCACACTGTGGCAGCAAGCAACAATAGAGATCATGCGCCGCAATCACTCTATTATTGCTTGTTCGTGCCACATATACATGGGTGTTATTCTTCACGCACATCCCGTTCATGGTGAATGGCACATTTAACGCAACGACAACGGAGAGGCTGCAACAGTTCCACGTGGCAAAATAACAAAAGAAGAAATTTGCTGTAGAGCTCAGTATCCTGTAAAGCCAATTATTACTCTCAAGATATCATTTTTTCAGAATACTGCAACGAAACGACGGAAGCTTTCCCAGGAAATGTTTCTATAACTGTTACTTTCCCCGAAACACTTGAGGGATTTTCGAATAACACCATAGAGAAGTGTACCGATGGAACACAAAATGGTTAGTGCTGCATCGTAGTGAGTCCTTTACTTTTACAGTAATTATGTGATAATGCTGGGTTTAAATTTCACTGCAACGATTTGTTTCTACAGTAATAAATTTCTTCGAAAATGAAATCCGTCTCACAGAAAAATGCGCGCCTTTAAGAAGCTGGCAGATAAGAGAGAGATGTATTTAGTGACGGCGAGTAAAGTTCACACATGTTCACAGAAAGACGAAGAAAATAAAAATCATAGCAAGCGCTACAGTTGACAACAAAACACAAGAAATAGGCCGACAGTCTTTATGTGTACAGCGGGTTATTTAATTTATTTTCTTTTTATATATATTTTTTTTCCGAGGCTCGGACATCGAAAAGTTATCTGGTCAAGGTGTTTAATGTTGTTCGTCGATTTGTATTCGAATATGACCATGGCAACTAGGATTTCATCAAAGCGGAGCGATGTGTCCGCAGGTGGGATATGAGACCGATACGGGCGTGGAAATCCCTCCCACAGGTCTGACGCTGGTGGGTGAGAGGCGTGTTGACTGCGTTGTAAGTTCGAGCGTTTCGTGTCTGGCGTTTTTCTTTGGCGGTGGAACTTTGAAACTACGAGTGGAGATATCCTCTGTGGATCATACTTCGCCAAGCTAGTCCGTCAGATGCTGTGTTTTCCCAGGTTGTGACGTCGATGTTGAAAGCTTTGAGAAATGCTTTGAGGGAGTCTTTGTAGCGCTTGCGCTGTCCTCCGATCTTTCTTCCACTTCGACTGAGTTCACCATGCAACCGCTGCTTGGAGATACCTGAGTCCGACATTCGAAGGACGTGACCCACCCATCGTGTCTTTGCCTTGCTGATGGTGGTGATGACCCAAGGGAGTTCCGCCCTCTCCAGCACCTCGGTGTCGGGGATCTTGTCTTGCCAGCGGATTTTGAAAATGCTGCGAAGACATCGGAGATGAAACTACTGGAGTTGCTTTTCATGTCTCCTGTAAATGTTCCAGGTTTCACAGCCGTAGAGAAGTGTCGAAGACGACTGCTCTGTAGACTTTGATTTTGTTTCGCTGCGAGATTCCTCTTCTTTCCCCGACTCTCTTACTTTAATCTTCCAACGGCACTGCTGGCCACAAGTGTCTTATGAAATGTCTTAAAAAACAATATGTAACTGAAAATGTACAAGAAACTCACATGTTCTAAAACATAAAAAGAATAACAAAGAAACAAGCACAAAAAATCAATGTAACATCTCGTGAAATTGAATAGGAGCCAATAAAAATGAAATTTGTTTTTACTTACTTGGTGTTGTGAGAACAGGAACTCTTGTGATTGATTGCAAAACGTTTTTAAGGGTACAGCCTTTAAATTTGTTCCACCTTATTCCAAACAGAAGATACCCTACACGAAATTGATTTTTTACCGGCATTCCTTGAAACTCGATGAATAAAGTAATTTTCCATATTACCAAACCTGGCTTGATAAGTATGAACAGAAGAAGTTTCCTGAATACAGTATGTACCTTATACATTTCTAGTAATTTTCCGTGGTGAAATTTATGTATAAATTTTGCTAATTCAAATTGATGAATGTCATTCAGCTTCAATATTTTTAAGTTCTTGTACGAAAGAGTTATGTCACATCTATATTTGCTAAAATCCTTATCCGTAATATGTTGTTTTGTATGACCGACAATCGTTGCAGAACAGAGTTATTGGCTGTACCTCACGACATAGGGCAATATTGTAAGTCACAATGAACGAAGCTAAAGTATAATAATTTCAAAACGTTAATGGGAACAAATTCACGAATTTTGAAGAAGATGTTACAGGCATAGAGAGGTTTTCTTTTTATTTAATTAAACCACTCCATTCTACAAGACAGGATTTGGAGAGTATCTACATAATTGGGAACACTCATTTCACTGAAGTATGTCAATAGGTTAATGTCAAAATATCCATAAATGCAATATATATAATTTACATTTTGAAGACAATAATTGCAAATAGTTCATGTGAAAAGAGATCATAATTGGGAGTAGGACGTCTATAGACAACCCCAATTGCACATTTTCCGTTATTGAGCTGTAATTCTACTCTTAGGTATTCACACTTTTCAAAATTAAGTGTTAGGTTGGAGGAAACAATAAAGTCAATAAAATTTGTTATGTAAAGTTCAATACCTCCAGCAATTTGCAGTGTCAGCATGAACAAAATTACATCCACAAAGACTAATATTATAAGAAATTTGAAGGGTCATTTTGAGTTTTGTCTTACTTACAGCAATAACATCAAGTAGTTTTCCTAACTGACTAAAAAAATCTATTAATTTGAAAATATATTTACTTACGCTTCTAATATCTTATGCACTATAGAGAAACTATCATTTTCATATTGGTTAAGTAGGTCAATGGTTTCATACAAAGTGTGATGCTTGGATACACTCCAAAGTTCCATATCATCTTCTTGGTTACTACTATTGCTAACATTCAAAGGTAATTGCTGATTTATAGAGGGTGTTGAATCATGGAGGCTAACCTGTATGCCAGTTGGAGCAAGCATAAACTGTACAAGATTCTAAAAAAGAATGAATTTCATCATCAGACATATTACAGCACTTTAAATGGAACCAATACTTATCCTACAAACAACATATACAGCAATGTCAGATATGAATGTATTTTTGCATGCTTTGCAGTTGATAACATCAGCCTATTCATAGAAACATGATTCATGTTAGTCATTTATAATAAAGTCACATTGTATTCATGACTTCTTTTCAGCTTCTGCTGGGAGGTCTTCAACTCTTCTTATAATTTTTGCTTAGCTGTCATCTGTTTTTCTCAAATAAGTTAATGCATGTCTTGTCCAGATGTATTTGTAGTTATATTTTATTTTGAAAGATAGAGCTGCAACGAAAATGTGATTGTTTCTTTTGGTTAGGCTTTCATTTGTGTACAACTTTGGTCCACTAGACATATTTCTGTCAATATTCTTCACTTTCATCCGCTTGCTGTATATGCTGTCTCTTAAATTTGGCTGTTAAATTTCGCAATAATGATAGAATTGGGGTATTTTTGTGTTGGAGGTTCCAATCGATGCAAAATACTGATTTCGCCACTTGTAATGTTTACTCCGCGTTTCTTGACCAACTTTACCACAATTTCAACTGTGCATTCGATGGGTTGGTTTGTCATTCCTTGAAAATCGAGGCAACACCTTCAACTATATTGTTCAACGTTGTTTAGTTTCATATCTGTTTCTTCATTTTCTTTTTTCACGGTTGATACAATTTCTTTGAAAAGTGATATTCTGATTCTACAAATCTCTGTTGACACTTTTAACAGTTTGAAGCTCATTCTTTATTTCTTCATAAGCACTACTCAGTAATTCTTGGCTTCTTATTTCTTGCATTTCGCTCATAATCATCGATGAAGTACTATCAGGCTTTTTTTGAGAATTTTGGACAACCTCTGTAAGTTTGCCCAATTTGTCAGTCATCGATGCAACAGTCATTTTCTTCATTGATTGAATTGCGGTCTACTTCGTTGCTTTGGACTTGCATTAGGCTCGTGGTTGCATCTAAACGTTTCGGCAGTGAGGAGCACGTCCGATCAGTTCGGCGGTCCCTATGACTGAGATAAAACAGTATTGTGATCTAATTTAAGGCTGGCAAACCTTAAGTTTTGTGTTTTTTGTGAATGATAAATCAGTTAGGAACAAAGTATAAAGAAAAACCGAAATTATGCTGACGAAACACTCTCTAAAAATGTTCTGATCGTTTACATCTCTGCAAAAGCAATTTCTTCGCTCTTTTTCCAAAATAAGTGTGAACTTTTGTAGAAAACATTTCGCTCGTTCAACTTCTTTGGGTTTGAGTACATTACTTTGCTTCAGTGTATTTCCCTGGTTTGGATGCTTGTGCTTTCAGGAACAAGATATGGTAGTTTTACTAATGGCCAACAGCTTATGATTTTTTGTTAGATTGATTGTGGTAATCATACTTGGCACAGTCTTAGTAACCATAATTTATTAGTGACACAAAGTTTCCGCACATTGTTTTGAGGAAATCCCGATTCAATACTCAGTCTAATAGACGAAGGAGAAAACGAGAGCTATAAACTACGTAAAAATTATCTCATGGCTTGCCGAGCAGACATTTTGATATTTAAGGAAAATGCTTTCTATTTTTCTTGTACAGGCAAGCAGACTCTTTTTTCGAATAAAAATAAAAAATCTGATGAATATAAAGGACTTGCGTAATGGTTACAAGTCAATGTTAGCGTTATGAATATCAGCGTTGACGCACGAATGCTAAATATATCCAACGTTTACAACCAGATGTGCGTCTTGCGCATATGCATTTTTGTGCCAGATTGCAATGATAACAGCAAAATAACTATATTTTTAGTCGGAAAGCCGTATGGAACAAGATTTTGTCAAACTGGCAAAGTTTGGAAAGATCCGTTGTGGTTATCATCGTGTGAAACACGTTTGGAGGTGACAATAAAACCAGAGAGCTATTTACTTTCAATCAGAATAGGAACAACGTGATGTGTTTGCGTAATTCATCATCATTTTCGCTCTTAAGTTTGTGGTAAACTATAAAATGTTTCCAGGTTTGCAATAGTTTTGCATCTGCTGTTACATTTGGTATTTGTGTTGTTGTGATTCAAAATTCATGTTTTGAAAACTTTTTTGTCCAAAAAACAATTGATTTTTGAAACAGTGCTTTTTACAAAAAAACGTTTTGTGAGTTGAAAACAGATCAGTAACCTAGAATGGATAAATTATTAAAACCTGCAAACACAGTGGAATCGGCATGAATTTTTATCTGGCTTCAGAAGATTATGATGAGTTTATTCCAGTGATTTTTGTTGTCTATAGCAGGGAACAGCCTCTTTTGTCGCCTCGGCAGTGGCGTAACCAAGTGCACATTATGCTCTTTTTGCAAAATACGAAAGAATAAAAGAAATACTTGAACTATTACTTCGGAAGTTGTTTTGTATTGCGTTATAACAACAATTTACAGAGTTTTCATTGTGTTGTAGGAGTCACCAAAGAGTGCACAATGCCTAAATGAAGCAAGCGTTTTTCTGAAAGTCTAGGCATGTCGGTTTTACTTTTAAGAGCGAAATCACCTGATGTTATTATCGAAGCATACTCAGGCGTTGGGTATTTCAACAAGTTGTCTTAATACAAAGCAGCTTTCTCATGAAATTAACTATTCGAAGGTTGTATTCCGCGCAGGATTTAAACAAGCAGCCAGTTAATGACAGCCAGAGAGAAGAAGTTGCTTCCGACGTAGCGGCATTAACTGCTAATCCGGAAAATCTGAAACCTGAAGATGTGGAGCAGGCAACCACAATTTTAAATGGAGTTACGAACACGACGTCGTTAACTACGACTGTATGTTGAACATATTCAAACATAAATGTTCACTCTGAATAGTTGCTTAAAATTTCGTTTTATTTCAGACTTCTTCTTTGGTTGTTGCATCAGTTGGTAACCTGTTAGCAGTTCAAGTGGAAATTCTTGAAGAAAGTAACACCTCACAAAAGTGAGTTTGCATTGACGCTATTAGCATTTGAATGTTGCTCTTCAAATAGAGTTGTTGATCTTCGAAATAACCTTCAGTTACAATAAAGTTATATTGGTACCAAAAATTCTATTTTCGCAACGATTGTAGAAACGCGCGTTGTGCTCGCATTTTCCGTACTTTGTGCTCTTTCGGTTGCGATCGTGATCGAACTGAAGCGTTTGGTTGCATGCCGGTGTCAAGCGAATTTTTCGACCTCTGCGAAATTTCTGACCTGTTGTTGTTTGTCAGTTATTTGCCTTCTCAGAGTGAAGGAGTAAAGTTTGGCCATTACTTTTTTGATGTGTGTTGTGTAAATTAAAACTTTTTGGTTAGATGCCAGATACCCACAATAAGCTACAGTACGGGAACAACTGTAACCACCGAAAAAGATTGGACTTAGTCTTAGACCTCAATTATTTTTCTTTTTCTTACCCTAACCCAAACCTTAAACCTACACACTTACCTAAACACCAAACACTAAGCCTTAATCATCCGTTTTTTAGCCTATTTGATGTGTAGAATATTACTCTATGCATGCGGACATGGCGTAAAGTCAGAAATTTCGCAGGTCAGAAATTTCGCTTGACACCGGAAAGGTTTGGACATTTTTGGTGTCTGTTCAGCTGGACGTTGTATGACAGGTGCAAGAGCCCAGTAGAGATGCAGTATTTTCGCCTTTTTGGTTGAGTTTCGTTTGACGCAATGTCGGGTTCACCGCTCGAGAAGAGAAAACACGTTTTCAATTTACTTAATTTGAAACTGAAAGCCGGTCTTGTGAGCTAGTTTAAACACGCAGACACCGCGCGATGTAGTTAGTTTCGACCGCAGTGAAGTAGGTTGTTGTTGAGAAAATTCGGGTGACTTCGCACATCAGTGTACTCGTGGGAAGGGTTAAAAATCTGGTAAGGTGTTCATTTTAGTGTGCGCCGAATACGTTTGTTGCCGAATTCTATGTGTTTGTTTGTTTCCTTGAACAGAAACGTGGCTTGGACAGTGCCGGATTTACAGCAGTAGCAAATGTAGCAATTGCTACGGACCCCGCGCTTTTGGGGGCCAAGCGGCCCATTGTGGGAAATTTGTTCTTTATTATATCCAAAGGCGGATATTAGAATTTAGGTAACCAGGCAAACTCCCAGCAATGGGGCTCTATAGTTTGCACATGCTATACAGAAACTTTATTCGCTGAAATCAAGTTAAATTTTTAATTTTGTCTAGGAATTTGCTTCTGCTTAAATGTATATTTCACAATGTAAATTGTTTGACGTCATTTGATTTTAAGTTGTTCTTTGTCTGCACATTAAAACTGTTGAGGAGCCCCTTTTGGCACATTTGCACATAATCTTGCTATATATTGACAAACATATGACTTGCTTCAGAGCTTATTAGATGTGGCTGTAGAGTGATTAATAGGCTTTTTAACAAAACAATTCAAAAACTAAGTGCTAAACTCTCAAAAGGGGTCCCACCGCATCTCTAAAAAACGGGACCGCGTGGCTACCGCCTCGTTTGCCTCCACTAAAATCCACACCTGATTATATATACAGAATTAAAAAATATCATTGGCAAACCTGGATTCAGCATCTATTCACTAGCCAATGGGTAGTGTACTTGAAGTCGTCTTTATAAATTTGGGAAATGATTTGCGCACTTATTTATCTCTCATATTAACCAACTGCAGTGGAGAAGGATCATATTCTAAACTTAAGTTGGTAGAATGAACAAAGGAGCACCATTAGACAAAAGAAGCTTAATAGCCTGATTCTAAAGAGTAAAGGCTAACGCTAGAGCATGAACGTCTATGTGAAGTAGACACTACCAGTATCGTAAACAAATTCGCAATGGCAAAATCTAGAAAACACAATCTTATGCAGTAGGTTTGATGCTTTTGTCAATCGACTTAGACACATACTGAGACTACACTGTCTAGATGAGGGTTTCTCAACCTGTGGGCCACCGAATAATTTTTTACGGGCCCCCACGCCCTGTTATTATTGAAATTAAGTACGTTTTGCAAGTTGAACCTTTTCATCGAAAACTTAGGTAGTTCTTGAGCTACGAACGTCATAATACGTTCTCTTTCGTCATTATGTGTTAGAAAATATTTCAACATGGAAATGTTCATGTTGCCTCAGTGTTGCCAGATGTGCTATTTTTCCGCCAAATTTGGCTATTTTTTTATTTGGTTGGCGGGTAAAATTCGCGTTTGGCGGGTGGCGGCTTTTTTGGCTATTTTCGCAATATTTTGGCAGAAAATTTGGCGGATTTTTGTGCAAGATTTAGACCATTAAGTCCTGTGGAAACCCTGTAATCGGTTAGGTTTCAGAGGTCAGCTCGACGCTCGTCACTTGACAGGTTGATGTAGCAAACTTGTGCTTGACTGCATTGCACTGGTGCGCCTAGTGATTTTTCACTAGATCTAGTGATTTTTCGGCTCATCTAGTTATCTAGTGATTTTTCAATGCAATCTAGTGATTTTTTTCAAAGTATGTGTTTCAAGAAAATCGGTTGTCTTTTTTAAAACTTTTCAGCCCTTTTTCAAATGTTTTTAGCCTTTTTTAATGCATAAACAATTGATTATGTGAATTATTGTTTGAAGATTTGCACCAACAGAACGAACAAGTGTTTCTAATTTGATTTTCTCATTGTTTGCACCTCCGTGCTGTTTAGTGTTAATTGCTACAATATTGGCTATGGCAGTATTTTCATTTCTTAGCAGGAACACTGCATTGAAAATAATTAAATAACTGTTAGGTTGATTGCTCTAAATACTCGGGAGTGGTGTCCTTTTCTGCTCTTGAGAAAAGCTTGAATATTTTAATGTTGGTATCAGCTTTTCCAAGCTTAAACATGTTCTATTTTAGCAAATTTGCAAATGATGCAAAGGTTTTTGGGCAATAAAGTAAATAGATGCATCATTTCAAGCAAAACTACGAATTTCAACGCAAGAAGTTGCAATCTAGTGATTTTTTTTTCAGATCTAGTGAATTTTGTGTGAATTTAGTGATTTTTGCCGAGAAGCCTGTGGCAGCACTGCTGCATTGAATCTACCTACTCAGAGAAAAGAAGTGGAAAGTCCTAAGTTTTATAAAAACTGATAAGATTCTTCCAGAGAACATGGTTAAATTGGATTTTACAGCTTCATTTTTGATGTCTTATAAGAAGCTGTATGGAAGAATGGGACACCTGTGCCCAATTTTGGATAAAAAAGCAAAACAAAGATACTGTAGATCAGGGTCCCCAAACTGCATCCCGCAGGTGAAATCCGGTCTACGAAACCAATTCGACCGGCACATGAAGGCATTTCATCCGGCCGCGTAGACATTTTGTTAATAATGAAAAAGCAATATATTTACAAAATTTTTGTTGATTTCATTTGGTAGAATGTAACTTATTCGAAACAATAACATAACGTAAGATGTCCGACCCTCGAACTGCTATGCAGTAGCTTATGTGGCCCTCTGGATAGGGGCGAGAGACTCCTGCTGTAGATATATGGGTTGTAAACCACTATTTGTACAGGTAGTTTTGTGAAGTGTTCAATTCTGGACAACGTTCTATAAGCTTTTGGAATTGAGTCACCAACTTCTTTATGCGACGTCTCTAGCTTAGTTTGTTCTGAAACACTCAGATGTTCTTAGTTGCTTCTGGTGCTGATGTTATTATTGATAAAGAAGTGGGATCAGGTTTCAAAGAATGTGAACGAATGAAGGGTTTCAAACCATGTATTCGAAAAGTGCGAAGTTATGCCGATAATGCCTGCTGCAAGTTCTGTCACTGCGAAATCAGAGCACATCGATCAGATAAACAGCCATTATGCTTCTGATAAGCACCAGCGTAATGCCGTTTCCCATTAAAACCATGCGTCAGCATGGTAACTTGTTAAACTTTGATTTTCCGAAAAGTTCTGACAGCAGTAATCAGTTGTTTCATTTTGTATTTGTAATATAGGTAGCTTTGTAATTGGTGGAGGCTGTGGATACATGTTATAATCTTTACGTAAGGTGCGATAGTATGTACACCATCTGCAGCCACTGCCTTTACAGTTTGGTTTTGCAAAGATTGCATGGTTCTTATCAGTGCCGTGGCAAGGGTAAGTGAGCCCCCCCCCGAAATTTCACGTGGGGCCCCCCATACGCTATTGGCCTATTATTATGAATTGCAGTAAAAAGTCGTAACCTCTCTGGC
>Ga0210059_1010511_pt1 | contig 14271 bp, 15 predicted proteins | sample Ectturendosymbi2_FD_188042 | JGI IMG/M metagenome (GOLD analysis project Ga0210059, IMG submission 188042) | Ecteinascidia turbinata endosymbiont from Florida, USA - Sample 2 (SPAdes) (version 2) | ecosystem: Host-associated > Tunicates > Ascidians > Unclassified | place: Key West, Florida... | reverse complement strand
AGAGAACTAGTTCGTTAGACGGCTAGAACTGATTAATACGAACGTGAGTGACGGCTAGAAATGATTTGTCTGTAATTCATGACACCTTTCGCAGGAAATAAGATGTAAAAACTGTTTCTAGTACATTCAGGCACCGCTATTGTTGCCTCAGCGTCATAATGCGGCCCGCGGGTTACCTTATAAGTCCCCATTTGGCCCACGGAGCAATTTGAGTTTGAGACCCCTGCTCTAGGGGTACATGTGCCTAAGGTTGGGAACCTCTGTTATGAACGAACAAAATATTATGCGGGGACCGACGAAACGTCGTTACAGGCAAAGTGACGGTATAACCTAACTCAAATGCACGTAAAAGACGGAAATTCTGCTGGGACCGATGAAAAAGCGTCGTTATAGGCCAGTGGTGGACAAACTTTTCCGACAAGGGGCCACAAACCATTGCATTATTTCTACAAGCTTGCCCCACAAATCAGGGCTGTGGGACTGGAAACCCAAATGTTACGCTCCAGCTCCACCAGAAAAATTTTGGCTACGGTTGCACAGCCCTGGCTACGGGCGTGCCCGAACTACGTTCCGTAGATTCTGCAGCTTTTCAACCCTTCTGGCAGTCTGTCGTCCACACCTGCTTTTAAACCACAAGTTCTCACCATACAATATACAAGGTTATTATTACTGATATCATGGCACGGAGAGAAATAACGTTACGTCACAGTATCGTGATCATGACGTTGTCTTTGAACGGCCCAGGGTCAATAGGTTCAGAAGCGTGACATGTTCCGCGTGTGACGCATCAGACCACTGACGCAATGGCACAATAGAAGCGTTAAAATGACGTTGCATTGGAATATGTACACGAAACACAATTGCCCGAAGCTTACTTTCAAAACAAAGCGCGTGTCTTGCACGCGAAGATGGATTTTATATGAAAAGATTTCAATTACGCTCGTTCATAAAAATATGTAAAAAATAGGAGATAAAAAAACAAAGCGTTTCTAAGGCAACGACTTTCGCGTAAAGGCAGGTGTGCGAGTTGAAGGGCACGAACTTGCGGAGAGAAAAACATTTTCAATACGTGATGATGTGCAATCTAAAGCAGAAGGTCAACATCTACTTACTACTGGCCTGAAGATTTTACTTTAATGATTAAGTCAACAAACGCGATCCACCACTTTTACTGTGCTTTATTGTTGCCTGGAACTAACCGTCGAAGACAAATGACAGCTAATAGCGTGCCAATGCTACTAATAGTAATGCAATTGAAAAGCAGTGCGTTAGACAAACAAGCCGATACGCCTTCCAGAAGCTTTCTAACGAGGCTCACTGCCACGTGCTTGTTAAGGCTGTTGCCCAGCAACCGATCTTACGTTTCATCTGGTTTTGTTTTAAATTTAGGCGAATGCATTGTTACGCGTACAGAATATCTGGTGAGTAAATTACGATTCCACTCTGCTGTCACACACAACGCAAGACCTACATCGTCACTGCTGACCTGACTTGAAGGTATTTGCATTGCAATATGCACACAACGCGTTTGGTTGCAAGTCTTTCAACGCGGTCGGCATACTAATTTTGAGAGCGGAGTTGGATTCTCGGGTTACGTTTGAGGCATCTCGTGCTATACAGTGCACACGCGCGCGCCCGACGCCGGCGCTTTTCGTCAAACTGTTCGTTGGCAACGCAGACGGGGGGCGATAAGGCACGGGGGGGGGCAAGCAGGAAAAACACACAAACCTGAACAGACGTGGCGAACACTAATGACATACTGCCGTACGGAGAATGCAAACACAAAAGAAACAGTCATTTCATTGGGACCGGCGCACCTCCGTTTTGCCACGATGACAAAAAACAATAAATTTCTCGCTCGCTAGTAGAAAATATGAACGTTTCGCACCGAAAACTGCGTTTGTGTGTGATTTTAAAAAGCGCAAGGCGCTCGGTGTTCCCATTGTTGTCTCTCACAATCGCAGTTGTTCCAGAGAAAACAAATAAATCCCAAAGAGTCAATCGGGAAGATATTTCGTCAGTCAGCGAAGTTCCGTAAAACACCAGTGAACTGCAGGTCAACGAACCCTTCTTCGCAAAGGTCACCAAACTCTTTCTTAGTCCAGTAATCGCTTCACGCACAACAACAACGGCCACATACCGTTCGGCCGGGGCGTTCCCGCCGTTGAGATTCCGACTAACGCAGAGAGACAAAGAAACAGCAATAATGACTGGAGTGTTATTCCAACCATGCGAGACGATGAACGGAAAAGGTGAGCACGAGATCAAAACAGCAACTCCACTTGCATCCTTTCGGTTGTTTGCAGACGCCGAAGCCGATTAACCACCCATACAAATGGAAAAAGCATCGATCAATTACAATCGGTGGCGACTGCTGTCATGCCGCGGCAGCATTTTGCAAACTTGCAGCTCGGGGACGCAAACCGGAGAAAACCAGTTAAAGCCAGATCATGCCGTTGTCCATCGTTTCGGTCTTGACGTGGTTTAGCATGCTCTCCACGTCAAAATCTTGTGAAAGAGTATCTTGCAAGCTCGGCACAAGGTCGCTGCCATCGAGGGACGCAGCGCTATGCGGGCACGACGACGAGGAAACCATCCCCGGGTTAGAACCGGGTTGGGCGCCGCCAGCAAAGTCGACATTCGAAGATGGCAAAGTGTCAAGGAAGTCGGGGAAGCGCTGGTTTCCCGGCAACTGCTGGCCATGCGCCTGGTGCACTGGTTGGCCAGCGCCCGACACCATTTTTGGCACCTGCTGCGAGTTGTGGATTCGACGCGCGACGTCACCTGCAAAGGACGTATTTACAAAGCTGATGACTGCAGTATTAGTCTGTACTAGGGCCGTCAAAGGCTTATAAGAATTGCACACAATATAGGTTACTGTTAACTGCAGTCGAGTCCAGTGGTTCTCAAAGGGGGTACGCGTACTCCTTGGGGTACGCAACGATTCTCCGAGGCATACGTGTTTTTTTTCATAATGAATTTCTTTTTTTTAATTTTGTCGACGGCAAATGGCGGTAGGCCGAAGCCTGAATTGTGCTTCTTGCCAGGGCGATTGAGGTGAACGCTCTTGCCCAAGGAGCGCTACGACGATTCACTCAGTTGCCGTGGACCGAACACCCAACCTTCCAATTGAGAGGCGGACGCTTTACGACGGAGCTATTGCCTCCCCCATAATGAAATTTTAACGTAAAAGTACAATAATTATTGTGCTTACATTTTTAAATATTGTGCTATCGTGGTGCATTTCTAATTATTGTCCTCATAATTACAATCGAGGGATACTTGATAGACAAAATATTGCCTAAAGTGTACATCACTTCAGGAAGGTTGGGAACCACTGGTCTAGTCGACCGGCAATCAACTGGGGATTTTAGCGAGGTGCTTAAAATGTGCCGCGCGGACTTCATACAAATGAACTCGTTCGCGTTTCATGATGACGCAGCTGAAAGATTGCAGCAACAAACAAAACAACATTTTGCAACGACATATACCAAAGGTGATACCAACCTACGGATCGAGATTTGAGCAAAAACTACTGCGCTGTTCAGGTGTACTTGCCCAGTTAGGACAAGCCGTTTTTTTCAACTTAATTCTAGACATACTTAGTATGAACGTTTAAGGCTGAATCTTCCAACAGCTGATTGTTTCTATGCGCTCTGTCCAGCAGTCTTTTCGAAATTTGCATAAGTTTTGTATTTTTCGAGCAAGAGGGTAATGGCCCAATTTGGCCTTGTATACCTGACGTGCAATAAGAAGGCCAATTTGGGCAAATCGTCAGGAAGCATGACAAGGCTACAGTGTTCAAAATAGAATTTGCACATTTAGGAACAGGCATGTTTGTGATCGGACTTGTCATCGTGATTATCATTTGCCCTTTTACGATCTCTGCACCATGTTTTTTCGTTGAGACATTTTGGTCATTCGTCCTATAATAGTACTGTAACTCGCCGTAACAGTATTCACTAGCGACTAGTCTATATTTTCAGCCATTATGACTAAATTCACTTAGTTTTTTTCGGTCATTTCAAAAAAAAATTGGTCTCTGAACGAAAAATCAGTCTACACTTCAAGTGGCAGAAAACACATTTGAAAATAACAGTCTTTATGTCTCAACACTACTCTGTTGCACCTAGAACCGCAAACCTCAACCATTTTGATGTACAACTGACCGCTAATAAAGGCTACTGGAGCAATTTCTGCATTTTACTGCCGTTTTGATGCCTTTAGTATGCCTACCTCCACCATTTTTGTGGAGAAATTGTGTTTTATTTTGAGAATAAAAATTTTTCTTTCGAAATGCAACAAGCTCGTGTTTCAGGTCAGATGAGCTTGAGAATAATTGCTGAGTTGCTGAAAAACATGCCTGTGCTCCTAACACGTTTGCGCAAGCCTCGGTTATGGTGGGAACAATATTTACCCAAACAGGGCTATGATACCGACAGTGTTAGATTTTTTTATCCTCGAGCAGGGCTGTATCATTTTTGCTTAGACCGTACTGACATACACATTTAGAAAATAAGCAAGCAACGCTATTTTATGACAAAAACATGAAAAAAACAAAGCCGCTGAATTAATTTGTAAAACATTGCTATTCGATATCGTTGCTTTTTAAAACCTGCTAATGTCCTTGCTGTAATCTACTCCCAATCAATCATCCCCTGGCTTTTTTCTGGTGGACATCTGTTCGACAGTTTTTCGGTTTCAAACTGATATTAACACCCCACGAGAGGCAAATAGCGCGCTTTTCATGAAATAATACATGCATGGTCATCGGAAGCGGAGGATAACTTGGCCCCAACTGGATTTGGAAATTTCACATTTCCCATCAAGCAAAAAAAAGGTTTTCTCAGTTTCGAGTACTTGAAAATGAAATTTTGTAGCTTTGCCCCTCTGCAAAAATATTTTTGGCTACCCCTGGAAAATCCACTATTGGCCCCTCCCTGGCAATAATCCTTCCGAGGCCCATGGATACATGTTATTAGGCCCAAGCGTGATGAGCGGCGCTGCATTGTTTTCAAGCAACGGTGGATAAGTGTATTCGATGCTGCCATACGCGTAGCACACCATCCAGTCGTATTGATCAGAAAGGGCATAAAATTTTGTTACTTTTGCAGAATTTAACGGGTCGTGGGAGATCAAGATTTTTCCTAAACGACCTGTCACGAAACAGACTATCGAAAAATCCAGTTAGATCACTACAATTTTGGTTATCATCACTTGCCAACGGTTATAACTTCACGCAAGCCTTAATTAATCTGAGGACTATCCAAGTTATATATATTACCTTTCCACCGTTGCCGAAATCTTCAACTTGCTGCAATCCATGTACAGCTTCTCACTGGCAGTCTTAATCTTACTTTCGGCGTTTACGACAGGATCATAACTCATTTATTTGCTTTGAACTTCTTTCACAATTATTTTACATCAAAATTATTTCGAACCTTTATGAGGAAGCCCGTCTGTAGTTGGTCTTCTCTTCATACAGCAAGAGCACGTTCGCATAAGGCGTGATACAGTTAAGCAGGTAGCTGATTGCTTTTCTCGATAAAATGAAGTTCGATGGTGAGCGACTGGCGTTTTATGAGAAATCCTTCGGCCAAGGCAGGTGTTGACGCTCACAACGTGCTCTGAACTGATGCTTTCATTGCTAGCTACTAGAGCAGACCGTCTATTGCCAGAAAGGGTACAACAACAAGCTGTTATTGCACACAATGCAACCCCGGCTTGCTCTGGTCAATGGTTAAATGCGTTGTTGCGCAGCTGCTTCACCGTTTACCGATTTGATGCGAGTGGCGCAAAGCTCGTTGGGTCAGGCTGATCTTAAAAGCACCGGAATCAAAACGATTGTTTCGACAATTCGAACGTTGTCGGTACGCGAGCTGAAAGACTTGTTGCTTAGCAGCTCAAAAAGGCACGGGGAGCACACACAATTTATACTCGGATGAATTCAGTTTCGAACGAAGTATTCATTCCTTGGCAATAGCCCACGTTTGCAATCTTCCGTTAAAAGTGCTGCCGTTGCGTAGAGTTAAAAATCTCGCGTTGCCCGACTAAGAACACGAAGAAACCCTACCTGTGTCCATGTCTTCAACGTTGCTCAGGTAATCATCAGGAGTCCTTGACAAGCTGTAGTTGCTTCCCATTCCAACACCGCTGTCCAAGCTGGCGTCCCTCTGGTGAAAAGTTGACGTGCTACCACCGAGAAATGGATCCATTCCCGTAGAGGACATTTGTGGCTGATGAGACTGCGAAGTTTGAAAGAACGAAGCTTGACTTTTCTCTTGCGCTTCCGATCAGCGAACCGTAAACAGTCGGTCACCCGTGACCGATCGTCAGCCGCACGTGTGCAAAACCGCCGCCGCCGCCACAAATGTCCACCGGGAATGGATTCAAACGTCAGCACTTAAAGCCAACAGGAAATTACACGAGGCAAAACACTCCGCCATGTCAAACTGGCGATATTGGCGCCAAAATTGATAAGCCGAGCCAAGCAGGAATATTATACGACCACAAAGAAATAATGAGGGAATGGCGACATTTCTGTGAAATACATAATTAGTCCCCACACGTTTTTTCAAACAGAATGTATTTAGATAAGAATCAAGTAGAATTACGTGAAATCAATTACCTATCTAAAAAATTTACTAATAAATTAATGGAGACTAATAACATCGCAAAGTCATTAAATCAGAAGTCAGTCGGTTGATTCGTCGAAAGCGTAACTGTATTCTGTTAAACAACAGAATATCTGAGCAGTGTGCATGCTTACGCCCACAAACGTGTACATAGAAGGGCATTAGCCATAGCTTCGTCTGACAAGGGGTCGAAGTTTCTGGCAATCACATCCACAGATAATTTGGGTCATCCGAAGAATTGAAAACTTTTGTCCAGAATTAAAGGGATTAGTGACAGTCGATTGCCAAGACAAAGAAACTAAAACCTACTGTCAAATTTAATTACCGAAGACGGTGCGCATTTCTGCATAACATACGGTTGAAATACGCCAGGTCTTCCTTGGACCAATAAAGAGATTCTGGGAGACTAGTAACCTTCCTTAAAATTGGTGTTTTGGCAGATAAGCACGAGAATGAGCGACATTACTTGTACACAGGCACCTGTTTCATCATATGTTTCAGAAGTTCTTTTTCTTGCACGAGATGTTTCAGCATACTCTGTTGCTGGGGAGGTAAAGTGCTGGGGACTCTGTTCTGGTTGTTTGAAACGTCCATCTGATTGACCTTGGAAAAACAGCGTTTGCAAAGCTACGGCATACAACGCTAAGTTGCGAGTCACAAAAATAGTGCAAGCGGTACTACAACTACCAGTATGTAAGGTGCTATATGGTTTTTAATACTAAAGTCAATCCATCATAGGCGTTCAATAAAAGTGCTGGAACACAAAGCTGAACAAACAACGAACAACCTAAACATATGTTTCGCGTATACGGATAACGTGACTCCACGATGCGATCGTGCAACACAAGTTTGCAGACGAGATCGCCCCACGCAAGCATTATCGTGGCGCTGCAAGGGCGGAACGACTCTCCACTCGCGCACGTAACTCAAACCTTAGCAATTGCTTCACCTCCGGAGCAGAGGAAATCAAGCGATTTCTGTGAGAAAGGACTTGAACAGTAAAACTAAGTGCACGATAGGTAACATCGGTTTTGCCTTTCGATTAGTTTTTGCAGATTTGTTGGAAGCTGACATACTAAGGTTGCAGGAAGTAGGAACGAACGCGTAAGTTCAAATTCAAGGAAAGAACTATGTCACCGGTTGTTCAGCATGCACGTACGTATCATGGCGCATCACCATGGGGATCATCTCGACATAAAGCGGTTTGGGAACTGTGTCACGAGAATGAAATTCATCAGTGTCCATGACCCTCGAGACTTTGCGTAATTGATTATTTAATGCAGCGCATTTTCCCAACTTTTTTTTGGTTACGACACGCTAATAAATTCTGGATTTGGCCACGACACACCCACGTTGTGAAGGCGAAAACCTACTGCAACATGGAACAAAAATTTTAAGCTTTTTGTCAAAGCATGAAATTTTCGGCGCACGCAGTTTGGGAAACCCTGATATAATGGACCTCTCCCTGGACGTGTTTTTCACGGAACGCGCGTCTGTCCAACCAGTAGAAACAAAACATGGAAAACACTAGGTGGGCAAATTTCTTTCCTCCAGCGAAATGAACAAAAGCTGAATCACCAGATAAACCGCTCTTCTTGACATTTAGATTTTTCAGGCTTAGCAGTCGGGTTATGACACTGCCCTACAGGTGGAGACCCCTTTGTCTTTTTCCCAAGTCTTCCAACGCAAGCCTGCCCGAAGTCTTGAGACGTTCCTCCCACATCAACCAGCGCACCAGAAAAGGCAAACGGTTTTCACCACACAAACTGCTTCGACCTTATGAATGCCGCATCACTTCGTAAAGGATTTGAATGATACACCTTTTTGTGACATTGTGCTTGTTTGTCGCCAGAAGAGCTCCCTGTTTCTCGATTTATCAACTTTTTTGCTCTCAGTATGGGCCTTAAAAATTTTTGGCAAGCGAACGCGTTCAGGTTTTGAAAAAATCCCGTGTCGGCCTTGACCATGACCTCAAGCATTCGCGGTGTCGACAACACGGCACCAACGATAATCACCGCTGTTGTAACTTGTAAATCCACCACGGTTAGAGGAAAAGGTCGTGATTTGACGAACGTATAGCTGACAATCGCAAAATTACAGAATGAATCAGAACAAAGAACGTCTAACGACGTGCATAAAAACCGCACCATCAAACGAAGCAAAAAACGCAGTAACTTCATGTGAGCTTTCTGTGCGGGACAAAAAGGGGTCAACGGTTCCCTACATTACACCCTGAAAAGATGGGGATCAAGCAGTGTTTTCCTCAAGGTGCGCAACTGCACTGCGCAGTACTACCAGGCACGTAACCAGGGGGGCGCAGGGGGGCTTAGAAAATTTTTCGCTCCCTCTGGAAAAATGTGCTGGACATTATTTAAAACATTTGGACATAGTTCAAAAAATTTAGGCCCTTCTCGGAAAACTCTTCGCCCCTGCTGGTGTCCCAAGCTGGTTACGGGCCTGAGTACTAGCAGACCATTTGCGCAGTAAAATCTCAATTCTTGCGCACTTGCAAGTGCAACATTACAGATTTAACATCGTACAAATATCGCATAGCTCTTTCACCACACGAAACGCGTCACTGGTTGTGTGTCTGCATGGTTGGCATTAGCAGGCGCACTGAAACAAACATTTGCTCAGTGTAAAACTTTCTTAGAGGGAACACTGGGAACAAGATCAACCTAGTTATTTGGTTTCAAAGCTACTGTTCTAAGCAAAAGCTGCTCCCGATCGGACAATCTGCTACACTCTCGATAAAAATGCTTTTTGCTTGTCGGCATGACCCTCCAAGCCTTGGAAAACACAGCAGATGCAAGCACCGCTTCAGTTCATGCTTGCGCGTCACCGTGTCCTGTTGCATCGAGCCGTGTAAAGCCACGCCCACGGCTAAGTGCGCTACACCACATCACTGATCAGTTCAAGGAAATTTCCGCAAGTTCAACTCTTAAGATCGCGCAAACCTTCCTCTGTGTTCAGGCGTGACCGCTCGGTCTTTCTACAAGGCACAGACCTGCGGGAAATAAACTTAAAAATAAACAAAGTGTCAACTGTCGTACATATTATGTCTGCAGCAAAGTTAACGCATCCAACATCACAGCACTAAGGGTTGAAATTACAATTGATAGCGGCATCAAACACCAACTCCAGTCGTTTCGACGCGGCAAACACGATCAGGCTGACTGCACAGCCACTCGTACGGGGACGGGGAGAGCAATCTAAAATAGTGCCTTGGACTGACAACACACAGCAGAGCAGTCGGTCAGACGAAGAGTTGCAAAAACCGTAGGCTTGAAAGAAACAGCTGGAAATTTTGGTCCAATGTTGCAACCTCTCCGGTGGTGTTACGTTGATTGTGTGATTCACCATGAACGGGATGTACGCGAAGAACAAAATATATATATGCGTGGCGCGGGCAAGCAATAATAAGAGAGATTGCGACGCATGATCTCTATTGTTGCTTGCTGCCGCGGTGCGAAGCTTGCCGCTCGAGATTTCCGATCGCAACACCAAACATGTTGCTTTGGCAGTCAGGTTCGAGAAGATGCTGAATGGTTTGTCTGGAGTTTCCGTTTGGCCGGATGACAAAACAACAAAGTTTCTTAGCCGGGAGGCAGTGCACGCATGCGAATGTTCTTGTTACGTTCCGGTAGTTTGCCAACGGATCGCAGCAAAAAATCAGGCGTTTGCCTGTGACAAACCACTGACCACAGCAAGAGTATGGTGCCACGCCGGATGCATGATAGACGTCGAAAAGAGAACGTACCACTAACGATTGATGAAATATTGGTCAAGAAAGTGCACCATTTGGGGGAATTTTGTATCAGAAAAAGATTTTTTAACAACGTTTTTGTTGGTAAAAACACACTGCGTTTCGTGATAGTCCACCAGGTTTCCTTTCAAAACAGACCCGTTCACAACAGACCAGTTCATAAAAGACCCGTTCATAATATTGTAAACGTGGTCTGCTTCATTTTCTACTGAAAACACTATTTTGAAGATAGCGTGTTCATGTTATCCTGGTGGGCGGGGAGTTCAACGCATCCATCGTCGTCCACGAGATATCCACCACAAGCGAGCGTCAATCACGAGACGAAGCACGCCTTATTATCGGAACACTTAAACAGATTGGCAAATTACCTGGCCAGGGAGCCGCAAATACTTTCTTCAGCTAAATGGGACGAAACGGTAAAATTCCGGTGCATACACGATTAATGGGTTTCGCGATGGTAGGTAATAGTTTTATAGAATTTCTCCTTTTAAAGTTGTGGTCAACTGCCAGTCGGACATGAAACATGTTTCGCAAGTGAAGGCTGTCGTTGCGACACACCGGACTTTTTACGTGCGCGCGGCAGAAACCATTGCAGCTACATGACGAGCACCGTCGCAGATGTGGCTGCTCGTCCGTGACGAACTTTTGCACGTATCACGCACCTGAGGCTGCCGCCATACCAGCAGGCTTTGTGAATTTATAAAAAGAACATCAACCATGAGTCTGTCCACTTGCGCCGCGCACTAAAGCCACTCGTGCCTTGGTCAAGTGCCGAGATATCATAAACGACCAGCAGGCCTGCGGTGCCAACAGACCGCTGCCATGGTTGTACATCTACTTCCTAGTCACGGCGTTATACTTGACGTCAGCTACCAGTCAAACTTCGCGGTAGGTTTTACCTTCATAATGTGTTGTCGCAGTTGGGCGTTGTTCTGTTGGTTGCTGCCAGGTTGTTGTTGTTGGATGTCTGCAAAAAGAGACAACTAATTGGCAGCCTGATGAAAATGACCAACCTCAGGCAGAAAGCCCAGGGCAAAGTGGCTCGCATCAATTCGAAATGCTTAAATGTCCGCTCAAAAACGGAAGTAAGGTATCTAATTGACCAGTAAAGCACATTCCAAAGTAATCTCAACAGTACAATAACGACCGCCTGGTGCGGAATCAAAAAATTTAAGCAGCCAGGACCAAATCATAAACGGTGACGTCGCGTCATTTCACGCGCAACTACCGTCAAAATTTCAAGCCAGGACAATTAAATGAATGTTTTTATAGTTTTTCTGGAAAACAGAGCAAGTCTCTTTTGTCTGTTTGTTATTCTCAGAAGGAATGAGGTGAAATGCAAACAAGCAATGAAACAAACGTGTCTGTGAAAACAACTATTACTAATTAATATTCAACTAAGCAATGGTAACACGCAGGTTAGTTTCGACCATCTCGCTTCGCTACATGTAGGGCATCGTCTCGGTTTCATGAAAAAATATACCCAAGGTGCCTGCAATCATGCCGCGCAGCCCAAACACATGAACGACACAGTCGACACAACGACCGGAGATCCGCTCAGGTTTGCCTGTTTGCTAACATGGCGCTATACAAACAAGTACAGGAGCAAATAAAGCAGTCTATCTGCTCCCGCAAGGACCGAAATACTATCTGTGGACCCCTTCAACGGTTGTGTATAACGCAAGGAGCTGAGAGGGGCAAACACGAGCAAAACAATAACCGCAAGAACGGGAATAATCAAACGCTTTTAGGATATCTGGTTACCTACACTCTGGCCCTCGTAACAGATCCGACCCATTCATAAGCATTTCACAAAACCGTGGTAAAGCATCCAGTGGAGTGACTGAAGCTTTGTTCTAAATAGGTCGCCTGTGGCAGTAATAGGTTAAAACTTTACCGACCACATGAAGCGTTCTAGCAAAACCTTATATCACAGCAGCAAGCACTGAGATTTTCATCCTAGGTGCAACACCCTAAGACATTGGACATATGCAACAACAAATACACATACACATACAGCTGAAGAGGAAAGCTACTCGTGCACTGCACCAACAATTGTGTTTTCGGTTTACAAAGCACAGGCAAATCTGCAGTAAAACGGGCGAACCTGTTTAGGTGGTAGATGAGAAGCAGCCAACCGCAAGGCCTTAATCTTTACTCTAGGATTACCCATCATACACACCAAAACAAATGTTGAAAACAGTAAATGAAGAGTAAGGGAGAACAAACAAACCCTATCCGCCGACAAACTACTAACGTTGTGCACCGCGTACTGATTTTAACCAAAGAAACAGTGAAACCTTAACTGTCAAGAATTAGGAGATTTGTTGTTCTGCACCCACAAAGTCACATTGGAGAATGCGAAGGGAAACTGCTTTGCCCGCAATAGTTTAAACACCACCATAGAAGTACTCCTTTCGTTAAACAACCTACTCGGAAAGAAAAATGAAGATGACAGAAATTTGTCAGGGATCGATGCACTTCACTCGTGACAAGATGCAGCTTTTGCTTTTATGGGATAAATATGTTTACAATACGAAATACGAGGTTGTATGTGATACTTCTCCAGTGACAAAGCTGAAACGTCATACGGAGACCCGCCATCATTCGGCAAAACCATTCGATACTGTCATCCACAACGGGTCATTAGGTTTGCTGGTCGTAAGGCTAACGTCAACAGAGTCGAGTTCAGCGCCACAAGCCTCATTCCTTTTCTTCAATTTAAAATCGCATTGCCTGACACACGTCAGCCGGAATAAAAATTAACTAGTGTTTTGATTTCGGGACAAATATTCAAAATTCGGGTTTCCGGTATTTGAGTGAAAAACCCCGGAAAAAAAAAGTTTTCAGGGTTTTGAGAAAAAAATTTTTTTCACGATAACAAACCTAATATCAATATTGCTTAGAAATAACTGTGGAAGTAACCAGCAGTACGCTGGTATTGACTGAAATTAGAGCGAAACAGTACACAAGGAGACGGCGAAAAACATATTGGATTGAAAGTCAACCATCAGCCACGGCCCGACCAACAGATCGGAATCATGGCTTTCGAGATATTTTACAAAATATTGCTGAGTTCGAATCTGGGCCGGGTCATGCCATGACCTTGTGAACTGTCTGCTGTAGTCTTCCTGCCTGGTGCACGGTGAAAAAGATAGCTGCGGCAAAGGTCTCTGTCAAATTAATTCGGAAATGATAGATGCAATCCTTCGTGAGAGTCTGGTCTTCCTGGCCTGCCTTGACATCGGAACAACTTCCAGGATGATCAAGTGCCTGGGGCTGAAGCGCAGGTAACCTCTTCCTGCATCACCTCAAAAAAACTCCGTCTTCGCGTCGTTGTGTGTGTCGGTTGTAATAATTCAATAATTCAAAAGCACGTTACAGATGAATTATTACAACCGAAAGCCAAAACGAAAAGACGATTCAGGAACACTTTCATAATCATCAAACCATGCACCAAAAAACGTACCGATCGCTTTCTCAGTGAAGTGCCTAATCTCAGATACAACGAAAATTCAAAACACGACTAACTTTCTGATACCACACGTTTGGATACATTTTGCATAATACGGGAAGAAAAAAATTATTGTTCGGACGATTTTGAAGACAAGTTCCAAAAAAGCAATTAACGCAAGACAGAGTAGCTTTAACAGCAGCATACTTTCCGTAAGTGGTGACTGGACGTTACAGCGATTCTATTTTCTATTTGATTCTATTTGAATAAGGACTGAGGATGCGTAATTTTACGTGAAATCGATTTCCTATTAAAAATTTGCTGATCGATTCCTTGCTTACACCCATCGTGGAAAGTACATACTTGAATAGAGATACGTGCAAGTTTGAATCATCGCAAAAAGACGAAAGCAGATG
>Ga0210059_1010510_pt1 | contig 14272 bp, 11 predicted proteins | sample Ectturendosymbi2_FD_188042 | JGI IMG/M metagenome (GOLD analysis project Ga0210059, IMG submission 188042) | Ecteinascidia turbinata endosymbiont from Florida, USA - Sample 2 (SPAdes) (version 2) | ecosystem: Host-associated > Tunicates > Ascidians > Unclassified | place: Key West, Florida... | reverse complement strand
GGGCAAAATACATTTTAGGGGGGAAATATTTTTGTTTTTGTTATATGTTCGAAACAAATTTTTCTCTCACAACAAAATTTGGGGTTAATGTCCCCCTGTGGTTACGGACCTGGGTTGCGGTACGAAAAGGGTGGAGGACCACGGGTTTATTGGACTAATTTCCAGGGTTCGCACAGACTAAAGCAACGTCTGAGCAAGAAGGAGCGCTTGCAAGAGCAAGAACGAAGTGAAACAAATTTATCTACGACAGTACAGCGTTTCATTGTCGTGGATTACAGCTATAGCGCGTTGAAAATATACCTAACAGGGCCGGTCTGCACAATGGACGGAAATCACTGCAGCGTCTTCTCAGTTAGAAAACATCTTTAAAGGTTTCAAGATCTTTTTATACGTCGATTTGTTGCTAGAGCATGATCTACATTTCCTCTAATCATGGATTTTAAGTTATATTATCAGAATGTTACCGTTATAAACTGCAGGTGGAGTCCGCTGATACATGCTACATAATTAAAACTTGTAGGCAGTACTAGTTGCAATAGTTTTTCAGAGCCGGCGCTACCTCGGTTTTAGTCGTACGGCCAAGTTCACTAGAAATCGTGCGTCCAGGAAACTATTGCTCCCATAGCAAGCGGTTCTTTTGCGACTCTGTGCTTCCAAGAAGAAGATGACCTTCTTTAGTCATTCATAGTGAGCGATGCCCTCCAAGCACTTGCTGCCACAACGCAGTTGCGTAACAAAGTCCAAAATCTCACCTGAACTGCAGACGTTAATAGAATCGAAAACTAAACATTTACTGCCTTAAAGGCGACAAAGTTAGGTTATTATTATCACATGGGACATGCATTCGCAGGAAGGTGAATGCGGATGTAACAGTCGATGGCAGGAGTGAACGAAACCGGAAAAGGTTAAGAAGCATTGCATTATATCAAAAAGTAAAACTCAAGCAATGGACATTGGTTTTTCTCTGAAACGTCAACAAAATCTCACAGCTAAACTGCATCGTTCTCTTTGGCAACTCGAATTACTTAACCATTTCTGTGACTAGCCTGCTTTACTGCGATAAAGTGGCTGACGTGATCTCCAAAACTCTAATTTCTGTGTTAAATTATAACATTCGGTTTCTCCTTCACATTGGATTTTCAAGGCGCTATTCACCCCAATACCGTTTCAAATTTGTATGCTACATTCTGGCAGGTGACAAGTTACAACAGCGATATGTTGTTGTGATCACCTCACATTTATCACATAACCGAAGAAACGTTCCAACTATTGCGAAGCTTCACCCTGCTATTAAAGCCTCCTCTTTTGGAATAGCAGTTGGCCTTGTTAGTATTCCAGCCCATCTGCTCAAGTGCATAACTTTTTTTTTCAATGCTATACAGCGTTTTTTGCACGTGTTAGAATGAGGGTCAGTTTCAGATGACAACGGGACTGCCTGCAAGATTGCTGCTCTGTAATATAACAGAAATGAAAAAGAAAGTGGAAGCGGAAGTCACATCAGCGGAATATCGCTTTTGCTGATGAGAACCACGGGTATCTTTGTCAACGTCACACTGGCCACGTCCAAACTCGTACAATGAGGCATTACCCTGAATCTCAGTGTGCATTTGTGGCAACAGTCCTACTGCAGGCATGATATACTCACTACACGTCATCTAGAAGCGCCATGATGAAAGCTATCTGCTTTCACTCGTTTTCATCCACTTGAACAACATATTTCCTGTGGACAGGAGAGAAGGGCTCTACATTGTTTTGCAAAAAAGGACTGTCCATATGCACTTATCAGCTTTGGCGTGTCGTTTTTTCTTATTTTGGTGACGGCAATTGGCGGTAGGCCTAAGCCTGAATTATTCTTCAAGCAAAAACTCTGGTAATCCTCCGTGCACTGAAATCTCCCAAACAGATATCATCGTAAACGGGTCTACGTTTAAAAAAATCGACAGCTTCTGTAACAACTCAAATGAGAAAAATTCAGTCCACACTGAAGAAGCAGTCAATTCCATTCCAAACTATAGAGCAACCCGTGCCTTAAATAAAAACTTCAGAATTTCTAGGTTTTCATACTACGTTTCTAAGGCTTGCGCGGTGTATAATGTGCTAAGATGAATTCTACGCGATGCGAAAAAACGTTGAGTTTTCACGTGCGTTGCTTAAGCGTAGAACACGTGGGGGATCGATGCTGAAAGTGGATGACCTTGCATCCGTCCTGTTGTAGCCCCATATTTATTCACCTCCAATCGAGGTGTTTCCTTTGACTTTGCCATGTCCACTCCTTTCTGAATTTCCAGACAGGCGCGGACAGGTTACTCACAATTTAAGGTGAACTCGCGTGGTCCTAGTGTTGGTCGATAACTTCCTTGTTGTAACGAAGTTATAAAGCAGAGGTGGGGAACTGCGGCCCGCGTGAACATTAAATTTCGCCCGAATCAGAATTTTCGTTACCCAAGTTAGAAAACAACATCGCGTCATACGAAACTCCAAGACTAGCGGACATGTAGACAGTCAGCCAAGAGGAGTACCTCTCGCTCCCTGGCATACTTTTCTCCCTGTTTTCCTTCGGAAGATCAAGGTAGAATTTGAAGATAAATTTCATTAATTTTGTGGCCCGACAGAGATATCCCACAATTCATGCGGCCCGTGATAGCAAATAGGTTATCCATCCCTGTTATAAAGAGACATCTGCAGCAAATCAACGCGTCGTCGTCCTACTGGGAAACACATGCCAGTAACGCATGGCCTGTAATCCTTCGTGGAGGTTCTCTGGACATGAACTCTCACTATTCTTCTCAAAGCGATCATTCTCTATCGTAGGTAATGTGCCGCACTGCACATCATCGTCTTGGTTTCAAAACAACGTCGACAGAAAGCCTCCTGCAGTATTCAAAAACGTTCACAAAACACACAAAAAAGGAACGTTTCGCGATTTGAAAATCAAGAAAAAATTTCATACAGTACAAACCCTTTGAATAGAAATTGAGAAATAAATTTGCACATTGATTACTGAAAAAAACTTTTGTGGAATTTTAGCACTCATGGTTCAAAATTAGCATTTCGCAAAACCTGGTTGCAAAAACTTCGGGCGGCTTGTGATCTCTTTGTAATTGAGTAATGCATAAAATACACAGCCAGTGGCGTGTGCAGAATATTTCTTAGGGCGAGCCAAAGTTTCGTCACAATCGTGTGACGTCACAAATCAACTTTAGGGGAAGCGCCGAAGGCACGGCCATTGTAGGGATCCGGGTGCATGTCCTCGTTTCCCTCATGAATTTAAAGATATATTCATAAACCGACGTCATATTTGCTTCATTTGGGGGGCCATGAACCCTTTGGGCAATCCCTGGCTACGCCTATGTTCCAAACTGCAGTAATACATTCGAATTGCAGCAACTAGTAAAAAAGTCCTCTGATAACACAACATAAAATTGTCCAAAAGTTGCACCTTCCTTTCCAAAGTATAAATCATCATAACTGTCTTCAAATTAAAATCATCATAACTACCTTCAGAACCACATCACATCCACTTCAACATTAAGTTTGGCAAACCATCAAAGCTCCAAAATTTCCTGAACATAAGATTCATAACTGCTCTGCTCAGTAACGTACAGCATGCACTGCGAAAGCTGGATTTCCGACCCTGTGACTCAACTATGGAATGAGAGCGAAGTCGAAAAGTTTGCAACCCTGGCTAACTGAAAGCATTGTGACGCAGCCGTAAGAAAAAATGCATGCGGTCGCTGACTGTGGAGAAAGAAGTTCAGCCTTAAAACCTCACTAGGGTTCGAAACTTCTCGCTTTGCGAACCGTGATGATCTTGACGAGATTTTGCAACTGGGTAGCAGTCATTGATGGAGGAACCCGGGGGCCCGGTAGGCACACGCCCATCCACTTCTGACAAGCAAATGTTTGAAATTGCAAAACTTTGAGATAATTCTGCTAAAAAATGTTCATTACCAGCCCCTGGGACCCCCACTTTAAAATGGTTCCCTTCACACCAGGCGCAAGGCCTACCCACGTCTGTACAAAGTTTCCTCAATCACTGGTAGCAGTCGCTGGCATTCGACATTTTGTAAGTCGTAATTTATAACATCCGCTGACATTTGAAATCTCGTAATTACTGCGCAACATTCCAAACTCAATTTAGCGACGCCAACATGCTGCGCCCGGGGGCAGATGTCCCTCATTTCCCCCCTTAGTTACGCCACTGCTGAATGCTGCTTATACGTTTTTTCATTTTTAAGGTCTGAGGGGGGCATGGCTCAGTACACCCCTTCCGTACGCAAGTGCACACAGATCATTTTGGATTTTTCAAATTGCATAACGTCGGAAAGACAAAATAGTTTACTCTTTGTGATTTTGAAGCTCATGATACCAAGTATTTCTGGGTACCTTTCAGCTGGTACAGGTTGTGCCGATTGTTATGCACTAGCACGTTTTTTCACAATACCTTTGAATGGCGATTACTTCAAAGCAAACGGGAAATGAAATCTGAACTTTGTTATCATATAAATTCCTTTCTAAATAATAAAGAATATGATAGAAATAGAATTGTATTGTTGAAACACAACAAATGCATGCAAATACAGAGTATGCAGAAATTGTATAAATATTTTCTAATTTTCTCACATTTGGCATTAGGTTTTTATAAAGGATGTCACTGCATTTGCAGGGCGTTGTTATTTATTTCATCACAGTTTTCGAAATGGCAACATATCGACACTTATCAATTTATCATAGCAGATAAAACACGGACACTTACCTGAAACGCTTGATTTGACCAGTGGCAAGGATCATTACAGGATTCAACAAACCATTAGTTGTGTATAAATTCACATTTGATTTCATCCATTGTTCTAAAGTTCGAGTAGTGTTGAAAATGTTGATTTTGTCTATTCTAAAAAAAACAAAATTAAACAATTTGTGATTTCGTCGGGTTAACGAAGAATTAACTTTCAACAATAGACCACACGATTTGAAAACAATGGTAGAATCAGTTCGTTGTCGGTGTGGGATTTCCAGAGGGGAATCAGACACGAAGTAAATTTTTCTCTTTGCAAATTAAATAACAGTCGCTATTCAGGTGAAAGAAGACTCTTAGTCATTCTTTGAAATAAGACGAGTCTGGGGCGAATGGAAGGAAGAAATGCAAAACCGAAAGAAACGGACAAAAAGAAAAGTGAATGCAATTCGCACATGAATAAGTTGTCTTTCATTTGTCTTTGCCCATCACTGAAGCCAAAACCACCGCTGTAAACTAATGTGGACTGGAAAACCAGCTGAACATCGTGCTCGCAGTTTGAAGGACAAGAAACGTCTTGAATATGCTTCGGAACAGAATGATCTGTTGGATCTTCGATTAGTATCAATCCCGACAATCCACTGTCCACCTGCGAATTACAAAAGTTTGCACATTACCACTTTGCAATGTAACCTTTCCCCAACGGACGTTTCAAGAATAGCATATGCTTTTGCAAAAGCGAATTTGCCAAAATTACTTTTAATTTTAGTAAACATTAGTTGTTTTTTTAGACTTGCCAATTGATGTATTCAACTCAGTGCTTTTCATAAAAGTATTGTTGTGGATCCACGCTAAAGTCTCTATCACTTTGGCGTTAAATTGGGTTAACCAATTTCAAAATAGTGTTCTTACAGACATCATGCAAATATCCTGAAAAAGCACATGTTTGCGGATTCGGTGGTTTCGCATTGATCAAGAAAAGCAGAACAGGTACATCACGGAAGATAAAATGTTTCACCTGAAACCAGGTGGAGCCATGCCAGTGAGCGTGGTACCAGAAACTGCCGGATGGATGATTGTGGATTATCGGGTAGATGTAGTCGTGATGCGACAAAGGCTCTATTTTTACTGTTATGTTGTCCCCCGGATCCTGTAATGAGAAAGAATACTGCATTCATTCTGTAAATTTGTTTTGCTCTTGACTCTCTTGTGCTGCTCGTGAATAGCATTTTTTCTACGCTTTGTTTCGTGTAAGCGGTTCTTCTTTTGAGCGAGTTGTTGTAACCACTGCTTGACCACACTAGATCTCGGGACAGGTATTGAGCAGCCATTCAATTGTCTCATCGTCCAGCACCGTCAGGCCATGCAGTCCATCGGGAGGACGATGGATTAGACATTGAAAGACAACAAGGTCGGCGGTTTGTTCTTCTACACCACACTCACAAGCACGCCGCAGAGGAGGCCATACCCAATTTGTACAAGCAGGAGCGGAAATGTCCGACACCAATGCGGCGGCGGTTAACCCTGGAATCCTAACGTTCGGTTTTTGTCACGTTAATACTAACGTGGGTGTGCATAACCCGGCTTTCAAAAATAAAAAACATACTTTCCTTCAACTGCAGTTTATCACAAAAACTACACTGAAATTATAAGTCTCACTGAGCAGTTTGAGCACTATCAAAGTTACTTCATTCCAATAACATACGACATTTGATGAAAAGTAAGTAGACCAAATATAGCGATGTTGTCATATGTGTCTGAATTGAATTACTCACAAAAAATTACGGGCGTGAATAACTTCTTTGGAATACTGCTAACAAGACCGTAGAAGCATGCGCTGAGTGAGATCTTTACAACCACCTGGTGCTCAATCCCATTTAATCATAACGTAGGTCCAGCGTGCCCTATGCCACCTCACACTAACCATAACGTTGGGTCAGCGTGACCCGAGTGACGAAGTCGCTTCTTTGCAAAATTGATAAAGTCGTGGATGACCGCAAGCGCACCTATTTACAAGTCACACAAAAATGAAGCTACTGAAGAGTTGAAAGCACGCAGAAGCGCGCTTACGTAGTTTCACGTGAATGACCTCATATTACCCGGGTAACCGTGACCCACGTTAGTATTCCAGGGTTGCCGGACCCAGACTCTTGTCGGGAATAAAAATGCGGAGTCTGGTGGGGGTTTCCGTCCACTCCACATTCCATTGGCAATCCGTCCACTGCGCCGCACGTATGTTGTTCTCATATAAACTGATGAGATGTTGTGCGGCGGGCACAAACGCGTGTCTCGATTCTAGGCGCCGTGCGTTTGCACTGGATGGGCGGGTGAGCGCCGATTGAAGCAGATGTCCAGACTCCATTGCACGGCGTGCTAGAGACAGTGTGGCTCCATCGCGACGAAGCTCAGCAGGTTGGATGCCTGCGAGGGTTGTAAGGTTGTCCACTGATGTAGGACGCAGGCATGCAGTCACAGTTGGCAAGGCGTCGTTGATAGTGGTGTCGATGAGGCTGGTATGAGTACTGCGGCACCAAACAGGCGCGCAGCACTCTGCGGTTGAGTGCACCAACGCTAGGGTGGATATTCGCAGAGTTGTTGCTCCAGCACCCCAACCGGAGCCAGCAAGCCGCTTCAGGAGCCCGACGCGTGATGTCAGCTTCTTGCGAAGGGTGTAAGCGGTGAAAGCAATTAACGCAAAGCCAAATCTAATGTTTGCTTCTTTCTTGACCGCAGTGAAAGCCTTTTCACATGGGACGCTGTGACATTTCCCTGAAAAGCCGCGGATCGGACACTCAACCTTTTGATTAGGAAGCGCACAATCTCTAGAGTATTCATAAAACCTGGTTTGATGGAACTCTTAATACATAATGGATGCGTTTCATGTGTTCCATGAACGTAGAAATTGTGCAGGAACTTTGCCTTTGACTTTTCCAAAACCATTATCAAGTCATTCGAAATGTTCAACGTCACCCTAGATATTTGAATAATTGCAAAATAATCCGTAAGTAGATGTATAAAGTGTTATTAAGTTTGAAATCATCTTTACTTACCACGCTACTCACGTGCAAGCCGTGAGTATGAATATTCGTTGTGTTTGGAGAGTGGAAAGATTCGTTGGGGGCCGGCGGATAGTTTGCCGTCAGTGTGTTGTTCTTCAAATAACATATTTAATTGAAATTGTTAGCAGCAACACAAATTTTAGCGTAAGTTGACCGTGAGAACCAATGTTGTGTAGTACCAAGTTTCATATCTAGCACCGAATTCAAGACAAAAAACCCTGTGATTTACCAGGCATCATCTCAAGAAGATCTTTTTGCAAAAATGCCCACTGGCGAAATTAGGTTACAAACAAAACTTGAGGGTGGTCTTGCTCCTGTACAAACAAGTTAAGAGTCATCTCGACAAATTGCAACGCACGCAACATTGTGAACATACTGAGCAATTTTTGTTCGCGTCAACGTTTCGTGTTAGGGCAAGAGGTGAAAGTAAGCCGGAACTAAATGACTGCGTGGGGCGTTGAGAATTTCCAACAATGTCACATATACTTCCTTCAACACAGTAAATTTGCTTTCATAAGACCTCAGATTCAAATATGGGGGCGCCAAAGTTGGTTCTTGCACCAGGCACCATTTATCCTTGTTACGTCTCTGGGCGTAGCAAGTTTGCCAAAGGCCTCCCAAAACAGGCTTGGCGCTCTCGTGTTGGAACCTGACGTCTCTTGAAAGCAAATGCACTGTACTGGAGAAAGTATTTGTGACACTGTTGGGACTTTACGGCGCACCCTGCAGTCATTTGGTGCCCCCAGCAGTGATTTGACGTCCCCATAGTGATTCGGCGGTCGGGGATTTGTTGCCCCGCTGCAGCTCCCGTGTCACGCCCCTGGTATCATGCAGATCTACTCCAGAATCACGGACTGCACTGCAGGGGCGTAACGAGGGGGGAAAGGGGGCAAAATTCCAACATTATCACATGTACTTTCTTCAGTGTAATGCATTTGCTTCCGAAAGACCTCAGGTTCGAACATGGGGGCACCAAAGTTGCTTCTTGGCCCGGGCGCCATCTAACCTCGCTACGCCTCGGCTTCACTGGCAGCATGCCTAAAACCGGTTTTTGGTGTGCAAGCTTCCTCAATAGTGCGCCAGTTATTAGTTTCCATTGCATTCTTATTTTCATTGCTGCTTTCCCTTTCAAAGCTACCATCAACCATTCTAGAAGAACTTGTAAAAATACATATTTGCACAGCTCAGCGACAAGTACAGAACTGCGCCAACGAAAGCGACCGCGTTTGTAATTGCTGAACAGTTCTCCTGCGGTATAGAAATAAGAGAACAGCAGTATTATTACGAAAGAAGAGCAATGTTGATTCCAATTGACAAGAGGCTGGGTCAAAGTCCGGCATGTGAATCTTGAAGTTCAACGAGGTGTAAAGCATTGTTTGTTTAGAATACTTTTAAGTTCTTTTTCCACTTCGTTAAGCACCAAAAAGGGGCGCATTTGTATCACAGGGGCGCTATTAACGGGGCGCCACAGACGTTTGGGGGGAAGTTTCCCCAACCTCCCCCCATGGATCTTCCATTGAATACACGTTACTTTTCATCATAGTTGTTACTTATATTTGGTTCTTCGGAGCAAATGTAAAAAGTACAGGTGGTATCTGATACGGCAGTGATGGATCAGTTCACCGCTCTGGAGACCACCACAAAACAGAGGCGAAAGAGATTTTTTTCGATTGTTACAATAATAATTTTTACTCTGCTGCTCGCCAGGCCTGCAGCCTTGTTTCAAGGTTTGGGGTAAAGCACATTTTAAGGGGAAATATAATTGTTTTTGTTAAAGGTTAGAAGGAAACTGTGACGTCAGGAATCGAAATCTAGGAAGGACATAAATTTGGATGGGGCTCTGCTTCCGAATGCTCCCCGCAGTGAAAGTCTTGCTGTGAGCCCCTGATCCTGACGGTCAGTCGGTGTAGTGGATACTTATTTTAACTTGAAGATATTACCAAATACTTGCTGAGATAATTATGTTATATCGTCACAAAAACGATTAAAAATAGCTACACGTGTTGCATGCACTAGTTGCATTTATCATGAGATACACTGTGGTCAAGCTCAATCATATTTTCTATTTCGCCTGTAATAAGTGGCTAATTCCCGCTATATCGTAATTTTTGCTGAAAACGTTTTTCAGACCTTTGCGATTGTTGTCAGTCTCAGGTTGTTGAATCAATGGAAAGGAATTATCTTTATTTATACTTCTCTCACTAATATCCAAAAATAAATTCAGCAATAGCAATGCGCATACTCTTAGAAGCTAGTCTTTTATCCATATTTTGCAATTCTCTTTAAAAGTGATCGTCAGTGCATAAGGTCTAGTGACTCTTACCAAGTGAAGTTTGACTACGTCATCGCGTTTGATTCTCCACGTCGGTCCAGGAATCTGTGAATTATAACTCCGGCGACGGATTTTCAGCCAGTCAACAACAAAGTCTGTAACTTCGACGTTAAAGGTAACGTTCAGCAACCCGTTAGAAGAAACCAGTTGTGCCGGCTGGCGAAAAGGCAGTCCACCTGCAAAGTACAAACCAAATCATTCGATGAAGGTTTATGAAATCATTATATGTGCGTTGTTTACATTGCACTATCGCACATAGTAGCCAAAATATACGTTGGAAGTAAAGACATCTTCGCTGTCATGTAACAAATGCTATTTTATTGTTTGCTTACTGCCACAAATGTTTGATACCGTACGTTTTGTGATTCAACGGTGGTCACCGAAAGTTAATCTGTTGATGAAACTAAGCGGGATGCTGTGGCTTGGCAACTTCTTGAAGACTTATTTGTGATTCCGTGGTGGAGGATCTGTCAGTTAGGCGGAAAGTTGTATCGAAGCTATTTTTGCATCGTTTAGGTATTTTTGATGAACACTACTGTAAATACTCTAAATATACTGCCGGTTCAGATATTCTCAAACGCATTGCGCTAATTAAAAACAAACAAAAATCCTGTAATAGTTGCTTGCAATTTTAACAACTCAAATATTGTACCAAATACTATCCCGTTTTGCAAAAACAAAATTAAAGTCATTTCATTATTAAGTCTTGCATTGCTGAAAGCAGTGTAATGGCCTGTGAAAGGAATCGTTATCAGTGACATTTTAGAAAGGATTTCAGACCTAAGCAAACTGTCTGCTTAACGGACAAAATTTGCACAGAACGACATGTTCAGTTCTTTGTTCGCCATGTTAGAGTTAGGTGGTCGTTGTGCTGCTCGGTTTAAGTCGAAGTAACAGTGATTTTTGCTGTGAGTGGTAGTGAACTTAGTTATAACTTGTTTTGTTGTATTTGGTGCGGCGTCTGTGGTTGCCAGGAATAACTATTGTTGTTATATCTGCGCAGGTGCATTAGCGTTGAACTCCCTGGTGCTGTGAATGTTTGTAAAACACTACGACCTCCTCTCCAGATGAGAGATGATCACGGAGCCGAAGTGCCGGAGTGGACTCCGGCCAGAGTTTGCATTTTAAGCCGGAGTAGGAGCAGGAGTCGGAGCCGGAGTCAATATTGAGGTCTGTGCAGAAGCCAATCAATTTTTAAGAGACTTACTTTCTGTAATGATGCTTGTTGTTGTCAAACAGAATGGAATTGAGACTTGTTTTCTGACCAGTGTCGTCTTATATCACAAAAGAGTGACACTGGGTTGGAGTACCGAGCATTTCACCACTAATGATGTTTTTTCAAAGTTATGGCCTATGCAAAATACAGTGTGAAAGTTACAATGCAGTTCGGGAATTTCCGAATCCATGCCGTAACTATGAGAATGTTGGGCTAGTGATGTGGGCAATAACACAAGCCACATGACAAAAACACATTGGTTAACAAAACAGGTTATAGACAAGTAACAGTGTGCCGAAATGACCTATACACTGTAGGCCCAGTGATTTGACGATGATATTAGAAGTACGTAATGTGCAGTAGTACAATGCAATGTTTATTCGCATTGTGCAGATTTCTAGCCTAGCCACCGCTTGCATAGGCCAACCTCTGCTCACATTTTGGAGCCATAGCGAAAAAAAGTCGGATGTTTGCTTGTTTTTTTGCATCTCTATGCTGCCTACGATAAGGGATTGTACGTGATGCGTAATGTAAATGTTCATCTTAATGATTTTCTTTTTACTATTTGTTTGCACATTCATGTTAATGGCTCAGTGTGGCACAGTCATAGATCAGAGTTTTATCTAAGCACATGGTTGAAGTGCGATTCAATATTTGTGAACAGGTGATCAGCTCCTGACCTCGGATTCAAATGTAATAACTCACTTCAAATACTTGTCATCATTCTGGTTAAATATTGAAGCTTAAATAGTGTTTCAATGGTTTCCACTTCACAATTTTATTACTTTAGAACCTATATAGGCCTACGTTCAAGGTCTATGTTTGATAAGCAGCGTTTAGTATGCCTCATTAGACAAACAGTTCTGAAGTTATTTTTTCAGTAGCTGCACACATTTGTTTAAAGTGATCGCATGCCAAGTTTGGAATGCATCACCTACATCGTTGACGGTAATGTCTAATAATAATTGTGGGCAAGCTTTTAGTGGCTGTCTGTCTACGTTGTGTAAACAATAGGCTAAGCCATAACTTTAAAACTCAACATCTTGTGTCTCTCTGCATTGTGCTAGTCACGTGACCATTTCAACCATGTGTTCGATCAAAGGCAAAATATCCACGACCCATATTTTGCCTCATGAGGCAAAACAGATTTATCTTTTTGATATGAGTTACTCGTATCAACAGGAGTCGGAGTTCGATGTTTCAAAATTTTTCGGAGTTGGAGTCGGAGCAGAAGTCCTGAAGCGTGAAGCGTGGAGCAGGAGCGGAGTGAAGAGTCTTAAAAATTTGAATCTGCTCATCTCTGTTCTAGATATGCCACGATGTTGCAAGTATAATTTGACTTTCTGTAACCCTGTTACGTGATCATCGTGGAACCTTTCCTGCAATTGTATGCAGCAAAGTTTTGAATGACTGTTAGTACAAATGTACCGTACTGGGTTGTTGCATCGAGTAGGTTGTGTGCTTTCACTGACAAGTCGTAGCAACCAGGGGAGACCGACCTTTGAAGTTAAGCTTCACGCCTGACGTTATTGTCACCAACATAATTGTTCTCTAAAAAGCATCAGCGAATTTATTTACCGAAAATTGACTGGCCATTTGCAAGGTAAAAGTGGTAGTTCAGTTTAAGGGAAGAAGTCGTATGATGATCTTGTGGTGAGAGTTGCACCATGAAATACTGCCGAAGAAATGTTATGGCAGCAGGGTCTCAAACGCGGCCCGCGAGGGCATTTTGTTAGCCCACAATGCTTTTTTGGAATTTAAACAATTAACATTTGTTATTTCTTTCATTCACCTGTGTTTAATAGTGCTTCGCCAGAGAGTGGAGAAGTTCCTTTTTAAAGAAACGTCGAGACGGCTAGAAATGATTTGCCCATACTCATCACACCTTTCGCAGGAAACAAAATGTAAAAGCTTCTAGTAAGGTTCAGGTAACGCCATTGTTGCATCAGCGTCATAATACGGCCCTTGAGTTACTTTATAAATCCACATTTGGTCCTCATGAGGATTGAATGGTTCAATCCTTAGATTAGCTACATTCCTTCTGACATACCAGTCTGAGGCGGAAAGCCACACTGCCTACCCTAGTTTCATCGTAAAGTATGGGATTAAGAAATGCCAAAGGTGTTCCAGTAGAAGTCGTGTGAGGAGGAACCAAACGGTTGGCTCGTAACACTGCGTGGTGCATACAGAGGCAAAACTAAGGTGAGGATTACAACAGGCCAGGTCAACGAGAACGTACTAGGGAAGCTTAACTTAGACTGTCCCTGCGACAAGACTTCAGGTATCTCAGCAAGTTGGCTTAAGGCAGCCTTTTCGGGTTAAACAGTGCAAATAACTCAATCGATGTTAAAGCTCGTAAGAAACACAACACTCAACTGAAAGCTAGCATTTCAAGTCAATACTGACACAGTTTGCCTCAAGACTTACATGAAAACCACATATTTTTGACTTTTTGCAGCGTTGCCGGCCATAACTCGCTGACAGATTGTGCTAGAGTCAACAAAGATATCATAATGTCCGGATTTTTTTTATCTTTTCATAAACACAATACAGATATCTTAGCACTTAGAATTTACCCAGACGACGCAGCGACCCAACAAGGACTGGACCTCATGGGCATATCACAAGCCCAGACAAATTTTCAAGCGCCATGGTGTAGTTTTGCATCAGGTTTGTCTGGTTTGGGAGGAAAAATGACGGTGTCCGGTTAGCAATTTAACCATTTGTGAAACACTTCATTTGTTTATTTTACTTGAGCAAACATAGCCATGTATTCAAGCCAGGTATTTCCAAAGTGCGGCCGACGATCCAAATGTTGCCTACGAGAATCTTTCATACGGCCGCTCGGTCCCCACTTCGGTTTCAGATTGTGTTGCATGAACTTGTCCAAAGTCTGCGCCAATAAACTCAACTGCAATGAACCCATGAGC
>Ga0210059_1010509_pt1 | contig 14273 bp, 15 predicted proteins | sample Ectturendosymbi2_FD_188042 | JGI IMG/M metagenome (GOLD analysis project Ga0210059, IMG submission 188042) | Ecteinascidia turbinata endosymbiont from Florida, USA - Sample 2 (SPAdes) (version 2) | ecosystem: Host-associated > Tunicates > Ascidians > Unclassified | place: Key West, Florida... | reverse complement strand
CCTTCTATTGCTAACCTTAAACGTACCCCTTCAGATAGGCAAATGCACCACTAGGGGTACATGTACCCTAGTTTGGGAACTCCGGTTCTAGACGAAGGATTGTCAGGGCGCGTTTCTTAAAGCTCTGCGGATTAGCTCCCCCACGGCTAGCAATTAAAAGGCTAGCTGCCGCAACACCCTTGTCTAATCGTAAATTGTCTGTCGCGCTCAGCCAATCGGTTGTGAAGTTGTTTGCTCAATTTAGCTGCCCTGATAGAATGTTTACTTTGTTTCTGTTGTGTTCCATATCCGTATCCAACGATCAATCGCTGTTGACTTTTCTTTTTGATTTCGTGACAACAAACGGTTTGCGCTGACTGTTTCCCGCCCTGTTTGCAGTTTCTGTAGGAAATAGAAAGTCTACAGTTCCAGAGATGCGCGGAGCATTGCCAGTTCGGCGAGGTCATTGCGTGCGCCTATCAAACCTTCCGTGAGTGTCAGTACACCCCCCACAGCTCTTAATGAAGCTGACGCAGCAACATGTGCCAAGCGTGCGATAAAAGCACATTCCTTTGTGTTCCGAAGTTGCTTCTTTCATTGGTCGCTTCGTGCCTTGTATTTGAGATTTATTCGCTTAAAGCTAGAAAAGTAAAAGACGATCTGTTGCTAACTCTTGTCAGTTTCTTATTTAGTTTCGATAGCTTTCGTATCTGGATACTTCCCGAAGAAAACCTACCTACATTTCGAGATGCACAATGCTTGTAGACTTTCTCCGATGCCGTGTTTGCATCTGGAAGCATTCGTGGATTAATTATTTATATCTTCTGTGTATGAGAACACAGGATGACTGATGGGAAACTATGATCGTAAAACATTGGCTATTTTGTTTGAAATCGTTATTCTGAAAAATTAAAAGTTTTCAAGAATGAACAAATTACGTTGCACATTTGTCTTAATCTTTTTTGTAGTTGACCAATGGAAAGACAAAGGCTGTGGTTATAGGTGTCACCTCTGACGCCTTCATGTCGGAAGATTTAAAAAAATACAGGTTTGTTAATTTTCTGAAATTCAATTCCAGGTTGCTTTCAAAATATAGACAAGCTTCCAGTTTTCGGTGTTGCTTTTACCGTATTCAGTCACTGTGCACTTCCCTTGGAGGCAAACTAAAGCACTGTTTCTAAGAGAAAGTGCGCTTGAGTAGAAACAACAAAAAGTTTCCTTCAATCAGCGGTTACAGCCGAGAAACACTTGCTGCCAAAAAACTTAGTTTTTCGCTGCACACGCTGCACATTGTCTTTGTTTTGTGGAACGCATAAGCGCAATTTTGTTGGAAAATGTGAGGGGGACAGCTTGGTGTGTAACCAATATATTACGAAACCTAAAGATAAAAATAAGGTGGTCATGGCATATTATATCCCCACTGTCTGAAACAGTGGGGGATGCGTCCCTCGTGTCCCCCACCTTATTGCGCCCATGTGTGGAAGTATTCATAGAAAAATCCATTAGAATGTTTTCAACTTTATGTACGTGGGAGCTCACCCAGAAAAAGATAATCAGTAGCCTAGTTCAAAAGAAGCGTTTTCTCAATAAACCCGATGATAAACAAAAATGATATATGATATATTTTTCATCAAAATTTGTGAAATGGTGGTGGACATTGAAATAGGAAGAGGACGCCCCAGCTTCAACTGTGTTTTGAAGAATAAAGATGAGTGACGCAAGTCCCATGCGCGTGGTAAACAATCCTAATTCTTGTATTCTGAATTAAGAATTTTTCGTGGATATAGAAATTTCAAGCATATTATGAAGTTGATAACCTTTGATAGGTTGCTGAAATAGTTTCATCTTGTTCAGCACAACGTATTTGGCGTCTTTCTGCGCAGAACATTTAACTCTGCTTCAGAATTTTGATTATGCAGATAAAATGAAGGTGGCATTGAAAAAACGAATAATTTAATGGAAGTTGGAACACAATGTGAAAAAGATAGTGAAAAACGAAAACAACATCTTAATCACCAGAAACCAATCGAACATCAAAACATTCAACATGTAGAGCATCCCTTTAAATCTAATTTGTAGAAAAAAATAGGCCTTACCTTGTTACGGTACGTGCGATACAATCAAAGAGACAAGTATAGAGCAGAGGTTCCCAACCTGGGTTACATGTGCCCCTAGGGGTACATTTGCTCCAAAGGGGTATATTTTATGTTAGCAATAGAAGTGAGATATATATTCATATGTCTTTTATTTCCAAGTATTTATACATATATCAGTGAATATTATTATCAAAAGCCGTTATATGCTTATTGTTAAATATATCTATGATTAATCAAGATTTTGTCATAAGACATTTTGGGGGTACATGATCATCTGTCGAAATGCTGAAGGGGTACATGCTCATCTTTCAAAATGCTTAAGGGGTACATGCTCATCTGTCGGAATGCTGAAGGGGTACATGGTCAGAGAAAGGTTGGGAACCCCTGGTATAGAGCATCTTGCTCACTTGAAATTTACTGTGTTTCTTCTCAAACCTAGAGCATGGTTGCAATTTCTGGATGTAAGTGTGTGTAACATCAATCCAAGGTAATTGAAAAGCAAGTTTTATTCAAGATTACGGTTTGACTAAACTTTATTTAATGACAAGTCATACGGAATGGCTTGTGAAACAGAACACCACTGCAAGCGAAGTATTTTTTTAACTTCTAAATATTACAAAGAACTTCTGTTTGACTATGCAACAAGTTTAGGCGGCATGATTTTGAAATCATTAAGTGACTGGGTTTGACTTTGACTATGACAAAAACTTGCTTCTTTTGTTAATGCCTGCCACCAGTGTTGGCAAATTGGTTAAAGAAATGCTCTTGAAATAGTTGCACATTCGCATAAGTTTTTGATTAGGGTGCAGATTTCGCAATTTGGCGAAATCTATAGGTCAGCCTCTATATAATTGCAATGTTCGCTGTAACAAGCACGTAACGAATGTTCTTGACGCAGACGACAAGATCAACTGTATGTTTTCTGGTCGATGGAGAGTCCGGGTAGAACACAACGATGGGGGAAAAGAAAAATTGATTTAAGACTCTATAGCGAGAATTTTTTTAACGCTACTATGACTTTCAGGCAAGATTATTGCATGTGTAGCATAAAACCTTGTTGTTTATGTTATGTGATTAATGTGCAACTGTGTTATGCACGGTCGGGACAATAGTGGTTTAAGATACATTTTAATCCATCGCGTATTTATTATACAGTAATGATTGTTGTTTCTTTCAGCAATTGCAAATGTCTGTGATTGCAACATAAATCATTCCGGGACTTCGTTACAGCGATGAAAGCGTTTTATTGCGTTTGACAAACAACAGGACATGGTAACTTTAAAAAATTAGTCCTGAATTACAATTGGCAATTGTCGCCGCATCAGTGAATCTTCTCAAAAGTGAGGAAAATAGTTGTCTGTGAGGGTGAAAACACCACTGAATTTTAATAATTCATGAGACTGCTGGTAAAATTGCACGTTCGTTTGTTGGGATTGCATGCTTATATGGGTAGTAATATCGTCTAATCCCATCTTAGACCCCGTTTCTTGGAACCACATGCATTTAGCGGTACATAATACTGTTTTAGAGACACGAGTTCATTTTTAGGCTGTTTTATTGAAAAAGGCAATACCGTTGTGAACTTCGGTATAGTAACTTCTTAAAACCTAACAAAATCCCTGCATTTTGTGATTTTGCAACGAAGGCGGCCAAACGCAATGGCAGTGATTTTGTTTGCTCTTCAAAGAATATAATTTATCTTACCAAAGCTTCCAAACTCTGATTTTGATCCCTTCTTTGAGAAAAAGTTTTTTGGAATGACAGAAAACACTAAAGCTTGACGCTTCCTCAATCCAATAGTTGACTTTTTCTGAAATCATGGTGAATCACTTTGCTATTGTTTGACACAAAGTATTGTGACTCACTTTTGAAGTTCTGTGAAGTCAATCCATCAAGTGAAAAGCACTCAGATTCGAAAGAGATCTGCAGTTTATAGAATTTTGAAAGCATTTCACTGGCCCAGATCACAGAAATCAAACTTAATATAAATTGCAGGTAGCTTCAAACATTCGATTTTTTCTTATATACTTTACAAAACAATTTCCGCCATTGCCAATCTGAATTTTATGCGAATGGAAAAACAGGAAAATGGCTCAAAACTCAATAAAATATGGAAAGATTCATGACGTTTAAGGGTAGACTTGTCTGCTGATAAAATTAGGGATTGAACAACTATCGCAAACAATTCTGACCACATGATGTAATTGGCTTATGCATAAGCGTTCTATGAAAAACAATTCCAGTAGCGACGAAATCTTTCTGAGTGCCTCCATGGGCGTCGGAAGGGGGGGGCAGAGGGGGGTCAAGGTCCCCCCTAAATTTTGAAGTTATTAGCTAGAAAAGGATTTTTTTTCAATTTCGCGGGGTAAAGACCAAATTACCACTTTTGCCCCCCCCTGGAAAAAATTTTGGGAAAATCCTCTACTGCACCCCCCATGGAAAAAATCCTTCCGACGCCCATGAGTGCTTTGTATTATATGCAGTTATCAGAGCGGTGTTTACTGTTTAGTGACCACAAAAAAACTTGCTTGGTACTTTAAGATTGGCTGCAGATTAGTCAACTAAGATCATCAAGTGCAAAGTGTTCTCATGTTTTGCAGAAGAGATTCCACTTTTTATACGCAGTCTACCAACACCAACTACGGAAAACGCGCGATCGACATTATTAGTGAAGGACTTTTTCAAGAACGAACGCCGTCATTTTTAATAAGTAAGAAGAAACGCACTGCAGTTTGGTTCGTCTCAAATTGTGCCAGCGGTTCAAATGCAAAACGACGACTGCAAATTTCCGATGAAATGATCGAAAATGGCTTAAAGCTCGACCGATACGGTAAATGCTTTGATGGTCAAAAACTTGAGACAAGTAGAAGTGCTTTCATGAAGTTAATATCTTCCTACAAATTTTACCTTGCTTTTGAAAATTCACTCCACTGTCGCGACTACATCACGGAGAAATTTTTCGTGAACGGTTTATTGACTGGAGCGGTACCAATCGTTTATGGCGCGGTGCGACAGGACTACGAGACAGTGGCTCCCCCCCATTCTTTTATTCATGTGGAAGATTTCAGAAGCATCAAAGAACTAGTGGACTACTTAAATTACCTCGACAAAAACGATTCGGCTTATGCTGAATACCTTTCATGGAGGAGTATGAATCCGAAAGATTTGTACCCGCATGGACGATACATGGGTCTTTGTGCTTTATGTCGTACTTTGCACGGTGTATCGTTTGATGATTTAAGACCTTTTGTAGCAATTCCTGGCAGGAACGGAGACGAGCACAAAACGCAATTGCCTTACCCTTCCATGAAACCTATTTCGTCTATATACGAATGGTGGCATGGACGGGAAAGCAACGAATGCTTGAGCTCTGGATGAAATAAAAGTTTTTTTTGTGTGAAACATTGTGAAGAAAAATCTATTAATTGGTTACGAGATGGTGCATGTCATACTCACATCAATAACAAATTAACATCGTTTCGCCTAAAGGAATTGTTTTCAATGTAATAAGATGTGTTCATTGTCCAACATTTTTAGAAACGCAAGATGGTTTTCCTAAACTTCGTGTGGAATGCTAGAACCTTGCAATCAGAGGTAAAAAACAATAAGGTAGTGATGAAAAAGAATGAACGCATGAAACAAAACCGCACTATTTAAATAAAGTATCATCAAACTGCACGGCGATGCGTAATTCGTTGTATAAAAAGGTGTGCTTCAAAGAACTTTTTCCAACTGCCCGACCGCTACGTCCCTAGTGGCTGGCAAGCAATTCAAAGTGTTCCATTTTTTGTCAAGGAAGACGTAAAAAAGTCGAAGACGGTGGATGAAGCTCGCTTCCGGTCAAAATTTGTGATTTTAATAAACCTTTGTTGCGAACGCGCATCAGTTCATAATGCTTGCAGAGTTCACGCAACCTTCCAATTGGAGATCAGTTACGCCGGCATTTCAAACAGTTGCACCTAACGTTAGCAACATTTATTGCATATTTACCACCAATGAGTTTGGTAAACTGGAAATATTCGATTTCAGGCAATACAACCACCCTAACATTGACTTCCACCGTAGAGTATCCAGTGGGTTCTTGTGTGATCCAAACTTCCCAAAATCGAAAATCCCGGGTCTTCACGTTGTTCTGCGCTTTTGACTTCCAAGCTCATTTCAATCACCTTTCACCTCCGCCAGTGTTGCAGTTTGATTATATACGCCGTATAAAACCATCACTTTGACTGAACAATAGTACACTTCCCACGCTAAGAAGGTGCTGTAGTTGGATATTTCTTGCGTAAACATTAAATAACAAATGGTAATGTCGTGAGAGACCGTATCCCTTAAGTTTTGATACATTGTATGATTAGTTTCGAAAAGCTTACCAGTGTTTCTACTGTATACTCTTCCAAAACCAGCAAATCAGTGGTTTTTTCAACATTTTTTGAAACAAGTTTTTTTTAAGCATCACCACTTGCCTTTTAGAGAACCTGCTTTGTTCTCGGAGTTATTCCTCGAAAAAATCATTGTTGTTAGAATTTGATCTGAATAATACAGCTCTTTTGCAAAACGTTATTGTGAACATATAGACACAGCCAGGAATACACGTGTGTCTATTTTTCCAAGAGCTACGATGACAAATTCCAGCAATCAAGGGCTTGAACTGTATAGATTAGAACCTACTTCGTAGCAAAATGCTCAACATTGTCGTTTGCAAAGATCTGGCATATATGCTGTATGCAATCTTACACTAGTGAAGGAAACGAGATCAGATTGGAAGCCGTTTACGTGGTACCAGGTCGCACCAGATAACGTCTGGGGGCTGCATGTGCAACGCAGTCATGTGTAGGTCGGGCACCACTGTTACCGTTGCAGATACTACAACACTTCAGAGATAGCATTAGCAAAGATAACAACACCAACATAAATTCACTGCAATTTCTGAGATGTCGCAGTTTTGTGCAACTTTAACCGTTCTTTTCGTTTGATGTCACGCATGTATTGCTCAGCATTGGACTCTTTGAAAGCGCAGATGAAAAACTGTTTGATAAAACGTTGTCAGAGCATGAAGTTGAAAACGTGTCCATTCAAAGCCTGCGGACCTTATCGGACAATAGCTCAGTAAATGAGCTTTGTGAAGCTTTCAGGTGCTTTTACCTTCAACCGAGGAATGTCTTTCAAACCAGATTACTTCAAGTGTGTCATAAACTCTGGCTTTCTTGCGGATTACCCAGATAAAATTCTGATTGTAAATCTTGGAAGTAAGCTTTGCTAAACAGTTGGGTTAAATAACAACAATGCGACTTGTCCTTCAATTTTACAAAATCGTTTGCGGCTCACCGAACTCATCTTTTCTTCCTAATTTCACGTCTGAAACTTGCTGCGTATATACCTCTGTGCTTCACTCTACGTGGGTACGATTGCTGTATCAAGAGCGCACCCCAAAAGTGTTGGTAAATCAAACGAAGGCCGCATTGGATCGTAATGTCTCGGTATGAGCAGGGGCGGATCCACAGGGGGCGATTTCCCCCTAAAACCTACGAAAGTAACTTTCTTCCCATGATTTTGTACAATTCGGAAAACAGAATTTGTGATATAAGGCCAGTTGCCGTCCATTGTTTTGTCACAGCAATGTTGTGAAGTGCACTTCATCTCTTTATAGTAGTGAACCCTTAGTGGGACTTGATTACCAAATATTACTGAAATCGCCCTCCCCCCTTAACCATACTGGATGGAACCGCCCCTGGCTTTGAGACACTTTTCAAAATTAGAAATTGTGATTGAAGCTCCATATTAAGCTTTCACTAACAAAAAGTTTTTTTGCAAACATTTATCAACAAAAGAAACCGGGAGAGTTTAATCAAAGTTGATGTCAAGACATAATAGTACGCTTGTTACAACCTACTGCGAACATCAGCACACCACGCATTACGGCATGTTTGGAATATATACTCAAAAATAATAGCGCAAACTTTTGCAAAAACGGCCCAGACGAGTTTTGTCAAGGTAGTGGTCAATACATGCTCAGCTGGAATGACCGCCTGATGATCAAAATCCTAGCAAATGACGAGCAAACGCCGGTGTTTTGCATTGTGGCGGTAGATGTGAAAGAACTTAATCCAAGCTTGTACAGAGACACAGTGACTGAAGCTCTCGAATGTGCCTTAGAGAAGCATACCGTATTCATCACCATGGACCAATAAATCATTGTTGCACTAAACAAAATTTTACATAACAACGTTTTCACTTAAAATGGCGATCAACTATACATCCAAAAAGCGGAAATACAACTGGGGGCAATCACTCTGTTTCAAAGGCAAATATTTCTGTGCATTACATCATAATACCAATTGCGGGTGTGCTAAATGTGACAGAACTTTCCGTAGATTCATCGATGACATAATTCGGATAGTTGCATTAGAAACGTCATGTGAACACATTCAACAAGTACTAACTTCAGTATTTTCCCACAGTGGCTTGGAACAAACGTTTCGCTACACCGGCGCAGCCGAACAAATGGGCGAAGTGGTATTCCTAGACGTCAATCATCGTATAACTACTGAAGATGGCTTTGGGTTGGTCGCTAAGGACTTCGAAAAACCCACAGCGGAAGGATGTTAGTTCGTCAACGGTAAACAGCACCATTATTTGGTGAAGCTAAAAGATTGACGAGACTCAAGCAAATAAAAGAGGATAACCTCATCAGCTTAAACCGTCTCAAAGAAAAATATATCCGCTCAAAAGTCTCTTTGGACACGACAACCACCGTGATAGCAACGGCATCAAGTTGGTAGGAAAGACTACACTCCCGAAAAAATATGACCCACAGGTTTGAGCATATCATTCCCAACTTCATTAGGGAAAGAAAAAAGCTTAAATGCGAAGGCAATGGTAACCACAAATGACCTGCAACAATTGGACAAAACTAAATACTTACAAGAACCTTGGTTTAAGTACGGCAAAAACAAACCGAAGGTTCGTGAAGGCCTTGCAAGCACTGCATTTTGTGGTTGTCATGGACAACACCACAAATCCGTGGTCTCAGCGTTTTCACAAATAATAAAAAAATTATACTTTTCCACTGAATCAAAACCTGCGCAAGCTATGATGACATGTGCAAGTTATGATATTTACGTGGGGACTTTCGTGATATGCCACCAGCAGAATGGGGGACCAAACAGTAAACAAACTTTTCAAGAGATGTTCAGCGCATCGAGGACTTGGAGCAAACCAGACAATACAGGCAAGGACCAAATTGCTTTATTGTGGTACTATTCAGTGTTCAGTGACGTCACAAATACTTATATGGACGCATTTAAAATTATGTGCAAAATATTCTTTTTTGCTTTTGGTGGCAGTTGTGGCAGGTGCAAACATATTTTACGCACGAAAAATGTTTTTGGTTCGCACCTCCTCACTTTTTTAATGTAGCACAATTTCAATCTTTGTCTCGCAAATACATTCAAGATATTCGGATGATGTTGTTATATTTGTCTTTTGTTTTCACCAAACAACACCTTACGAAAAAGAAACATGAAAATATGAATAAAGGAACAACAGAATACGAAAAAAACATTCGCTCATTCCTTCGTTTTCATAACCGAACTTTTTTCTGGGGTGGTCGTGGGGATGGTAATCCTTTTAGGACTTGGAACACCTCACGGTTATCAGCAATCGTAGGTAGTTCTGATCGCTCTACACCAGTGGTTTCCAAACTTTTTCGAGCCGTTACCCAAATCAAGGTAGCGATTATGTCTTATTACCCTCAATATTTTGCGTCATAAAAAACATAATACCTGACAGCTTGTGGTTTTGGTTCCTCGTTATCCCCCAAATAATTGCGTAATACCCCCATGGGGTAATTTACCCCCAGTTTGGGAACCACTGCTCTACACTATGACAGGACAAAGCGAGGTTCGAGATGTAGTCACGCCACGATGGTTTTGGACGATATCTAGGTATGGGTGTCGGAAGTTATTTTTTGCAAAACCAACGAAAATAGTTGTGTATTTCGTTGATAACAGCACGCTTTAAATTGTTTGAGTGTGCGATGACGCATAAGGGTAAAATAAAGTTAGGATTTAGGTTTATTTCAAACTAGTTTACTGAAATCTGGACAGCTGTATAGTCAGTGCAAACATTTCGCCGTCACTAAAGGCTCTGCACTTTTGCTACTGAAAAGTGGCAACTTAAACAACATGAAATGTAAACATTTTTCATGGAAAACACCTATGGCTGCACAATGACCATACGTATCAGCGAATAGGTTGCCACTTCCAACACCGCCTTGACTAAAATAAATCCTTTTGAAAAAGGCAAAAGAAGCTTCCAATCTCTACATTCGCAAATGCTTTATGAACGAAGAAAGTTCTAAAGTTCTTAATTTTCAACCAGACTATCCTCCATGACTTGAAATAGTGCTCCATGGGGCGATTCTGCTTTTTTAAGAATTCCGGACCACTGTGGCTCGACCTCTTGTCAGAAACATTTTTTTACCACGATCTTCGACAAAGAGCATGAAGCAGTCATGCCATGAAATGATACATTTACTTTAATCGTATGAAACTGGTACCGATTTGTGCTGCATATTATTGACAAAGTGAAAGTAGACTTATTCGTATCCTCCTACTGGGGTGTTATGTAAACTATACGTTAAAAGCAAATTTTGTCACTTAGACGTTGTTTCGTTACAATGTCAAAATTATTTACAAATACATTTAAATTCCACGTGTTTTTACAACGTTACAATATCTGCATTACTGTTGTTGACAGCAAACAAAAAGTGGAAAGCGTCCAGAAAATGGAAGTCGAGGTTGTAACAGGTTGTGCAGAATTTCCTCCTGGGGGAACAAAAACAATATTCTTCGCTTAACTTGAGACATGAGAAAGGGCCAATGAGGTAGAAAGTACCGTAAACGAAAATGCATTCGAAGTTTCAACTCTACCTCAGCTCATGAAACCAGGCATCCAGTTAAGTAGGATTTCAGTCTCTGGCACATGTTGAAAGAATCCAAAAACAATGAATGTGAGTTGTACGTTTAGGCAAGAGCAATTGTAAAGATTTAGTTTTATTTTTATGTTTCAACTCAACCAAGAAGAATCAAAAGCCCATAGATTTTTTCAATGATGTTTTCTTTGTATTCTGTGAGACCTTGCTAAAAGCTAATTTCCATCACAGTTTTGTGCTGAAACATCGACTAAATTTTTATAAGTTATGTTTGATCACAAATACACCATCATTGCTTTGGATGCACAGGCTTCTTCTATTCACTTTAAGGATATTTGCATCGCTGCAAATGAATAGGAATTAGGGAAGGAAAAACATTTTACTTGGGTTTGCATAAAGGTTTGTGCTCAATGAAGCGATGTAAAGAGCTTTAGCATTTCGCCAACAATATAACCGTTGACACTGACAGGAAATCATCTTCAGCGAATTAGCACAAAATCAGTGGGATTAGCCGGTAAAACGGGTAGGAAAAGCTTGCACGGAACAGTTGATCATATTCGATAATGTCCTAGAAAACTCTGACACGATGAAAGTTTTCGATGAATGTGTTTATGTAACTGTATCTTGTTTCACAAGCTATGAAAACTTCTCGCAAATTCTTCGTGCGCCACATTATATACCATGAAGGAACTTGCAAAATTTGGAAAAACACTTTAGGTTGTTACTAAAAATATATCAATGAAATCACAAATTGTGCAGCGGATAGCCTTTTGTTGACAAGCTTAGAGGTTTTAAAATGAACGTTTATAAACTTACTCCCACAGTTAGGAATCTCAAAAGTTAGAAGAAGATTTTCGACAATATTGATTCCACGTTCTATATCTGCCACAAGTGTTGAATAAGCTCCAGGGAGGACTGATCGTATCAACGTAACAATTTCTGATTTACTGCATCTCGTTTGCCATGCTTTCTTCGCTTCAGAGAGCAGGTTGTTCAGCGGACTGCGAAAGATGAACATTTCCTTTTAAGTTTTCATTTTACTTCAACCGGCATTGTTCTTTTTTAAAATGCTGTTAACGCGGAAAAAATATCAAAGTGCAGTCTTTGCTCTCAATTAACTCAAACAAATATAGGCATTGGAGCATAAAATTGGGACAAACTTAAAAGTTTCATCAACACTAAAAAAGCCTTCAAAAAACTATACATGTTTTATTTTGAGACGTTGCGGATTATTCTTAATTGATCTTCAGTCAAAAACAAGCAACACTTGGCAATGTTAGCAATTTAAATCCAAAAGACTCTATGACGCAAGAAATGACAGTGCGACGCAAAAGACGTCAAAAGAAAATCAAGATCGCCAACCCTGTCAAAATCGCTAAAAGTAAAAGCAGGACCAACAGCTATGCAGAAAGTGCTAAGCAAAACCTACGTAATGCCGTAATCTACGAAAACAAGCCAAGACCAGCAGCAAGAGGCCGTTCACAGAACACTGGAAGAGAAGGATGCAAAAATTTTACAAATAAGTGCTACAACCAGTACAATATATCTACATCAAAATCAACAACAACAATGCACGAAACATGTATCAACAGAGGAACTGAGCATCAGCCAAATACTTGACATAACAATCTACGTATTGAAGAGGTATAAAGGGGTGGTAAAATTGTCTACATTAATCTCGGGTTGCTGTTCTTTTATCAGAAGTGTCTCTTTAATTAATAATTTGCTGTAGTTAAAAGCAGAAGCCAAGATTTCGGGATTTTTAAAGTCAATGAAGTGACCTAGATATGTGTATAAATGTTTGTCTACGTGGGTAATTTGGTGGTTTGATTTCAAAGGATGATGTTCATCTTGGCGAAATTTTAAATTTCTTTGAGTTTGTCCAATATACGAATTACCACACGAACATTTATCAAACAAACAAAAACACACGAACACATTTATCGTTGCTTCCCTTGGGGACAGGCTCATCTTTCGAACCATAAAACACATACGATTGCAGATCATTTTAAGTGCAAGGACATGCAAGCACATCGGGAACGATGCAATGTGATGCAAAAACTTAAATGTTCGTGCGGTCATTCTTATGCTTCGCTCGAATACCTCCATCGTTGCTTCCCTGGGGACAGGCTCATCTTTCCTGGTATAAACCCTTGGTGAAAACATTCTCCACACCTATCCCCTTTGCAATATTTTCTGTGAGATATCCAAAAGACTTGGTCTATGCCAGTGCTCTTCAACCGTTTTTTTTACGGTGCACCTTGAAAGATATTTTGACGAACTCACGCACCATATTTACCTAAACACTTAAAGTCATGCACCCTATTTACTGACATTTCCCCCGTACCCCCCACCTAATTGCGCCCATGCCTGTAGGTATCCGGGCCTGAATAAGCAAGACCCCTAATTCAGTAACTCAGCTACATAAATCAATTGATAATGGCTCATTGTCCGTTGCTTATGAATCACAAATAATCTTCTAATTACAACAATTAGCTTGAAAATGGCCTGATGCTTATGCACCACACTTTACAATGTGCAAAGTCTCGGTTAAATCGTGAAAGTCATTGGTTAATGGTTCATTTTTGCTTACAGAAAGTTTTGTAAAAATTTTCTGTTTACTGTGACAAGTTTGTGACGCACCTTTGTGAACCCTTCCTCAATGGTGCACCCCACGCATATTGTGGTGCACCCTAGGCCTTAGGGTGCACTGCGCACACTGGTTGAACAGCGCTGGTCTATGCTATTCCCAACTATTCATGAGCGCGAGAATAGTTATTCGAAAGGACACCAGGCGAATTCCCCAAAAGATGCTGAACGGTGTCATAGGTGTAGGAGAAGGCAAATGTTTGGTGGTGCGAAGGAATTTAACCCGAATTTTCCCAAACTTGCCCGAAAACGTTTGGGCCACTTTTCGTGCGAACATCTTCACAAGCGGACTTTTTCGAGATGACCTTCCAAAAAAAGATCCGCATGTGATTCTGCAAACATTGGGCGCCATTTTTCAATTCAAACCATGTTGGGTGCCATTTTTTTCAAATCAAACCACGTTGGGCGCTATTTTTTTTCCCAGATTTTCAGGGAATTTGGGAAGATTTTTCAAATATTTCGCTCAACATGCCAGGAAGTTTGCCCGGATTTTCACCAAATCAAAACTTTAGGTGTGTGCTTGCACCCAGCCTCCACCACGTGGACAGGGTCATTGCAAACTTTAATGTGCCAGTAGCCACAGCGATTAACCACTAAGGAGCTTGGATCGAAGAGAG
>Ga0210059_1010508_pt1 | contig 14273 bp, 13 predicted proteins | sample Ectturendosymbi2_FD_188042 | JGI IMG/M metagenome (GOLD analysis project Ga0210059, IMG submission 188042) | Ecteinascidia turbinata endosymbiont from Florida, USA - Sample 2 (SPAdes) (version 2) | ecosystem: Host-associated > Tunicates > Ascidians > Unclassified | place: Key West, Florida... | reverse complement strand
TTTGAAAATGTATTTTTAATAGTATATTAAAAAACGCATTAGCTCGCGGCACCCCTGGGTATTGTAAATGGCACCCTAGGGTGCCGCGGCACCCCGGTTGGGAACCACTGGTCCAGAGAATCTGTTCGCTAATGCGAAAGTTTGTCCCTCTGGGTATGTTGCGCGTATAAGCTGCAGGCAAAATACAGGCCATATTCCAGGTAAAAAAAGTGCGGCTAATAAGCGAGTATATAGGCTACAGTACATTCACACTGACTTTAGTGATTTTAACTGAGGAAATTTCCTAAATCGGCTTTATCAGGGCTTAAAATTACAGTATATGAAAATCTGCGAAATCTGGCAGCACTGTTATGTGCTTATATTAAAATATTGCTAATGGCTGTACTGATATACTTACATACACAAGCATGAAGTTGAAGAATACCAATCTGCAAATAACAACACACACACTACTGTATATACAGTAAATCCTTTGTTAAAAGAACCTTAAATGCTGTACAGCACAACAGCTAACCTGATTTGCATAGACTTTTGTTTATTTTCCGAAAACAGCACAGTCTACTGCATAAGACACTGTACAATGTGTCTATGGAAAGAGATCCTTTCTCAGCAAAGAATCAGACACTTTAAGATCTTACAGAGTATATATTTCGCTTACAATGTAGGCATCATCAGCTCTTGTCCTAGTTTTCGAAGTCTTTCCCAAAAACGCATTATGTCTCTTGCCCTGTGACGTCACTGATAAAGCAAAGCCGCTTATATCTTCGAGAATGGGACCGTGGTTGAAAAGAGAGAACATTTGTCCTCAGAAAAAGCGCTTAATTCTAAGCCGACAGCAGTAACTGAGCCAGAGTTTTCGAAAAAGGCCAAACAGTGTTTTTTCATGCCAACACCACCAAAAAAGGCCAAAAAAATGCCAAACCATGCCGTACATGCCAAACACCATTTTTTCATGCCAAACCGTTTTGAAAAATGTCAAATTTCTGGAATTGGGCTTTAAAATGCCAACCTGGCAACCCTGTCACTGACTGAAACATCTGCTAAATCATTACTACACACTTCAAAGCAAAAAAAGGTTGAATTGCCATGGTGTTACTGCAACAATGAGTGGCATGAATGCCATCCAAAAAATACAAAAAGACAAAATATTTAATGAAAACTTAATTTTACAGTGGCAAACCAAAAAATGGCCATATTTAACAAAAAGGCCAAATGCGTTTTTTCATGGCCAGCGCAGTTAAAAAATGGCCAAATTTTTGGAAATTGGCCATGAAATGGCCAATCTGGCAACCCTGTGCGTTTGTTAAGGCTGGGCAGTTCTCACGCGGCAAAGAAAAAAACGAAACAGTGGAACTATTACGAAACACTAGCATCGTACACGCTATTCGATAAGAGGCTGGGTAAAGTCCGGCACGTAAACCCTGACGTTGAACTAAGCGAGAAACATCGTCTATTATAGAGTATTTCCAAATCTGATTCTACTTCCGTGGGCACCAAAAAGAGGTTCATTTATGGCAAAGGTTAGCCATTCAAGAGGGCGCCACAGAGGTTTGGGGGGGCAGTTGCCCCAAACTGTCTCCCCCTGGATCCACCACTGCCAGGTTGCATCTTGCAGTTGTACAGTAAAATGCATAGCGGGCAACTTGCACATGCACCACCTCTTCGAAATGAAGAGAAAGCTGTGAGCTCCTGAAGCGATTTCAGCAAAATATTCTCATCACCAAAGAGATTTTGAAGAAGAGCATACGTTTCGGGGCCTACCCAAGACAGCACGCTCGACGCTTTTCATCAGAGGACACATTGTAAACATCCAGATGATACAAAAAGCGCTGATCATACTGTTCCCAAGCAAATTTGGAATTGTTCTTGTTGCTTCTGCATAGCAGAAATCACAGCTTGGACACTTGGATCCATTGACACGACGTTCGAACCGGAAACTGGAGATAATAGAACTTACACAAATGCAGCAGTAAAATCACGCGTATCGCAAGATCCCAGTGCTATATCTCTTCTGGTTCCTGGCCCTGCGATACGACACCCTGCTGAACACACTCTGGTACTGACCAAATGTTTCTTTTAGCATACAACAACGAAAACGATTACGTGACGGTAACGACCACCATAATAAAATAAGGACTCGAAGAGGTACCACAACTAAAGCGCAAGAATGCGGGCGTAACGCACGTGTCTGTAATCACTGCGCAAAGGAATTGGAAGTACCAACGTCACATTACTGCAACAATAAACATCTATTTAAAAAAGCGACGTTTTTGTTTATACAGGTAGTGTGTGTTAAATGCAGAATATTGTGTATTGGGGTCCCAAAGTCTAGACTTGGGGGCAGGCCCGTAACCAGGGGGTGCAAGGGGAGCGAAATCCCCCTTAGAAAAATGTGCTGGACATAATTTACAACTTTTGGACACAGTTCAAAAAATTTGGGCACCTCTCAGAAAACTCTTCGCCCCTCCTGGTATCCCAAGCTGGGTACGGGCCTGCTTGGGGGGCCAACCATCTAGCACCGGCCCTGCGTCTGCGTTTTAAGATATCAGTAAAATCACCTAAGTTGAGAACATTAACCACCCAACGAGAGAATTCCGTGGAAATAAAACGAAATTATTGATGTTTTGACACCAGTGGTACTCAATCTTTTTTTTGCCACGCCTCCCTTTACATTTGTCATTCGTTTCAAGCTCCCCTGGCTATAAACAAGTTGTAAAAACACATGCATTGTTTCGTAAATTTATTGATCAAATTTTCAATGTACAGCAGAGTTGGATCAGTTACATCATTTCAGTTCAATTACAATTACAATTATTCTGTGCTAAAAATATCAAATTACAAGAATAATTACAATTACTTTCACACTTATAATTGATTACAAGTTGAAATTACAGATTCTTTTAAGAATATGAAAAAGTACAGTCAGACATGTTGGAATGATTCCAGAAGTGGTGCTAGATCAAGCTTTTCATGAGCTTTAGAGAGAAGCACTCACTTAGTTTTTCACCGCGTATCAAATTATTTTTTGCCTATTTTGACACCTTGCGAATTCCGCGTATCCACGGAGCTGCAGTATCTTATTTCCTGCAGATGTTACTATACAACGGTAGATTATCAGCGCAAACACTTGTTGTCACAATTAAAACAACAACAGTTGATCGTTTGAACAATGATTGGTCATCGAAAACGGTTTCTGGAATACAACAGTAACAAGATTCAACATTCTCCCAGCGCAGTCTAAACTTGTGAACAGACCTCACTGTCGATTAGCCGAGCGCGCGACAAACAATTCGAATAGCAGCATTTGGGCTATAGTCTTAAGAGTTGAAAACGTCATTAATCGGGAAATAGACGGAGTGGCAAATTTATGGCAGATTTTGCACGAAGAGAAACAAATGCGTGATCAAATTAAATGTTATTTTAGTTGAAAATTTGAATTTCTTTTTGTAGTTGTTGCAGGGTGCCTCAGTTCTGGTTAGGTGTTTAAAAAATTTGGATAGTGGTGTTGGAAGGGATTCAGCAGTGTTGGAAGGGATTCATCTGACCACGCTCACATTACATATTTACTGAGTATCTCACTGCCCTCGTGTAATCTGAAAAATGGATTCAGGCGATTTGCTGCACACATTATACGTAACAATAACCAGTTCTCAACGCCATAAAAAGGGAATGCGTATCGTCATTCACTTCAATCTTTCGCGCTCATTCTTCCATAGCAGGGGTCACCAACCATTTTGAAACTGCGAGCTACTTCTTGTGTACCGATCAATGCGAAGGGCTACTAGTTTGATACACCTTTCTGAAATAAAAATTTTGTTCAATTTTCTTTATATTAATTTAGTATTGATATTCGTTAATGTGAAGACATTGATCATGCTATTCTTATTTTTAGAACAGGCCCGCGGGCGACGTACATGGCCCTTCCGGGCGACCTGGTGCCCGTGGGCACCACGTTGGTGACCCCTGTTGTATAGAGATATTTTGTTAGCGGCATAGTAAAAATATGCGTTGAACCAAAACAAGAATACAAATATAAATGCTTTACAGAAATGCTGGAAATCGTCCTTATTCCCAAAACTTTGGGGCCCCCGAAATCGGGGGCTCTAGGCTTAAGCCTTTTTAGCCTAATGGTAAATCCGCGCCTGACCTTCCGTTTGAACAAATTAACCACATACGAACCGCCGTACATGGTTAGTGACCATTAACTGGGCGACTGGTCACCCCCAATTGTCTCTGGTGTGTAAGCTGCCAAATCGCATCAGTTTTGACATTTTTGGCTGGTGCTTCTGCGAAGTTGAAACGAGGGCATATGAAACGCTACGCAGTTGCGCTTAGCGTTTAGGGAGCCTCGCGATCACGACTTTGCCCGGGGCCTCGCGTTCATTTAATCAGGCCCTGCACATGACTCAGCTGGATACACGCCGGTGGTGATGGCGTGTGACGTCATGAGTGAGGCATGAAGCTCTGTTACAAGTTAAAAATGCATAGAGGCATCAACGGGATGTTTGCATTCATCTCTGGTTTGTGTTCTTGAACCTTTATTGATTTGGCGACGGCTGCAGATTCTTGAATCTTCATTAATTCAAGAACACAAACCAGAGCTGAATAATTACACTCAATTACAATTACGGTTGTAATTGATCCAACTCTGATGTACAGCGCTTAAGATCTCACACTCCGCTGGAAATTTATTGACGCCTGCCTGGGGGGCGGCCCCCGGTCAATAACCATTGGTTTACACTGACATATCTGAATGAAACAGTGGTGAGTTGAAGGTTGGGGGGCCCGAGGCAAGACTAAAAAGGGGCCCCTCTGATGACGTCATCATCCTCAGCCAACCGCGATAAGCACTTTTGATCAAGCCTAAGGTACTGCCTCCGAAGGATTCGTTCCTGAGACTACGGCATGACTGACATCGCTGAAGGAGAAAATGCAAAAGAGTGTTCATGATACAAAACTTTGAAAACACTGAAAGGTGGGAAGACAAGACAGGTAAAAGTTAGCAAAAGCAAGTTGGCATCGCCTCCACTTCCTGAATTTCACGCCCCATTTCTCTGCATTCACCATCAATAAACTGCAACGTTTACCCCTTTGAAAGTTTCACACTTTCCCCCTTTGATAAAATGCTTGGTAGTTGGTATCCCGAATTTATTCACATTCATGTCTTTATGGGAATACATGGACCCATAAACAACAACCAAGGAGAATGAAAACACTAAATTTTTTAAAAATTTCATCCTTTTCATTACAAGAACATAGCATACAAAAGCATCCAACCTGAGATTTGTTTTGGAAAGCTTTGAGGCTGGATGAGTCAAATGCTGCCCTCATCTTGCATTGACACTAGTTGTTTGAAAAATGTGCAAAAGTAGGAAATAATCCAGCATATAGGCTACCTTAATGCAAACATTTCTAGCAAGTAGCCAGTGATAGCGTGGCTCGAGTCACGATTTTTGATGACTCGGACTCGACACGAGTCACGTTGAAAAAAATGGTGACTCCACTCTAGTCACGTTTATCACAGAATGAATCGACTCGAGTCACAGTCAATGACTCGAGACTCGATTCAGAGTCATTTTTACAAAACCTCTGAATTCCTGTTGGGCAAACCCAGTTTGTTTGAACACAAAGAAATGAGTATTTGTTTGCTTCAGTGATGACCAAGATTGGGGAAATTTTCTGTTTTGACTGTCTAGTTGTGCTATGCTGCATTTTAAGGATGAAGTGTCCCCAACTTGCGTATAGGCAGACCTGGGACTTTGCTTTCACTGAGGGGTCAGTAAGGGCACAATATATTGACACATTATTGTGGTTTAATGTAGTATTTGCATATCGTGATCATGGCAGTGGGTTTCATACTGTGACCTTGTGTCTTTTCCAGATACCAATAAACTGATTTAAGTTTTTCAGATTCAAATCCAAACCAAAAATTACATTGAAAAATATAATGCAAATGCGAAAACCTAATCTTGTTTAAATCCAAATTCTTGCCACTGTTATTAGCCTGAGCCTAGATGGCGACGTGATTACACCACATATAACGTAGAATTCGTAGCAGAAATAGAAGAGCGAACCTGGTCAAATGAGTAATCTCAATTGCTATTGTGCTGAGGATTGTCGGTTCGACTCTTTCTTTGGTTGGCTCAGGGCGACGCAGCATTGTGCTTGCAACAAATGGCTCCCGGCGTGTTGTTGGCTGCAATGCACTGTTAACCTCCGGTCCACAGTAACCTGCAGTCCCAAAACTGAACCGAAAGTTACAGTAATCTACTGTCGCAAAACTGAAGCGAAAGCTGCAAAGAAGTTCAAAAGAAAATAATCAATTCCAATCCAATTCTCTTTAAGCAAAAATGATAACATCTAAATCCATCAATGGATTATGAAAACCATAATCTTCTTTAAAATAGGTGGGAGAGTGCCAAAACGTTTCTTTTTTGAGAAGCCAAATAAAACCATCTCTTTTTTCTAAGTGCTGTTCAATTAAAACACGCTGGTGAATCTTTTTTTTTGTTCTGCGTAATGCAGATTTTTTAAGTTCAAAAATGCCTCGCAACTTTCTTGAGGAAAAGTTTTGCTCATAAGAGTTTTATACAGAGAGCAAATAATGCGTCATGGCTGATCAGTTACCTTGACGTACTGCTATAGGCTTTACGGCCTTTCTGCGTTTTCTAACCGACGTGCGGTGTAGCGAAAACTCTAAGTGTGTCAGCAAAAACGGAAATTTGGAACAGTTGTGAATATCAGCTTAACGTAAAAATATGGAAATTATGAAAAACTTTAAAAATATAAAAACTTGACAATAAAAAATAGAAAATCTAGGAATTATACATCGAGCCATAAAATCAGCGGGAAGGCGCTACACCATTTCACTGCTAGTCAAGTACACTGGTAATCCTGAACTTCGCTCATTCTGCTGCAGCATGCTGCTCCCATCAATGCGTGTCGAAAACATCTAATACTTTCTTTTTATCAGAGAAAGAAAAAATCTTCAATACGAAGGCAGTGGTTACCTGCAAAAGATCTGCCGCAGTTGCAAAAAAACTGACAAACTACAAGCACCTTGCTCTAAGTAAGACAAAAAAGCAAACCCAAGTTGCTTCAGGGCTTCATTAGCTCTGTGCACTTTGTTGTTGTCATGGAAAACACATCGAATCCATGGTGCCAACTGATTCACAAGTAATGACAAAAAATAAAACTTTCCCGCAGAACTACAGCCTAGCATGTGCCAGCTATGCTATTTATTTAGCTATACATAAATGCATATGTAAAAAAGGCAGAAAAAATTGGAAAAGGAATGACGAGAAGCATGGCTAATAAGCAGAGAAAGCAAGATCCATAATTGTGAATTAAAAACAAGACCCTTTTCAGTTTGTGAGCATTTGATTGTAATGTTCAAGACACTATATTATTCCTTATTGTTATGATAAGCGCGAAGCATGATTTTCTCTCATTTTATATTGTTGCAAGCTTTGTTAGCCAAAATACACGAAATATGTGGTGAAGAAATTTGAGTGTCATTGCAGATGCCCAATGTCAAAATGAAAAGAATGTAGTGAAACAGGTAAGTGGTAGATAGTAAAAAACTTTAAAAGTTTGTTACTTCATTGGCAAATGATATAAACGACGAAACACCTTGGCAAAAAATGAATGATGGAAAGGAACCTTTCCTGTGGAGTTACCAGTTTACTGTGCTGTTTTGACCAGTGCTGCTGGGGCTGTATACACTCGCTTACATCGACTGTGCTTGTTTTAAAATAAAAAGTAATGATTTGCCTCTTCTCCACTTTCTCAAATAACATAGGCCTACTTCAATACTAGGTGGGAGACCAGAACATGGGAGCTTCATCAGGGCATCAAAACAAATTTATTGAAACATGGCAACGGCAAACACCTCGAGTATTCAATTGGTTCACCAACATTTTTCGAGTAAAAAATACGTTGACTCTCTAAACGCTGCCAACATTTTCAATGTCCATGCATTTCTTCAGGGAATTTGTAAATAAGGCCATAGGTTTCAGGTGGTAAATTCCTAAGAGGAAAGTGAAAATGAACGTTGCAGTATTTGGCCGTTTGCACAAATCTCGGATAATTTTTATTATCTTGATATTTGGCAATATGCCAGATATTTTGTTGCAGCTTTAATTACCATTAGAGGCTCGAGTCTTTGTCTCAGTCTCGAACTTCCAGGTATCGGTCTCGGTCTCGGCTTTTATGACAAAGACTCCGTCTCGGTCTCGTCTCGAAATTTAAGCCAGGTCTCGGTCTCGGAGGTAACGGTCTCGACTACATCACTGTATTTTTTGTAGTTTAACCGAAAAAGCTGGATATAGCTGTGTTTCGATGGAAGCATGTTTTTCGAACACAAATGATACATGACTTGCATTTATTATGCAATTCAACTTAAATGTGTTCCATTGTCGTTTGCAGTTGCTTGCATTTTTTTTGATATACAGATTTGTCAGGCAACACTATGTAGACCTGTAAACTATGATAACGTTATTGTTGGAATGTTTTGACATTCTTATGATTGTATGATTCACCACGGAGGGGATGTGCGCGAAGAATAAAAATATACGTATGTGGCGCGAACAAGCAATAATAGAGTGATCCCGATGGAGTGATCTTGGTGAGTGACCTCTAACAATGCTTGTGAACCTGGTGAACAGTTGATTGTGCTTGCGAACGGTGACGACGAGAGTGATCTCGTCGGGTGATCTCTATTGTTGCTTGCTGCCACGGTGCGAAGCTCTGCGTACATGCCTCTCGGGATTTCCGATCGCATCACTATCATGCCAATTTTCTCTGAGATATTTGTTTAACACCCAACCTATCCTAGGAAACGTTTGAAACTTTCTACATTGAAATTATGACAGACAAAGAAAAACTGCTGAATGATTGCAAAATATTTCAATTTGATGCATAAGTGTACGGGAGTGCATATTTTTGAGGATGCAAAAAATTTTTGCCCAAATTTGATCTCGTTTTTCCCAAACAACGTATAAACAGCAAGCCTTAATGTTAAGACTAAAATGTACCATTGTAAACAAATCAAGGTTTCTGCATGCCTAATTAGGCCTACCAATTACCGGGGTTCAAAGCTGTACAACTTCAACTAGCAATCAATATTCTACATAGCTACATGTGAACAATGGTAATATTTACTGTGTTGAAAAATGTTACCTAATTACAATAAAATCCCCCCAGAAATTGCTGTTCATGCCACCACGAGTGTAAGGTGTTGTTCCGAATCTTCATTCTTAACTTTTTATACACGTTCTAAACTTATTCTTCCAACACTATCATCCTAATAGCTAAGATCTGTTCTTCTCTAGCATATATGTGTGCATTTGTGTTGGCCAAAATGGCAATCAATCTGGAAAAGGAGTAAAATATCGGGTTACGATCTATAAAGTATTTCATTGCTGCAAATAAGTTAAGTCTCAAGTAAATAGAGGGAAAGGAAGCAATTCAATACATAACTTAACCTTCCACATTGGGCAATCTTCACTGCAGTGTGTTGTACTTAAAATACTACAACTTACTTAAACGTTTACAGCTACTAAAGTCACATTATGAAAACCAAAAATCCACTCCAGTTTAGACGGTTAAATGTGCATTGAACACAGCACGCCATGAAAAAATAGCAATATGGAACTGATACACACAAATACTGCAGCCTATATGATCAAGTACTAAGGAATGTGTTCAAATGCACATTTCCAATGACAAATGACTTATAACCTCAACAAGAATGTTTTATAAAAATGGCAGTGCTTCACTGCATTAGCATAAGTGAATTATGCAGTGCAATAAATAGTACAATTGCTACTGTTCATGAAAACTTCACTTCACAGCATTAACTTGAAACAATAAAATTTGGCTGGATGCAACATATGTACTCATTGCATGAAACAAACGGAAAATATGAAAACCTAAACAGTATAAAATCACAGTTACATTGCCACCACGCAACATATGACAGCTGCAGTTACGTAGTTAATTATATTCATGAATACTTCATGGAAACAGATTTGCACTTGCAAATCTCACAACATCAAGCAAGTTTGAAACACGAAAACTTCAAGTATCATATCACAGCTATCCCACATTACTACCGCAAAACATTTTGCATGTTACCTGGTTATTCTGTCACTGACCGTCGAGCTGATCAGACGTGTTTCAATCAGCTCAGACGTGCTTGTAATCAGCTGTTTGTAAAGCGGCATTGCCCTACTGGACTCTGTTCTGTGAGAAAATTTTTTTTCGGGTAGGATTTTGTTGACTGTCAGGTTCAACTCTTTATTTGTGTATTGGCAAAATTTGTTATTGACTGTTTTGTTGTGTATAAAACTGCTATTCATATCAAAATGGACATTAGCAGTGGAGTTACTTTGAGAAAGAATAAGACTGGTCAGGCGCCTGAGGGACACGACGCTTTGCAATTATCCAACGTGTTCAATCTTCTGCAATCAATGGAAAAGAGGCTTTCCGAACGCCTTTCAGCAATTGAATCAACCTCATGGATCGTTTGTTGTTGGTCTAGTTTGGAACATGCTCACAACACGATCTCTGATCTGATATCTGACCTTAGTGGTATCAAAACAGAATTGGCTGAAGTGCGTGCGGAAAAGAGAAAATCTGATATAATTTCTGAACTCGGGTCTGAAGAATTTAATCTGCTATTTCGTGGTTTGCCTACAGTTTCTTCCGATGAGACTCCTGAACAGAGTGAAGATGTTGTTCGTTCATTTCTGACCACCTCTTTGCGATTTCCTGAGTCTGACTTGCCAAGATTTCATTTGCCAATGTCCATCGTCTGCCAAAGCATACTTCAGCACTTCAGTCAAGTAGTACAAGTTATTCTCAGCCTCCAGCAATAGTTGTTAAATTTGTTAAAATGAAAGATAGAAATATGATTTCCAAATTGGCAGCAAGAGCAAGGCAATTTAAGAAAAATATTACCAAGCATCTACCTCGATCTATGCAAGAACAACGCAAATCTCTTCTGAGGAAAGCTTCTAAACTGTTTGCTTCTGGAAAAAAGATTAGATGGAAAATAGAAGGTGCTGAATACTGTCTTTACGCTAACGGTGAGAAGGTCTTACCTGACTAGTTAAAACCGTTAAAATATGGTAAGATCACACGACTTTTCAGTCTTTCATGTAAACACTAGAAGCATGATTGCTGATTGCTCGCAATAATACTATGAAACTAGACGAAATTAATGTTCAGGCTGCTGAATATAACTTTGATGTCATATGCTTAACTAAAACTTGGTTAGATAACTCAATCGACGCAAACTCCATTCGTCTTATTGGTTACCGTGATCCTTTTCGCTTAGATCGCAATCGGCATGGTGGTGTTTTTTTGGCTTACGTTAAAAATAACATTTATTGTGTTCGCCGCTTTGACTTCGAATCACCCGACGTAGAAATATTATGGCTTGAACTCAAAATTATAAATTCCTGTAGTCTATACCTTGCGGTGTGTTATCTTCCACCGAATACCACCTCCCTCTTCAAGCAAATGTTTATTGAGTCCATATCCTTTGTTATCGAGTCGATTCTTGTTGATCCTTGTTGCTGTATCCTGCTTGTTGGTGATTTTAACGATCATTCCGTTGGGAAACCTGTTCAGCTTCATACCAAACCTTTTCGTACTTTGTCAGCTTACGACCTTCAGCAATTAATTGACACTCCTACTCGCGAATGCAAGATTCTTGATTGAGTTCTAACAAATTTACCCTTCGCTGTAGTCTCTCATGGCATTTTAGATCCTATCAGCAACTTAGATCACAATCCCATATTTATTAAATTTAATTTTTCACTTCAGCGGTGTTCAGCTTCTAAACCAGTTACTGTATGGGATTATGCTAAAGGAAATTTTTCAGGCTTGAATAATGCTCTTTATGCAACTCCCAGGGAATTTATTATCATGAACTCGGCCAATGTTGACTGTGCACTTCTTAATGTTACGGGCGTTATTAATCAAATTCTTAAAACCTTCATTCCTACAAAAAGTATTTACCCTTCTAAAAGAAATAAACCTTTCACGAGCTTAAAACTTTAATTCGTAAGCGAACTCGATACTACAAACTTTGGCGTAAAACCAACAATATGAACTGCAAACGTTTCTGTAACAAACTTAGAAACCTGATCCAACGCAAAATCAAATTGGCTGAACAAAGTTATAACATGAGCTATATAAATAAACTAAACACCACTAATACATCTCATGCCGATTACTGAAGCCTTTTAAATCAGTTCTGGAAACCAAACAAACAATGCATCTATCCAATAACCCTAAATGGAAAACCTGTGCATGATGAATATGTGAAGTGCAATCTTTTCAATGAATATTCTGCTACAATTTCTAATTCTCCTGCTTATGATATAAATAAATTGCCACCTTTCCACTTTCTTACTGATCATCGATTACTCCCTCCGACCTTTGATCCATTTCAAGTATTTCGTGTTTTAAGTAGTCTACATCCAAATAAATGCAAAGGTTTTGACAATTTGCCCAGTCGAATCCTAAAAATTTGCAGCCAATCACTCGCTACTCCTTTTAGTCTTCTTTTTAACCTAATTTTGTCTTCAGAGGTATTCCCTACATCTTGGAAGACTGCTACTGTAATTCCCATTCATAAAACCGGTTCTCAAACAGTTGTTCAAAACTACCGTCCAATTGCGTTGTTGCTTTCTCTTTCAAAAGTGTTCGAAAAACGTCTTCATAAGCATATTTATAGCTACCTAGAATACCATAAACTGTTAATACCTAACAACTCTGGCTTTCGGAAAAAACATTCTATCTTCACTTCATTGCTTGGCACGTGTCACAGTTTGTACCAAGCCTACAATTCAAATCTCTCTTCAAGAATAGTTTTCCTTGACATATCCAAAGCTTTTGATTGTGTTGATCATACGTGCCTAATCTTTAAATTGCAACAACTTGGGATTGTCGGCTCTCTCTTAAATCTTCTAACCTCTTATCTCTTCCATCGTTCTCTAAGTCGTTCTTCTGGGCCGTTCTCGTTCGGATCTTAAGTATACGAATTGTGGTGTTCCTCAAGGATCTGTTTTAGGGCCTTTGTTGTTTTTAATCTATGTTAATGACATTGCTACAAATATTAAAGCGTCTATCTCTCTTTTTGCAGATGACACCATCCTGTTTTATTCAGATAAGTGTCCTGTCCACTTGCACAGTGTGCTTACTCAAGATCTCTGAACGTTACACCATTGGTCTGAGCTTTGGAATTTTACTTTCAACCCCCAAAAAACTGCGGTTATGACCATATCTAAGTACAGGAATGATCACCCCCTTTTATTATTTAATAATACCCACCTTTCGGAAACAGATACACACAAACATCTAGGCGTACTATTTCACCACAATCTCTCTTGGCACACTCATATTATACACACACATCAGAAAGTGATGACCAAAATTAACCATCTTCGTTCATTTGTCAATCTTGTGCCTCGCCACGCTCTCCTCACGATATATAAAACGAATATATTACCAGTATTTGACTATGGTAGTATCATCTACGACAACTGTTCTGATTACGACAATCGAATGTTAGACAAAGCACAACTCTCCGCTGCTAAAATAATACTAGGTTGTCTTAATATTACATCCTCTAACGATGTACTAGCCGATCTAAACCTCACAAGCCTAAATTTATGTAGAGAAATATCTCTGCTTTGTTATGTATCCAAATTAATTTTTGATATGGTACCCTGCCCCTTTCCTGCCAGTTCTTTCAGATCGTTCAAAGAATTTGTTCCGTATGCTTTACGTCACAATCAAAATGTTCAAATACCACTTTTAAAAAAATCCTTGTCATATAACTTCTTCCTCCGTAAGAATTCCAGCTTGTGGAATTATCTACTACTGGAAATCAAATCTTCAGCCAGCCACTCCATCTTCATGAATCGTTTAAATTCCCATTATCACATATCAAAAAAAGTACTCATCGTTTGTTAGGACTCAATCCCCATATGACTTCCATTCACTGTATGCTTCGCTTCGCCCATAGTCCGTTAAATATCACTAAAAACAACTATCGTGTTTGTATATGTGGTGAAATGGAGACCGGATTACACCTATTCTTCCATTGTAACGTTCACTGCGCAGCACGAACAGCCCTTCATAACAACGTTCATGATATTCTGAACGAAACCGGCTTTGCTGAACGATTTAAGCGCTTGGGACATACCGATTTGTTGCGCTTATATCTACATGGTACTATTTATGACTTTTTTGGAATT
>Ga0210059_1010507_pt1 | contig 14274 bp, 14 predicted proteins | sample Ectturendosymbi2_FD_188042 | JGI IMG/M metagenome (GOLD analysis project Ga0210059, IMG submission 188042) | Ecteinascidia turbinata endosymbiont from Florida, USA - Sample 2 (SPAdes) (version 2) | ecosystem: Host-associated > Tunicates > Ascidians > Unclassified | place: Key West, Florida... | reverse complement strand
GTTGCTAGCCTAGTTTCGTCGCGTTCAGCCTTTTGACACTACAACGTGAACTTTACTCGCTGGAGGAAAGCATCCTGACGAATGGCATTCAATGTTTCACAATTACATCGCGCTCTAATCTTGTTTATGGCACGATATCTGCTTCCCCAAATTATCCCCTTTTTAGTTTATCAATCTTCTACCAAACTTGGCGCGTGTATAGATTTTTCCCATGACAGTCTGTACAACTGGACTATCGACCCACTTACCACATTCTCCAACACATGAAAAGCTTCCGCTCCCACCTTAAAGCACAAGGACAGCCAGCTACGTCGGAGTAGCATACTTACCTGAACTTCTTTGTCAAACTTACTTCGTATGCCTCATTGCGTCTTGTGCAGGTGTACTGCCGCGCGATGAAGTGGAACGGATGGCGCGAAACTACAATCTCATCTACAATTTGGGTTTCACGCACAAGCAGTTGTCTAACGCAATAACTCAAGCAGTCACCTTCGACTCGGCAAAAAAGTCTGACCCAACGGTTTCCATCGACAATCTTCTGGAGTTTTTACTCAATACTAGTTCGTAGCTGAACAAGCGTATACCTCTGGTTGATAGAGCAAAACCTGGAGGAGCATGTATCCAGATGCCGTCTGCAGCGGCGCACGTAGTATATGCAAAATTGAACTCGCAACATCAGGAGTGACAATGAAAGGAAAGAAGCAAAATGTGCATCAACACGCAACAGCAGGCGAAGGACCGCGTTGTATAGGTATGCACTGGTCAACGTGTACCTGCTGCGCCGCGTGTGAGCATCGGATAAACTTGCATGCTTATTATATTATACACGTAGACAATGCTCGTATTCGCGTGTAGAAATACTTGGGGTGGTAGGGGCTCGGAAATTGCGTTTACAATTGAATTCGCTGTACGCTAGGATCGTTTTTCTGTCTTTGTTTGAGCGTTTTGGAAATTTACCCCATCGGCTCGTGTAAAAACACAATATTGTTTATTCAAACTACCTTCTGCTAAAGCATATTTGCACTATCGTCACATTTTGTTTGGGTTGCCATGACATGCAGTATTTTTATTACATTTCGTGAGTTCGACTTTTGCACAAGAGCTGTCAATTGCTCAGACCTAAACAAATACAATGCACAACAATTTTATCTCCGCCTGTTTGTGTTTATAACCTGAGCTGTTCACGTTGCCTTATATCGCAGACGTGTAGATCTGGTATTAGTTTTGGGGATAACAGCAGGGGTGTCGTGGGGTGGGAACAGCGTTCCCACACCTTTTTCCACTTGTAACGGTTACTTGAAGATGTAGGATCCAAACGATTACATTGAAACATGGCTGCAATCTCACAGATAGCGACACGCAGATGCGCACTGCTGATCAAAAGTCTACTACAGTGAAACAGGAAGATCCAGCGTGGAAATTCTTGTAGGCGAATGCTTGCGTTATTCGATCTATTTGGTGCGGTCTTCCTTTTTGTTTGGTGTGGGAACGGCTTTCCCACACCTCTTTTTTTAGCACTACACCCCTGCATGTAGGTTATTGCAAAACAGTTTTTATTCAACAAAAACTATTGCTAACTTACGGCACTGCACTACCCGGTATAGATCTGTATTGACCCGATTTCTCTGATTCTAGGGACCCGAATCGGGTCCCTAAAACGCATTAAAAAACCCTGCTAGTACGCATGAAATCAAAAATCAAGGGTCGAAGAAAAACTGAAAAAATTTGCTCCCAATACTGTGGAAAGGTATTTCGGCTTGGCGCTGGTACATTGACTTGTAACACCTTTCCCACAATGCACAACAAACACAATTTCACATCGTTTTATGTACAATCTTCACTTTTAAATGCAATCAGTGAATAGGTATCAGTGAAACAAAAGCAAGAAAATTATTGCACACAAAACTCAGGTGTTAAAACGGCCAACTCAACCTGTGTACCATCTCGTAACGAGTAAGCGCCTGACCACACCACCAACCGAACGCGCGGGTCTTGCAAGCGACGGCATGCGTAGAATAAATAAGCAACTGAAGTGCGCAAGCAGTCGAGTATTTCTTAACTAAAATTAGAATATATCATTTCATGGAGTTGTGTTTGAAATTCAGAAGGAAATCATGACTGCTGTGCGTGCAAACAGACAACGCTAACGACGCGACAAAAGTTGAACTGTATTTGTAATAGCACCGGGGCCAACAGATGCAGTCCACGAACTTAAACTTAAATTTAAAAAAGCGTGGTAAGCATAACAGAACACTACTCGCATAAATATACAATCAATCACAGACACGGCCTAAAAGTTAAAAAAAAGCCTGAATTCCCGTGATTGCCCTTCCCAAAATTAGTGCATGGATGTCGTGGGTTCCTGTAAATACACCAACGATAGTGATGGTAAAATATCATATCACATCATGCAAAGGTTTTTGATTGACGTTCGTTTGAGGAATGGTTAACTTCAAATTGCAAATGTTACCGGATTTACTGCACAACACTTCAGTAATGTAGAATCGAAATATGCTATTAAAACCGTGGATCAATTAGCTTTTAATAGCTAGCTACCCAGGTTTAGCACCGAGGCACCTGGTGTGTTTAATGCCACATAACAATTACGCCATTCCAAACAAGTTTCGCCACGCTCACCTTCGTACGTGTTGACAGTTTCAAGGTTTACGAGATGGCGGATGATGTGATATTCGTCGCTTATTCCGTTGCCCCCCAACACATCTCGCATTTGTCGCGCGATTTCCAACGCTTTTCCACATGAATTACGCTTTAATATCGATATCATTTCCGGTATTGATCTGCGCAAAAAGAGAATTCTTGTTAAATGGCCGTTTTCAACTCGCAACCAATTGCAGGAGCTTCCATGTTACTGTTTTACTTTACTATCACAAGATTCGAAACAAAGAGAACGAGTAAGCGATTACAACTCCATCCCGGTAGTTGAATATTCAGATGCGGTATTTGTGTTACGCAAAAGCTAAAAATAAAAAGAACACAACCTCTTTGTTACAACTTCAAAGAACCGGGCATTGCAAGGCAGGCCCGTAACCAAGAGGGCGCAGGGGGAGACGAAGCCCCCCCCCCTAGAAATTTTTTTGCCCCCCGTGGAAAAATGTGTTGGAAGTAGTTTGAAAACATTGAACAAAGTTCAAAAAATTTGGGCCCCTCTCGGAAAACTCTTCGCCCCTCCTGGGGGTCCCAAGCTGGTTACGAGCCTGTTGCAAGGTCTTTACAGTCAACACGACAGCAACTTGAAAAATTGATTGTTGGTGAATTCTCCATATACGTTTTATTAAATCAAATGCTATCCACAGACAAGACATGGTTTACCACAAGCGAATTTTGCTGACTATTACATCAGCAAAACGGAAGGTTGCAAGTCCATTATTGCACGCAGACAAGCATGAAATGTCCACTGTACCTGCCTTCTTCCATGAGCCTGCCCACCCTCAAACAAGCTTGCAGGCCAATCGATATTTCGGACAAAGCGTCCGCCATCTTTTTCTGTATCAGTTGATTGGCGGCCAGTGGTCTGTTGAACTGCAGTCGGTCAAGGGCGTATTGCCGAGCTGCCGCAAGACAAAACTCTGCTGCGCCAAGAGTTCCCCACGATATTCCGTATCGAGCGCTATTTAAACATCCGAACGGCCCCTGAAATGAAAAATTAGGCTCAATGGAGAATCACAGCAAAGCTACTTGACCTGCAATGAAGGTGCCTTTCCTGTTCACTGACAGTTAACTAAGGATTTACCGGAATTCCGTTCCGGCTGGAAATAAGTGGCAGACTCTGTTTTCACTTTACCACGTTTGTAACTTTCTCCTGATGGCAGATCATCTATGTTAATGCAATGTAGTGGTTTATAAAATATTTTTACAGCATAGCATAAGCAGGATCAGTTTAAAGCGGACGTGGGCAAGCTATGGCCTCACACAACTGCCGAAGAACAAATGCCACGATTCAAATTAAAACAGTGGCGATGGACGCCAAGCCGAGTCGCGCCTTGAGCAAAGGCACGTGATTAAATATTACTCCACTGGCCGGTTGAACTCTTCAATCCGGTTCACTGAACTTGTCCAATCAATAATAAAACCAATTTATTTTTTCATATTCTTTGTCATGTCAACATTTTCCCAGTACATATCGTACTGTTTTACTCCATGCCAGTTTTCACCTTGCTTTCTGAAACATGTTTGCCCCGGTGTGTTTTGGCAATAACAGATTTTGTCTGACTCAACCTGACTAAGAGGATCGTTGCAAAACCACAATAATGAACAGCAGCTTGCTGTGCGTTGATTTGCAATTATTTTAAAAATTTGAAGAATCATGTGTAAGCCCTTCCGTGGAGATGCGTTTGTCGGAGGAAAGTGGGCACAGAGCACCAATGGTTTAATGAGAATAGAACAGCAAATTGCTTGTTCACTCAGATCAGTGGTTGTGTGTTTGATATCCCACGAAAGTGTTGCAGATTTTAAATAATGCATTATTATCAGTCGGTTTGCTACGAATTCATTACTGTCCTGGCCACCGTCAATTCATTACTGTCCTGGCGAAGATCACCAATACTTGCTGTGGCACTCTTGAGTCCGCTGGTGTCCTGGAGAAGATCACCAACAAGTTGGGGACATTGCGTTTCAGAAATGCGTTTCAAGGAGACTCGAACAGTTTTCTGTCACATGACCATAAAACAACTCTACAGTGCTTGCAATTGGAAATGATTAATCTGCAGTCTGACCCTGTCTAAACAAAGAAGTTCAATTCTTCCAAACTGAATAATCTTTATGCTTTCATTACGAAATTTCATTTCCAAAACGCCAGAAGGTGGCACAGAAGATGTTGGCATAGCTTCGTCCAACCTATGTGCATCAGCAGATATTCATCATCATCGACACTGAAGAAGCTTGTGACAGATCAAAGTTGACGACTGGCAAACACTTCACATCAATCTTAAAAATTGTCACAGCAAAACTAACCCCAGGCTCTGATGCACTCATTAAAAAGGGAGACCAACAAAACTTGTTGCCATCAAAATTGAATATGACTTTCTTTCCAGCTTTGCAATATAAATTATGTAAAAGCCTTGCATCACCATACTTTGTTAAATGTCAAAGGACAAAACCTTCTGCTGTGACGTTTACATCTCATTTACGGTGATTTACGTAATCTATTCATCTGCTCTCGATCCGAACACTGTTAACTGTTGCAATCCAATGCGGGTCCAGGGTGAAAGAAGTTGACCTGCCCCTTCATTAAAGGTTCTGGTGGAACTCAACTCTTCACACAGACATCAAAACCACATGTACGAAAGACCTTGTTTTCCAAATCTAATACTTGAAAGTCAAAATTCTGCAGGGCAAAATCTGTTACTGCTTTAAGTTTTGAGTGTTTCATTGCATCCGGAACAAAATCGCAGTTATAAAATAAGTATGATCATTCCGGCACCGGCCTAATTTTTTTTGGCCAAAGCCTGTTCCAGCCAGAAATTAAAATCATCTTTACGTAGATCCCTAATAAAAACAGTTGGAAAATACTACTTGGTAACATTCATACAATATATTTCCTTCACTCACAAGCAGTCTTGCGTACCCGTTAATGCAAAGTTCTTGACGTCTTACGCAACAACAGACAACACAAAGTATGGGTCAAAAGTGGACCGCGACTTTTTGTTGATTTACCGAAAAGCAGTTTAACCCTGGAGTATTTTCGTGGGTTTATCAACCCTAGCCAAATGCGGTGACCACGTGATACCTACTGTACGTAAGCACGCGTCGGAGCGCTTTCCACGCTTCAGTAGCTTCCTATTTTTGTGTGACATGTTAAAAGGTGCGCTTGCGGTCATCCTCGCTCTTTTCGATTTTGCAAAGGGAGTGAATTCGGGTTCAACAGACCCGACGAAATGGTTAGTGTGAGGTGGCATGGGCACGCTAAACCCACGTTATGGTTAAAGGGGGCTAAGCGCCAGGTGGCTGTAAAGAGCTGAAACTCAGCGCCTGCTTCTACTGTCATATGAGCAGCATACAACTTAAGTTCTTCAGGCTCAAAATTTTTTTTTTATGAGTAATTCAGTTCAGACATATGAAATCTAAACTACCGCCCTTTTCATCAAAAATCGTATGATATTAGAGTACAAAGTAACTTTGTTAGTGCTCAAACTGCTCAAAGAGAGTTATATTTTTAGTGTTGTTTTTGTGATAAACTTTAGTTGACGGAAAATATATTTTTTAAATTTTTGTAAACCGGGTTCATCACACCCGACGAAATGGTTAGTGTGATAAAAATTGGACCAAAGTATTCCAGAGTAGAAAACCTATTCGCAGCTTACTGAAAGCGGAAGAGTACGATTCCGCACAAAAATCAAACTAAACAAGGTCATATTGCACTCCTTAGGCAGAAAATGTAGAGGGTGACCTACTTTTAACCCCTCGATATCGGGAAAAACATTCTCGGCAGGAACAGCGACATCCTCCATGACGATCTGACCGGTTATTGAAGCTCGAAGTGAAGATTTTCCTTCAATTTTTGGAGTGGTCAATCCACGCATTCCTCTTTCTAAGATAAAACCGCGGATCACTTCTTTCTCTTGATCTTGCTTCGGGCTCTTTGCCCAAATCACGAAAACATCAGCGATAGGAGAGTTGGTTATCCTGCGACATAAACACCCAATTCTAAATCAAAGCTCAAGATCTAAAGGGTTTAATTTTAGCGCGCTGGTATTGTTTACATCTAGCTAGAGCATGACAAACAAGTGTCAAAAGCAATAGAAGAGTTTAAACTGCAAAAAAACACGTACATTGTACAATGCATCCGGTCACGTTTGTATCCATCAAGGCTCCAGACCACGTGAGCAGAAACACCTTCAGCAATCATCGCGCAGACCAAGACATGCGAATGGTGCAGTGGTTTTGTGTCTTCACGGTGTTATTTGTCAAATAAGGTTTTCGAAAAGTAATGTTTCTGAACAATGATTTTCTTACACACAGTGAAGTGAGTTGCATGTTCTGTAGTCTCAAGTTGTGAAACCAGCTTTCTGTTGTGCTGTCTACGTAAGACGGTGGTTGCGAAGGAAGTTGTTGATTTATACTTTGAAGCTACTAGTCGGTTTTATTATCTTGTTTACCTACATGCGAAATTTTTAGGCGTGAACTGCAAGTGTATTTCCTGTAATAGGCAGGCAATTAGTATCTTGCCAGTAACACGTGAGAGGTTCGTTTGGAGCGTATCTTAATGTGCGCAACTAGTGTGCTTTCATGAAAGTCAAGTCTTTGTGAATTGCAACATTTCAGCGGAGATGTGCTGCTCCAGGCTGTCTTACATGTTGCGCGTATGGACAGAAGCAGAGGATCATAATATGACATTTGTTGCCAGCATCAAATTTTCAGCAGGCCTTAATCACAAAAAAACTTAACTGTTAAAGTAGGTATAACATTGAGTTATAAATAATCTACGAAGTTGCTTGTAGTGCTAAGGTAGCCTACAACACACGACAGCCAATGCGCATTACAGGAAATACTGGGTAAACATTTACAAAATCACCCAGCATTTCTCAAAAACAAGGTTGAGACTACACACCATGTTTTGCTGCCATTCAAAATATACGTTTTGGTTCCAGGGTCGTACTTGGCTCTGGATTCCATGCCAGCTGGATCACTACCATGGTTTGGTTCAGTGAGACCGAATGCTCCAACAAGCTCGCCCTTCGCTGCAAAGTCGAAACAAAACAGCACTAGTGACGTAGTTCAAAATGCAGTGCGCAAAGTAAAATCTCCTAGTCAGACTTAACTAAGGTCATTGGATTTTACAATCAGCTCAAATCCGCAGCAGATACTTGCAAACAAGATGCCCAGTTGATTTATACCCGCGCATGTACAGAAATCACATTATCAGCTGCATACGATCCATAAAAAAATGTATAAAGCGTCTTCGGGTAAATTTAACAAAACCTTTGTGGGTCTATCTATTTTCAAGTCTTATTGTCGTGAACGAAGGTTAGAACTGAAATGACCGGCGTATTATGTCTCTTTAGAAATTCGGGTCAGTGGACGGTGCAAATAAGCCACTACACACTTCAGAGAGTCAAGAAATTCAGGTAACTTGGAGTGGTGTAAACGAGTGACGGAAGGCAGAACAAAGAGATTCATGCAAAGATTGGTGAAACAAATGCAGTTTTGCGCAAGATTCATCGTTCAAAGGTAATAAAAGATGAGCAATCAAACATCGCACAGCTTTCAGATTTTAAAATCGGTTTTTGTTCTGATCCGTACCTATGGTCATGATTAGGGCAACCAAAAGCCAATAAAGTAAATTTTTTCTGCCTTTTTTCAAGTTTATGAAACGTCCACAAACCAAATTTCACGCTCATACAGTGAGGGAATCCCAAGTTTAGGTCAAACAAGTCAAAATTTATAAGTAAGTCAAAATTTATTTTTGGGTCAAAAGTTTCTTGCAGCACGTTTTTTTTCTCTTTATCGATATTTCATTGAAACTACAACAGAAATTGATATACTTTTGCAAGTTTAGTCGCAATTCTGTAATAATAATGGGTTTGTTGCGATTTCTGACGTAATTATGTTGTTTTGCCCACTACTGGACGATCGCATATTGTGTAGGATAGGCGTGGTAAGACAAGAAACGTGGTCTTACAGTATTTGTTTGGTAAATGCTCAATCCATTATGCATAATATAGTGCTTCAACTTTATGATGATCTCAGGTTTGACTCTTCTGTAGTTAATAATGTTATTATCAATATATCATCCCCAAAGTTAAGAACCAATTTTTAAATTTTGAAGCATAGAGTGCATGAATATGCTTCTGGATGATTAACTTCAAAACCTAAGGCTGAATTATTTTGCAGTTGCAAACGCAGAAAATTTATAGGTCAAAATAAAGTCAAAATTTGTAAATTATAAAGACAAACTTTTAAGTTTTTAGGTCAAAAAATTGATTTTTGGGTAGTGGCACGAAAGAGTGATGTCTGACACGTAACCGACGGAGACGGGATTCTTAATGAGAGTTCACCGGGTGTTCAGCTGTGACATTCGTAAAGCCTTGAATGTCGGGCCACTTCTACTGCGGTAGAGAGATCTCTGCTACGATGGCTCGGCCACGTGGCCAAGATGCCCCTAGAAAGGTCGGCGAGGTTCGTCCATCGTCCTGTTGGTTCAACCACAGGAGCACGCGCCAGATTCCGACCAGGGACCAGGTGGCGTGATCGATGCCCCGGCCAGGCTTCGTCGCGCTTTGGTTCGGAGCCAGCAGAACTATCAGGAGTTGTTCAAATATGTGAAGAGTTTCGAGACTGCTGCTCCTGCGACCGTCCCCAGAGGAAAAGCGGGTCCGAAAATAGAAATTACTCACCAAGTTTGGGCAAGTATTTCTCTTTTTGCTCCGCAGTTCCATACGCGTTAATTGGATGCATTACGAGAGAAGACTGAACACTCATTGCAGATCTGTAACTGCTGTCCACTCTTTCACATTCTCTGTACGAAATACAATGTACGCCATCACGCATCAGTAGGCAACCAAAAGTCAATAAAGTCACATTTTTCTGCCCTTTTCAACGTTTGTGAAACGTCTACAAACCAAGTTTCACGATGATACCATGACCAATTGCGAAGTGGTTAGGTCAAATTTTGTTGCAGCCAGTTTTTTTTCTATTAATCGACATTTTAAAGCTACAGCAACAGATGTCAAAATGCTTTTGTAGGTTTTGTTAAAATTGTGACATAATATTGGATTTTTTGCGACTTCTGATGTAATAATGTCGTTTTGCCACTACTGAAAGATTGAAAGTGCACTAAGTGTGATAGTATTTGATGTTCAAGCACGGCCTACTTTTAAGAAATCTTAGTAGGCCGTGGTTAAAGTATATCAATGTAGAACCTTCTCAGTGGCTTCAGGAGATGTTTTGACACTGAATATTTCTCTTGTGCGTTTGCGTTTATTTTCATCTACGGTTTTTTATCTTTGGTTTTGCTGGGTCTTCCACACTTTTTATTTGTTTGATTTCAACAGCAAAAACATCTTCAACCTATCGGTCTGATTTCTCATACACGCTATGTATTTCGCGTTTCAATTGCAAACGCAGGGTATTGATAAAGTCAAAATTTTAAGCTTTTAGGTCAAAAAATTGGTTGCCCTACGCATCAGGTAAAAACTAAACCTGGCTCACTTTCCGTCGCAAATCGCTATTTCATGTTGCGGTTTTGTTTTTGTTTATAATAAAAAAACGAGCAAAACGTGTTTTTGTTGGACGTGACAAGTAAAACAGGGAGTTCTACTCGTTTGCACAAGCATGTACTTGTAATCTGGCTAACTGACGAACAGCTGCTCATGCGACACATTTATCTGTCTGCAGCAAAGTGCTTTTCTCTGCATTACGATCGCTTAATCAAAGGAGAAGCAAAGCAATTAGTTAATTAAAACAGCTCAACAAATTTTAAAGACTGATACTTTGGCGTGGTTCGCCCAAGAATTATAATCCCTGTCCTAATAAGCTAAGCTATTAATGCATTAATTATTCCAAAAAACCTGGCTTTTATACAAAAGTAGTTGTTTCTGACAAAGCAGTTTTATAGACCGTTCACAACAAGCTCATTCTGTACACGAAACTAACCTGAAAAGTACTGAAGCCTAATCCTGCTTTAATTGTGTTATTTTCTTCCCGTAATGAAACAAAGGCAGCAAGAAACGTTGAACGTGTGCGACCAGTAGGATGTCTATATAGTTTCAACATAACGTGAACTGCTATCAGGTTTACACATCAAGCAGGCGCGCGTTTGTTTGCAAGCTGACATTTTTTCAAACTGATATGCAACTGAAGGACTTTGGGATGGTAGTCTGTATGGAACATAAATATGAAAGACTCAAGTGTCTTCATGGCTGAAACGAATGGCTATTTTAACCTCCTTCTTACGCTGCAGACGCAGTATTGCTGTTTCGTCTCTAAACACCATAGCACCAGAAACAATTTCCTTCAAGACAAAACAACTACTAACTTCGCGCCGAAACCAAGCGCTGGGCCATTTCGGGCAATTCGATGAGTCGAAGAAGGTTTTGTTGAAAAAATAACCAACAGTAAACCCCCACATGCAAAGTAGTCAGCTTCTACTCAATGAAAGCAAATCAACGTCTTGCGTCTGATAGTCGCGGCGCTTTGACTAAGGTGCACAATCGAACAATCAAAACACTACGAGTAGAAGACGGTAAAAAGTTCGTAGTATTCCCACCTGGCTAGTAAACCGTAAGCAACAGGCGACGCTCCTGCACATCCATAGCCTTGGATCGTAGCGCCAAGCACACCAAGCTCACCCATTTCGTACATGATGTTCCTGTCAAAGACTTTGAACAAAAATCCAGCTTAAAGCCTGTGAATGGCAGTAAAGCAAGAAACATATGCTTGAAGTTACAATTATAAATCCATTATCTTATCAGTGGGGTACATAATGATACTTACAGATTTACCAGGACTTGCGCAGCGATATTGTTATTTCTGCACAAAACACCCAAGGAATTTTCAGTTTCACCTTCAAAATTTCATGACCCGACTTTCATCGCGTTCCAGCGATTCTTCGCTTCAGTGATGAATTAGTTTACACAGTTGCCACACCAGTCAACAGAAAACCTTGCAGCGAAAACACTGGCAACTTCTAATTTCTTGAACACGTGCGCATGCGTTCCGCAAATATCACAGACTGATAGTTGAGGTTTTGCCTAATTTACGGCCCTGGCGTGTGCTAATGTTCAGTTTTAGACTAAGTAAAAAAAACAGTGCGTGTTCTACTGCAACCTCAACAACAAAAATCAGTTTGGAAAACGTGAAAATATGAGCTATTCACACGGTGCCTATAAAAATGATCTCTGTCCACCAAAAGTCTTTATCCTGCCTTTCCAGAGCGGCATGGCCAAAATAACCGATATGTTTACACCAGACAAGTATCGTAAGTAACTCCTCTTATGAGATGAACCTGTTTGGAATAGAATAACTAACATGCCGTTTTGAAAGTAACTATACCATGAGCGTTGTTTGCAGAACATCGACTGCTCGCGACTATTTCAGCTTTCAGCCCATTTCACAATACGAAAAGTCTTGTTGAGCATTTATGAAGCTTATGGTTTTACGCCAAAAAGTAACGCTGCGATAGAAGACAACATTATCAAGCGTTTCAGACGAAATTTAGCTAACTTCACTAACAGATTAATTCGGAGCTCTACGATAGTAAACCAAGATGTAAAATTGTAAATTCTCTGTTATGGAGGATATGCCTTTAACCAAATATTAACAAGCGAAAGTTAATTTTCCATGGCGGGTAATTGGATTTTCTGTGCTCAACTTCGAAACTCCTTTTAACATAAAACTAAAGGAATTCCCAAAAACTCAGAAGTAATACTATGCCTGTCACAATTTGATATCTTGTGTGAGATGAATTCTTTTGGGAGTAGAACCAGGCCCGTGGCCATGGGAGGGAATTCAGGGGCATTACCCCTCCGAAAATTTTGTGCCTCCCTAAATTGTATTGTGCCCGGAAAAATGTCTTTAACATAAAATAAAAACAAAATCTTGCCCCCCTAAATGTGTATTTTTCTCCTCCAAACCTTAAAACCTGGCTACGGGCCTGAGAAGAATGCTCAAGAAGCAACTTGAGCCGTCGCAACCCAAAACACATGCTGTGACTTTTTCCAAGTTTATGCCATATACAGTATGTCAAGAACACAGCACCACCAACACGGACATGCCAATGCATGTATCATGTCTGACTTGACGTAATCAAAACAAAAAACTAAAAACAAATTTTAGCTGTTCTTGTGAAGCAAATCTGCGGACCGGTTGCGGTATTTGGGCAACCCCAAACTAAAAAAATACGGTGAGCCCTGAACAAAGTGGCATTACAACATAAACGGGAATATTTTCGAGAACAAGATCTGTATCAAAAAACGCGAAAAACTACAGATTTACAATTAAGTCACCAGGCTTGTCCATGGGAATGTCATTCCTATGGGAATCCCATGGAAAACGTCCCATGGGATGGGACAGGCATAAATTGCTATGGGATGGGAATGGGACAGATAAATATGTCCCATGGACAACCCTGGAAATCACATTGGACGTTACGAATATTGTTTCTAATATAACTTTGAAAAACTTTCCTGTATCAAGAAATAAACAAATGAATACATTGTAGAAGTATATGTTTAACTACTTGTCTCGCGCGCCCTTGGAAAGTTGTCAAAGTAGTAAAATCAAGAAAGTTCTATTTTAAAACAGGGAATAAACAATAGATGTTTAAAATACAACAAAATATTTTGACTCCTAAGCATGACACTTGACCGTGGGGCTGCACTTCGAGAGCTACCTCGTTTCTGGGACACCATTTGACCATCATCAGCCCCTGGTCTACTAAGCAGGGCTGCGAAAAAAACTTAAAAAAACATTGAACCAATGTATTTGGTTTTATTTTTAAAGAGGAATACAAATACTATTTCCATTGCAAATGGTGAATTATTGCGTTCCACAGCATATGTAGTAAATAACAATCAAAGATGGAACGTTATAAAATTTGGAAACAGTTAAGCTGATATTCCGTTTTTTTTTCAAATTGAAATTTAACTTGCTGAAGTTTTATTATCTTAGCTCAACTGTTTGTTGTAGATAAATTTTTCACGCGAAAAAATCAAGAGTTTGTTGGGTTGTAGAAACTGAATTGCTGTGAAAATGCTGTATGAGATATCAAGGCAGGTTTAATCTTTCAAAGGTGTGTGAATTTCTGACAGCATACTAATACTTGGACATATTGCAAATTTTCAATAGTTATTGTTTGAGCCTCCCAGCTAATCAAATAAGAAAGCTAGGTGAAACAGTTATCACGTATTTGGGGGTTTTAAGTGCAAGTGGTGTATGATGCAAAGAAGCACCTTTTGCCAAAGGCTTGTCTTTCTATAGTTTGCTTTCATCAGTTCTTATTCTAGCCAAGAACTACAACAGCAAACAATCTGATTAAGTGTCAAGACTATATGGTTTCTAAAATTCAACATAAAAATTGTTCGATTTCTTAGAACGACTGCTTTAGTACCGTTGCGCACAACTATGAATTCTGACTTAATGTTTTACAAGTGTTTTCATCACGAAGAAATGCGATGGGAAACTCTTTCCTAAAAAAAACCTAGTGTTTTTTGGGACTTAGTAGAATTACAACCCTGCTACTAAGGCGTGTTGACAGAACTCCAGCTATGGATCAACAAATATTCTCTTTCATGGCAGAATAAGCTCTTCAGCCTTCAG
>Ga0210059_1010506_pt1 | contig 14275 bp, 8 predicted proteins | sample Ectturendosymbi2_FD_188042 | JGI IMG/M metagenome (GOLD analysis project Ga0210059, IMG submission 188042) | Ecteinascidia turbinata endosymbiont from Florida, USA - Sample 2 (SPAdes) (version 2) | ecosystem: Host-associated > Tunicates > Ascidians > Unclassified | place: Key West, Florida... | reverse complement strand
ATGTTATCTATGACGAAACAGTTGGTTTGCAAGCTAGAAATTTTACAACCCCAGCCATGTACAACAGTGCCCGAACTCAATTAGAGGTGGAAGTGCGGAAAATCTTGGCTTTTGGCCAAGTCTGCGCTAACGAAAATAGGTTGTGTCAAGTCTTTCGCAGTCAAATGTGCACATAAATGCAACTTCCTGCGCATAAATGCAACTTTCGTTGAAAATAAATGCAACTTTCTCACTTTTTTACTGCAACAAAAACTTGCCCTACTAATAACGTACGGCTGCCTGCTTTGACGCAGTCAGATTGTTTATATTTGTCCTTATTCTTTGAACACTACAACTGCGTTTTACTTTGTTACTGGGTACTCGGACATTGCAGTGTTTATTCGTTTGAGGGTGTGCATGTCACAATGCATTCGTACTTTACCTGGCCTTGACCAGTTTAGGAATTAGCGTCCCACTCTGCAGTGGTGTTTGTGGCAGTCCCCTTCTAAAGAAGAAGACCACTACACATTTAGGACAGTTCCGCAAGAGCACTGGTTAATAGGAAGTGTCCGTGGCACGCCCAAGTTAACAATTAAGAAACTTAGACCCGCCGGTTTAGCTCGACACCGCTCAGTTTATCACAACAAATTGTATTCACTCATGGTTTTATTAGTATAACTTTAAGCACTTCGATATTCATCACAACAGGGGTTTTATATCAACAATCGTCAATAAAAGCACGTAACATAAGTTACTGTAAACAATAACATCAGAGGTTAACAACAAGGGTTAAATACGAATTCAATTCTTTTATGGCGGAAGAGAGAGAGAGCAACCCATTCTATTAAGCAGTCGTGGCACGATCTGCCTGAAAATTGGTTAAGACCTCGGTAACTCCGTGGGCCTAACCGTTCTGGGGTATTAGTTAGCTACAAGCGTGTTCTGGTTCACGAATTCGCCAGACCCCACTCGTTCGCCAACTGTTCTTTGATTCGACCTATCCTATCACACTACGTGTAGGAAAGTACTGCTCCGGTGAGACCCGTGAGTTGAACTGATGATGAACCTAGCCATCCCGCTCTTTATATACACACAACATACGACACCAAGATCACGTGACAAATTTCGAGCAGTACACGGTGCAATAGCGACACTAGTGGTCAACCACAGCTCGCGTGTATTTCGAATCGGTATTTGACTACAATATTCGTATGCGTTTTCATCATTAATTCTATTTGCAATTTGAAGTTATTTTGCAATGTGGTAATTTTCTATTCCGTTTTTTTACTCTCTCCGAAAGATGACTCACAATAACTGTGCCAAGTACAAATTCGTAATACATCAAATAGGTACACATAACTAAGTTCTAAAGAGTTAATATCTTTTAGTCGTTGATTAATGTTCAGCTTCGTTTGACTTGTCGTGAATCCGTCGGTAAACTTCTAAGTTGCTTTCTTCAGTTATTTGTTTCCAGTAATCAAAGTCTTCTTTTGCTGTCGTTTCAGGATCACAAGACGTTACATGTTGAGGAGCCAAGACGAACTCAACATGTTGTACCAAGTGAACAAATAGTGTTAAGAATACATCTGTAAACCTGAGGCTCGGTCTCCAACGCCGTTACAAAACGTTCTGTTAAGTAAATTTCTGTAGCCCGGTGTCAAGCGAAATTTCTGACCTCTGCGAAATTTCTGACCTGTTATTTTTGTCAGTTATTTTGTTTCTCAGAGTAAAGAAATAAAGTTCGGCGATTTGTTTTTTGATGCGTATTGTGTAAATAAAAACTTTTTGGTTAGATATCAGATACCCACAACAAGCTACAGTACGAGAATAAGTACAACCAGTGAAAAATGTTTGACTTAATCTTACATTTTAAATATTTTTTTTTCTAACTGTAACATAAACACTAATTACTTTTTTCTAACTGTAACATGAAAGCGTTTTTGATATGTACACTAGCGTACGTAGGGGGGGCCACTGTGCCATGCCCCCCCCATCAGACCCTAATAATAAAAAAATGTATAAACAGTATTCGGCAATGGCGTAACTAAGGGGGGGCAAGGGCCTCAATTTATAACAAACTGACTTTGTTTTCTGGTCACTGATATGCGCACTACGCAATTTTTTATGACTACTGCACGATTCCTCTGCTTGATTTTCATTTTACGATTTCATTGTTTCACTGACAAAATTGCTTCACACGTGGCTGTTAAGTAACTTAACACAGGTAACAATCAACACCAGAAAAAAGCTTCGGCTGGCGTGAGATTTGAGCCCACAAACTTCAGTAAGCGTCTTCGATAAGCGATACATGTCTAAAACTTATAGCATCTATGCACGCATAGGCCTATAGGTTTATTTCATGAGCCTCAGACAACAAAAGTTCAGTTTTCCGTCTCACCGGCTAATAAGTCTCGTGAAAGCATTATACTAAAACTTGCTTCCAGAATGCACAAAAATGCGCATTTTTGGTGTAATTTTGCAAAATTTTTGTACCATGGTTGAATAAGCACGAAGCACGATGACGTCATCGAATGAAATTTCATGAAAACTACCCCCCCCCCGAAACGAAGATCTGGTTGCGCCACTGATACATACATTCTATTGGTGACTGAAACAATCAATCAATCCTTCCCATTAACAGCTGAAAGTCGAACCATGTCAGGGATGTAGTGCTTACGAAAAGGTGTGGGAACGCATCCAAAAAATAGTTATTTTGAAACAGCTTCAAACTCATTTTAAAACAATACGTGAAAAAGGTGTGGGAACTCCGTTCCTACACGTTCCCGCCCCACTACACCACTGAACCAGCACGTACTCTAGAATGTAGACGTTCTACCTTTTATCAACACTCGTAGTTTTTAAAACGTCTTTTGGTACAAAGAAAAAAGAAAACATGAAAAAACACGAAAAAAGAAATTTGAGCATCAACTGTCACAAAAGCTGCAGTTCTGACACCTGCTACATAGCATATATAGATGAATAATATTCATGGAGGCACTTGCAGTGTCAAGAGAATACTTTAAACATGCAGTCGTCGAGTTCGGTCGAAAATTCAGAAACGATGTCTTCGTTTACCACAGCAGCTGTTTCATTTTTTTCAAAACCTAACAAAACCAGCTGACATTTATACGTTCGCAGGGGCGCAACGAAGGGGGGCAAGGAGGGCATAATTCCCCGGGCGCCGAATCACTACGGGGAGCGCCGAATGACTGCGGGGGCCCAAAAAGTCCAAACAATGTCACAAGTAGCCTACCTTCTTCAATGCAGTACATATGCTCCCTAAAGACCTCAAATTCGAACATGGTGGTGCCAAACTTGCTTCTTCCCCCGGGCGCTGTCTAACCTCGTTACGCCCCTGTACGGTTGTGTGTCATGCACCTGCGATAAGGTGTGAATATCCTCACCACACTGGAGAAGCTTGCTTCGCATGTGGCTGTCGAAACTCCTACAGTTAAGCCCGCGCACAGCAGTAGGTATATGGTGGGAAAAGCTGCTTTATACTTCCAAAACCAAAAACTGGTCCAAATTCATATCGTTGCTTTCATTTGAAAACACATCAGGAAGCTTTGATGAGACAATGCTTTTCACAGTAGTAGTTTCAGCATTGATAAGATCTTCACTGATATTTTTGGTAGTTGAATTGACTAAACAGTGACGAGGTTGTAATTCAAACTCTCACTTTCATTGTGAATTCCGATGTGTTTTGTTTTGAATGACGTCTTTTTTTTAATAGAGATGTAACTGACTTTTTTCGCTTGTTTAGAGGGTGTGATAACTGTAGTTTGCTTGCGCCACACACTAAGTACGGAATACGCGCTAGCTGCATTTTATGCTGACTTATGCTAGTCAGTGCTGCAGTGATCTATGCACATGCTGAAGCATTTCTACGTCAGACACAGAATTCCCTAACCTTTGTTGATCAACTTCCGTACATTATCCTACTGGGTTTGCTTTGGCTATTGCAAGAAGTTCTGTTTGACTACAAGCAAGGCTAAGACCAGTCCAATTTTCCCTCTAAGATGCGCAGTACCACCAAATCATTTGCGCGGTGAAATATGATTCTCTTACACTTGCAACATTCCAAAACGTTGGAAAAGCAAGAAAACAAGGAGAAGCTATTTTTGAAATAAATGTGTAGGCACTACTTGTTCGTATTTTCATAAGACTTTATGCTTATCTTAAATTCTAATAATTCACGAATTTGTAATTCATTTAGAATTCTGGCAACTCAGTTGCAAAATATTCATGCTCACCAAAACCAACATTTGCAAAAATTTTATTAGAGAGAACGCTGGCTAAGACTTTAAATTATAACATTACCATAGCCATCTTGCTAGCGCCATGGCGTTCGCGCCAACAGAGACCGCAGAACGGTTTCGAAAGACTGTCTCCAGTGAATGTGACATCACAAATCGAAATTATTATTAGTGCGGACATTCCGTAATACAATTTATTTTGTAACAATGAGGTTACCTTTCAACGCAACGTGCGGTGATGTTGCGAGTTGGTGTAAAGATTAAACAGATTGAAAACAAGCATTTGCAAAATTGATTAATTTTTCGAGTTTGAATCATTTGGGGGAGGCCAAAAAATTTGGGGTCACTGCCCCCGAATGCCCCCGTGGCTACGGGCCTGCTTTAGGTTTGTGCAAGGGGGACATGACATTCTAAAATTTGACAAAAAATCCACTGATTTAGAGTGTTTCACATTTCAATTCGTGGGTCTAAGCACACCAAAGTCCGCGTGGCGACGGAACTGGTTACCAACAAACGTCTATTTCGAAAACTGTATCACCAAACCATGTCAGGTGGTAAAAAAGCTTTTTTTATGCTCAGCAGTGATTATAATATTTTACGTTCGACGGTAACTGCGTTGAACAAGCTCATTCAGTCCAGCCATTGCCATGTTGAAAATCTGCTTCGCTGAACGCCCCATTGAATGAAATCCCTTACCACAATCGTATCTAATATCGTTTACCCATGTGTTAGGTTTTCAGACTAAGGTTCTTGCTTCGATTTCATCAAAATGAGAGCAACACCTTTTCTCAGCTTTTCTTGTTGAAATGAATTTTTCTAAGACTGCTAATGTTAAGTATACCGTTTAACAAAAAGGACTTTTACGAAACTCACATGGCCTATCGGTTGGCTCTGGTTCACTCTACTTGCAGTTCAAACCGACACTTTGAGCTCAAACTTACCCACGCAAACATATCAACTGCAATACCCCGCTTCAAAAACGTTATTTTCCGACACCATTACGCCATGCAGAAAACAACAGTTGTATTGAAACGGAGCAACGTTACCTTTGCAGAGTTCTTCACTTCAACCACCAAAATTCAATGTTGATAAACCCACTTAATGACTATGCTACAGCTTATGGCACCTATTGAAAATATCCCAAAAATAGCATGAGATGTGCCAAGAAATGTTTTTTTATATTTTTGGTGACGGCAATTAGGGACAGGCCAAAACCTGAAATACGCTTCTTACTGGGACAGTTAAAGTCAACGCACTTGCCCAAGGAGCGCTACGGCGATTCCCTCAGTGGCCGTGGATCGACCACTCAACCTTCCAATTGAGAGGCGGTCACTCTACTACTGAGCTGCCGCACTCCCAACGAAATGTTCGTCGCCGTGTCAGGTGATGTTATGATGTGCCGTGGGCGCTACAAAAGAACCAACGATAAGAGAAAAAGGATTAAGCTAGTCTTGACTATTTATAGTGATTTCATGCGAAGTCTTTTTAATCAAATTTTGACAGGACGGACAATATAAATCACGAACTACCGGAGCCCTGACGTTTGCTAGTCTGCAGTTGAACCTCATCTCTTGTCTTTGTTCAAATGACTTTTGACATGGGTGGCGGAAAGATCTTTGTCTGGAGAGGAAAGTGTAGTGAGGCACAATTGCCCATCAAGTAAGTGTGTTAGAAAAGACCTGATTTCAAGACAAACACTGAGGCTCTTAGCGCATTGGATTTTTCCCAGACATTTGAGTAAAACATTTCAGCGATTTGCTCACTCCACAGCCACATGTCATATTTTTTTAGGCTAGTCTACCAGTCTAGGGCTTCTAAGCACAAAAACTGAACAAATTAGAACGGTTTAAAATTAAAAAAAAATGTATCTTAAAATAATAAATAATAGTTAGAACTTTTAAACTCCTTTCAAAAATAAAATTTTAATCAGAAAAATGCCGCCCCCAGAAGGTAATCAAGACTCATTGTTAGCTAAATGTTTTTGATAGTTATCGTAAGAGATAATTTTGTAATCCATGCCAAAGTCATTTGAAAATCCTGAATGGTATGATTTCAAACAATATCCCTTTCAGTCGCGGGAAAATTAAGAGCAATGGAATCAGAAGCAAGCGTTGCTATAAAAATAAAGTTGTATTTTGGTGGATTAATTCCGAACATGTGTTTTTTCCAGTTGTAATTATTTGGTATAGAAAAAATTTCACACCTCATCAGACGATTGTGGTTATCATTCACGCTCCTTGTTTGCAATCCAACGTCATGCGATTTGCACCGATTTTATGCTTCCATGCTATTCCGTAACAACAATGAAAATTTAACATTGAATATTAAATGCACCAAAAAAATGAAATACTTTGCAGCCTAACACTTCAAGTCACGCGTGCGCCACTTTTTTGCAAACCTCTGCAACGCTGTAACTCGCCAGCCGATTGAGCTAGAGAGCTGTTCAAACCCTCTACGGATTCAGCAAGTCTTCTATTTCAGATTGAAAAAAAAATTGTTTTGGGTTTGGGGTTTTCTAGAGATAACGTCATAATGGAGGGATGTTTTCGCGTTATTGGCCAACTTTACCTGGCCCTGGGCACTAACCCAATGAGCCATTTTTTGGGTCAATCTTTTTTTAGAAACTAGGCTCTGATCAGCGTCAACCTTGATTGACGTGCTAGCATATCTGGAGCCAAAATTATGGCTCAAAAAACCAGTTTTTGACAAACATCAAAAACTTTCACAAAAGGTAATATTAGCCATTTCTGGCAAAACTTTGGCCAGCTGTAACTCGGCAGCAGATTGAGCTAGAGTATTTGGGGTTTTGGTTCGGTCAATGACGTCATGATTGGGGTATATTTTGCGGTTATTTTAATGACGTCATCGGCCGATCCAACGATCCGATATTGTGGCTCAAGTTTTATTGGATTCTAGGCTGTCATATGAGTCTTTAGAGCCTTTGAATGACTTTCAGGCATTTCTGGTTCCAAAGTTAAGCCGAAAAATTCCAAATTTTTCAGGAATTTGCCGAGTAATTTTTTGGGATTTCCTTAATGAATTTGCTGTTTTTGGCTATAATTTTGGAACCAGGAACACTAGAAAGTCGATCAAAGGTTTCAAAGACTCACATTATAGCCTAGAAACCAAAATATTTTGAGCCACGAAATCGCCTTTATTCGTCGACTCCCAGGGAATGATGACGTCATCCAAATGTAAACGAATATGCATAAACATCCTCTCATTATGTAAATTTCAACAAAAACCCGACATCCAAAGCTTAATTGTTTTCAGTCTAAACTACAAGGATTTCGCCATCTATAGCCATCTATACAGGGCTTGAACAGATCTCTAGCTCAAGCTGCTGGCGAGTTATTTTTTAGCGCCCCTATACGCTCACCGCCCTTAGGCAGCCGCCTCGTTCGCCTAATGGTAGCGCTGGCACTTGATGATGCATGTTGCAGTGTTTTTTTAAGGTTTGTAAAAGGGTGTCGTGATGGAGCTTTAGGGTGTCAACACCGTATTCCCTTCTGTGTCTGATGCTTTTCACTCAATTTTGCAACAACGCAAGTTTCCGTCCAAATATGCTTAATTATTTAAATACGGCATTCACTTTTGGCAAACAAACCACAGACAATTTCATAAACAGAAAGGTTTAATATAGGCTTAAACACTCATTTATTTACTCATTTTCGTGCCCGTTTTTCCTTTGGGGAGAGTCGCTGGGGCAGCAGCCCCAGGAAGACCCGAAATACCTCACGATCAACAGCAATCTCAGATAGTTTTTCTGACTCCACATTAAGACGAGACCAAGCAAAGTCAGAGATGTAATCATGCCACCTGGTCCTTGGACTAAATTTAGGCCGCTTTCCCGTAGGTGAAGACTGGGGCCTGAAGGACTTAGTTCGCCATTCTTTCCTGGGACATTCTGGACACATGGCCGAACTAACATAGCTGGGATCTCGCGATTCGGAGAAGTGGCTTGACATCCCGGGCTTTACGGATTTCAGACCTGTGGTCTTTGAAGTGTCACACCGGGAACTCTTCTTTGACAGTAGGCCTATTTTTTCAGTCGTATTTTTTTCAGATTCATGACCACACGTGAGGATCGGAACAAAGACCGATTTAAAAACTGAAAGCTTTGCGTTCTTTGAAAGCTCCTTTTTCGTCACCATGGAGCAATAAAGGTCACGCAGAACTGCGTTTCCTTTACCAATCCGAGTATCAATCTCTTTGTTCCGACTTTTGTCACTCAGAATACTACCAGAAGGTTCTTGAACGTCTGCACCTGCCGTCGCCTCCAGTGGCAAGCTAAATGTACAAAGTGGCCCCTTTTCACTGACGTTTTGATATTTGGTATTCTTTTGCTTTTCAGTAGCTTTTTTGCGCGTTTGGGTGTGTTTTGTTTTCTTTAGTATAGACTTCCACGACCCCCCGATTCACTATCATTTCTTAACTTTTTTCGGAGTGTTGGCTAGTGCCATCCCTACGATAGTCAGTGGGCCCCCATCAGCTAAATTATGATCCACTGGTCTGATGGAAAGCTCTTCACACAAAATTTGTCAAATGCCACTTTTATTTTGAAACCTCTCCAAATACACAACATAAAGAAAAAAATGCGGGGTGACATGGTAAGTTATATCCCCACCGTCTGAAAAAAAGTGGGGGGACACGTCCCCTATATCCCCCACCTAATTGCGACCATGGGTGCAGGAAGTCTCAGGGTGGCGAAGCCCCCTAAAAATTTTTCGCCCACTTGGAAAAATGTGTAGGACATAGTTTAAAAATTTGGGCCCCTCCCAGACAACTCTTCTCCCCCTTTGGTGTCACAAGCTGGTTACGGGCCTGGTTTTAATCAAGATGCAAACTGAACGATCATAACGGTATAAAAATTAGTAGCCTAATACAAACGCCTGGTTCTGTATTCAATTAGTGCAGTCATGGCTTTAGTGTGGCAGATGTATGGGCTACAAGTAAACCTGCGTAACTTTTCGTCTTGTTTTAGCAATTTCATCAAATCATTTATCAAGATTTTTGAAACTTTAGTTGAATACATTTGCTGCAATGAGATAATTTCTGCAGACGATATTGCGACTGGTGAAGCTGCCAGAATGTCAGATACAAGAGACTGGACTGAATGTCAGGATATATTTAATCACTGATGATATTGTTTTAACTGTAGTTACGAGACTTGGTCTGCCAACTGAAATACTCTTAAAAGGAATGCAACGTTAACTTTATTAAAAATGGTTGGGCCAAGCTCGCCACCAGACGTGGGTGGACCTAGCCACTTTTGCTGTGACTACCGAAACAACACCTAAAAACTTTGAGGCTCTTTTGAAATTCGAATTTCCCTTGCAACGTTAGAGCTTGGCTGTGAAACCCCACAACGGTTAAGCACTGAACATAAAATGCAAAAATGCTTAAATAGTAGCCTAAAGTCAGACGCGGATTTACCATTAGGCTAAAAAGGCTTAAGCCTAGGCCCCCCAATTTTTGAGGGTCCCAAAATTTTGGGAGTAAGGACAATTTCCAGCATTTTGTAAGCAATTATATTTGTATTTTTGTTTTCGTTCAACGCACGTTTTTTACTATGCCGCTAACAAAAGATCTGTATAGATTAGCGGGAAGGATTGAAGTGACTGACGATGAGCATTCTCCTTTTGTGGCGTTCAGAATTGATTATTGTTACGTATAAAATGTGGAACAAAACGCTTGAATCCATTTTTCAGATAACACGAGGCCAATGCGGTACTTTCGTTCAGCCCGGGTCTATCTCTTGTTGCTTTTTATGGGAAGAAACGGCGTAAAGGCAAGACTAGCCTGTGCTGTAGGTAAGGCTGGCGATATTAAATGGCGCAAAATGCAGTGGCGTATCTATACGAAATGGCACCAGTGGTAAAGTGTGCGTCCTTTCTAATAACTTAGCCTATGTATTACATATAGGTACAACTAAGAAAGTTAAATAATTAAGAAAATAAATGTTTTAAAACGGAAAATATTTGTGTTTATTTTCACTTTAAAATTTTAAGCAATTAAATATAAATTATCCATAAGACCCGTAACTTAAGACAAGCGATGTAAAAAATATCATGCTTCTATACTGATTTATTTTTTTTGCTATGCACTGAGGATGATAACAGTAGTTATCGAAACGTTTGCAAGATGTCAGTTGTATCGTTTGCTTTGGCCGTGATATTTATTATAAGGCTATTCAGCACTTCCGTTTTTCGTGTACCAAAAATTTATTTTTTGATTATGAATAATATCAAAATGTTCGAATAACAACGTTATCATTATTTATTGGGCTACATATTGTTGCCTGACAAAATTGTATATCTTACAAAAAAATTAAACAACAAATTGCAACTGCAAACGACGATTACTTTTAAAATGAAACACATTTAATTTGGATTGTACAATAAATCATTTAATACAAGTCATGCATCACTAGTGTTGGAAAAACGCAAATTCATCGAAACATTAATATATCCAGCCTTTTCCGGTTAAATTACACAAAAATGCCCCTTTCTTCATCAAACCTACATCACACCATCTACCCTGACTTACTCTTAGTCACTGAGGCAAGGAGGTATGAAAGGACCAGTTTCAGTTTACCTGTAGCGCAGCCAAGAATTTTGTTCGGGAGGGGCCAATCAATGACGTTGTCAGTCACTGATGTGGTATTGAGTCCTACTGTTCCTTCCGTTTATTTTCTAACTGTTGAAAATTGATATAAGGCACCAGTAAAATTGATCTTAGAAGGTTTGTTTAGGGTAGGCCTTGCTGCTAAATCTTGTTATTCCGTATGTTGAACATGCTTCAGCTAGAAAGATAAAGTACGACAAAATTATCAGCGATTTTGCAGACAAAAAGTCTCGTCGATCGCCGACTGTAGGCTGTTAGGTGTCGTACGAAGTACAGGTGCTTTACTCTGAGCCAGCTCTGAAGACTTTCAAACTGCCCAATTGCACAGGGAATTCAACAAAAATGTAATGGGAATGTTATCAGACATAAGCGTACGGCATGGGGATGCAGGGGATGCGGTCGCATCTCCAACGCTGCAAAATTGGCCATTATTCGGGCAAAAATTTTCAAACTTTGGGCAAAGTATACAGCTACATTCACATGCAAGTGAGGAAGTGTCTATTTTCAAAACTGAGACAAAATAATAACCAAAGAACGGCAAAATAATGGCCAAAAAGGCAAATATTTTGCCGTCAGAGACTATTTTGCCATTCCTTTTTTTCCCTGATGGAAAAATAAACGTTGCCCTTGAGTGAACTGGAATCATGTGGTAATTTCAGCAGTCTTCATCAAATTTGGGCCAACTAAAAAACTTCAATGACGTTTTGGGTAAAATTAGAAACATTTGAATAAAATAGGAACATTTGGGTAAAGTCTAACAGCCTCAATTAAATCTGGGCAAATGAGAGAAGCTTCAATCAATTTTGGGTGAAAACAAAAACTTTTGGTTTAATTGGAAACACTTTGGTGAAGCCCATCAGTCAAATCAAATTTTGCCAATTTGCAACAGTTTCATTCAATTGCGGGCAACTTCAATCAGTCTTGTTCAAAGATGGACTATATAGAAAAGCTCCATTAAAATTTTAGTACGTTCAGAAATGTCTGGGTGAATTATTACAAGAGTTTTATTCAAATCTGGATAAAATAAAAATCATTTGGGTAAATTTCAACAGCCTTAGTGAAATTTGAGCAAATTGGGACTACTTCATTCAAATTTGGGTGAAGTTAAAAATGTTTCCATAAATTGGAAAAATTTGGGTAAATTCCAACAGACCAAAGCAACTTGTGCCAAACAACTATAGCTCCATTCAAATTCGGGCCAATTGGAACATTTTTTCAATTTTGGGTAGCTCCAAACAGCTTTATTCATTTTTGGGGAACTTCAAACAGCTTTTTCAATTTTAGGGAACTCCAAACAGCTTCATTCCAATTTGAATAATATACAACCACTTCATTTAAATTTGCATACATTTAGAAACATTTGGGCAAATTCCAACAGCCTTAATCATATTTGGGTAATTGAAACACCTTCATTCAAACTTGGGTACAATTAGAAACATCTGGTCAAATTGGAGGAGTGTCATTCAGATTTGCGTATATTATAAATATTTGAGCAAATTACAACAGCTCAAATCAAAATTGAGCCAAGTGGAACAACTTCATTCAAATTTGGATAGAGTTACAAACATTTACAAATTAGGAACATGTAGTGGTAACTCACCATTCCAACTAACCCTAATTTTTGTAAAACTCATTGTTGATGCTGTAAAGTGTACAACTAAAATGCAGCCGTAGCTGCAAAAAGTTTTTGCTGTGGTAATATGGTGTAGCTGTGATATGATACTGTGAAGTTTTCGTGTTTCAAACTTGCTTGATTTTGTGAGATTTGCAAGTGCAAATCTGTTTCCATGTATACATGAATACGATTAACTACGTAACTGCACCTGTAATATCCTGCGTGGTGGTAATGTAGCTGTGATTATATACTGTTAAGATTTTCATATTTTCCGTTTATTTCATACAATGAATTGCATATGTTGCATCTTGCCAAATTTTATTGCTTCAATTTGATGCTGTGAAATGAAGTTTTCAAGAACAGTACTGCATAATTCACTTATGCTAATGCAGTGCAGTGAAGCACTGCCATTTTTCTAAAATATTCTTGTTGAGGTTATAAATCATTTGTCATTGGAAATGTGCATTTGTACACATTCCTTAGTAGTTGATCATATAGGCTGCAGTATGTGCGTGTATCAGTCTCATATTGCTATTTTTCTTAGCATGCTGTGTTCAGTGCACATTTAGCTGTCTAAACTGGAGTGGATTTTTGGTTTTCATAATGTGACTTTAGAAGCTGTAAGCGATTAAGTAAGTTGTAGTATTACTGTATAAATACAACATGTTGCAGTGAAGATTGCCAATGTTGAAGGTTAAGCTATACCCTAGCCCTATGCTATATATTAATTTGCCTCCTTTCCCTCTAATTACTTGAGACTTGACATATTTGCGGCAATGTAATACTTTAGATCGTAACCCGATATTTTACTCCTTTTTCAGATTGCTTGCCATTGTGGCCAACACAGATGCACACATCTATGCTAGAGAAGAACAGATCTTAACTATTAGGATGATTGTGTTGGAAGAATAAGTTTAGAACGTATATAAAAACTTGAAAATAAAGATTCTGAACACCTTCCACGCGTGGTTGCATGAACAGCAATTTTTTGAAGGATTTTATTGTAATTAGCTAACATTTTTTAACAAAATAAATATTACCATTTTTCACATGTAGCTATGCAGGATATTGATTGCTAGTTGAGGGCGTACGGCTTTGAACCCCGGGAATTGGTAGGCCTAATTAGGCATGCAGAAACCTTGATTTGTTTACAATGGTGCGTTTTAGTCTTAACATTAAGACTTGTTGTTTATACGTTATTTGGGAAAACAAGATCCAATTTGGGCTAAAATTTTTTGTATCCACAAAAATATGTACTCCCGTACACTTATGTTATCAGATAACTTCACCGCTGGGTTTTTCGTTAGCTTCATTATGACTGTTTTTGTTCCTGATATCGAGGGATTTCAGAATAAAGTAGGCTAATATGTTTCTAAATTGGAAGAACTTGTTCAGTGAATGCAGCGTGCACGTGTAGGGCTAATTTGTATGACATCGGTCGTCGCAAACTTTCCAGAAGGGCCCCCAATTTAAAATAGCCATAGGGCCCTGTTCTGCGATAATTTCCTTGTGATGAGCTGATAAGCGCGTGCGCCGAATTCTGTTGAATGCTTACTTCTGCGTGTGCATTGATTACCCTTCGAGTAATCTTGCGCGATTTGGTGCCCTTGCGTGATTTGCTGCTCATTCTGATCGTGGTGGTTCTTTAGGACAGTCGTGATCTGTGCTGTCGAAGTGCACGTTACATCCTTTTGGCTTGTAGAGAGGTTCGCCGTGTTAGAGTTATTAAGTCGAAGTAACAGTGATCTTTTCAGTGAGTGGTAGTGAGATTCGGGTTTTGTCTCTGCGGTTCAGAGTT
>Ga0210059_1010505_pt1 | contig 14276 bp, 8 predicted proteins | sample Ectturendosymbi2_FD_188042 | JGI IMG/M metagenome (GOLD analysis project Ga0210059, IMG submission 188042) | Ecteinascidia turbinata endosymbiont from Florida, USA - Sample 2 (SPAdes) (version 2) | ecosystem: Host-associated > Tunicates > Ascidians > Unclassified | place: Key West, Florida... | reverse complement strand
TTGTCAAACTTGTTAGAGAAAAACAGTGCCAAACTTCACATTGAAATGTCGACGTGTAGTAAAAACTTTGTTGACTTTACTGTTGGTATGTTTATTGTTCTTATAATTGTAAAAGAGGATAATACACATTTCTAAGATTAGAATTTTGGTGTGAGGGTTTTGTCTGTCTTAGCAGTAAACACTCAAGTGGCCCGCGCAATCATTCGTAAACCGCATGTGGCTCTTTGGCCGAAAAGGTTGGACACCCCTGGCTTAGAGTTTCAAATGTGCTAATATGTATTTTTGTTTTTGTTCAACTCACGTTTTTTTGCCATGCCGTTAACAAAACTTTCTACAGAAGAACGAGCGTACGACCTCAGAAACTATGTGAAAAACTGTGTAGTGCCAAGAATTGAGATAAATCACAATGAGGATTCTCTTTTTATGGCGTTGAGAATGACTTATTGTTACGTATAATAAGTCACACAGAACGTCTGAAGCCGTTTTCAGAACAAGAGGACAGTTATAAACTTTCGTTCAGACTGGACTTCCTTCTTGTTTTTTGAGTAAAATATGGGTAAAGGCAAGATTAACTAGCTTGCACTGTAGCCAAGGCTACAGATAGTCAGTGGAGCAAAATGTTAACAGTTTGTAATACCACACGCGTTCAAGCTGAGTATGTTCTTTGACTTCAATTGTTTTGCAGTACAGTAATCTTGAGCCATTCTGATTTACAGCTCAATGCTTAGCAAAGATTTCAACTACCGTTGACCAGAAATAGGCTTGTATTATGATTTATGGTAACGCCAATTTGTAGCTTGAGCTTATTGGTGTGGTGAGCAGAGTGAACTTCACGTGTACTGTAAGGTGTAAGCTGTTTTCTGTTTTTCAAAGTAATCAGAATAAGGGAATCTCATATACGCTAGGCCAGCGCTTTTCAAACTTTTATGTTACGGCACACTAATACATTCTGACTTTGGCTGAGGGACAAATACTTTATGAAATCGAAAACCTACTTTTCACAAAAGATTTGCAGCATAAGGTTTTGTCAAAACACAAAACTTTCGCGCCCCACTTCAGCCTCTTCAGCGGCACACAGTTTGGGAAACACTGGGCTAGGCTGTATTACCTTCAGAAATGTGCATACGAGTGTAGATCTAGCAAGCGAAAGAAAGCCACTGCCAAAGCAGATGCAATACGACCTTTTATTGAAAAGACGAAACCACTAATCCAGTGTTCTAGTGTGCCAGAAGGATCTGGAAATTCTACAGCATGAATATTTTAAGACAGAGTTAGCAGAGTTTTAAATGGATTACAGACCTTGTGCATTATTAGAACAAGTTTAAATCTTATCAAAATGCGAACAAAGTACACATTGAAATCAAAATAGCTTTTTAATTTCTTGCTTTTCCAATATTAATACACAGGCGAGCCAAGGGGCCATGCCCCTCCGCAGATTTTTAGCATAATCATTTTGTGCTTTAAAATGCGTTATTCCAAGCAAGTAGTTTTATTTATTCCAAGCAAAGTAGTTTTATTTATTCCAAGCAAAGTAGTTTTATTTATTCCAAGCAAAGTAGTTTTATTTATTCCAAGCAAGTAGTTTTATTTATTCCAAGCAAGTAGTTTTATTTATTCCAAGCAAGTAGTTTTATTTATTCCAAGCAAGTAGTTTTATTTATTCCAAGCAAAGTAGTTTTGTTTATTCCAAGCAAGTAGTTTTATTTATTCCAAGCAAAGTAGTTTTAAGCAAAGTAGAAGTGCAATTGAGAGAAGGTAGAGGCCCAATCATCAACCAGGTTCAGTTCATTCGAGCAGTAGCTGACAACATGAACAAAGGATTCCCATTACATTACGGAATTTTAAATTCCTTTCATCAATTTCTCCAGTAGAGGTCAGCGGCGTCAGTACCACCAGCGTGGGATGTACCACCAGTGTGGGGCAGAACTTCAAAACGGCATCAGTGCCACCAGCATGGGATGCACCACTAGTGTGGGGCGTCAGTGCCACGCGTCGTATTGAAATTTACAACCACGTGCGTGAGATGTAAATTTCATGAGCCAAGCGTGCGTATGCACCACCAGTGTGGGTCAAAACGTAAAAGCTGATGTACCACCAGTGTGGGGCAGAACTTAAAAACAGAATGTGTGCCACAAGCGTGGAATGTACCACCATTGGCGTACGAGGCGGGGGGTCGGGGGGGGCGGCCGCCCCCCGGTTTTGAAAAATTTCAGGGCAAACTCTGTTTTCAGGGCAAGCGCAACTTGCTTAAAAACCCTGAATAAAAAATACATGTTCAGTACATTGAATTCACGGTACCCTCTGTTTTTCAGGGCAAGTGGAGGAAAACTCCTGAATGTAAAAGTATATTCAACACAGCGAGAAATTTCCGGGCAAGCGCAGAGTTGCTCAAAAATCCTGAATGGTAAAAATACATACAATACAGTTCCAAATTTCAAGGGCAACTCTGTTTTTCAGGGCAAGCGCGAGTTGCTCAATAATCCTGAATGCTAAAAAATACATATTCAATAGCCTACAGTGAAACATTCCAGAGCAAACTCTGTTTTCAGGGCAAGCGCAAGTTGCTCAAAAATCCTGAATGATAAAAAGTATATTCAATACAGTAAAAAATTTCAGGGCAACTCTGTTTTTTCAGGGCAAGCGCAAGTTGCTCAAAAATCGTGAACGGTGAAAAAATTTAATACAGTGTATATCCACTTGGGGTGATCCGCAGGCTTGTCCATGGGAATGTCATTGGGATGGGACAGCACACATTTGTATTTCCCATGAGACTCGAAATAGAATGAGAGTGTCAGAATGTTACTGAATTGTGATACTAAAGTCAATTTTGTCGTTTTGCATGTCTCTTTGCACATGTAGTCCTATTTAGTAGATACCAAACCTAAACTTTCATAAATATAATAATTTTGATTGTATTATATTCCATATCAATATTGTAATAATGTAATGGGAATCCCACGGGATGGGACAGGCATAAATTGCTATGAGATGGGAATGGGGCAGATAAATATGTCCCATGGACAACCCTGGTGATCCGTATAATTTGGGCTAGTGTAGTTTGTAATCTGGACCAAAGTCGTGATTGCTTATAGTGACTTTTGTCTGGACCAAGCTCTCGTTTTCTGTAAAAATCGAAAAATCGACTGTCGGTAGTTCAACAGCTTGATATAAGAATTCGGTAACTCTTTCTTTGTTCGTTTTCGAGTTTGCGCTGGGTAGAGGTGCAGGGTGTTAAGATGATATATTTTTTTATTAACAGGAGTTTAGAAGCGGCCAACACGGACGTGCAGATTGCTTGGCTCCTTTGAGTGCACGTCTTTAAGTGCCTTGCTCAAGCGCACAGCAGCGATAACACAGGCAGGTTTAGAGAGTCAGACCATACGATCCGGAACCGTCGCTTTTTAAACATTGCGTTGCGTCATCGAAGTCGCGTACATATCTGCATCAGTGTTAGTGACAAACCGTTTTTGTAAACTTATATTCAGGTGTAAGGCTCAACTTGAAAGATAAGTCCGCTGGCTGCTATGACTTGTGAAAGCACACAGCCTACTCTCAATGCAACAACCCAGTACGGTACATTTGTACTAGCGGCCATTCAACTCTTCGCAGCATACAATTGCAGGAAAAGATCCACGATGATCAAGTAACAGTGTTACAGAAAGTCAAATTACTCTTGCGAGGGCGTCGTGCAATATCGTGGCGTATCCAGAGAGAAGGTCGTAATGTTTTACAAACATTCACGGCACCAGGGAGTTCAACGCTAATACACCTGCGCAGATATAACAGCAATAGTTATCCCTGGCAACCACATAGATGCCGCAGCAAATACAACAAACAAGATAGTTTAACACAAGCTAAGCTGATACTCTGACAGGGTTCATTACCCTCACAGCAATGATCACTGTTACTTCAACTTAACAAAGTGGCACAACGGCCACCTAACTCTAACACGGCGAACAAAGAACTTGTTTTGTTTGTTTGATATGGTGGTTTGTTGTTGGCGCTTTATAACTACAATGGTCTTGTAGCGCCACGACTGAATTTCTACAGTTTCAGGTTTCATTTCACTTGTTCATTTTTGTTGTTGTGTTGGGTGAGTTCCCTGCAGCTCTTCCGTACATCGTGCGTCTGGTAAGAAGGCTGCAGTACCAATTTACAAGGTCTTGGTAAGACCCGGCCGAGAGTCGAACTCTCGACCTACCAGCACCGAAGCGGACGCACTTACCACTAGACCACGAGCTGGTTGAACAAAGAACTGAACATGGCGTTGCGAGCAAACGAACAAGGCGGCGATGCTTCGCTCCCGGCATTCCAAGGAATGCGCTTGAAACATTTAAGCGCCGTGGTTTGAGTAATTGATCGACCGTAACAATCAGTAAAAGCAATTACCGCAAAATTTCTTGTCTGGGAAAACACGCAAGGGACTTCAACCCCTTGATTTAACGAGCAAGGTAACTACAGAATTTGCCTATAACGGCATCTCTAGGGGATTGCATAAAGAACGTTATTGCCGAATTGACATTATAAGCGAATTGAAATACATATAAAAGATGCCAAACAAAATGTAACGTTATGGGCGAATTGTCGTTACAGACGAAGCCGTTATAAACGAATTCAACTTTATAGAACAGATTTCCATAAGATTTCAGGCCCCATTCGGATTAAACTAAAAAGTTAGTTTCAGGACAAATTGTTTATTTTTAGGGAAAATTGTTAGTTTCAGGGCAATTTTTTTCCGCCCCTTCAGTAAAATGCCTTCCCGTACGCCTATGTGTACCACCAGCATGGGGCAGAACTTAAAAGCTGATGCACTACCAGTGTGAGTCAGAACTTAAAAGTTGATGTACCAGCAGTGCGGGACAGAACTTGAAAACGGCGTCAGTGCCAGGAGAATGGGATGTACCACTAGCGTGGGGCGTCAGTACCACGGGTTACGTTGTACCACGTGCGTGGGATGTAAGTTTCATGAACCAAGCGTGCGTGTGCGCCGCCAGCGTGGGATGTACTACCACGAGAAAAGATCTTCAAAACGTCAAGAAGAAAGTATGCCGACAAAAGCTTCGCATCGGAAATAATCGCTAAGAAGAAGGCATATTAGGTAAAATCAATGCAAGCAGAAGTCAAATGCAAGTGAGAAAGTGATAGATTGTGAAAGCAATTTGCAGAATAGAACCGAGGTCATGCCCAAGGCCATTCGCGAAGCTAATAGGAAGATGACTACCTTCTTTAATGCATTTTGGCGCATCAGAAACGTCGCCACGCGCGCACAAGTGATTTTCAACTCCGTTATATTTGCTTTGTCTTTTTACGTTTTTAATGTAACTGTTTCCATTGTCAACAAACATTATTTGTCAAAAAATGCGATTAGTGCGGCGCGCTTTGCAAACATAAAACGTGCTTTTTTGTCGCTTCGTGCCCTGCTATGCATTTATTGCAAGTTGAATGCGATTAATACAGTTGATCTGAAACGCTGATCCTGCTGGTGTTATTTAAAACATGTTTGTTGATTTTACGTGGTAATTTCTAACAGGAATTTGCAAGATTTTTTGAAAAGTTAAATTTTAGGGTGGGCGATCGCCCCCCCTGTAACGGCCCCTGTTTAGAGGGATCATTGGTTCAGAAGATGCCCTTTTTTGGCAGTGATGCTTCTTTTTCACACATGCTTCTTTCAGGCACGTAACGAGCTTGGATACTACAGGGAACGATGAGTCTCTGAGAGGGGTGGAAACTATATGACCTACGTCCAATAGTTTTAAATTTTGTCCAACACATTTTTCCTGGGGAGACGAAAAATTTTCCAACGGGGAGCGTCTCTCCCCGTGACCAACTTCACGGAGTGGTCGATAAATAAAACAAACGTTAAATATGAGATAACAATGAATAAAACAAACGTTAAATATGAGATAACAATAAATAAAACAAACGTTAAATATGAGATAACAATAAATAAAACAAACGTTAAATATGAGACAACAACTCTCTGTCAATTTTGAGATATTGTCATTTATTTAGCAGAGCCGCACAGAATATGTCGGGGAGTCGCAGTTCGCCCACCATCCACCATTGGTATAAACCTAATTGTCTCACCGCTATTACCAGTCACTGCCTCGTAGCATTACCTGCCAAGAAGTCTGCGTTCAGTAGTTACATGCGGCAAAACGCTTACCACTGTAACTTGAAGTGCATCTTCGAATACTTGTTGCCATGTTAATGTTACGCAACAAAGACCAAAAGTAGAACAATTCGTTCGCAAGTTTCGCAACCTGCCTCTGCAGGCAGGGAAGCGATTTTAGTGAACAGCAAGCTCATCACCGCATGACACAAGAACAGTGAACCTGACTCTTTTGTAGTGGAAGTGTCATATTGGCAAACAAACTGTTATTGCAAGAATTAACCCAACTGATCAGAATCAATATGCTGATTTCACGTTTTCTAGAAATTTTTGCTTCTTAGTTCCAATTTCCAGGGGGGAAATGCCCGTTTTGCCCCCCCTGCGGACGCCCATGTACACTTGCCCTATTTGAAGACGTTTTTTGAAGACCCCACTGTGATGCAACTCACAGCGATGAATTAACAATAAAAATGAATTATAATTGCCATGAGAAGTCCTCACAAAACGATTTTATTAAAGTTTTATCACCTAGCTAGCAAAGGAAGAAGTGTGCGCTTTGATAAAAGTTTGGTGTTTCTGGCCCACCAGCTTGCTGTATGTCACCTGATGGCGATGGAAACTTCATTTCAATACCATCGCAAAAATTCCTTTCTGTTAACCCTACCGTGCTACAATACAGTATTACTTTTGTCTGAAGCATCAGCCGCAGGCTCGTAACCAGCTTGAGACACCAGGGGGGGCGAAGAGTTTTCTGAGAGTGGCCCAAATTTTTTAAACTAAGTCCAATACTTTCAAACTATGTCCAGCATATTTTTCCAGGGGGGCAAAAATTTTTCTAGGGGGGGCATCGCCCCCCCTGCGGCCCCCTGGTTGTGGGCCTGATCAGCTGTAACCTTAAATGGTCATCGTATATTTTCGTTTTTGAACAATTTTAAAGTTAATAGCGACAGTTTACGTTTTATATGTTTTGCAGCTCAAACTTTGGCTGAGAAGTAATCCAGCGTCATAGGCTTTTTTATTACGCACACAGGCCATAGACCACGGGCTTCAAACTCGAAACGAGGGCCAAACGAGGGCTTAAAAAAGAAACAGTGCCGCATCATGACTATTCTAGAGCTGCAATATGACGCTGACACAAAAAAGGCTGTACCTGAAACTTACTAGAAACAACTCTTGCATCTTTTTTCCAGGGAATGACGTGGTGAGCTATAGGGAGTTTATCTCTAGCCCTCTCCATGTTCGTTTAAAACAGCTATGACCAACCCGCGGCCCAGTCGAAGGTTTTGTGCGGCTCACTTTACTGTAAGTTCAGCTGCAGTGAAAAATATCCTACGTACTGACAACCACTTCCTTATTTTATACTCTTCAATTTGCTATTTTTGATGCAGGCAGTTCTCAGTACCACTTTAACCAGGGGCATGACTAGGGGGACACAATTCCCCGGGCGCCCTGTCATTATGGGTGCGCTGAATGACTACCGGGTCGCCGAAAAGTCAAAACAATGCCACAAGCACTTTCTTCAACACACTACATTTGCTTCCAAAAGACCTCACGTTCGAACATGGGGGGCCTAACTTGCTCCTTGCCCCGTGCTCCATTTAACCTCGTTACGCGCCTGACTTTTGCACGTCTGTTGCCATTGCAGTTAAGATTCGGACGCATTGAGTACATTAGCTTAAGCTAAATTTAGTTTGCTGAGATCAGAGTAAGTCATTCAATGTGCGGTCACACTAATATGCCACTCATTATGCTGCTCTGGTTAAGATAGTGACACAATTTTTTTCTCAGTAAACCATTTAGTTGGACATAGCTGGTTTAAAATGAACACGCTGGCCGAGCACTTTTGAACACCGGTGAATAAACAAAATAACTTAAATGTTAATTATTTCAAAATTTACAAAAAGCATCGCGGGCTACACAAAATGCCCTCGCCGGCGACATGCGGTCCACGTGTTTGAGACCCCAGAATTCGTTCTAGATATTTATTAGTTACGATTAAGCATGCATTGTGCCGGTTCAATCACAATCATGTGGAGTGTTAACGTTTGCATCAATCATTTCACATGAACTTGCTGGCGAAAAAAACAGTTTTGTCAAGCAATCATAGTCTGAGCTGTACATAGTCTTGAAAGTGTTTCAACTTTCATCTGATGTTAAACCCTATCCTACAGTAAATTTGCAATTATTCAGGTGCAACGGGCAATTATTCAATTTGCAATTATTCAGGCGCGACGCAGCAGCAAAATCTAATGTAAATAGGAAGAAATGTTTGTTTGCAAATGCTGAGGACATTGACATTGCCATCACTTACAGATAGTTTGCAATCTCTTTTCTTGATAAAGTGCATGTGACTAAAATGAAACTAAATTGAATTTTTTCCCAGTTGATTGCATTTTGTTATTTAAACACCCATGGATAAAAAAAGCTTCAACCGCGTACGCTAAAATGGCTAGAGCAACAGTTCCCAAAATAATTTGAGCGCTCCCGAAACCTGAGTTTGGTGGACACGCCTCAAACAACGACCCAAGCCTTAAACATCGTATAAAAAATAATGATTGTAGGCCTATTGGTGATTTTTGGCAGTAAGTTGCTGAGTTTGTTTTAATGTCAGCATTCTACTCTTTTCTCAGTAAGTGCCTATGCTACAGACAAAGACAAGCAATGGTGACGTTGAAAACACACAACTTCGGTTTGGATCGCCTCGGCATGAATGGCCCATTTTTTTGGCACTTCTCCACAGTTATTTCGGTTTCGACCCATATTTCGGGAACCACTGGGCTAGATCAACTAGCCGACCGTTGTGTTATTCTGCGGCGATAAGTATTGTTAACTTCACTCCAGAGCCGTGGTGAAAATCGATTGTGGCTTCGTTTCCGCAAATACACAACCATTTTCACATTTTGTGTAGAGAGGGTGAGTGAAACATACGCAAGTTTGTAACTTTTGCATTTCAGAAGCGTTTAACGAAATAAAATCCAAACATTTTTCAAACGCGTAGAGCAGTGGTTCTTAACCTTTCTACCCACTCGTAACCCCTGAGCTTTCGTTAAATTTTCTCGTACCCCTTGTTTGAAATAAATTAGTAATTGATACTAAGTTTTAGAAAATTAGCATAGTTGCCTGATCACATGAGACAAATACAGCTTGAAAGTTTATTAGTGAAGGCAGTGATCTTTTCCCTAGCTTTGATCATGTTCATTGCCGTTCCCTGGATGGAGGTGTTAAGTCGTTGAGGTGGCTGAATATATCTGAAAGGTAGCCTATGCCAGAGACATAATGAACTCATTTTCAAGGTGCTCTGCTATCCCACTACCTCCGTGTCACAGAAACTGCTCGATTTCTTTGCGCAGCTCACGAACACGAATAAGCACTCGAACACAGGATAGCAACGACACTTTCGTGCAGTAAAGAAGAACATTGTGTTGAGCTTAAACTTCGTTACAAAAAACTCTAAACAGGCCGTGATTCAAGGTTTGGCTTCTGACAAAGTTTACTGCACTCACAACAATCGACAACACATCTTTAAAATTTTCAGGCGCGTATGCCTAAAAATGTTGGTGCTTCGTACCCCCTGTTGCGGTGTTTGGTACCCCCAGTTAAGAACCACTGGCGTAGAGGTATTCTAACCTCTACGTTATCAGCTGCATACGTCAATCAGTCGCTCAAAAATTGGATAAGATCCACGTGTTTTGCGCGCAAGTTTTGTAGACCAACTTCGGGAGTCCTTGTCTTAAAGCAAAGTTGCTACTCGGCTTCGATTGAATGTGTGTTGGTGTGCATCAGAAGCGCGTAAATATAGAAAACGCAATCATAATGACGGTCACAATGACTTCTTGGTCAACTTCAATACAGGCTGCAAAACGCATACTGCAAATCTTGTTCTTTAAACCATCGAGGTTTTCACCATCAGTCTTGCATGAACGTTTTATAAGCAAATGCTGGCTTTCATCCAAAATAGAAACGTGGGAATTTACTAAAAACAAACTTGAAAAACTTGTCAATTCAATGAAGACTGACTTCTATTTGCCGGCTTGAACCTAATTATTCAGAATAATAGCGCCTGAAAAATACACCTTTTGTGGATGATGCTTTAAAATCAAGGGGCATTATATATTTAAATGTTGAGACTTCGTTGTTGTTTGCCCCCCTATCAAAATTTCTGGCTACGTGCCGCCCGGGGCCGACCATAAAAGTTCCGCCCTTTCCACCCCTCAAATTTGCTTACAAAAATTTTAACTGAAAATTCATGTTTCGTGCTAATTTGAAGATATAAGAATTAATAAAGCATCTTCAAAATCGCAATTAAACACTAAAAAATTGAAATGTGTCTTGTTTTTGATCGTCGATTATAATTCTTGCTTTGTCTGCTTGTCGCCACCTTTCTCATCAATAATTTTTCTATTTTTTGCTTTCTTTGCATAGGCATATACGAACCCCACATGTTTCGGCAAACTTTCCTCCCTGTTGGTTTTTAAAGCTCCGGGAAGCTCACCGCATGACATTTTAATAGTTTACTTATTCCAGGCGATCAAACGGAAAAATTACGGGATGTGATGGCGGCATACCTACTTTACAAATGTAAAGATTTATGTCTGTTAAAATTTCGTGTAGTATCCCCTTCAACTAAAAATAGTAGCCTATATATACTGCCTATAGCAGGCTATAGGCTATAATCCATCTGATAATATGATCTCAGCAATGCAAAGAAGGTTTTACTGTTCACTTCACATTTCAGTAGTGGTTCAATCCTCTTAGAATATATAGAAGACTTCAAACGCTAACTCTGTGGGCACTTGCGCGGAGCCTTGCACAGGTGCAGGGACCCATTTTGTAAAAACATCTTAAACAAGTTTAACAGGCTATGGTTGACAAGCGCTTGCTTGCAGTCTTCATCGTGACCTGCGCACTTGGTCTAGCTGTTGTGTTGGACCTTTTCCAATTACACATGCATAGTGCTATTGCTTGCCTTTGTTCGTTACCAAAAGAATCATCACCAGAAGGTCTTCAATTGGGAGGCTACGTTTGTGCAGGGGGACTGACATTCTGAAATTTGACAGAAAATCCACTGATTTATAGTGTTTCGTATTTCAAATTTTGGGGATTTGTAGCTTTTTTTGGGGGAAAAGCCCACCAAAGCCCCCGTGGCAACGGGACTGGTTATCAACAGACGTCTATTTCGAAAACTGTATTACCAAACCATGCCAGCTGGGACATAGGCCTTTGGATGCTCAGCAGTGATTACAACGTCTTACGTTCGACGGTTATTGCAATGAACAACTTTATTCAGTGCAGCCATTGCCAAGCTGTAGAACCATTTCGATTAACTCTCTTTTTAACAAAAGTGTTAACCACAATCATATCTAAACAAATCGTTTACCTTTGCATTAGGTTTTCAGACTAAGGTTCTTGCCTCAAATTCATCAAATTGAGACAACACCTTTTTTAAGCTTTTCTTCTTGAAATGACTCTTTCTATGACTGCCAATGTTTAAAGTGCACCGTTGAACAAAGGCGACTTCACGAAAACCACATTGCCTATCGGCTGGCTCTTATTCACTCTACTTGCAGTTGAAACCTACAATCTGAGCTCAAAGTTACCCAACGAAATACACCAACTGCACTTGTACCCCGCTTCAAGAACGTCATTTTCCGACACCATTACGTCATGCAGAAAAACAGCAGTTGTATTGAAACTGAGAAAAGTTATCTTTGCAAAGTTCTTCACTTCAACCGCCAAAACTTAATGTTGATAGGCCCACCTAATGACTGGGCTACAGCGTATGGCAGTTATTGAAAATATCCCACTGACCATTAAAAAATAGCATGAGATGTGCCAATAATATTTTTTTTATAATTTTGGCGACGGCCATTAGCGGCATGTCAAAGCCTGAAATGTGCTTCTTATCGGGCAGTAGGCTAACGATCTTGCCCAAGGAGCACCATGGCGAATCACTGAGTGTCTGTGAATTGTTCACACAACCTTCCAATTGAGAGGCGGATACTCTACCATTGGGTTATCGCCGCCTCAGCGAAATGTTCGTCGCCAATGCCTAGGTGTCAGGAGATGTTATGATGTGCAGTTGGGGCGTTACTGAGAAACCAACGATACGAGAAAAAGGAATAAGCTAGCCTTGACTATTTACCGTGATTTCATGCAAAACGTTTATCAGATTTTGAGAGGAAGGACAAGTATAAACCGAAAACAACTGGAGCCCTAACGTTTTTAGTCTGCGGTCGAATGTCATCTCTTTCCTTTGCGCAAAGGACTTATAACTGAGATTACTGAAATGGCTTTGTCTGGTGAGGAAGCTGTAGGGACTGGGGCACAGTTGGCCTCCAAGTAAGCATGCCCGTAAATAGGGGGCGCAGGAAAATTTTTCGCCCCTTTGGAAAAATATTTTGGACGCAGTTTAAAATTGTTGGACATTGTTTAAAAAATTTGGGCCCCTCTCAGAAAACTCTTCGCCCTGTAACAGCGATGTGGTTCTGTTGTTTAGACCAGTTCCTCGGGAGCACTGGTTAATTTATCAGGAACATACTCAAGGCACGCCTGAATTTACAATGAAGAAAGTCAGACCCGCCCTTTGTCATTCGACTTTCACGCTCAGTTTTACCGTCAAGCAATTTTGTATTCACTCATGTTTTTATTCATATAACTTTAAGCACTATGCCATTAATCTATAATGCGTCAGAAAAGTAATTAAAACAACAGGGATTAATGCGAGTAACAGGGTTTAAAGTACGTAACAAAAGTTACTGCGAGTAACAGGGGTTAATACGAGTTCAATTCTTTCATGGAGGAAGAGAGTAAACCATACTGCCATAAATTCAATAGTTCTCAGTCTATCCGCTTAACGGTAGACTGTATAACAAGTTTCCGATGTGATGCTTCTTCTTAACCGATGGTTTAAGGTGAGAGTTAAGCAGAGTCTTCAAGTCCTGCGATGACGATACTTGTTGCTGCTCAAGCGATGGCTCGAGGCAGACCGACTGAGCCTGGAAATTTATCGACTGTTTATGCCCTTCGTGACAGTCGAAACTTCCAGTGCGTCTCGAATTCCTATTGGTCAATAAATCGCACGTCGCGTTTCGTCGATTCTCTTACGTTTCGACGGCGCCAGTAATTGAATTCACGTCGCGTACCGAACTGTGGCGACGCCAGTAGTCTTGGTCAGCGTTTCGCCGCGGTTCGATACCACTTCACCGAAGTTCAAGATCGTTTTGCAATGCTTTGCGTTTTTATCCATTTAAATCATAAAATTTACTTATAAATCGGTATCGAATGTTATTGTGAATGGTTTCTACAATCTTTTGGGTTACTCTCTTCCAAATTGTGACCTACAAATATGCGGAATATAAATACAAAATAGTTTGAATAAATTCATATTACAATGTCCTTGTAAACTGAATGTTGTTAGTCTTTGCTTTGTTCCAGTTTCATTCTTTTGGAATTAAGTCCATTGCTTGGTATGGTTTTTGTGTTCCCATATTCTTTCCAATCATTGCTATTCAGTGAGACCATTGACAAACTTCCAGGTCGCTTGCTTGACTTGCTTTTAAAGTAGTTGGATTCTTCAATTAGTTGTATTCTTGAACCAAGAGACGTTTCATGTTGAGGATCCAACGCGAACTCAACAGCCCCCCAAACATTTTATCAATTCACTCACTCCAAAGCCACATGTCGTGTTCTTTTAGGCAGCCTACCAGTCTAGAGCTTCTAAATATGAAAATTGAAAATCCGTAGAACATTGAAAATTGTTTTTAAAATACTAGCGAAAAACTAGAACTTTTCAACTCCTTTCAAAAATTAATTTTTGGTCAGCGAAGTGCTGCCTTGGGTCCGCGGCCCCCAGCCTCCCCCCCCCTTGCCACGCCACTGTTAAGAGCTCGAGACCGGGACCGAAACCCTTCGAGACCGAGACGAGGCCTGAGACATTCGAGTCCGAGACTCGCAAAAACGGGTCTCGAGACCGAGACCAAGTCTCGAAACTCCATCACTGCCGCTGAGTTGAGTTGAGTTTATTTGGCGATAATTAAAATTCAGCTAGAAAAAAACACAAATTAGTGCACGGACGCCAGGGCATTGAAGGAACCGGAAGGTTATCGAGTCGATGCCCCTCAGCAGTTAAATTTGCTTTGTTACTGTCCAGTTTCAACTCGTGGTG
>Ga0210059_1010504_pt1 | contig 14277 bp, 6 predicted proteins | sample Ectturendosymbi2_FD_188042 | JGI IMG/M metagenome (GOLD analysis project Ga0210059, IMG submission 188042) | Ecteinascidia turbinata endosymbiont from Florida, USA - Sample 2 (SPAdes) (version 2) | ecosystem: Host-associated > Tunicates > Ascidians > Unclassified | place: Key West, Florida... | reverse complement strand
TGATTTTTAGAAAAATCTTTTTCAGAATTAAGAAAGTTAAAAACCAAATTGCAAGATATCAAAAGAAAACTCTTAAGATATTGTTTTGGAAAATATTTAAATCAAGAAAAAAATTTTAAATGTAAACTAAAAGAAGTTTGTACAACAAAAACAGGAAACAGAGAATTTTCAAAAGAATATTGTGAAACAATAAAAGGAACTTACCCGGTATACTCATCAAAAACAAAAGGTGATCATACTCATGCATATATAAAAACTTTTGATTATAATGGAACATATATTTGATTCACAAGACTTGGATATTTAGGACAATTTTACTATGAAAATAATAAAAAATTCTCATTAACTGATGGTGCTGTTTTGATAAAAATAAAAAAAAGCAGCAATATAATTTTAAAATATTTATATTTTTATTTGTTATTTGAACAAAAAAACATTAGACATCTTTTATCTGTTGGGACAGCTATTAAGCGATTAAATCCTATTGATCTATTAAATTACTTAATCCAAATTCCTTCATTATCTATCCAATCAAAAATTATTGAATTCCTATCTTCATACGATTTACTTGATCCAATAATTTTAAAAATCGATAACTTTTTAAACTCATATAACAGCTATAAAAAAACAATATTAAAGATTTTATTTGCAATATAAAATAAATTATTTATAATAATTAAATATTTTTTATTATTTATAAAAATATAAAAAGGAAAAATTAATGATATCGTTTTTAAGTTCTTTGCTTATAGCTGCAAGCGTTTCAACAAACGCGATTTCTTCAATATCAATTAATAATTCTATAAACATAAAATCATTTAAAAACAATACCAATGTTAACAATATTAATTTAAAAAATTTTAACAACGAAGTTAAAAATGTTTGGGTAAATCAAGCTACTTGAAATAAGTTTCAAGTTGAAAATGCTAATATTAATATTGATTACCACACATTTAACCCTTTACTTAAAACAATGACTTGAAAACAAGTAATTTTAAGTCAAATTACAAAATCAATTGATTATCATTATCAAGCAATTGAAAATATCATTTATGATTCTAATAGTGTTTTATCTAATTTATTAAATCAAAACCAAATTTGATTCACAATTTTAGGAGAAAAAAATGCTTCTTTATCACTAAATAATAATGATTCAAATATTTTTAATCCATTTTGAGAACCAAATAAAAATATTTCAACATTTTATTTTAGAATTTCTAATAATAATTCAATGAATTGAAACACAAACAATTCATTCTTAGATGTAAGTGTAAATATTTGTAATTTTGATTACAGATGAACTAAAGATGTATTCGGAAAATTAGTTGCATCTGGAGATGCTACTTCAAATATTTCAAATTTTCAAAATCAATATAAATATTATCAATCTCAAGGTACAGTTCATCATTTATGTCTTCAAGATGCTTTAACTCCTGCGATAATTTCACCTCAATTAACAAATTGAAATTTGGATTTTAAATATCTTGATTATTTTTACTTTGGACTTAATGTTTCAGATGTAATATATGGATTAAAACCTGAATATGGTAACTATAATAATGTTAAAACTTATTATTGAGCATTTAATGGTAATACAATTACCAAAAATACTACATATTCATACAATGCTAATTATTCTCAAATAACTTCTAAAGTAACTAACGAAACTATTCATCCAACAAATTATTCAGCACAACTTTTATATGTTTATACTTTTATTCTTATTTCATATAATGATGGTAAAGTAATTGTTAATTTTTCACTAGTTAATAACAAATTATATGTTTCAATATGATTTTGAAAATATACAATTTCACCTGATTGAATGGATATTAAAACAAAAAACTCAAGTTTAACATTTAATTACAATACTAATATTTTTGATAACCGTCATTAAAATTAATAATTATTTAATTTAAATAAAAAATAAACTCAAAAGGAAAAATTAATGATTTCGTTTCTAAGTTCTTTACTTGTAATGGCAAGTATATCAACTAATACAATAAGCGCTTTATCAACTACTAATTCAATTAATTTAAAATCAAATTCAAATAATTTCAATTCTAATCTTAAAAGTAGTCTTGATTTATCTTTAATTAATAATCAAGTAAAAAATCATTGAGTTAGCAAAAGCATTTGAAATAATTTTCAAATTCAAAACGCTAATATTACTCTTGATTACCATAATTTTAACAAACAAACAACAATTTCTTGAAAGCAAGTAATTTTAAAAAATATTGCAAGAGGAATTGATTACCATTATAAAAATGTTGAAAATAATATATATCGTCAAGAAAATCTTTTCACAATTCTTTTAAATGAAAATAAATCTTGAATAACAATATTAGGTGAAAAAAATTCAACTTTAACATTAAATAACAATAATTCTGATATTTTTAATTCATTTTCAGAACCTGCTAAAAACATCTCAACATTTTATTTAAGAATTTCTGATTCTAATTCAATGAATTGAACCACTAATCATTCTTATTTAGATATAACTTTAAATATTTGTAATCTAAATTATACATGAACTAAAATGGTAAATAATAAATTAGATGCAACTATTGATTATTCAAATTCTGTTCAAAATTTTGCAACAAAAAAAAGATATGATGCAACAAGTGGTTATTTTGCCCATAGTTTATATGAAAGCAAAACATTTACTCCCCAAGATGTTTCACCTCAACTATCTAATTGAACTAGTGCTAATTATTTTATTGACTATTATTATTTTGCAGGTAACTTTGGTGATTTAATAACTGGTTTAACACAAGGATATAATTATAATAATTATTATAACCCTTACCATGTGTTTAAATTTGTTTTCAATTATCAATCAGCATTAAAAAATTCAGGTACTTATGTTGAAAATTCAGGATATGGACCAATTGTATCAAAATCAACTAACCAAACAATTTCAGGTAATGTTAATACTACAAAAATACTTTTAGTTTATTCTTCATATCTTTTTGTTGGAAATTATGGCTACACTATTGCAGATTTTGCATTTGGAAATAATCAATTAAATCTTTCAATGTGATTTCGAGAATCAACTACTTTAACATCAGTTTATCCAAGTATGTATATTAAAGCTAATTTAGTTCTTTTTCATATGCACTATAACACTAGTATTTTTGATAATATCTATCCTTTATAAGATTAAATATTTTTAAAATTTAAAAGTTTATTTTCAATTTGGAAATAAACTTTTTTTTATTGTTTTTTTTAAACAGCAATAAAAATAATTAGAAGCTAAAATCCATAGTATAATTAATAGTGTAGATTTAATTAAAAATTAAAAATAAATTTTAGAATTTTATTTTTTTCTATTTAAGTTCAATGCCCAAAAAAAAATAAATTTTTTTAATAAAAATTTTATCTATTTAATTATTTTTTATTTCAAGGAGAAAAATGAAAATTTTATTATCGATATTTTCAATAAATTGTGTTTTTGCTTCTTCATATTTAAATACTAGTTTAATTTTTAAAACTAATAGCTATATTAAAAATTTAAATTCAAAATTAACTTCAAAGCAAAATAATTTTTCATTCTTATATCCAAATAATAACAAAAGCAATAAATTAGAAAATAATTTTTTAAGTGGTTCTAAATTATCTAGTTTAAAAACTAATTATTTTAACAATGTTTTACTTAAAAGTATTGCTTATAATAAATCAAATTTAAAATTATCTTCTTCATTAACCAATTTATTAAATTATGATCAAAAGCATTTTGTAAATAAAATTAATACATATTTAGATAAACAAGATTATTTAAGAATGCAAAAAATTAAATCTAAAAATAATTCTGAATCAATAATTGAAGATAATTTAGCATTTTTAAATCATTTCTTTAACAATAATTCAATTAAATTTAATCCAAATGGACTTATTGCATCGCGAAATCAAGTATTAAATGCTAATTTAAATCATAAAAAAATTAAAAATCAAAGTGTTTTTACATTTAATCAAAAAATTTTAAATCAAAATTCTAATTTTTTAAATCAATTAAATTCAAATAAGAAAAAATCAAATTTAAATTTAGATATTTCTTGAAGTGGCGTTTATTTTAATACCGGTTCAAAAATATTAACTAATTATATTTTGCATATTTTAAATGGATCAGCGTATTTAACAAACGCAATAACAAAGGAATTTTCAAAACTTAATAATCATTTAAGTTTAAAAAATACAAATTCAATTCGTTTAAAAGGGCCAGAAGAACTTTGAGATCCACAAAACGAAGAACAATTAATTAAATATATATTTGAGGATGAAACCTTAAATCAACCAAATGCAAGTGAATATGGATCATTTTCAGCTGACATGTTTGATGCTAAAGATACCCAATTATTACCTAAACTTAATAAATTTAACTCAAGAGTTGTTGAAACTTTAGAAAAATATTTTGAAGAAAACCCACAAGCTCAAGATGAAGATTTATCTTTTTGAGATTATGTTGAAAAAGCAACAATGCGATTTGGAAAAGATTATTTAGGATATGATCCAGCAAACAATCCAATTGAATCAAGTCAACCAGTTAGATCATATACTTGACAAGAACTTGAAAAATATACACAAAGTGCAACAAATGCTAATTCAGATATTAGTTCTGATGCCAATAGTTTAGTTGGTGAATATTTTTCAAATTCAGGACCAGCTGAAATTGAAAATGAACTAAGTGAGGCAACTAGTGTTGAAGCTGCAGCTGAAGGTATTCCAATTGTTAGATGAGTTGTTATGATTGTAATTTTAGTAATTACAATTACAATTTCAGTTGTTGTTTCCCAAACACTTAAAAAAGCGAAAAATTGAAAGATAAATGTTGGCAATTTAACTCCTAAAGGACCTTGAAGTTTAAAACAACTTCGATTTAATACTAAAACTAGATTATTTCGAATTTTAAATAGTTCCCAAATTCAATTTAGTGGTCAATATTTTAAACCTTGATTTGGAAAAATTGTTTCTAAGGTTAATTCTTTTAAACCTTTACATTCAATAAAACAAAACAAAACAAAAAAAAGAGCGCCTAGTGTTCTTTTACAAAAACAATATAATTTATTAACTGGAACTAACAAAAATTTTAATTTAATTGTTAACCCAACAACTTGAAAGCAAATGGTTGCAGCTGCAAATATGCCTAGTTCTCAATTTAGTGTTAAACAAATATTAGCTAAAAATAATGTTAATAAAAATAACTTATATTTAAGCAATCAAAATTGAGTTGATTTAATTAAACAAGTTAAAAATCCAGCTTTAAATCAAAATTATGTTGGTGATTTTAAATTTAAGAATTCAAAACTAATTTATACTAATTTAACAAAAAATCATCAAAGTAATTTTAGATTTCAAAATAGTTCTTATTTAAAAGAAATGATTGTTGGAGATAATAATAAGCAAGATTTACTTTTAAATAAAGCTCAACTTGGAAATATGATGAATGATTTATCATATTTAAAAAAAACATGAAATAATTCAAAAGCAAAAACTAAAAATAATAAATTTGAAATTAAAGGAATTAAAAACTCAATTAAATTTAATCCAAAAGGATATCAAGATTTTATTACTTGATATTATTATTATCAATTAAAACCTTGTATTTGAATTGATTCTAACAGTAACGATTTAACAAATATTGCATTCTTAAAAAAAATATTTAATAAAAGCCAATTAAAACAAAATAAATTTTCGTTTGCAAAAAGTCTTAATTTATTTAATACAAATGCCATTATTGATTTATCAAGTTCCCAATTTAATTAATTTATTTTAAAAAACAAAAAAGTTTGTTTTCAAAAATTGAAAGTAAACTTTTTTTTGTTGAATTTTAACCCAATTAACAAAGTATAATAAAAAAACAATATATATAAATACTAAAAATAATTTTTATTTTGTTTATTTTAAGGAAAAAAAATGAAATTTTTATTATCAATATTTTCAATTAGTGCTGTTTTTGCAACCTCGATTTTAAATGCCAATTTAGTTTTTGAAACAAATAATTATTATACTCATTTAAAATCAAAAACAAAAAAAGCACCTTTATCATTTTTATATCAAAATGATTCTAATAACAAACTAACAAATAAATTTTTAAAATCAACTAAACTTTCTTATCTAGCAAACGATCCTGAAAGTAGTTATTTTAATGATGTTTTGCTTAAAAGTATTGCTTATGATAAATCAAGTTTAAAATTAACTTCTTCCTTAGCTAATTTAAACAACTATGATTTAAAACATCATGAAAGTAAAATTGATACTTATTTAGATAAGCAAGATTATTCAAAAATGATGGCAATTAAAACTAAAGATCAACAAAATTCAATAATTGATTATAATTTAGTGTTTTTAAATCATTTTTTTAATAACAATGCTTTAAAATTTAATCCGAACGGATTTATTATTTCACGACAAAAACTTTTAAACGCAAAAGCTAATAGTTTAAAAACAAATTCGCAAAGCGTTATAACTTTAAATGGTGGAAAAAAAAGTCAAAATCAATTAGAAAGTTTTTTAAAAAATTCAAATCAAAATAGTTCTGATGCTTTATCTTTAAATATTTCTTGAAGCGGAATTAATTTTAACACAAATTCAAATTTGATAACTCCTTTTATTTTACATATTTTAAATGGATCTGCAAACTTAACAAATGCTGCTACAAGCGAATTTCAATCTGTTAAAACAAATACATTAAATTTAAAAAATAATTTAAATGATCCAATTTGATCAGCTTGAGATCAAGAACAAACACTTCGTTATATGCTTGAAGATGAAACGTTAGGAGAAGATATAAGTGAATTTCCTCAAATGCAAAAATTCTTTGCAGTTACTGAACCTTCAGATGAATGAGAAAGTTTTTCACGTCAAGCAATAAATGCGGTTCGAGCTGTTAAGGCAGCATATAAAAGTCCAGAAGAAATGTACGATTTTTTTAAACTATACGAAAGAACAATGACTCGTTTCGGAAAGCAATATTTGGGTTATAACAGCCAAGATAATCCATTAGATCCTGATGCACCAGGTCCTAGTGGAGAGGTTCCAAAAGATGTTGCCCAAGATTTAAATGATTATGATCAAGATGCTCAAGCAACAACTAAAGATTTTGGTGTCCAAGTAGATATGGAATCAGAAGAAATGCTAGCTGCAGAAAGCGAAGGAACTTTAACTACTGAATTACAAAATGCTCTTGATAATGGTTTACCAGCTGTAGAAGCAACAGCTGATGGAATTCCTGTTATTGGTTGAATTATCTCTTTAATAATTTTAGCCATTACAACAACAATTACAATTGTTATAAAAACTCAATTAGATAAAGTAAATAATTGAAAAATAAATATTGGCAATTTATCTCCTAAAGGACCTTGAAGCTTAAATAAATTAAGATTTGATCAAAAAACTAGATTGTTTAGACAATTAAATAGTTCCCAAATTCAATTTGAAGGTCAAGAGTTTAAACCTTGATTTGGAAAAATTACTCATAAATTCGTTGATTTTAAACCCTTACATGCTTTAAATCCAATTCAAACAAAAACAAAAAAACCTTCTTTAGATTTAATGCATCAATATAATTTTTTATCTGGATCTAATAATAATTTTAATTTAATTGTTAATCCAACAACTTGAAAGCAAATGGTAGCTGCTGCTAATATGCCTAGTTCTCAATTTAGCGTTAAACAAATATTAGCTAAAAATAATGTTAATAGTAACAATTTATATTTAAGTAATCAAAATTGAGTTGATTTAATTAAACAAATTAAAGATCCAGCATTAAATCAAAATTATGCTGCTGATTTCAAATTTCAAAATTCAAAATTAAGTTATTCTAATTTAACAAAAAATCATCAAAGTAATTTTAAATATCAAGGTGATGCTTATATTAAAGAAATGTTAGTTGGAAATAATAGCAATCAAGATTTACTTCTTGATTCTCCACAATTAAAACTTTTAATTCAAGGGCTAACTTATACAAAAAATCATTGAAATGATTCAAAAGCAAAAACAAAGACAGGCAAGCCTTTATTTCCTGGACTTAAAAATTCAATTCAATATAATCCAAAAAATTATCAAGATTTTATTACTTGATATTATTATTGCCAATTAAAACCTTATATTTGAGTTGATTCTAATAGTTCAGATCAAGTTAATATTGCGTTTTTAAAAAGAATATTTGAAAAATTAAATTCAAGTAAAGAAAAATTATCATTTAAACAAGATTTAAATTTAGTTAATAACGATGAAATTATTGATTTATCAAGTTTACAATTTTAATTAAATCAATTAATTTAAAAGTTAAAAAGAGTTTATTTTCGGAAATTGAAAGTAAACTCTTTTTTGTTAAATTTTAACCTAATTAAAAAAAGTATAATTAATAAATATATATTTAAATACTAAAAATAATTTTTATTTTGTTTATTTTAAGGAAAAAAAATGAAATTTTTATTATCGCTATTTTCAATTAGCGCTGTTTTTGCAACTTCGATTTTAAATACCAATTTAATTTTTCAAACAAATAGTTTTGTAACTAATCTAAAATCAAAATTAAAAACAAAAAATAATTCCTTATCATTTTTATATCAAGATCAACCTAACAATAAATTAACAAAACAATTTTTAGCATATTCCAATTTCCCTTATTTAGCAAACGATCCTGAAAGTAGTTATTTTAATGATGTTTTACTTAAAAGTATTGCTTATGATAAAATAAGTTTAAAATTAACTTCTTCCTTAGCTAATTTAAACAATTATGATTTAAAACATCATGAAAGTAAAATTGATACTTATTTAGATCAGCAAGATTACTCAAAAATGATGGCAATTAAAAATAAAAAAAATTCAATAATTAATTATAATTTAGTGTTTTTAAATCATTTTTTTAATAACAATGCTCTAATATTTAATCCGAACGGTTTTATTATTTCGCGACAAAAACTTTTAAATGCAAATGCTAATAGTTTAAAAGTAAAAACACAAAGTGTTATTTCCTTACGCCATAAAAAAAATCAAAATATTTTAAATAATTTTTTAGGAAATTCAAATAGTGGTGATTTAGGATTAAATATTTCTTGAAGTGGAATTAGTTATCATACTGGTTCAAAAATGTTGACCCAATATATTTTAAATTTTTTAAACGGTGCTGCGAATTTAACAAATGCTGCAACTGCTGAAATTCAAAGTGTTATTAAAAGTAATTCCAATTTATACACTTCATTAAAACAAGGAATGTGAGATCCTTGAGATGAAGAAAAAATGATTCGCTATATTTTTGAAGATCAAACAATTATGCAAGATACTAATGAATATCCAGATGTTGCTAATTTTATTTCTGAATCTGCTGAAGAATTTGATTTTGATACATTAGATTCAAAAGTTTGTGATGCACTTTTTAATATTATACTTAGAACAGGAAGTGAACCTTTCAAATATTTTTCAGAAATTTATCAAAAAGCAATAATTAGATTTGGAAAAGATTATTTAGGATACAGTAATGATAATAATTTAATGGAAGATGATTCATATATTGATGATTCAGAGGTTTCAGAAGATGCTGCTAACTATATAAAAAAATTTAACAATATTGCTGCAAAAGTAAATAAAGACGCAACAGTTGATGCAAGCGCTGAAGCAGAACAAACATTAGGTGAAGAAGGTGCTAATGAAGTTGCAAATGAAGTTGCACAAGCTGTTGAAGAAGGAGGCGCTAGTGCTGAAGCAACAGCTGATGGAGTTCCTATTATTGGTTGAATTATTGGACTTATAATCTTAGGAATAACAACAGCAATAGGAATTGTTTTAAGCGTTGAATTAAAAAAAGTGCATAATTGAAAAATAAATATTGGTAATTTATCTCCTAAAGGTTCTTGAAGTTTAAATAATTTAAGATTTGATCCAAAAACAAGGTTATTTAGAGAATTAAATAGCTCACAAATTCAATTTCAAGGTCAATATTTTAAACCTTGAGTTGGAAAATTAACGCACAAGGTTGTTAGTTTTAAACCTTTACACGCAATCAAACCAAATAAAGAAAAAACAAAAAAACCTTCCTTAGATTTAATGCATCAATATAATTTATTAACTGGAAGTAATAATAACTTTAATTTAATTGTTAATCCAACAACTTGAAAGCAAATGGTAGCTGCTGCTAATATGCCAAGTGCTCAATTTAGCGTTAAACAAGTATTAGCTAAAAATAATGTTAATAACAATAATTTATATTTAAGTAATCAAAATTGAGTTGATTTAATTAAACAAATTAAAGATCCAGCTTTGAATCAAAATTTTGCTGGTGATTTCAAATTTCAAAATTCAAAATTAATTTATTCTAATTTAACAAAAAATCATCAAAGTAATTTTAAATATCAAGGTGATTCATATATTAAAGAAATGTTAGTTGGAAATAATAGCAACCAAGATTTGCTTCTTGATAATTCACAATTAAAATTATTGTTACAAGGATTAAATTATTTAAAAAATCGCTGAAATGATTCAAAAGCACAAACAAAAACAGGTAAACCTTTAATTCCTGGAATTAAAAATTCAATTCAATATAATCCAAAAAATTATCAAGATTTTGTTACTTGATATTATTATTGTCAATTAAAACCTTATATTTGAGTTGATTCTAATAGTTCAGATCAAGTTAATATTTCGTTTTTAAAACGAATATTTGCAAAATTAAATTCAAAAAAATTTAAATTATCATTTAAGCAAGGATTAAATTTAATTAATAATGATGCAATTATTGACTTATCAAGTTCGCAATTTTAATTAGAATAATTAATTTAAAAGTTAAAAAAGTTTATTTTCAAAAATAAACTTTTTTTTTAATTTTTTTTACTTATGAAGTACAATACAAAAAAGTTATATTTGATACTAAAATAATTTTTGTTTTAGTTTTATTTATTTTAAGGAAAAAAATGAAATTTTTATTGTCTCTATTTTCAATTAGTGTTGTTTTTGTAACTTCAATTTTAAATACCAATTTAGTTTTTCAAACAAATAATTTTGTAACTAATTTAAAATCAAAATTAAAAACAAAAAATACTTCATTATCATTTTTATATCAAGATCAACCTAACAATAAATTAACAAAACAATTTTTAGCAAATTCTAATTTCCCTTATTTAGCAAATAATGCTGAAAGTAGTTATTTTAATGATGTTTTACTTAAAAGTATTGCTTATGATAAATCAACTTTAAAATTAACTTCTTCAAAAGCTAATTTAAATAATTATGATTTAGTGCACCATGAAAGTAAAATTGATACTTATTTAGATCAGCAAGATTATTTAAAAATGATGGCAATTAAAACTAAAGATCAACAAAATTCAATAATTGATTATAATTTAGCATTTTTAAATCATTTTTTTAATAATAACGCTCTAACATTTAATCCGAACGGATTTATTATTCCAAGAAGTAAATTATTAAGTGCAAATGCTAAAAATTTAAAAGTAAATAATCAAAGTGTTATTTGTTTAAATACTAAAACAAAACAAAATTCTTTAAATAGTTTTTCAAAAAACTTTAAAGATTCAACAAACAAAGATTTCTCATTAGATGTTTCATGAAGTGGAATTAATTTTGATACTGGTTCAAAATTACTAACCCAAAGTATATTACACTCCTTAAATGCTTCATCAGCAATGACAAACCTTATAACATTAGCATTTCAAAGCGTTAAAAATAAATTTAATCAAAAAAACAAATTAAACTCTATTGATGTTGGTGTTACAGACCCATGAAAATTATATGATGCAATTAGGTATCTTACTGATAAAGAAACTTTTTTTCAAAACGCATCCGAATACCCCGAAGTAAAAGATTCATTTATAGACAAATTTAGTGAAGATGAATTTGAAACAATGGAAGGAAATTTTGAAAATGTTTTAATGAAATTAACTGGAAGAGAACCTTTTGATTCACAAACCGATCTTCAGCTTATTCAAAAAGCAATGGTAAGATATGGAAAAGAAAAGTTAGGTTATAACAACGAAAATAACCCAGTAAATGAAGATGAAGGGCAATTAGAAGGTGATGTACCTAAGCAAGCTCAAGATGATTTAAATACATTTAATGAAAACGCTGCTGAAAGTAGTGCTGATACAACAGCTGATGCTGATGCTGGTGTCGCAAATGTTTTAGAAAGTGAAGGTGCTGGAGAAGTTGCAAATGAAGTTGCAAGTGGTATGGCAGAAGCTGGTGCTGCAGCGGATGGAGTTCCAATTATTGGTTGAATTATTGGACTAATAATTATAGCTATTACAGTTACAATTTCAGTTGTTGTTAGTTTAGAATTAAAAAAAGTTAATAATTGAAACATAAACATTGGTAATTTAACTCCTAAAGGACCTTGAAGTTTAAACAAATTAATGTTTGATCAAAAAACTAGAATGTTTAGATTTTTAAATAGTTCCCAAATTCAATTTAGTGGTCAATTCTTTAAACCTTGATTTGGTAAGGTAACTCATAAAGTTTCTGATTTTAAACCTTTACATAAACTATCGCCAAATAAAAAAACTAAACCAACTCCTTCAGTTGATTTACAAAATCAATATAATTTATTATCGGGAACTAATAATAATTTTAATTTAATTGTAAATCCATCAACTTGAAAGCAAATGGTAGCTTCAGCTAACATGCCAAATCCTCAATTCTCAGTTAAACAAATTTTAGCCAAAAATAATGTTAATAATAACAACTTATATTTAAGTAATCAAAATTGAGTTGATTTAATTAGGCAAGTTAAAGATCCAGCACTAAATCAAAATTATGCTGGCGATTTTAAATTTAAAGATTCAAAATTAAGTTATTCTAATTTAACAAAAAACCACCAAAGTAATTTTAAATATCAAAGTAATTTCAATTTAAAAGAAATGATTGTGGGAAATAATAACAGCCAAGATTTTCTTGTTAATCATAAACAATTTAAATTTTTAATAAATGGGTTAAATTATTTAAAATCTCGCTGAAATGATTCAAAAGCACAAACAAAAAAAGGTAAACCACTACTTCCTGGAATTAAAAATTCAATTCAATATAATCCAAAAAATTACAAAGATTTTATTACTTGATATTATTATTGCCAATTAAAACCTTATATTTGAGTTGATTCTAATACTTCTGATCAAGTAAATATTGCGTTTTTAAAAAAAATATTTAATCGAGTTGAATCATATAAGAATAAATCATCTTTTTTGCAAGGATTAAATTTAGTTAATAACAATTCAATTTTAGATTTATCAAGTTCGCAATTTTAATTAGAATAATTAATTAAAAGTTAAAAAAAGTTTATTTTCAAAAAAAGAAATAAACTTTTTTTATTGAAAATTTATAAATCTAAAAAAAAAGTATAATTATTTTAGTACTAATTATTAATTTAATGAAAAACAGATTTTAAAACCTTTGTTTTTTTAATTGTAAGTGCCGAAAAAAACATTTCTTTTAAATAAAAAGTATTTTTATATTTTATTTATTTTAAGGAAAAAAATGAAAATTTTATTATCGATATTTTCAATAAATGTAATTTTTTCAACATCAATTATAAATACTAATTTAGTCTTTAAAACAAACAATTTATTCATTAATTTAAAAACAAAATTAAAATTAAAAAATACATCCTTATCTTTTTTATATCAAGATAATTTTAATAACAAATTAACAAAACAATTTTTAGTAAATTCTAAATTCCCATATTTAGCAAATAATCCTGAAAGTAGTTATTTTAATGATGTTTTACTTAAAAGTATTGCTTATGATAAAACAAGTTTAAAATTAACTTCTTCAATTAACAATTTAAATAATTATGATTTAGTGCATCATGAAAGTAAAATTGATACTTATTTAGATCAGCAAGATTATTCAAAAATGCTTGCCATTAAAAATAAAAAAACTTCAATAATTAATTATAATTTAGCGTTTCTAAATCATTTTTTTAATAACAACGCCCTAACTTTTAATCCCAACGGATTTATTATTTCAAGAAGTAAATTATTAAGCGCCAATGCTAAAAATTTAAAAGTACATAATCAAAGCGTTATTTGCTTAAATACTAAAACAAAACAAAATTCTTTAAATAATTTTTTAAGAAATAATAATAATAATTCAAATAACAAAGATTTTTCCCTAAATGTTTCTTGAAGTGGAATTAATTTTGAAACTGGTTCAAAATTAATAACTCAAAATATATTACATTCCTTAAATGCTTCAGCAGCATTTACAAACCTTTTAACATTAGCATACAAAAGTGTTAAAAACAAATTCAATAGTATTGATAATGGTATT
>Ga0210059_1010503_pt1 | contig 14281 bp, 8 predicted proteins | sample Ectturendosymbi2_FD_188042 | JGI IMG/M metagenome (GOLD analysis project Ga0210059, IMG submission 188042) | Ecteinascidia turbinata endosymbiont from Florida, USA - Sample 2 (SPAdes) (version 2) | ecosystem: Host-associated > Tunicates > Ascidians > Unclassified | place: Key West, Florida... | reverse complement strand
CCCCCTTAGCTCCGCCCCTGCTCACCACAGCTGTATCGTCATTCGCAACAGCACAGAAAATGGATAACCACACAGTAGCGTATCACACAACCGTTGTTAGTACGTGTCCAACCTTGAGAGGAACAAAACACTTTCCCAGCACTTCTTAACTTTTTTATGCTTGGTGTGTACACATTGTCCATATATTTTTACTACACAAAAGCGATACTGATGAGACGCAAACTCCAAAACAATTCACGGACAAGACAACTACTGCATTTGGTCTCCGTACAGGAGTAATTGAAGAAAAATGAAGAAATTTAGAAAGCATCAGACATTTGAAGCGATCGAATTAAAAAAGTTAGATGAAGATGCGCATCGCATTAAAAATCGATACAAGTTGTTTCTCAGCACGGCATCAAAGGTCCTAACACAGTGGCTAACCTGGTGTAGGCGAACACTTACATTTCTGGGTATGTAATGGCATTGTTAGGCATTGTTATATGCAGCACGTACAGATAGGCATTGTTATATGCAGCACGTACAGTAAGCGCTTCATACTGGTCTGCGTGTATTTGCTCCACAATTGACAAGCACACATTGCCATGCAATAGGTACGAAATAGAGTGTTTTTTACTGCAGGAGAGCACTGATCAAAAGTGCCTCTTAGTTTGTTTGCTGCACAGTATAATGATTTCACTTGTCTCTGAATATCATCATCATCCTTCAATGATGCATTTATCCACACACCAAGATATTTCACTTGATCAAAAAATTCTACACGTACACCATTTAGAAAAACATTTGAGGGAGCAGGTTGCTCATACTTTTTTGGGTAAAAAAGTACACTAATGGTTTTGTTGCAATTAAAAGTGATTTCGTGTTCAGCAGCATAGTCACCACAAATATTCAGAAGACATTGCAGCCCACTAATACTGGGGCTGAACACACATATATCATCAGCAAACATTAGATGATTCACAACCATATTTCCCACAGTGCATCCCACCCTGGCTGATCCCAGCTGAATCGAGAGTTCATCAAGGTAAACAGCAAATCAGTATGGGCTCAGAATTCCCCCTTGCCTTACCCCATTGGTTACAGTAAATGGGGATGAGTAATTGGTACCCCATTTTACTTGCATGGTCTGTTGCCTGTACCAACTCAACAACAGTCTTACTATGCACATAGGTACATTGCGCTTAATTAATTTAGCAAACAGCAGGTTGTGGTTAGTTCTGTCAAATGCTTTGGATGCATCTAAGAAAGCTGAAAACACTGCAGTATCTTTGCTTACATAATAAGACACAGTCTGTTTAAGTAAAAAAATACACATGTCAGTGCCATGTAATGGCTTGAAGCCAAACTGGTTGTCTGTTGTGGCCAAAAGTGGGGGTTGTATTTTGTTAGGTTCATTTTGTAATCTGTTGTGGCATGTATTGCTGGAATGAAAGAAGAGTGCTTGCTGAAGTGCAGCACAACCTACAAGACATTGCCAGGTTTGATTATCAGTTGAAAAGGAAAACACGTTTAATCCAAGATTCTTCATACGAAAAAATCAGTCAATTCCTGTTGAAGAAGCATCTGCTGCTGATAGTTATGGTATTGGTTTATTCGTGCATTTTTGTGACTCAAGATGAAGACGTTCCACACGTAGTAAAAGAAAGTAATAAAATGAATCGAATCAACGTCAGATAAATTAAACAAACAAAACAAGAACAAAAAAGCACTGGGAGAAACGTATGCCTATGTACAGGGGTGTGGGGTGAGCAACTGCACAGGTAAAGGATACAAGGGAAAAGAGCGGTATCAAAACAATATTACAGAAAAGTGATAAGCGTATGAAACGAAAACCAGCAGGAAGTTTGGCAAGATAGCAGGATGTTTTATATTGCTTTTCAGACGAATAAAGTGAGAGAGATTTAAAACTTTCAGGAAGAGCAGACCACATTTTGGGATCAATATATTTTTTAAAAAAACTGACCCACAGACATTTTCTTTCTGGGTAAATGATATTTTTGCAAAGAAACAAACCTTGTTCGATATTTGTGGACTGATGCAATTTCAGAAAAGTAGTTATCAAAGCGAGTAGGTAATTTACCATTATCAAAAGAGTATATGAATTTGGCAACTGACAATTTAAGTAAGTCTGGTATATTTAAAATTTTGTACTTAGAATAGAGTACAGCTGTTTCAATTTTGTCATATTCAAAGGTTTCTTACAGCTTTATTTTTCAATCCAATTAGACGGAGTAAAATAGTCTTATTGGCTCTTTCCCAGGTAAGTATTGAATAAGTTAAATAGGAATGGAAAAGGGCAAAATAAAAAAAATTTAAGCACTGAGACGTTCGTTTAATGTTTTAATTTGATCAACCTTCCACATGATTTGGAGATTAGTGTCAGCAACTTTTCAATCTGAGGCTTCCAACTGAGTTATCATCAAGTATATCGCCAAGATATTTTATGCTATTTTGTTTTGATATTGGGTGATGATTAATTGAAACTGAAAAACTGATATTGTTATGGTGTTCATGAGCATGAAATTGCTTTTGGAATAATTGATACATAATTCGTTAGCACGAACCTAGTGATTACCTTGTTGAGCTTATTGTTAACTATTTTTTCTAAAATTTTGTGGTTTTTCCCTGAGATGTGAAAATTGATATCATCAGCATACAAAACAGTATTTGGAGGCGTTCACAATGTTATTAATACATACAAGGAACAGTAAAGGCCGAAGGACAGATACTTGGGATACACCGCATGTTATATGAAGAAGATGTTGCAGCAAACGAAAAGAACCAACCAGAGATAAAGGATGCGACCATTCTGCGTCTTTATTAGATGAAGTCTTCGATCTGGACATTGCATCTGCTTCAGATGAACACTTTTTATTCGAAGATGAAAATTTCAGTGTAAAATCTCGTGATGAAGTGGACTCAAACAACACCCTCAATCAATATTCTTGCAGATGAGTTGTCACAATTGAGAAAATATTACTAGAAAATATCATTTGGGAAAGGTTATTGTTTATATTAACAATTTGAACTGTGTAGTAGGCATGGCATAGAAGCATCGTACGACGTGCAGTGAACCATTCGGTCGAAAACGTACGTGCCCACGGTGTGCACACCAACGACATTGAAAGTCTTAGGTGTGACGCCAAACGAAAGTTCAAAGTGATGAACGGCTCTTCGCTGAGGTCCAACTTGCCATCCTACCTCGACGACTGAATGTGTAAGAGGAAGTTCGAACACGATGAACGCTTTGATGCGTGATGGCAGCGATTATAGACGCAATCCCGTTCATAAGGTGCAATGATCTGGTAGAAAAAAATGAAACTGGCACCAACAATGCATTATTTATTAAAATGTGGAATTTGTTTCTTTGTTGTTGACCTTCTTCACCATGACAGCTGTAACTTTTAACGGCAGGCAGAAATGCTGAGGATGAATATTACCCATAAAGCACTGTGATTCAGTTATCATCCCTCAAAATAGCACAAATGATTATTGGAAGTAACTCAATTCAAAGTAATGTTTTTGCGGAGTTATCACCTGTGAAGCACCTCAATTTCATAATTGCACACGACAGCGAAAATCGTTACTTCAACTGCATGAAAAATCCAGATATTGTCTCACCAGTAACGAATATGTCCCACAACGCAGTGTGTTTCACATTTTGCTAACAACAGGAAACATCTCACCTTAAACCGCGTCAAAATCCATACTCGTAAGATATCCCCCACAACACACTGTGCACCAATTATGATTTGCAATGATTGCAGTCATGTGAAGTTTCTTTCACCACCACCGATTGACCAGCATCACCCGTGCGAATCAATGCAGTCAAAACTGACACTGTGACAAGCCACTTGTTTTTGCCAGTCGCTCAACTGGAAACATGAATCGAATTCGCTTTAGCAAAGGCTCTGCAAATGTGGGTTTAGTTAACACTTAAAACCTGTTTTCACCTTTGTTATTTATTTAAAGGTAAGTTTTATATTTACTTTTGTCTATAACAGTTCGCTGATTTAAGCAATACAACAAATGCAACGCGCTGCAGTTTTCATACGTAGCATAGGTAAATGCAACACATTCGTGAAAGTTTTGAAAAGCTTTTATGACTTCAGCACCAACACGTTGCAGAAAAATACAAACGCACTTCTGTGAAAGCAAGATTCTTGAAATTATCATGGCCATCTCGCCCTTTTGAGCGTGCATTTCCAACCTGCACTCCTGCGGTATAATCGATTGCTTCTCTCATCTAAATATTTTTTGAAGAGTTATAATCACAACAAACTTAATGACAGCAAGTACAGAGTGGGATTCCATTGCAGTAAGTAGTATTTTAGAGAGCATTCGGAGTTTTTTACGATTTGCACTATATGAGTACACAAGACACATACAGTAAGTTTGCGAAATTTTTTACCGTGATAAGGCTATGCCAGCACAGTATCCAGGCATTGGGTCTTGAGGTTGATGATGAAAGCTTGATGTCTCGTTTCGATGCTGCAACGAGATGAGGCTGGAGCAAGTCACTCACATAGCATGTTTCTAATTTGATAATGAGGCACACACGAGCAAATAGTTGGACGAAATTTGTCTTAAAAAACTTTCCGCAACAATCATACCTATTTTTGTCTGTTTCTCTGCTGCCGCAAGATCACTAAAGCACTTTAAGAAACGAGTGACAGTGTTCCAGGAAATGATTACATTGTTATAATGCTCGTAAACGTATAGATGTTTGTCATAATTGCGCCAAACCAGAAAACGACGAAACACCACATCTTGCGAAGTTTCCATCTAACTGCAGGAATGCTAGTGAGGTCAATATGTACATATGCAGCCTACGCAGTTTTTATTCTCGCACCCATACAGTCTTTTGTGATAATTTTTCTAAATTTCCAAACGCCGGGATGTACAGTTGATCCAGGAACTAGCTTCCTTTTATTTGTTTGTGATTGCGTCGGTTTCATTTTTAACAGCAGTGACGAAAAAGGCTGCTCTCCTGAGTAGACTGGAGGCCACGTGGCACGCGGTCGCAGAGCACAAAACGCAAAAAAGGGGATTTCGGCAAAGAACATGGGGTGTTGGATAACATCCGTGACGTGGACGTGCGCACGCACACACTAGTTTGCAGGTTATGAGACGCGCATGCGATACGCACAAACAGCGTCAGGTCGTAATGACAGTCCACGTTCAGCAACATGAGAGCAGCGTTGCTAGTTAGGCTGTTTTGAAGCCAAATTTTGTGATTTTGGGCCTTTTTTTAACTGTTTTTATTTTTTGGTTTTAATAAAGGCCAAACGAATTTTGGATTTTTTGGTTCTTTTTGACCAATTCGATTTCCATGTCGGTTTGGAAGATTTAAAGATGATTTTGGCAGATTTCTGGGCACTCAGAAATTTGTTGACAGTGTTTCTGGACACAGAATGATACATTTATATTGGAACTTCTTCACCAGCATTTTATAATTTTAAGTTTTGCTGTTTCATGCTTTTACTTTTCCTGTCTCAGGTTACTCCATAGCAAAACCAAAATTTTCGAGACGTTTATTAATTGAGTGAGCTTTATTCTGTAGATGTATATATTATCATTTAAAAGTGCTGCTCAACATGTGTGGGTGTTTAAAAGTGTCGTTGTGTGTTTGAAGTTTTTGGTGTAAACGACGAAACGCCACAGCTTGCGAAGTCCGCATCTGACAGCAAGAACGCTGGAGTGGTAAGGTGTGGTGTGTTGCCCACGCAATTTTCCCGCAACAATGCTCAGCCAAGCGGTTCCTTCCGAAGCGCTAGTCCACGAGAGCGTTTTTCTCTTTACAAAAGAGTGCTCGTCACTAAAGCGAGTCATTCGCTTTTAACGTGCTCTTTCTGTGGGAGAGCTCTCCGTTTGCGCCAGAAGGCGTTGTGAGGCGGAAATAACAAAAATCAGTTTTGCCCAATACTTGGAATGTTGTGTCAACCTTCTCGCAGTCCACCATTCTTAATTGGGTTATTTTATAGTCTCCAAACCCAAAACCTAGGATTTTGTGGAGAATTGGGTTATTTTATGGAGCTTCCAAACCAACAAACCTGGATTTTATGAAGGAGTTTGTGGAATAATACCAACATCTTCAGAAATTTTGGGTTAAAATATAAACAAGCAACTGTGTACGTTTTTTCAGTTTTAACTTATGAACGCATTGAGGAAAACGTTTTAGGTCGTGTTATGTCAACAAACTTCCAATATGCTCTTGCAATTTATATCTGTCGGGAGACTAGGCCCTGCTTGTTGTACGTCTTCCACGGTCATACGTTTAACAGTCAGAATGAGATAATTAAGCCTGAAATGTCGCTTTACAAAAGTATAATTTTACCAGCTTTTAGTTCTGAATAAAGCGTTTCTTATTACTTGATAACTGCAGGGGCATGATGCGCTCTGGTCAATAAAACTACAACACGAAAATTGTTAGTGCGAAACTCGAAAAAGTAACGATTCTGGTTAGAACAATTCCCGAAAAAAAAACACAATTTAATGCGCAAACTGCAACATCACTATTCGCTTGAATAATAGCACACAAACAATACGTTGACAACTTCACAAATTAATACACAAACACAATCGCGCCTTGAAAATGTTAATTTTCCCGCTACTTAAGTTTAAGCAAATTGGTTAGGTTCCTAGTTTGGGCAAAACTTAGCGAGAAATTAGGTCTTTGGCTCGCACACAACGAAACTCCCCCAAAGACTTCGCAAACGACCAAAGATTTGTGTTTTAACTTTCTGCAAGAATTGAAGGTAACCAAGTAAAACAGACCAGAATAGAATCACAGATAGAATCGAAACTTTGCAGAATCCCAGAAAGGATCTTTATCAGAATCCTGTTTGATTGCTTTACACCTCTTAATAAATGTTGTTTCTTTTTATTCTTTTCTCTCGCGATTTGCTTATGCAAGCTTATGTTGGTGACGACAAGCTCCCGACTGAGAGTGGCCAACTCGTCTGCGCGGTCTTACGTCATCCCTTTTTTTCTTTACTGCAAATGCACGGAGAAGGGTTGTGTAACGTCACTATTACAGTTTAAGTGATAGACTTTTCAAGTTCCTGTTGTTTGTTGCCCGTGACAGTCAACTGGGATTTGATTTATTCGTGTGTTTTCCTATTGCTTTACCGTAAATTGTTTTGAAAGCCGTTTGCCGTCTGTGCTCGTTTAAACGCCCAATTTAGTTTGAGTTCAGTCCCAAAACAAATTACGTAGGCGTGTGCCCTTTGCGCTACGAGCAAGCCAAACCTTGATTATTATTTTATTTTAGCTAAATACATTATTTGCAAAGATAGCCCAAGGCAATACGTAGATTAATTGCCCCACGTGATATTGCTACAAATATGCAATTCTGAGCTAGCGCTCGACCCGAACACTGCTTGGCGCGAATGTGTTTACAGGGAATGAGCGATTAATACTTTGCGTTTAGACGCTGCATTTGCGACTTGCAGCGTTTCTACATGTTCAACAATTTCCAAAATAAATCATGCGACGTACGCGATCTAACTACACTACGGTGCTAGGGTTTTGACAAAGCATTTCTATCTGCGCGTGCCCGAGTCATATTTGTCGAGTCAGAGTCACAAGCCCTTCGAGTCATATTTTTTGCCCGAGTCATATTTGTCGAGTCAGAGTTGCAAGCCTTTCGATTCAGAGTCGAGCCAAAGTCATTTAAAAATTTTTCGAGTCGAGTCATGACTTGGTCGAGTCGATTCACAAGAACTTTTGAGTCACTTCGAATCAACGTGCAGTCAAATGAAATTTAACATTTCCTATGTTTTTTGCCGATAAATGGTGCCCAATGAGCTAAAAATGGTGCCCAGTGTTGTTTCGGCAATTTTGGTTTCAGATTATTTAGATCTAAGTTTTTTGTGAAAGTAGTTGCTATTTTACTTTTCTCCTTCACTCTCATTCATTTCCATTAGTCTAGCCCAGCTATGTCCAACCCAAATGGCTTACTGGGCCAAAAATAATGTCACTATATTAACCAGGGCCGCACATTGAATAACATATTAATGAGGGCAGCACTTTGAATGGCCTACATTGATCTTCGAAAACTACATTTAGCTATTAAAGCTAATGACCTGAAAGCGTTCGAATACTAACTGCAATGGTAACAGACGTGATAAAGTGGCACTGAGGACCAATTGCAACAAAAATGTCAAATTCAAGATTATCAAAACAAGGACAAGTTGTCAGTACGTAGGATGCTTTTACTACAGAGAAAACCTAAACTGGGCCGCACGAGATCTTCGTCTGGGCCGCGGGTTGGACATAGCTGGTCTATCCCAACACTGCTGCAAAAAATATACCCGCTTGTCTTTCACATGCCCAAAAAATGAGCAGCGATGAACATGGTCTTGCATTTAAATCTTGCTGAATTCTAGTATTTGGATGGATTTATATTTTATAATTTCTGCTTAACCAGATTTGGATTAGATTTGATAACCAGATTTGGATTAGCTACGGCGGAAACAAAAACCGCACTGGGCAGGGCCGGCCTTAAGCCAATGCAACCGATGCGGTTGCATTGGGCCCCGCGCCATGTGCTTGGATAGTAGTTCATTTTTGCCAAATAGTCCTTGCGCTCAAATTCAGTAGAAACGGCTAATAAAATATCATTGTTAGCAAACAATGCTCTGGTTAGAATAAGCATTGACTCAAAAGATGAAAGGTTAAGCCCGTAGACGCAGACCTTCTATTCGAGTCCGAAGACTCCAACAGTTGGCCATTCAGCCATTGCAGCAAAATGTGTTATATTTTGCAGTTTTTGCCTGGTCTGTACTGGACACTGAACCGTGTCAGTCTGTCTGGGCAGTCGCCCACAAGATGTTGAGTAGCATGAAACGCTAGTTACGTCAAAAAACTTGTTGGTCGTTGTTCTAAAAAAATCGCACGCTGGGTCCTTCACGTTGGGAAAAATGTCTAGTGCGCCAAACTTTAGTTTCACTGTGCCCTCAAACTTTTTCATTTGTGATGGCCCTAATGTTAGCTTTATCGAAAACTGTGGGATCACCGTCTTCACCCAAACCACTTTCAACAGCTAAGCGAGATTTTCCAATCGCTAAAAGCCAAGATAAGTTAGATTTGAATTATGAATTTCCCTAAGATGTAGCAGGTAGGACTTCTTCAAGTTGTTGTTTACAATGAAAATTATCCAATGGAGAGGTGATGCAACTGAAATGGCTGGTGCACTCAGCTGGATAAATTAGATATTTTGCTTTTCTGTCAACGTTAAAGACACCCCCAGCTCCTACACCACTGAATGAAAGCTTCAGTGCGTCTTAATCAGGCGAGGCAAAAATTGTGAATGTCATCCAGCACACTCGTTCCTGCTCATCATATTGGGCGGCTATATGCTTCTATTTGATCAATCAACCATGCGCATTATATGTTGCGTTTGTACGTTTTTTCTACGTTCTGTAACGGCTTAGTTTTGTTATTTCTAATCCATGAAGAACAGTTTGCATTGGTATCCAAGTCCATGCATTAAGAATGACTATAAAATTGGGCTTTTGGGGAACTTTGGGCGGATGTATGGTTTGCTCACTAGTGACGCGTGTTTTTTCGTGTATTGCGCCATATAGAGTACAGTTGTTCGTGCGCCCAGACCTTATCTTTATACAAGAATGTGTCTGCACTTGCGGTTGCCGCAAGTGAGAAAGGTTAGTCAGTTTATGTTAGCAACTTTCTCAACGTCGCTCATTCTTCGCAGGCACGTAGTCAGGTTTTTAAGGTTTGAGGGGAAAACACATTCTTAGGAGACAATATTTTTCTTTTTATTACAAATTTAAGACAAATTTTTCTTGACACAACAAAATTACGGAGGGGTACAAAAAAACTTGGGAGGCCCTGCCCGCGAATGCCTCATTCCGTGGCTTGGGTCCTGGTTCTTCGAACGAAATTGGCGTTTACTCTTACAAGAGTGAAGTGTGTTGCAATTCGCTTGTTGGGTTTGATTGAGGTAAACTTTCCACTTGCGCTCGCCGCTCAGATCTCCATTGCAGAGCTTCCTTTAGAAATTTCGGCTTAATAACGAGTCGTAGTGGTACATTGTCTAATGTCCACCACAGCAGCATATTAGTCATAAACAAGGACGTAGTTAGGGGACACATTAGCTATGCCCACACCCCTCCAAATGAAAACAATACTTTGTGTCTACATATCATCTACATCCACATACAGATCAATTCCAATGATTCGCCGTGTGTTTTGATATTCACATAGGCCAAATTTGCAATGATAACAGGAGTTCACGAAACGTTTGCAATATGTCGTTTGTATCATATAGGCCATTTTTTCAAAAAGGTCGTAGCACGGTTGACTGAGCACGATGACGTCATAAAGCACTGCTCAGAGGGGCCCCGCGCCTAAGTCTTGCACTGGGCCCCGCACCTGCTAGGGCCGGCCCTGGCACTGGGTATCATCCAGCTTTGGCTCAATTATTTTCCCGTCTTGGCATGCACTATTCCTGGGAGGCTTAGCAAAGAGATGTCGCGTAGTTGGTTCGTTTACTCCTGTCTCCCTTTTTGTGTATGGGAACGATCAATTTGCCAAGCTTTCGGCACCCTTCCAAAACGCCATGCCATTTGACACACACGAGTCATCCAAACCATCCAGCGTTCTAAGTTCCTGTAATTCACTACCAAATTTTCGCAATTAGCTTAGCTCGGATTTAGCACCGGCATCAGAGAGCTTATTGATCCACAGTTCTACGGAAGCTTTCATCTGTGCGAAGTCAAAACATACCGCCTGAAAAACTTTGCTCAGTTCTGTCAGGTCAGGTACCAATGTTGACAAAAGGAAATCAACTTGTTGAAATTTTTTGTTTTTATAAGTCGCAGTAAAACAACGCACATTGCATCATTTTTATTTTCTGACAACTGCTTCAGTGCGATCAAAATAGCCAAAATATCACTCCTAGCTCTCATTGTTGCCTCACTCGTCAACCACCTTGTTTTGCATGCTCGTTGCAACTGCCACCCTTTTGTCTTCATTGTAGTCTGATGCATCCCCAGGCAAGCCGATCGCAACGGTGAAACTGTAAAACACTTCGATACTTGCATTAAAGTGCTTTCGCAGTTTCGTACACCATACTGTACAAATCTGCGGCAGTATAGTAACTGAGGCCGAAGCGGTGCGCATGACGATGCACAGATACCAACCTTACAATTTTCGCTTGCAACTTCGGCGCCAGAAAATTGTGTGGGCCTATAACATTGCAACCGTCTGTTGCAATAGCCACGTGCAGGAAACATGCTTATCTCAAATCGTTTTACTTCAATACAAGGCAAAACCATATCTAGACTTTCAGAATTTAGGGTGTCATTTTGACACCCAAAAACGGCTTAAAAAGCACTGAGTGATTTCACTTGTCTCTGAATATCATCATCATCCTTCAGTGATGCATTTATCCACACACCAAGATATTTCACTTGGCCAAAAAATTGTACACGCACACCATTTAGAGAAACATGTGATGGAGCAGGTTTTTATACTTTTTTGGGCAAAAATGAACACCACTTGTTTTGTTGTTTAGTTGCAATTAAAAGTGATTTCGTGTTCAGCAGCATTGTCACCACAACTATTCAGAAGACATTGCAGCCCACTAACATTGAGGCTGAACACACATAAAATATTATTTTGAACTTCTTCGTAACTTTCGGTTCAGTTTTGGGACTGCACTCTTACTGTGTTGAAAAGTTGGTTCAATGGAGTTTCTCAAATCCATCGCGATTGCATATTGTATTTTTTAAATGTCGAGCTTTGTCTATGACCAGCGAAACAAGTCTGCTCTTCTAAGTATCATGTCATCAAAGCTACAGAATTAGTCTATCTTTCATTGATCCAGACACCTCTCTTGAATCTTCATTGCTGCACACACTGTAATACCCAATGGTGTAGCAAGGGGGGCCGGGGGGCTCCGAGCGGCACTTTCGTGGGGGGCGGCATTTCCTTGATTAAAAATTATTTTTTGAAAGTAGTTTGAAAATTCTTCCAACTCCTTTTCATTTATTTTAAATTATTCTTTGAAAGTTTTAAAATACTATTTTCAGGTTTTGTTGTTAGCCGCCCTTGACTGGTGGCTTTAAAAAAATTTGGAACCGTGGTCGTGGAGTGAGAATATCGATTAAAAAGTTTTCTCAAATGTATGGGTAAAATTTAGTGTGCTTACGTATCCCAGTATTTGTCTTAAAAGAAGGTATTTTTAACATAATTACCTGGGGGGCAGTCGTACCCCAGATCCTATACCTTCCAGCCAAAGCTATTTCCCTCACTCCAGTCAAAATCCTTTGAACAAAGGACAGAGATAAAATTCGACCGCATACCAGCAAGCATTACTGGTCCGGTATTTCAAGGTTTATATTGCCCCTCCACTCAAAATCTGCAGATAAAAAAGCCCTGCATGAAATCACGGTAGGTAGTCAAGCCCAGCTTGTTCCTTCTTCTGTCCCTCGAACTGTTGCGTAGAAGCTCATATGACAATTAGACAAAAAGTTTTGGAGACCCTGCTCTATGCACACTCTTACATCAATCACCTGGCACCTAGACATTGGTGACGCACATGTTTTGGCCTGTCTCATGCTATTTTATATTAAGTGGGATATTTTCAATAGGTGCCACAAGTTGTAGCTTTGTCATTAGATGGGATTGTCAACATTTTGGCGGTTGAAGTGAAGAACTTTACTAAAATAATGTTGCTTAGTTTCAACAGAAGTGATGTTTTTGCGTGACGTAATGGTATCGGAAAATGATGGTCTTGATTTGAGATAATGTGATTGCTGTGTTTGCGTGGGTAATTCACAGCTCAGATTGTAGGTTTGAACTGCAAGAGTAGTGAATCAGTGCCAGACGATAGGCAGCATTGGTTTTGCAGAAGGTTTGACCCCTTTGTTCAACGATGCACTTAACGTTTGCAGTCATAGGAAAGTAATTCCAACATGAAAAGCTTACAAAAGGTGTTGCCCTCATTTTGATAAATGAGAGGCGATGAACCTCAGTCTGAAAGCTTAACGCAAGGACAAATGATATATTTAGGTATTAAAGTGATAAAGGTTTTTGTTAGAAAGTTAACCGAAACAGTTGCAGAACTTGGTAATGGCTGTACTGCATAAAATTGTTCAGTGCGACCACCTTTGAACTTAAGACGTTGTAACCAATGCTGAGCAATAAAAAGACAGATGTCCTACGTGGTAGGGTTTGGTAATGCAGTTTTCGAAATCAACATCTGTTGGGAATGATGGATGTAAAGGAATATCACTGTGCATGCGCCACTGGAAGAAGCCCTACTCAACAGCCAGGGACTCTGAGAGACATTTTACTAGGGGGCAACCGTGCTAAGATTTAGAAATAGAAAACCACCTTACATATTAGTGATTATGGGCTTGTTTACAGGAACATTTAGCGTGCATTCCATCAAGGCCGGCCCTAGCAGATGGGGGCCCAATGCAAGACCTGGGCGCGGGGCCCAATGCAAGACCTAGGCGCGGGGCCACTCCGAGCAGTGATTTTATGACGTCATCGTGTTCAGTCAACCGTTTTACGATCGTGGTTGAGCGCAGATATAAATACAGTCCAGCACTAACGCGAGAACTGAGCAGTGTTGCCACTGCTGTTTTTTTTCACTAGATCTGGGGTTTTTCTGTTTTATCTAGGGTTTTTTGACTTTGGTCAAATTTCAGAAATTTATGTTGTATTGCTGTATTTTCCATTCAAGAATACAGCAGTTTGACGGGCGCAAAGTGCAAAGTCAGTAGCCAGTACAGTTGAGTAGGGCTAGGCTTAAACGAAATTGTTTGAAACTTAATGTATTACAGATTAAGCACTGACTAGACGTAGGTCAGCACTCTAATCTATCGCCGATATGTCAAGGGACCAGAGTAAGGCTAGCCGTCACTTCTCCCAGCCGTCACTTTCGCGACTTGGCGAAAAAACCGCCAACACAAAAACGAGCAGATAAGCTAAAAAAATGCTACTTTCGCCTTTTAGCTTGTGAACACTTTTTAAGTGCCAGTACCACAGTAGCAACAGTAGCAGTTGCTTTTGTTTGTTACAACGACCAACCGTTACAGATACCAGCTTGTTTATACCAAGAAACCAGGATAGACGCCGGCAGCACGTCGAATTTCGCTCGCATGGCAACCGATGCAACCAAGCGTAAACATTATTGCAAGTGTAAACACTTTCCCACGCTCAGCTTGGCTTGGCTCAGCCTTTCTTTCCCCAGTATAAACCAGCCTTAAGTGGGCCCCGCGCCACTGGCGACAGAGTTAACGTT